>Ga0209515_10006872_pt1 | contig 13957 bp, 19 predicted proteins | sample Subgroupgradi54m_FD_187454 | JGI IMG/M metagenome (GOLD analysis project Ga0209515, IMG submission 187454) | Subsurface groundwater microbial communities from S. Glens Falls, New York, USA - GMW60B uncontaminated upgradient, 5.4 m (SPAdes)... ...
TTTGGAGAGTCATATTTTGGTTCCTAGAATTATGCAAAAAGCAGTTGGACTTCACCCAATAGTTATTATAATTTCAGTTATTGTTGGGTCTCATCTTCTTGGAGTAGTTGGCGCTTTACTTGCTGTTCCTTTTGTTTCAATACTTACTATTCTCGCTCCAGAACTATAAAACTCTTCTTGATTTTATTCCATCTATTCTATACTCTAATTATAGAGAGGAGGTGAAATTATTTATGAAAGATATGAAAGAATGTTTTAAACCACATGTGGTAATTCACAGTATTTCCGGATTAGGCGTTGGTTTAATTCTTGTTGGTCTTATTCCGTCACTCGCGACACAAGCTCTTCTTTTAGGTTTTATAGTATTAGTAGGGTCTGTTGTTTACGAGATGACAATGATGAAGAAAAAATAAATTAGTTATGTTCTATACACAAAAGGGCGATAACTACTTACTTCGTTTAGTAAAGGGCGAAAAAGTTATTGATTCTTTAAGTAAATTTTGTGAGAAAAACAATATTAAGAATACAGTAATTTCTGGCATTGGTTCTATTGACTCGCCTACTTTAGCTCACTATAGTGTAAAAACTAAAAAATACAGCGAGAAAAAGCTAAACGGAATCTTCGAGCTCACAAATCTGACAGGAAATGTTGCGCAATACGAAGGTAAGTCTTTAGTTCATGTCCATATTTCCCTTTCGGACAGCTCAATGCATGCGTTTGGCGGACATTTGGTAGAAACAGAAGTTTCAGCAACCGTAGAGATTATATTATTGGATCTTAAAATAAATTATGTAAAAACTTTTAGTCAAGAAATTGGACTTAAGCTTTGGGATTTACCAGAAAGATTATAATTTGAAGCTTACCCATCTCCGTGGTATACTTAATACAAAATACTAGTTTTATGGTGGGCGTAGCTCAATGGTAGAGCACTAGCTTGTGGAGCTAGTCGTTGCGGGTTCGAATCCCGTCGCTCACCCCAAAAAATTTAGCCTCGGATAACTATATCAAACTATTATAACCATCAACGAGAGTTGAACTCTGATATAATTCTTAGTATGAGTGAACATGTTCATGAAGAACATTCTCACGGACAAGAAGAAAAGCAAGAACACGCCCATGGAATTATTGACCCAACGCTTACCTCTGGAAAAGGTCTTGAGGCAGTAAAATGGTCGTCAATAATTTTATTTCTTGGAGCATTTATTCAACTCGTTGTTGTTTTGCTTTCAGGAAGCGTTTCACTTCTTACCGATACCATTCATAACTTTGGAGATGCTGCAACTGCGATTCCGCTTGGCGTTGCTTTTCTTATTGGGAGACGGAAACCAACGAAAACATTTACCTACGGATATGGAAAAGTTGAAGACATTGCAGGAATAATTATTATTGTTTTTATGCTCACAAGTGCTCTTATTGCTTTGTATGCTTCCTTTCAACGTATTCTTCATCCACAAATCGTAACTCACTTATGGATCGTTGTCTTTGCTTCTCTTGTAGGATTTACCATAAATGAAGGAGCGGCAATTTTTCGTATTCGTGTTGGAAAACAAATTAATAGTCAGGCTCTAATCGCTGATGGGTATCATGCAAGAACAGATGGATGGTCGAGTCTTGCAGTGCTTGTTGGGGCAGTCGGAGTATCACTTGGCTTTCATCTTGCAGATCCCCTTGTTGGTATCCTTATTGCTGTTGTTATTCTTAAAACAACCTGGGAATCTGCAAAAGAAGTATTTACAAGAGCATTAGACGGTATAGACCCGAAAGTAATTGAAGAAATAAAACATGTTGCGTCTCATGTAAATGGAGTAGATGAAGTTACAGAAACAAGAGTCAGGTGGATAGGACATTCAATTCATGCCGAACTGAATGTGGCGGTAGAACCAACTCTTACTGTTGAGAAAGGACACGAGATAGCAAATGAAATATCCCACGATCTGTTACATGAATTACCCTATCTTTCAAATGCGAGTATTCATGTAGACCCGCTGCATTCTTCCGGAGAAAAACATCATGTATTTACTACACAATAGGATTTTTTATAAAATTGCATTTTTTGTAATTGGAGTATGCTAAAATAAGTGCGGACATCGTTTGGTAGATGACCCCAAATTTTTTAGCCTCAACAAAGATATTAAATATGTCGACTATCCATTTTAACGCTAAGCTGTTTAAAATTGGTTCATGGACCATCCTCAGGCTGCCTGAGAGTGCAAGCGCGGAGCTTCCGACAAGAAGTATGACAATGGTTTCTGGGACTATGAATGGTGCTCCTTTTAAAACCTTGCTCGAACCGGATGGAAAGTATGGACCAGGACTAAAACCGAGCCACTGGTTTAGGCCTGACAAAAAGTTGCTAGATGACGCAAACGCCACGGCAGGAGATACCGTACAAGTTTCGATAACACCGACCAAAGAATGGATAGAGCCAGAAGTTCCTGAAGATTTAAAAAAAGCTCTGTCTACTTCTCCCAAGGCCGAGGCTTTATGGAAGGATACGACACCAAACGCGCATTGGGACTGGATTCGTTGGATACGCGCTGTCAAGACTCCGGAAACTCGCCAAAAGCATGTTGAAGTTGCCATTTCAAAACTCAATAAAGGCATGAGAAGACCTTGTTGCTTTAACCGCAATCTATGTAGCGAACCCTACGTATCGCATAATTGGGTGCTCCTCGAGCCGACACAAACGATGTAAAGTTTTTTGAATTAACATAGTGTATTATTAGATTAACCTAATATGTTAGAAGATTTATTGTTTGGACTTTTAAACGGAATTACAGCCTGGCCACTTTTGTTACTCCATGTATTTGGATTTTTTATGCAATTTCCAGTTTATGAGGTAGCCAGAAATACCGCATGGTACCAATTTGGTTTTCTCCTTGGAGCAGGTTCTCCCCTACTAGGTTTATTAAAAAAGCATTGGTAGATAAGCAGGCTTAAATTAAAACTTCAAACCATAATGGATTATTATTTTTTGAATCTTGGCCTTTGTAGTTAACTGCTATTTCATCATCTTTTTTAATATCATTTAAAGCAATAAAATCAATTGTTTTTTCTGCATTCTTTATCTTGTACACTGCATTAGGTGAATAAGAATGGTTATATATTGATCCGAAACCTAATGCGATTAACGATTTTTTCTTATCTTTACCGAAAAAGTAGAAATACGTAACTAGAATGCTTTCTCTTAAATTAGATACGTCATGTTCTGGAACCTCAATAACCGGACATTTTTCAATAATTTCGTTTTTTTTAATATTGCCTAAGGCAAAGACTCCCCTACCGCTATTGGGAATTTTTGACTTACTAATATATACCTTACTTGAGGCGGGTAGGTTTTTCATAGTTCGACAAGCTCACTATGATTATAACAACAAAAAACCCCGCAGAAAGCGGGGCTTTTGTATCGACGTTAGTTATTAGGCAAGTTTTACATTTTTTGCACTTTTGCCTTTTTCACCTTCTACAACGTCAAATGTGACGGCTGCTCCTACTTGAAGTTCATCAAAGGTAACACCGTTCAAATCATTAGAGTGAAAGAAAAGATCTTTTACTTCTCCTTCTCGAGCTATAAACCCAAACCCTCTATCTGTTTTTGTCTTAATTGTTCCGTTCATAATTTATACACCTCCTTCCATTCCTTGTATTATATGATAAATTACCTAATTAATAAAATTATTAAGGCTAAAATTGCCATTCCAAAGTCTTCAATAAGAGTTATTTTAGTTAAAGGTATTTTAAGAAAAGTTCCCAAACAAGCGCATTGAAACTTTTCTCCCTTTAATAATTTAATCGCTACCCCTACTCCACTAAATGTCATAACGATTACTTCTATGCCTAGTATTAAGTCCATTTGGAATTTTACTATCATGCTAAGTCCAAAGAATAGTTCAATAAAAGGATAAATATATCCATATCCATACATTTTTTTAGCTAAGAGATCATAGGTAGAGTATCCGTTGGCAAAACCTTTTAAGTCCATTAACTTAAAACCTGAGAAAATAAGAAAAAACCCAATCATAAAATTGTAAATAGTCTTAGTCAATGAGAAACCAGAAGTGTATGAAATGAGAATAGAAGTAAGAAGAATTAAACCAATGATAACTAGTAAGGGAGTGTAATTTGAATTACTATCCACATCCTCTTTTAAAACTAATCTCATTCCACATTTTGGACATTTCCCTGGAGCATTTTCTTTTATCTCCGGATGCATCGGACAAGTATATATTTTCATACAGATAATCTAATAAATGTATGATATCACGAAGTAACAGTATCTGTCTTATTGATTGTGAGGTAGATAACCGTAATTAAGATTGCAGTAAGAAAAAGTGCGCTTGTTATTATTGTACCAAATCCTAGACCTCCATTGTCATGAGATTGCGACAGATAATCACCTATTGATGCGCCTAGAGGACGTGTCAGAATATAGGCAATCCAGAAAGCCAGAACAGCATTTAGCTTAAAACGTAAATGGGCGATTGTTACAATGGCAATCAATGCGCCAAACATAATTGCTGACAGAGAATAGCCTAGCTTAAAACTCTCTGCCGTAAGGTCTCCAGCTGCAGTGCCCAATGCGAAGGTAAAAAGAATTGCCAGCCAATAAAAAGCTTCCCGTCGCATAGTGTGGATCGAGTGAATAGATAGTGTTTTTTCGTTTTTGTACCATACTGTGAAGATTACTGCTAATGCGGCTCCAAATATGATGGTGGTTGTTTGAAGAGTCACACCAAAATTATCAACGAGGTTATCAGTAATCTGCGTGCCAACGACACTAATCAAAACGACTGCAAGCCAGTAGATACCTGGTATATATCTCTTTGAGCGGAATTGGAAGAAAAGCGTAATTAATAGAAGAATTCCCATAACTAGAGTTGTACCTGTTAAGCCTAGATTTAGTTTTGTATTTAAAAAATCAGAAGCAGTCTCGCCTACCGTAGTACATAGGATTTTAATAATCCAGAAGTAGATAGTGATTTCTGGAACTTTACTTATAATTTGGCGGCCCATTGAAGACGTATCGATCTTAGATAACTTCATAAATTTATTATATTAAGACAAATATGAGAATAACATGAGAATTACAAAATATTCCTTCTTCTCATATTATTTTCATGTCTCTCCCAGTATAATAGCCCTGTGCAGATATTAATAGTTGAAGACGAAGAAAAAATAGCAAACTTTTTACGACGAGGATTTATGGAAGAAAGTTATGTTGTGGATATAGCAAGAACGGGAGAAAATGCTTTATATAAATTTGATATTAATACATACGACTGTATTATTCTTGATATTATGATACCCAAAGGAGACGGGATGTATGTTTGTAGAACAATTCGAACAAAAAATACTCATATTCCTATTCTTATCTTAACTGCAAGAGATGCGATTGAAGATAGAGTTACAGGGCTTGATGCTGGTGCTGATGATTATCTAACCAAACCATTCGCCTACTCTGAACTCTCTGCACGTATTCGAGCACTTATCCGACGTGGTAAAAAAGCTGACCCAGTGCTCTTGATAATCGATGATCTAACGCTTAATACTGCAACCAGAGCTGCAAAACGAGGAAGCAGTACAATTATTCTTACTACTCGTGAATATGCTTTACTTGAATACTTCATGCGTAATCCAAATAGAGTTATTACAAAAACCGAATTATTAGAACACGTATGGGATTATAATTATAATGGTTTATCCAACATCATTGAGACATATGTTAAGTATCTGCGTAAAAAATTACGGACAAACCCTAAAGAAAAAGAGCTTATTCATACTATGCGAGGTTCAGGGTATATATTAAGAGCTGAATAATATGTTTAAAAAAGCACAAATTAAACTTACTATTTTATATTCCTTATTGTTTCTAATCCTATTTTGGGCATTCAGCGCTGGTCTTTATATGTGGATGAACAACTCATTTGGAGAAGCTTATATTAGCCAAGTGCGAGAGCGGCAAGGTGCAGATACAGATACATTTTCTAATAAAAACACAAAGGTAGTTACTGTTGCTGGTGATATTGCGCTCGAGCAACTTCAGAATATCTTAATCATTCTTAATGGAGGATTTCTACTTGTTATTCCGCTTACGTCTTGGTTTCTTGCTAAACTAACGCTTACCCCAGTACAAAAAATTCATGAACAACAAAAACAATTTGTTTCAGACGCTTCTCATGAAATGCGTACACCTCTATCTATTATGAGTGGAGAGATAGAGGTAGCTTTAAATAAAAAACGTACTAGAGATGATTATAGGAATACATTAGAAAGTACAAAAGAAGAAACTGATAGGTTGTCAAAGCTTGTTGAGAGTTTATTATTTTTAGCAAAAAATGATCAAAATGTCCAAGCTTCTAAACCTGAAGATGTCGATATTACAGATGTTATTAATGATGTTACTCAAGCTTTATCGCCAAAAAGTAATAAAAAACGCATATCTGTTACGTTTATAGCTAAAGATGTAACTACTGCCCCAGTTATAAAAGGAAACCATGCATTACTTAGACAATTGTTTTATAACCTACTTGATAACGCAATTATATACACCCCTAAAAACGGTAAAATAGTTATTATATTATCCGAATCAAAAAATACTGTAGTTATCTCTATTCAAGATACAGGGATTGGCGTATCAGAAGAAGAACAAGCTAAGATTTTTAATCGATTTTACAGAGTTGATACCTCACGTTCTAAGACAAAAGGTTATGGATTAGGATTGTCTATTGCAAAAACAATTATCGATAAACACAAAGGACAGTTACGTATTAATTCAAAAGTAAATAAAGGTTCAACGTTTACGGTAATTCTACCAAAAGTATAGTTTTCCCAATCTATTCTCACGCTCTTCCCATTTATTAATCGCTATACTGAATTTATAAAGAGAGGAGGTGAATAATATGAAACGAAAAACAATAATGCCAATCGTCATTACAGGATTAGTTCTTCTTACCGTAGCTGGTTTGGGACAGAGTGTGCATGCTATTTCGCAAGTTCATGCTCAAACGCCAAGCGTAAGCAAGGTAGCACCAGTAGATACTGATAAAGAGACACAGGATGATGCTATTGGTAACACATCTGTTCAGAATCAAGCTGTAGGGCAAAAAGACGATCAGATTGAAAATGATAAAGCGGATAATTCTACTGCACCTGAAGTAGAAGATGGAAACTAGTCTTTTACAGCATTGCAAAAGAAACGGGAACACTCTCGTTTCTTTTGTTGAATTCATCGTTGAGGATCCAGATTGTTTAATTATTTTTGAGAAATGGGTTCTGGGACAGGAGTAGCGGGAGACTCTTGGATTTGCTGAACTGGTTCTGCCTGAAAAGATTTGGGCTTAAAGACTATTGTTGAAAAACCAGCAATTTTCCGCCCATTGCGAACATAAGCCTCTGTAACAAGCTCTTCTATGCTTCGTGTTTCTCTTTCTCCCATAATTTCTCCTTTAATTCAAAATACAATAAGTTGGTTTTTCTAGCTTGACACCAACCTGTCAAAATTAAGACAGCTTAGGAGATCTAGATTAGAGGAACTGCGTCGGAGATATTTTTCTGATTGGGAAATTCTTTGTCTAGTTTTTCAACATCTTCCTCTTCCAAGTTCCATCCTAAAGCACCAAGGTTCTCTTTTAAGTGTTCAGGCTTCGTCATTTTAGATAGAGTTACAATGTTAGGTTTTGATATAACCCAGTTAATAGCAATTTGACTCGGAGTTTTACCATATTTTTTAACCATTGTGTTCATTAAAGAATTATCTGCAGTAGTTAGTATTCCTTTCTGAACCGGACGCCAAGCTATAAACATAACATCGTTTGTTTGACAAAACTCAATTAGTCCTTTACGCTGTGCTTCTCGGTAAATAAGATTATGATGTAGTTGATTAGCAATAAGTTTATTTTTGGTATAAAATTGCGCTTCTTTAAATCTTGCAATGGAAAAGTTACATACGCCTATATTTTTTACCAATCCTTTTTCCTTAAGATAATCCATTGCTTTAATAGTTTCCTGTATAGGTATTTGCGGGTTAGGTCCATGGATAAGGTATAAATCTAAATAATTTGTTTCTAATCTTTCTAAAGATGAGTTTGCCGCTTTGATAATACTGTCATAGTTAAGATTTTCCCATTTAACTTTAGACACAATAATCAATTTTTTTCTATCATACCCTTTTATAGCTTTTCCAATTAATTTTTCCGCCCAACCAGCAGCATATGCCTCCGCTGTATCAATATGGGTAATACCTGCTTCAATTGCATTTTTGATAGCCTGAATGTCTGCTTTATCGTCATTTTCAGGATTTCTCTCAAACCTGCCACCCATTTGCCATGTTCCAAGTCCGAAAACTGGCATTTCAAATCCATTTTTAAGTTTTTTAGTTGGGATCTTCATAGCCATATAATAACATATCAATTTTCAAGAATCCATAATCTTGACTTATGGCTTATAGTATGATATATTTTGATGTATGGCTATTCAAGAAACCTCACCAAAAAGATATTCTAGAAGAATAGTTTTAAAAGCTGCCGTAGGAGTTGCTGCTGCATTCGCAGCGGAACTTGCTGCAGGTTGTACCGAGCCAAAAGTAGTTGCTATTTATCCTGGGCCAATAGAGGTACAAACAGAAGATCCAGTTAATCATCAACCATTAAATTTTAGAAAAGGGACCTCTATTAATGCAGGCAGATTTCCAACAAATGAAAAGGAAGCAGATGAGGCTGAAAGTCAAGGAAGAGCTTCCTATCGACTAATTGTGCCCAAAAAGTTTAGAGTAGTATATCCGGAAGTTGTAATGGGGCAAAATACCGATACTCAACAGGATGACAATTCTGGATATTGGTTTCTTATCCGTGGAGCAATACGAGAACAAATACCAGACATATTGGGTGATCCTCCTACATTTAATCGTTTAGATGCTTATATATATGCAGGATCTAGTACTTCAGGTTTGGTTAAGTTCGATAAGAATCTTCTTCAAGCATTACTTAAGCCGGATGTTGATGGTGGAAGAGATGCTGATGGAGCTTATAAAATAAACGGAAAAAAGATTCGTAATGTTGGTCAAATTTATTCCTCACCCACCCCTTAGTATACTTGCTTTTTGGCCTATAGTATGATATAATTCTCGTCTTATGGGTGGATCTATTTTTCCAGTCCTAGCCTCGTTTTCATTATTAATTAATCCCTTTATAACCTATCTCAACCCTCCTATATCAGAGGTTCAAGATAGAGAGCTTGCAGTGCGTGAAATGTCTCTTGAAAATCGTCAGTCTGATAGGTTTACAAACGATGTTTTTAAGGATAATATTTTACTCAATTTAGCCTACATGCGTGGAATTGCGGTTCAGCCTCAGTCTGTAGACTGGAATGAGGTTAGAAAACCGTTTAGCTATACCTTTAAACTATCTCCTAATCAGACCTTTGCCTTTCATGACAGCGTATTGCCTGAATATGAAGGTAAGGTAACAAAGACTACAAATGCTCATTTTAACTTTCAAGAAGGGTTTAAGACAGACGGATATTTATTTGGAGACGGTGTTTGCCACCTTGCTTCTGTAATTAACTGGGTAGCAAAGGATGCTAATCTTAAAGTTTATGCTCCAACAAGTCATGATTTTGCTGTTGTTCCTGGCATTGAAGCTAAATATGGAGTATCCATCTATAATCAAAATGGAGCTACGGTATCTAACCAATTGCAAAATTTATATATTACTAATGATCACAATAAAACGGTGAAGTTTACATTTGACTATAAGAACAATATTCTTAAAGTTACTTCTTCTGAGGAAATATAATCTGTAAAATAGTGTATAATCAAAAAGTCTATAAAAGTGAGAGTTTCCAAAAATAAAAAAGCACAAAAGTTAGGATTTCAAATTGGAATATTTTTTCTTGTTTTGATTTCTGTGTTTTTTCTAAAGAATATTGGCCTGCTGTTGCCAACTAGCAAAAACATCTCTCCTTTGGCTGTTGCAGCTAATCCAAAACCAACGCCAACTAAAATTCCAGTAAGCCCAACGCCTACACTCTCACCTACTCCAATACCCTCTCCTACGCCGACTCCATCCCCAACACCTACTCCATTAAGTGGGTATTGTTTGTACGTTCCAGTTCTTTTATACCACCATATTCAGCCTTATGATCAGGCTCGCTCAAAAGGTCAGACTAGTCTTACTGTTGACAATGGGACATTCGACCAACAAATGGCGTATCTTAGTTCAAAAGGCTATAACACAATCACTTCAAAGCAATTAGTTGATGCGCTTATTAATCATTCCAGTTTACCTGCTAAAAGTATTCTTGTTACTTTAGATGATGGGTATAAAGATGCACATACCTATGCTTTTCCTATTTTCCAGAAATATCATATTACTGCTAATCTAATGATTCCAACTGGTCTTATGGAAGGAGCGGATTATCTGTCTTGGGACCAAATAGGAGAATTGCAAAGAAGTGGACTTATTTATTTTACAAATCATACCTGGTCGCATTATGGTTTGGCAAAAGGACCAAATGATAAGATTACTTACGAAATTCAAACCGCTAAAACTCAGCTAGAGAGCCATCTAGGTCAGGCTATTAATATATTAACTTATCCTTATGGCTCTTTTAATCAAAATGTAATTAGCTTAGCAAGACAACTCGGAGTAATCGGCGCTTTTTCAACTATTCCCGGATCTTACCAATGTGACTCCATTATTATGGAGCTCCACCGAATGCGTATTGGTAATTCTTCTCTTTCCTACTACGGTTTTTGACCCCAAAAGATATCCTTAGACCCTTTTTATTCTATTGATTTTCGATTAATATTCTAGTATTTTTTACTTATGGGCAATAGGGTAATTTTACATATTGATTTTGACTCCTTCTTTGCTAGTGTTGAGCAGCAGTACAATCCAAATTTACGAGGAAAACCAATTGGAGTAACAGCCACAAACGGAAGAACTTGTATTATTGCTTCAAGCAGGGAGGCAAAGAAATATGGAGTTAAGACGGCAAGTCGCAGTTTTGAAGCTTTTCAACTTTGTCCTAATCTTACTTTGGTTCCTGCTAATTTTGTAAAGTATTGGGAAATAAGTCAAAAATTTATAAAAATTTGCAAGGACTACTCCCCTTTTATTGAAGTTTTCTCAATTGACGAGCTTTTTATGGATGTTTCGTCAACTACTCATTTGTTTGGGAGTGTTTCTGAAATTATTAGAATAATTAAACATAGAATCTTAAAAGAAATCGGTGAATATATAACTGTTTCCGTAGGAATTTCTTATAATAAGCTCTTGGCAAAGCTTGCGTCAGGACTTAATAAGCCAAACGGTATAACAGAAATTACAAAAGACAACCTTGATAGTATCTATTCTTCAGCCAAGCTTACTGATGTCTGCGGAATTGGAGAAAGAATTAAAGAAAGATTACAAGGATTAGGAATTCATAAACTAATTCAACTTCGAGAGGTTAAATTATCTTTACTTGTTAAGGAGTTTGGAAATGCAGAGGCTAATTTCTTAAAAGAAATTGGATTTGCGATTGACGAAAGGGCTGTTATTCCCTATACAACAGTAACTGGAATTAAATCAATAGGTCGAAATTATTGTTTGGAGCAAAACGAATATGACAAACGGATAGTTCTTCAAAACATATATGAACTATGTGAAGAAGTTGGGATAAAATTAAGAAGACTTACAAAAAAAGCAAAAACAATTGGAGTTTACCTTCGAGGAAATAATAATCTTCATGGACAGAAAACCTACTCCAACTATTTCGATAACGGAGGAGAAATATTTAATTCTTTAAGCTTTCTTATAGGTAAAAGGTTTATGCAATATTCAAATGATTACATAAGACAAATCGGAATATGGGTTACCAATCTTGAAGATTCAAAAAATTTGCCTATTTCTCTTTTTGATTTTAATAATAAAAAAGATGGTCTTCAGAAAACTATAGATAGTCTTAACGAACGTTTCGGGGATCATACAATAAGACGAGGATTTTTACTTTACTCTAATAAATTAACTACTTTACCTAATGGCTATATGGCAGATAAATACGAACGAATTAAGCTAGCTAACTCTTCTTTTTAAATACAATAAAATCATCTTTATCAAATAAAATATTATAGTTTTCATCTTTCTTCATTTGTTTAACTATCTCTTTTTGATTTTGTAAAGAAGGTTGGGCAAAAGGATCATTTAATAAAAACATAACAATATCTGCCTTATCTATGCCTAAAGGAATAGTATAGGTAACCTTTCGGTGCGCAACATGCGCTCCTAGATTATTAGTTGCAGCAACGCTAGCATTTTCTGGAATCTGAGAAATTGCAAAGTTAATTAATTCTTTTTTCTCTTGAGGTTTTGTTATCATGTCAAGGTTGGGGTTTTTAGCACCAGGAAGAGGAGAAAGCATGTAGTAAGAATAAATGCCAGCCAAGATTAAATATATTGAAAAATACGAGTAAGAGATATTAGGAAACTTTTTTTTAAGTTTTTGAAGACTAAAAATAGCAGCAATAAAAATAAAAGGAGTTATGGCTGATGTATATTGATAATCAATTTGATGGAGATTTCCATTATTACTTAGTAAGTTAATAAAAAGATCTGGTAAGGCAAATAATAAATATAAAGGAGAAAGAATGGAAATAAATCCAATAGGTACAAATAATTTATATATATATTCCAATTTGTTTAAATGAAATAACACCTTAGTTACTTGAATTGGGGAGAAAATAATGTTTTTTACTACCCTACTTGGAGAATCGCCAAAATCTGAATAGAAGCTTAAAGCAAAATGATTCATTCCTTTAATTCCTGGCATTATATGCCAAATAAGTAAGTAAAATATTCCGACAGAAGCTGTGAAGATAGAAAAACCTAAAATCTTTTTCTGTTTTAACAATGCTATGTATAGCCCAATAAAGGCAATAATTATCCAGACTTGTTCTTTAGTTATACCTGCAAGAATGACGAAAAATACGACCCATTTGAATTTATTTAAAAATAAAAAGTAGAATGCAGCAAGTAAAAAGGTAGTTGCAAGAACTACTCCATGGAAATCATAAAGATTTGCCCGTTCGAGGCTTGGATTAAGAAGGAAAAGAACAGAGAATAGAAGAGATAGGTTTTTATTTTTTAGTATTTTTTTTGCAATTAAAAATACAAGAAATGCGCCAAATGCAACTACGATTGTTTGAATTAGTAAAAGCATTCGAGGATCTTCCCAAATAAAATAACTTGGAGAAAGAAATAGTAATATAAAATCGGCATGATCAGCAAGACGTAAACCAGTGTTTCCATTCTCATTTGTTGCTTGAAAGGTTCTTCCATGTGCGGTGTTCCAAACAATTTGATCCATATTCCCCAAATCAAAACGTCCGGCGTAGAAATTTTCATATCTTAAAAAGCTTGCAGTGGTAAAGTAAATTATGTAGATAGTGACTAGGAAGATAAGAATTAGTTCATGTTTATGACTTATTATTACTGATAATAAATTCTTCATTAATTTCCTAAATATTATAATCTAAAGCAATCTCAATTAGCTATAGATAAACTGTAGAATTTAAACCTGAGAAGAAACTGAAGAACTTTTGCGATAGAAGGGAAAGACAAGGTATAGAGGCGTAAAGCCAAGGAAGATCGAACAACGATCATTAGTTCACCGCTACGATTGGTGAATAATGTCAAAGCAATCTGCCTCAGGATTTTTGCCACTTTGGCTTTTCTCTCCCTTCTAGGAAATCTATTTCCTACTGATGAACTCGTTGAATGTACGTGACCCTATCTGCGATGAAGGTTGCTCCAGCGGATGAGCAGACGACAGCTCGAGTAGATCCATCATCGGACTCAGAAATCACGCAGCTACTTGCGTTGATTGGTGGGCTGAATCCAGTCCAGTAATGCAATACGTCGCCGTTATCAGGATGTGTCCAGGTGATGGTTGTTCCTCCTTTGCCCGCAATTGGAGTTG
>Ga0209515_10006873_pt1 | contig 13957 bp, 14 predicted proteins | sample Subgroupgradi54m_FD_187454 | JGI IMG/M metagenome (GOLD analysis project Ga0209515, IMG submission 187454) | Subsurface groundwater microbial communities from S. Glens Falls, New York, USA - GMW60B uncontaminated upgradient, 5.4 m (SPAdes)... ...
CCCAGTTCGTGACCGGCAAGGGCCTCGAGCAATTGCGCCTGGCGGTGTGCTACCAGCGGCTCAACGTCAAGATCGCCGGCTCGCACGGCGGACTCTCCGTCGGGCCGGATGGCGCCACAGCCGAAGCGTTGGAAGACATCGCCCACATGCGCAGCCTTCCCCTCATGACGGTGATCGTGCCGTGCGACGCGATGGAAGCCAAGAAAGCGACCATCGCCTGCGCCGACTCCCCGGGCCCGGTCTTCCTCCGGCTCGGCCGCGCGCCTGTCCCGGCGATGACCACCGTCACCGATGTGTACCGCATCGGCCAGGCCACCGTGATGCGCCCCGGCGAGGACGTGACCCTCGTCGCCTGCGGCGTCATGGTCGCGCACGCGCTTCAAGCGGCTGACCAGTTGGCTCGCGAAGGCATCTCGGCACGCGTCATCAATCTCCATACCATCAAACCATTAGATCGCAACACCCTGCTGGCCGCGGCCAAGGAGACCGGCGCGATCGTCACGGCCGAAGAGCACAGCGTCATCGGCGGGCTGGGCGGTGCGGTGGCCGAGCTCCTCGTCCAGACGCACCCGGTCCCGATGCGGTTCGTCGGGGTGCAGGACCGGTTCGGGACCTCCGGGGATCCGGCAGAGCTGCTCAAGGCCTTCCACCTCATGCCCGATGATATCGCCGCCGCCGCCAAAGACGTGCTCCGAGCGAAGCAAACGTGTGCTTCCTCGACGCATCGCTAAGAGCCTCCTGTTGATGATTCGTCTGCGGGCACCGGCCAAGCTCAACCTCTACTTGCGCGTCCTCGGTCCTCGGCCGGATGGGTACCACGAGATCGAGACGATCTTCGAACGCATTGACCTGGCGGATGAGTTGACGTTTGAGTCGGCTGATGCGCTGTCCCTCACCTCTTCGGATTCCTCACTCTCCTGCGGCGAAGATAATCTCATCATGAAGGCGGCGCGATTGCTTCAACAAGACAGCGGCCAACACCACGGCGCTCGAATTCATGTGAAGAAGCAGATTCCGATTGCCGCAGGATTAGGCGGGGGGTCCTCAGATGCGGCGACGACGTTGCTGGGCCTGAACGAACTGTGGGGACTCAGGTTTTCTCACGAGCAGCTCGTGGAGCTGGCGGCTCAACTCGGATCCGATGCGCCCTTCTTCCTCTCGCAGGCCGCCCTGGCCATCGGCCGCGGCCGCGGGGAGTTGTGCGAGCCGATTAGCCATGCCCTCCCCCTGGCCCACGTGCTTGTCGTTCCAGATGCGCGCGTGTCCACGAAGGAGAGCTACGAGGCGTTGCGCCAGCGTCGTCGGCATGGCCAGTCACAAATCGGCTTGACAGGTGCTGGGCCGTCCCTTACGATGGTGGTACACGCCTTGAGCAACGGCCCCGACATGACGGGGCTCGCTGAGGGATTTTGGAACGATCTGGCACCTGAAGCGATCCGGCGTTGTCCTATCATCGCATTGATCCAGAGACAGTTACATGAAGCAGGCTGCCTGGGCAGTGGTGTGTCCGGCAGCGGCCCTGCCGTCTTTGGGTTGTGCACCGATGGACGACACGCGCACCAGGTCGCAGCGATCATTCGCCAGCACGGCCCGGAGACGTGGCGCGTCGAGGTCGTGCAGACGACGTCTCCCTCGCTCAGGGTGACCCCAACCCCAGCCTGATGGCAGGAGTGATGAAGTCCGCTGAACGAGTTGACGCCCTGCGACTGCGCCGAACCGGCTCGAGCTACCAGGCGATTCTCAGCGAGCTGGGCGTGGCGAAGTCCACGTTGTGGCGGTGGCTGAAGGCTGCGGGGATGGTGGAGACGCAACCGCAACGGCTGACGGAATTGAGGCGCTTGGCTCAGCAAAAAGGCGCTGCGATGGTGAAAGCTCAGCGTATCGTGCGCACCGAAGCCATCGTTCAGACGGCAAGTCGAGAAATCGGCTCCCTGTCGCCACGCGATCTCTGGTTGCTTGGAGTAGCATTCTACTGGGCTGAAGGCGCAAAACAAAAACCAAACCATGTGTCCGCCCAAGTCATATTTTGTAATTCTGATCCTGCAGCAATTCGGCTCTTTATGCGGTGGATCGTTGAGAGCTGCCAGGTGTCGTCTGAGCGCCTCGGATTTGAAATCTATCTTCATGAGACGGCCGATGGACCACGGGCTCAACAATATTGGGCCAAAGAACTCAATCTTCCGCTTGAGAAATTGACAAGAATTCGTTGGAAGCGACACCGTCCCGCAACGCGCAGGACAAACACCGGCGATTCCTATCACGGGTTGATCCGAGTCCGTGTGGCCCGGAGCTGTGAACTCAATCGTCGTATTGCTGGTTGGATCGTCGGTGTGAATCAATCGTTGGGGAGTGGTGTAATGGTAACACGTCTGACTTTGGATCAGAAGACTCCTGGTTCGACTCCAGGCTCCCCAGCGTTGCTCCGAGAACCAGGGGTCGAGACCGAACTCTTCTTGGTAGAGTGTGACAGCCCACACATGTGGGAGGAGATCACGAACTGATGAGAACCCTCCACGCGATCATCTTGGCCGCCGGGGAAGGGACCCGGATGAAGTCCGAGACTCCGAAGGTGCTCCACCCCATCTGCGGCAGGCCGATGATCGCCTACGCGCTCGACCTCGCCGCCTCGGCCGGCGTGAAGCAGCCGATCGTCGTGCTCGGCCACGGTGCGGAGGCGATCAAGGCGCAGCTGCCGAAGGAAGTCAAGGTGGTCCTCCAGACGAAACCGCTCGGCACCGGGGACGCGGTCATCGCGGCCAAGAAGGCGCTGGGGACCGGCGGCAGCGTGCTCATTCTCTACGCCGACACCCCGCTCTTGCGTCGGACGACGGTCCAGAAACTGATCGAGAGCCACTTCAAGGTGAGCGCGACCGCGACGGTGCTGACCGCGCACCTCGCCGATCCGAGCGGTTACGGGCGGGTGGTCCGCAACGAGCAGGGGCAGATCAGCGGGATCGTCGAGGAGGCGGAGGCCAACGCCGCCACGCGCGCCATCCGCGAGATCAACGTGGGGCCGCTTGTCTGCCAGACGCAGCCGCTCCTGGACGCCCTGGCGGCGGTGGCCGCGGGGCCTTCCAAGAAGGAAATCTACCTCACGGACATCATCTCGCACGTGGCGCGCCAGGAGGGGACGAAGATCCACGCCACGCGCGCGGAGGAGATCTCGGAGGCGCTGGGGGTGAACTCGCGCCTCGAGCTGGCGCGCGCGATCGGCGTCATCCGCGAGCGGATTGTCAAAGCCCACCTCGCCAATGGGGTGACGATTGAGGACCCGCAGACGACGTCCATCGACCACGGCGTCACGATCGGGGTGGACACCGTCATCCACCCGAACACCGTCATTGAGTCGGGGGTGTCAATCGGCAAGCGCTGTTCGATCGGCCCGTTCGCGAGGCTGCGCCGTGGGGTGTCGATCGCCGAGGACGTGCGGGTGGGCAACTTCGTGGAGCTCGTCCGCACCAAGGTGGGCCCGCGCGTGCGCGTCAACCACATGACGTACTTGGGCGACGCGACCGTTGAAGAGCAGGTCAATATCGGAGCCGGGACGATTACGGCCAACTACGATGGCCGTCAGAAGCACCAGACGCACATCGGCAAGGGAGCCTTCATCGGCTCCGATACCGTGCTCATCGCGCCGGTGAAAGTCGGGGCCGGGGCGGTGACCGGGGCCGGGAGCGTGATTCCGAAGGAGCACGATGTGCCGGCGAAGGGGGTCGTGGTCGGGGTCCCCGCCCGTCCGCTCGACCATCGAGCGGCTGCTGAAGAGAATGGCAAGGGGAAAGTCGAGCGACCCACTGCGGCGTCGCGGCCCACGGTAGCGCCGTCCCGCGCGACACGACCTGCCCGCGTCACACCGAAGACGACACGCTCCCGGGCAACGGCCAAGCGGAGGGCTCGCCCCGCCTCCGGCGGGGCGCGGCGAGGGCGGCAGACTGGATTCGTGCGGGCAGCGCGACGGCTCGTGCGGGCGGTGCGCCGCCTGCCTGTCCGGCAGAGTGCGCGGCAGGCAGGTGGGGTGCGTGTGCGGAAACCCGCGCGGAGGGCCTCACGATCACGACGCAGGTCATGACCGAGAAGCGAGTGCGCAGATCGCTTGCGTCGCAACTGGCCATCGTGGGCGGCAACGCGAACCCCACGCTCACGCACGCGATCTGCCGGACGCTGAAGGTGCCGCTCACCGAGTCGATTGTGGGCCGCTTCAGCGAGGGCGAGATCCGCGTCAAGATCGACGAGAACGTGCGCGGCAAGGACGTGTTCGTGATCCAGCCGACGTGCCCACCGACCAACGACAACCTGATGGAGCTCCTCATCATGCTGGATGCGCTCAAGCGCGCCTCCGCCCGCCGCATCACCGCCGTCATCCCGTACTACGGCTACGCCAGGCAGGACCGCAAGGATCAGCCGCGCGTGCCCATCACGGCGAAGCTCGTGGCCAATCTCATCACGACGGCCGGGGCGGACCGCGTCCTCACGATGGACCTCCACGCGGGCCAGATCCAAGGGTTTTTCGACATCCCGCTCGATCACCTCTACGCCGTGACCGTGTTTGAGGAGTACCTCCGGCGCAAGCGGCTCAAGCCGTTGGTGGTCGTCTCCCCCGATGCGGGCGGCATCAAGATGGCGCGGGCCTACGCGAAGCGGCTGGGCGGGGACCTCGCGATCGTGGACAAGCGGCGCAGCAGCCCCGAGGCGACCGAGGTGATGCACATCCTGGGCGAGATCATGGGGAAGGTCTGCGTCCTCGTCGATGATCTCATCGCGACGGGGAGTTCCCTCGTCGAGGCGGCGGAGGCGTTGCGCGAGGCCGGGGCCACCGAGGTGTACGCCTGCGTGACGCACCCCGTCCTGTCGGGGCCGGCGCGCAGCCGCATCGCGAGCTCGTGCCTGAAGGAGTTGGTGGTCACCGACACGATTCCGTTGGGGGACCGCCAGCGCCACCCGAAGATCATGGTCCTTTCGGTCGCGTCGTTGCTCAGCGAGGCGATCCGGCGCATTCATTACGAGCAGTCGATCAGTTCATTGTTTGACGGTATCCCTGGCTAAGACCAGTGACCAGGAAGATGACGACAGCTGAAACCGTGAAGAAGGGCCAGCCGGAAGAGCGAGCAGCGCTCACGGTGAAACGCCGGCCGACGAGCGGAACCCGCCTGGCCAGACGGTTGCGCGCAACCGGGGTGGTCCCCGGCGTGGTGTACGGGAAGGGGACGGCATCGCTGTCGGTGGTCGTGGGCGAACGGGAGCTCTCGAAGTTGCTCCACTCGAAGCGCGGGGAACACGCGCTCGTGACGCTGCGGCTCGAGGATCCCAAGCCCTGGGAGAAGCCGGTGCTCGTCAAGGCGCTCCAGCACGATCCGGTGGACGGTCGCATCGTCCATGTGGATTTCCAGGCCATCGTGTTGACCGAACGGTTGCGAGTTAAGATTTCGGTGATCCTCAAGGGGGAGCCGGTCGGGGTGAAGCAGGAGGGCGGGATTCTGGAGCACTTCCTGCGCGAGATCGAAGTGGAGTGTCTGCCGGCCGACATCCCGGCGAACGTGGAGTTCGACGTGAGCCACTTGACAATCGGCGAAACGGTGCACGTGCGTGAGCTCGCCGCGCCCAGCCACGCGAAGATCACGAGCGATGCCGAGGGCGTCATCGCCTCCGTCCAGAAGCCGAAGGAAGAGAAGCCTGAGGAAGCGGCGGCGGTGGCTGAACCCGAGGTCCTCCGAGAGAAGAAGGAAGAAGGAGAAGCGGCCCCGGGTGCTGAGGCAAAGAGCGAAGCTCCCGAAGCCAAAGACGCCAAGGAAGCGAGGAAAGAGAAGGAAGGGAAGAAGGAGTAACGCGATGTCAAAATCGGCGTGGGCGGGCCGGAGCGGTGCCGCGAACCGAGTGCGAGCCAGGCCCCGCCAGACGAGGTCGTGACGTCGCGTCCATCAGCATGAAAGTCATCGTGGGGTTGGGCAACCCGGGTCACACGTACCACGAGACTCGGCACAACGTGGGCTTCATGGTGATCCAAGCCCTGGCCGAGCGGCGCCATGTCAGCGTGTGCCGGTCGGTGGTCAGCCCGGCGGATCAGCGTCCAGCCGCGGTGTTTGGCGACTACGAGGATGGGGCCGAGCCGGTGCGGTTACTGATGCCGCTGACCATGATGAACGAATCCGGCGAGGCGATGCGGGTGATCGAGGCACCCAGGTCCAACCTGTTGATCGTCTGTGATGATGTGAACCTTCCGCTCGGGACGATCCGGTTGCGTCTGCAAGGCGGCGCCGGCGGACACCATGGGTTGCAGTCCTGCCTCGACGCGTTGGGGACCGAGGAGGTCCCCCGGTTGCGGATCGGCGTGGGCATCGAGCCGCTCCCCGCCGACCTCGAGCAATTTGTCCTCTCTCGATTCTCGAGCGCAGAGCGTTCGCTGATGAAGCAGGCGATCGAGCAGGGAGCGTGCGCCTGCGAGACGTGGGTCACGGAAGGGATGGAGATGGCGATGAACCGGTACAACAGGTCGGGGGCCTCATGACGAGAGCGTACGAGGCGCTCGTGATCCTCAAGGCCGTGGGCACTGAGCCCGAGATCGCGCGGCAGGCCTCCCAACTGGACGAGCCGATCAAGAAGATCGGCGGTCGCGTAGAGAGCGCGCAGCCCATGGGCCGTCGCAAGCTGGCGTTTAGGATTTCCCGGCAGAGCGAGGGGCACTACCACCTCCTCCACTTCCAGGCGCCCACGGAGCGGATCGGAGAGATTGAGCGAGCCTTTCGCCTCAACGAGGCGATCGTGCGGTTCATGATTGTGAACGCGGAGGACGTGCCGGTGCTTGCCGCGCCACGGCAGCCGGCAGGCTCGATTGTGGCGCCGTCGAGAGCGACCGGGTCGTTCCAGCCTACCGTCGCCCCAACCAGGAGTTGACGCATGGTCAGCCTCAACCGAGTGCTGCTGATCGGCAACCTCACCAAGGATCCGGAGCTGCGCTACACGCCAAGCGGGACACCGGTCGCGAACCTGCGCCTGGCGGTGAACTCCTCCTTCAAGGACCAGGCAGGCCAGCGCAAGGAAGAGACGTGTTTCGTGACCATCGTCGTCTGGAGCAAGCAGGCTGAGATCTGCAACCAGTACCTGAAGAAAGGCCGCGCCGTGTTCATTGAAGGCCGCCTGCTCTACCGCAGTTGGGAGGCCGAGGGCAAAACGCGCTCCACGATGGAAGTCCGGGCCGACCGCGTCCAATTCTTGGGGCCGCCGGCGGGGGCGCCGGCTCCGTCCCAGGGTGAGACCAGGCAGGCCCCGCCTTCGACGGGGCAGGCCGGTGGGATGCGAGACGAGAGCGGTGGGCCGGCCATGGAGAGCGTCCGGGCCGAGGAACCCGAGTTGGAAACGGCGCCGGAAGGCAGTGGGGACGCAGATGTTCCCTTCTAATAGGTTGAGGAGATCCACGCCGATTATCCGGCGCGTGTTTGTCAAAAAGCCCTGCCGATTCTGCGCGGAAAAGGTCGAGCGCATCGACTATAAGGATCTCGAGAAGATCGGCCGCTGCGTAAACGACCGGGGCAAGATCTTGCCCTCGCGGCTCACCGGGACCTGCGCCAAGCACCAACGCGTGCTGACCCGGGCGATCAAGCGGGCGCGGTTCATGGCCCTGCTTCCCTACGCCTCCGCCTGACGATGGACGTCATCCTCCTCAAGGACGTCGAGAAGCTGGGAACGGAGGGGGCGACGGTCCAGGTCAAACCCGGCTTTGCGCGGAACTACCTCATCCCCCGAGGGCTCGCGGTGGCCGCCACCGCCGAGCAGCTCAAGGTGGTGGAAGCGCGCGAGCGAGGGCGCACCAAGCAGCTCCAACAGGTGAAGGCACAGGCACAGACGCTCAAGCAGCAGGTGGAGAGCCGTGCGCTGACGCTGAAGCTCACCGTCGGGGCGGATGACAAGCCGTTCGGATCGGTGACGACGCATGACATCTGTGATGCCCTGACGCGCGACGGCCTCGAGGTCGAGAAACACGCCATCCAGCTCACGGAGCCGATCAAGACCTTGGGGGTGTACGACATCCCCATCCGGTTGCCGGCGGACGTCACGGCGATCTTGAAAGTCTCGGTCGTGAAAGCATAACGCGGATTCACGCTGATCGATCATCAGCGGTATTCAATGGCCCTCTCCGAACTGACCACCCTCGAGCGCCTGCCGCCGCAGAACCTCGACGCGGAATCCGCCGTGCTCGGCGCCATGCTGCTCGAGGAGGAGGCGGTCGTCCAGGCCGCGGAGCTGCTGGACGCGTCCGCCTTCTACAAGGACGCCCACCGGAAGCTCTTCGGGGTGCTCCTCGCGCTCTATCGGGCGAACATCCCGGTGGACCTCGTCACCGTCACGGACGAGCTCACGAAGCACCACCTCCTCGAGGACGTGGGCGGCCCGGTGTACCTCGCCACGCTCACGAGCCTGGTTCCGACCGCCGCCAACGCCGAGTACTACTGCCGGATCGTGAAGCAGAAGGCGATCCTGCGCGAGCTCATCCGGGTGAGCACCCAGATCGCCGGCGAGTGCTACGAGGGCGTGGTCGAACCCGACCTGCTCCTCGACCGGGCCGAGACCCGGATCTTTGACATCGCCTCGAAGAAAATCAAGCGCGACGCGGTCGCGATGAAGGACATCATCAAAAGCTCCATCGAGATGATCGACCGCCTCTACCAGCACAAGGGGATCATCACGGGGCTGCCGACGGGCTTCGTCGAGCTGGACCAGCAGCTCGCCGGGCTGCAGCCCTCCGACCTCATCGTGGTCGCCGGGCGGCCGGCGATGGGCAAGAGCAGCCTCGCCCTGTGCGTCGCGGAGCACATCGCGCTGGTCCAGAAAGTCGGGGTCGCGCTCTTCACGCCGGAGATGTCCAAGGAGAACGTCGTGCAGCGGATGCTCTGCTCGCACGCCCGCATCAACGCCCACAGCGTCCGCTCCGGGATGCTCTCGACGAGCGATTGGCCCAACCTCACGAAGGCCGCGGGGAAGCTCTCGGAGGCCCCGATCTTCATCGACGACTCGCCGGGGATCTCGATTCTGGAGCTGCGGGCGAAGGCCCGTCGCCTGAAGAGCCGCCACGGCATCGGCCTCATCATCCTCGACTACCTCCAGCTCATGGAGGAGTCCTCGTGGGCCGAGAACCGGCAGCAGGAGATCTCCGTGATCTCCCGCAGCCTCAAGGCGCTCGCCCGCGAGCTCACCGTGCCGGTCATCGCGGTCAGCCAGCTCTCGCGCGCGCCGGAGCGGCGCGAGTCGTTCCGCCCGCGGCTGTCGGACCTGCGCGAGTCCGGGGCCATCGAGCAGGACGCCGACGTCGTCCTCATGCTCTTCCGGGAGGACTACTACAACTTCACCGAGGAGAACAAGGGCATCGCCGAGGTCATCATCGCGAAACAGCGCAACGGCCCCACGGGGAGCGTCAAGTTGGCCTTCATCAGCGAGTACACCCGCTTCGAGACGCTTGCCCAAGTCTAACGGTGACCGACTGAATTCTCTTCGTGCAACTGTCTCTAGGCTTAGTCTGGTCGTCGGCCTGTCCCTGGCCGCGGCATCGGCGTGGGCGCAGGAGGACCGGCGCGTCCTCGAGGTGGACGTGAAGGGGACGACGACGGTGGCGAAGGAGACCATCCTCGCGAAAGTGCAGACGAAGCCGGGCCATCCCTACCAGGAGGCGGCCGTCAGCGACGACATCCGGCGCATCTTCGCGCTGGGCTACTTCACCGATGTGAAGGCGGACCTCGAGGAGCGGCCGGACGGGGTGCGCCTCGTCTTCATCGTGAAGGAGAAGCCCACCATCGCGGCGATCGAGATCGAGGGCCATCACGCCCTCACCAAGTCGCGCCTCCTCGAGCTCTTCGCCGTGACGAAGGGCGCGCTCTACGATCCGAGGAAGGTCAAGGAGGGCGTCGACCTGATCAAAGCCGAGTACGCCCGGCGGGGGTTCTCGGACTGCGAGGTCGTCTCGCGCGTCGACGTCCATGAGGCCGCGAACACGGCGACGGTCTCCCTCCTCATCGACGAGGGGGCGCGTCTGCGAATCAGCCAGATCCTCGTGGAAGGCAATCAGGCGTTCTCCGATCGGCGGATTTGCAAGGTGCTCAAGACCAAACGCAGAAAATGGTTCCTCCCCGGCGTGTACGACGCGAAGGTGCTGGAGGAGGATCTGGAGCGCGTGCGCGCCTTTTACCGCAAGGACGGCTACCAGGACATTCGCGTCAGCCATGAGGTCTACCGCGATCCCGCCGGCCGCGGGCTCTACATCCACCTGAAGGTGGACGAAGGGCTGCAGCACCGCGTCGGCCAGGTGGCCCTCACCGGGGCGGTGCTCTTTCCGGAGCGGGAGATCCGTCGCGTCCTCACGCTCAAGCCGGGTGGGGTCTACAACGAGGAGTCGCTCCAGGAGGATCGGCGGTTGATCAAGCAGTACTACGGGGACCGCGGCTACATCCATGCGCAGGTCGATCCCGACCCGCAGTTGGACCAGGCCACGAAACGGGTGAACCTGACGTACCGCATCGCGGAGGGAGAACTCGTGCACATCAACCGCATCGAGATCCAGGGCAACCTCAGGACGAAGGACACCGTGATCCGTCGGGAACTGCGCGTGTTTCCCGGGGATCCCTTCAACGGGGCGAAGACCCGCAAGTCGCTCGATCGGCTCTACAACTTGGGCTATTTCGAGGAGGTCACCGTGGAGACGCAGCCGACCCAAGCCCCGGACACAGAAGACCTCATCGTGAAGGTCAAGGAGTCGAAGACCGGCAGCTTCAGCATCGGGGGAGGGTTCTCCTCGATCGACCGGCTCGTGGGGTTGATCGAGCTCGAGCAGCGCAACTTCGACTGGAAGAACGTCCCCACCTTCACCGGGGCCGGGCAGGACTTGCGGCTGCGGGCGGAGGTCGGGACGGTGCGGCGGCACTTCGACCTCGCGTTCACGGAGCCCTGGATCTTCGGCCGCCCCGTGTCATTCGGCATCGACGCGTACAACCGCACGCAGTTGCGCAGCAGCAACTTGGGGCTCGCGTTTGAGGAGGAGCGCCGGGGCGGGGGCGTGCGCCTCGGCAAGGAGTTCGCCGACCTCGTCCAGGTGGGGCTCAACTACCAGCTGTTCCGAACCAGAATCTCCAATATCGTGGAGGAGGCCTCGGCGGATCTCAAGGCCGAGCAGGGGAGCAACATCGTCAGCGTCGGGGGGCTCTCGTTAGCCGTCGACGCCCGCGACAACCGCTTTGACCCGACGAAAGGGTGGTTTCTCTTCTCCTCGATGGATCTGGCGGGGGGGGTGTTTGGGTTCGACAAAGATTTCATCCGGGTGGAGGGGGGCGCGAGCGCCTACGTGCCGCACGCGAATCGCTTCGTGTTTGAGTCGCGCATCAAGGCCGGGGTCATCAGCGCCTACGGCAGCTCTTCTGAGGTCCCGATCTTCGAGCGGTTTTTCGGCGGCGGCAGCGGGACCATCCGAGGGTTCCGCGAGCGACGCGTGGGGCCGCGCGATCCGCTCTCGAACGACCCGATCGGCGGGGAGAGCACCCTGGTCGGAACCCTGGAAGAGGTGATGACGATCGTCAAGGATGAGCGCGGCAAGTCGATCTTCAAGGGCTCGGTGTTCCTGGATGTCGGGGATGTGTGGCGTCGGGTGAATGAGTTCGCCGGATCGTTCAAGGTGGGCACCGGAGTCGGGGCGCGGGTGAACACCCCGATCGGGCCCCTCCGGGTCGATCTGGGCTTTCCGGTCACCGAGGAAGATAAAGGGGAGAAGCGCAAGCCGCGCTTCCATTTCAACCTGAGCCGTTCGTTCTGATGCAGCGGAAAGGAGCTCGCATGAAACGCCCGTGGGGTACCCTGGTCGCGACGGTGTGCGGTGTGCTGTGTGCGGTGTGCGGTCCTTCGGTGGAGGCGCAGGAGCTGAAGATCGGCTACGTGAACCTCGCGAAGGTCTTCGACAGCTACGAGAAGACCAAAGTCTCCGATGCCGCGCTCGAGAAGAGCGGAAAGCAGAAGGAAGGGGAGCTCGAGACCAAGATGAACGAGCTGAAGAAGCTCCGGGAGAACCTCGAGCTCCTCAATGAGGAATCCCGCGACGCGAAGCAGCGAGAGATCGAGGAGAAATCCGAGGAGCTCCAGCGCTTCCGGACGAGCACCGCCCGGGACCTGCGCCGGGACCGCGACAAGGTCGCCAAGGAGATCCTGGCCGAGATCCAGCGGGGCGTCGATGAGTACGCGAAGGCGAACAGTTTCTCGCTCATCATCGATGAGCGGTTTTTGCTCTACGGACAGTCGACGTACGACGTGACCGATGCGATCCTGAAGCTCCTCAACGGCCGTGCCGCGGCGGCCCACTGAGGGGATGTGAGGAAGAAGTGGTTCCGCGATGAGTGAGCAGCAGCGGACGATTGCGCAGGACGTGTTCATGAACGGGGTGGGCATCCACACCGGCGTGCCGGTGTCCATCCGCCTGCTGCCGGCACCCCCTCAGACCGGTGTGGTGTTCGTCCGGACGGATCTGCCGCACCGCCCGACCATCCCCGTGAAGTCGGCGCAGGTGGTGGACGTCGGAAAGAGCGTGCGCCGGACCACCCTCTCGAAGGACGGCATCGAGGTGCAGACGGTCGAGCACTTCATGGCGTCGCTGTGGGGGGCGGGCATCGACAACGTCTACGTGGAGGTCAGCGGGGCCGAGATGCCGGGCTTCGACGGCTCGGCCCTCCAGTTCCTCCAGCAGCTCAAGACGGCCGGGACCACCGAGCAGCCGGCCCCACGCCGCTACTTCACGCTGCGGGAACCGATCTTCGTGGAGGACGGCGACTCCTCCATCAGCGTGTTTCCGGACCACACGCTGCGCATCTCCTACGTCCTCAGCTACAACCACCCCATGCTCAAGCCCCAGTTCGTTTCGTACTCCTCGAACAACGGCGCCTCCTTCGAGGAGGCCATCGCCCCGGCGCGGACGTTCTGCTTACAGGAGGAGGCCGAGGCCCTCCGGGCCGCGGGTTTCGGGCGGGGGGCGACGTACGAGAACACCCTCGTGATCGGCGAGGCGGGCGTGATCAACAACACGCTGCGCTTCGAGGATGAGTTCGCCCGCCACAAGACCCTCGACCTGCTCGGGGATCTCTACCTCCTGGGGGCCCACCTGCGCGCCCACGTCATTGCGATCAAGAGCGGGCACCCGCTGAACGTGAAGTTGGTGAAGAAGCTCGACCAGGCGCTCGAGCAGTGGAAGCTCGGGTCGCTCCACTCGACGACCTCAGAGGTCATGGTGGGGCCGCAGCTCGACATCATGCAGATCCAGAAGATCCTCCCGCACCGCTACCCCTTTCTCCTCGTCGACCGCGTGACGGAGCTGACCGAGACGCGGGCGGTCGGCATCAAGTGCGTCACGATCAACGACTACTTCTTCCGCGGCCACTTTCCGAATCGGCCGGTCATGCCAGGGGTCCTCCTCGTGGAGGCGATGGCGCAAGTCGGGGGGATCATCCTCCTCAACAAGCATGAGAACGTGGGGAAGCTCGCCTACTTCATGGCGGTCGATCAGGTGAAATTCCGCAAGCCGGTCGTGCCGGGGGACGTGCTCGTCATCGAGGCCGACCTCGGGAAGATGCGCACGCGCACCGGCCAGGTGCTCGCCCGGGCCCTCGTCGAAGGGAAAGTCGTGTGCGAGGGGGAACTGATGTTCGCGTTGAGCGATTCACCCTCATGACGGTCGCCACGGCGCGGAAACCGCGCGCCACGGCCAAGGCGGTCAGTGTCCACCCCACCGCCATCGTCCATCCGAAGGCCGTCTTGGGCCCGGGAGTCTGCGTGGGGCCCTACACGGTCATCCAGGAGCACGTGACGATCGGCGCGAGGACGACGATCGGAGCCCACGGCGTCATCGAAGGCCGCACGACCATCGGCGAGGAGTGCCAGATCTTCACCGGGGCGGTCATCGGCAGCATCCCCCAAGACCTCAAGTACCAGGGGGAGGAGAGCC
>Ga0209515_10006875_pt1 | contig 13953 bp, 11 predicted proteins | sample Subgroupgradi54m_FD_187454 | JGI IMG/M metagenome (GOLD analysis project Ga0209515, IMG submission 187454) | Subsurface groundwater microbial communities from S. Glens Falls, New York, USA - GMW60B uncontaminated upgradient, 5.4 m (SPAdes)... ...
GTCGGGATCGACGAGGGCGAGACGAGCGATCATGAGCGGGCTGCGCAGGCTGGCCTTGACCTTGGCCTCGGACGAGCCGAGCACGGCGTTGCGCGTGACCTCCGAGCCGGTGCCCGCGGTGGTCGGGATGGCCACGAAGGGGATGGACGGCCGGGTCAGCGGCTGACCGCGTCCGATCACCTCCAGGTAGTCGAGCGGATCGCCGCCGTTGGCGACCAGCGCGGCGATGGCCTTGCCGGCGTCGAGCGCGCTGCCCCCGCCCATGGCGACCACACCGTCGGCGCCGCACGCCGCCGCCTGGGCCACACCCGCGCGCACCAGCTCGACGCTGGGCTCGCCGTCGACGACGGCGAAGCGGGTCACCGGCAGGCCGCGCGCCTCCAGCCCGGCGCGCAGACCGGCGGAGCGCGCGCTCGACGCGCCCGTGACCAGCAGCACCCGGCTCACGCCCAGCGCGGCGATCTCCGCCGGCGCGTCGGCCACCCGGCCGGCGCCGAAGACGAGGCGCGCCGGCGCGGTCAGCTCGAAGCTCACCATTCCGCGTGGTCGGGGAAGACGCTGATGTACTTCTTGGCCGCGCGCGGCTCGGCCATCAGCCCGGCCACCGCGTCACGCCAGGTGGCGTAATGCGGCATCTCCTTGTGCGCGAGCCCCGCGGCCGTGTCGCGGAAGACCTCGACCAGCACGAAGCGCGTGGGATCTTCGGCGTCCTGGATGACGTCGAAGCGCACCACGCCTGGCTCGAGCAGGCTCTGCTCGGCGTTGGCGAGGGTGGCGCGGCGAAACGCGTCGACGGCTTCGGGCTTCACATGCACGTGTACATGCACGACCACCAGGTTCTCGGGCATGGCGCGAGCGTATCACCCGCCGCAGCGGAGGTTGCGCTCGGGATGCGCGCTCCTGGTGCGGTAGAAGAAGTAGTCGGCGCTGTACGCCACATCGGCGGCCGCGCCCACCGTGGTGGCGTCGCAGCCGGTCGCGGGCGCCAGGCCGCCCACGGTGTCGAGGCGCTGGATCGCGGTCACGTCGGTCATGCGACCGCTGCTGCCGCCGTGGCTGACCGCCTTGAGCAGCAGCCACGGGATGGCGGTCGCGTCGACGGTCGCGCCGGCCAGGCGCGCGCCCACGACGGTGCTGCCGTCCTGGTACTCCCAGGTCGGACCCGCATAGTGCGTGCCGACGATGTGACGCTGGCAGGTGGTCCGGTACAGGTCGGCCTCGGGCGCGACGAACGTCCAGGCGTAGCCGCCGGTGGCGGTGGCCGCGCAGGTGTACTTCTGCACGCCGGTCGCGTGCAGCACGAAGGCCAGGTCCTGATCCGCGGCGGGCGCCAGCGCGGCGGGCACGCCGGCGGGGCAGCTACGGCTCGAGACGGCGGCTTCGATGTGGTCGACGTCGGTATCGACGTCCTCGCTGGCGCAGGCGGCCAGGAGGATGCTGCTGAGTACTACGGAGTACCAGCGGATGTGGCGCATATGATGGCTCCTTTCGGGTCTGCAACGTGAACAAGCACACGCCGAGCCAGCCAGGAGACGATGTACTCCCGTCGCGGCGAGCAATGCTTGCCGGGAGCGCGCGGCGCGCACGTCGCGGTGCGCAGCCATTCTTGCCGGGCCGGCAAGGCTTGCGCAGCGCTGCGCGCGAGAGTGCGAGCGCCGCCCTCAGTCGAAGCGCGCGCGGCGCAGCTCGATCAGCCAGGCTTCCAGCTCGTCGGCGTTGGGCGCCTCGTCCGGGAGCGGCGAACCATCGCGCGCGCCGTCGAGGATCTCGAACGCGCGCCGCGCCTCCGCCAGCCAGCGCGCGGCCACCGGCGCGGGCAGGGGCGCGCGCTCGCCCGTGAGCTTGATCTCGAGCAGCTCGCGCGCGCTGGCGAAGCCGTGCTCGTCCATGAGCGCGGTCAGGTCGGTGACCAGGCGGCCGCTGGCCAGGAGGTGCGCGCCGGTCAGCGCCGTGCGCAGCACGTAGAGCAGCTTCTTGGCGGTGGGCATGCCCGACGCCTCGGCCTCGCGGTACTGGCCGGTGGCGAAGCCATGGTAGTGCGCGTACACGCGGCGCGAGAAGGAGCGCTGCACCAGCGGTACGAGCGCGGCGTGCTCGGCGCTCGAGCGCAGGATCCACATGCCGAGCAGGCGCTCGTAGTAGCTGCCGTAGCCACGCAGCAGCCCGTGCAGCACCTGGCCGATCTCGTTGGAGGCATAGTCGATCTCGACCCCGGCGATGACCTCCATGCGGCTGGCGTGCTCACCGGGGCGGGCCAGGCCGACCAGGCGGCGCGTGGGCAGCACGTGCACGCCCTTCAGGTCCAGGTCGCTGTCGGGCGAGGGAAAGCCGTACGCGTGCGCACCGGTCAGCGCGATGACCACGTGCGCGCGCTTGCCTTCCTCCTCGGCGAGCGCGCGCGCGGCGGTGTCGGCCTGGTGGCTGGTGATGGGCACATGGGCGGTCGCGAAGCTGGTCATTCTTCCTCCCAGGAGAGCACGGGCGGCGCGGGCGCGTCGGCGCCCCAGGGTCCAGGTGCGCCGGCGACATGACGGCGCGCCGACTCGGCGCGCAGCTTGCGGACCAGCGCGTCGGCGCGCGCGAGGTCGGGCCGGGCGGGCAACGGCGTCGAGCGACGCGCGTCCTCGAGCGCGGGCGTGAGCGCCTCGGCCTCGTCGAGCACCTGGGCGAGCGCGACCTCGCCGCGCTTGATCTGCAGGAGGCGCGTGCGCAGCGGCTCCTCGACCGCGAAGGTGGGCGTGCCGGTGTGCAGCCAGCCCAGCGCGGTGGCCAGGAGACGCAGCAGGTTGTAGGCATTCTTGGGCCGCAGCTCGCGCGCCGCCTCGGGCGCGTCGCCGCCCGCGCGCGCGAACGTCACCAGCGCGGCGAAGTCGGCGGAGCCGAGCAGGCCCTGGTCACGCAGCGAGTGGTAGAGCTGCTTGACGTGCTCCTTGGCCAGCAGCGCCGCGTCGGCAGGCGAGGGCGCCTCGAGGCGCACCGCCTGCGCCAGCCGGGTGGCCACCTCGTCGAGCGAGGGCGCCGGCTCGGCGCGCAGCCACTCGAGCACCAGCGCCCGGTGCTCGGCCAGGCGCACCGACTGGCGCAGCTTCTTCAGCTGGGCGAGCGCATAGCGCGCGAAGCTGCCATAGATGGCCGCCGACGGGAAGGCGTCGCGCTCGGCCAGGATCCACATGCCCATGTCGTCGAGCGCGCGTGCGCCGGGCACGAACAGGGTCTCGAGCGTGTTGGGATCGGCGCGCAGCGCTTGCCGCACCAGCTTGCCCGCCTCCCAGTACGTGGCCGAGCCGTCGGCGCTGACCAGCTCCTCGGGCGGCGCGCCCAGACCCGCGCCCCAGGTGAACGGGGCCACGAATGCGCCGCGCCGATCCACGTCCGAGCTCTCCGACGCCAGGCCCCAAGCGCGCGAGCCGACGATGGTCTCGATGACGATGCACGGCGACAGCGCCGACCACGCCGCGTCGCGCCGCGCCGCGAACTGCAGCTGGCCGCCCTTGCGCGCGCTCAGCTCGTCGCGCCGGTAACGCAGCGGGCCCACGCCCACGACGAGAACCTCGTACTCGTCGGCGCCATGAATGGCCACGACCCGCCCGACCGCGCCCTGCGGCACGCGCCGCTCGCCCGCGAGACGCTCGACGCGCGTCGTCACCTCCGTGCCGTGAGGCAGCGGCGCGGCGAGCGGATCGACGTCCTGGAGTCCACGCAGGCGGGTCATGCGCGAGGCAGGCTAGCATTCATCTTCTCTTAACGTGCGCGGCCAGCATCACGCCTCACATTGCATGCCTGCGGAAGGTTGTTTGTCTTCCTGGAGGAATGTGAATGCGTAGAACCGGAGTGATTGTTGCGATTCTGTCTCTGTCGCTCGGTACGGCGGTGCCGGCGTTTGCGGCCACGGGCAAGGGGGCTCACAAGGTGGCCCACAAGGGCACTCATGTCGTTGCCAAGGCGGCCAGGCCGGCGCACAAGCCGAAGCTGTCGATGGAAGACGCGCGCAAGCTGGCGCTCGCCAAGGTGCCGGGGAAGATCCACGCCGAGGAGCTCGAAAAAGAAGGCGGAAAGTGGATCTACTCGTTCGAGATCGAGGAAACCGGTGGCAAGGCTGACGAGATCAAGGAAGTCAATGTCGACGCCGACACGGGTAACATCGGCCCGGTCGAGACCGAGAAGAAGCGCGCCAAGGGCGACAAGGCCGAGAAGGGCGAGGCCGAGAAGGGCGAGGCCGGCGAAGGCGCAGAAGGCGCCGAGGACAAGGACTGACTCAGAGGGCCAGCTCGGTCAGCATGCGCTTGCGCATCGCCTCGTCGGGGAGACGCCCGTATCCAGCCTGCACGTTGTCGGCCAGGTGATCCGGCTTGCTGGTGGCCGGAATGGGGCAGCTCACCGCCGGGTGGCCGAGGATGAACTTCAGGAACAGCTGCGCCCAGCTGCTGCAGTCGATGTCCGCCGCCCACGCCGGCAGCTGCTTGCCCTTCACCCGCGCGAACAGCTGGCCTTCTTCGAACGGGCGCATCACCAGCACCGCCGTACCGGTATCGCGCGCCGCGGGGAGCAGTCGTGCCTCCGCGGCGCGGTCGGCCATGCTGTAGGGCAGCTGCACGAAGTCCACGCTCTCCGTGCGTACGACGCGCTCGAGCTCGGCGAACGCGCCGTGCGCATGGTGCGTCACGCCGAGGTAGCGAATGCGTCCGGCCTGCTTCCACTCGCGCAGCACGGGCAGATGCGTCTGCCAGTCGAGCAAATTGTGCACTTGCATGAGATCGATGCGCTTGCGGCGCAGGCGCGCCAACGAGCGCTCCATCTGCTCGATGCCCGCCTGCTTGCCTGACGTCCACACCTTGGTGGCCAGGAAAGGCTGGCCCGCGGCGTCTCCGCCCAGGCCGGCCAGCAGGTCGCCCGTGACCTGCTCGGCCCGGCCGTACATCGGCGACGAGTCGATGACGCGCGCGCCCGCGGCGAGGAAGCGGCGCAGCACCTCGGTGAGCGGCGTGCGCTCCTCGGCGGCGTCGCCGACGTCGAACGTCTGCCAGGTGCCCAGGCCGATCACCGGCAAGGCCTCGCCGGATCGTGGAATGGGTCGAGTGTTCATGCTGGTCGTCGCCATGTCGATCTTCTCGCTTGCTGCAGGCGCTGGCGGCGCCGGCGGCGGAGCATGCGCCGCCGGCGGAGTCGCCGAGCAGGCGAACGCTGCCCCCGCGCCCATGCACGCGCCCAGCTGCAGGAACCTACGCCGTGTGACGCTCAACCGCGGCCTTCCTTGCCTTGCGCCCGATCCACGTGGCCAGGGCGGCCCACGCCAGGGACAGCGGCACCAGCGCCGCTGCGATGCTGCTGAAGCCTAACCCGAGCGCGGCCAGGCCGCTGCTCATCCACGCGGTCAGCGAATCGCCGCCCCGGAAGACCACCGTATCCATGAAGTTCTTGCTGCGGTAGCGCACGTCGCGACCGGTGGTGGTGAAGATCGACTCGCGCCCCGGTCGCTCGAGTGCGTACTGGCTGGCCCGTCTGATCGCCTGGAACAGGATCAGCACCGGCAGCGTCGTCGCCGCCACCAGGACACCCGAGCCGATCGCGGTGATCACCGGCAGCGTGGCCAGCGCCACCGCCACGCCCAGGTGGCGCAGGATCCGCCCCGTGAGCAGCACCTGGATGGCCAGGGTCGCCAGCTGGGTGATGAGATCGATCTGCGCGAAGATCACCGTGTGCTGCGCGCTGCCCTTGCCCGCCGCGGCCACCAGGTGCTGCTGCTCGACGTACAGGAAGGTCGAGGTCAACGAGTACAGGAACACGTGCAGCGCGATGGCGGCGAGGTAGCGCGAGCGCACCACCAGCAGGAAGCCCTGCAGCACGCCGCCGCTGACGGGGGCATCGGCTTCCTGGCTGCGCGGGCCCCGTCCGCCGCTGCCGCTGCGGTCGAGCGCGAGCGCGCATTGCACGGCCAGCTCGAGCAAGACGGCGGTGACCAGCAGGAGCGGCGCGGCACCCATGGCGTCGGCCAGCCAGATGGTCACGAAGGGCCCGGCAATGCTGCCCAAGGTCCCACCCGCGGCGATGAAGCCGAACAGCCGCCTGGCCTGGTCGGCGCGGAAGACATCGGCCATGAAGCTCCAGAACACCGACACCACGAAGATGTTGTAGACGCCGACCCAGATGTAGAACGCGCTCGCGGCGGCGATCACGCCGGTGCGTGCGGCGAGCAGGAAGTAGAAGCCCACGGTCATGACGGCGAAGGCGCGGTAGACGATGGGGATGAAGCGCCGGCGCGGCACCCGCCGGGTCAGCACGCCGTAGATCGGCACGACCACCAGCATGGTCACGAACGTGCCGGTGAACAGCCAGGGCAGGTTCTTCACCCCGCTGGCGATGGCCATGGCGTCGCGCACCGGGCGCAGCACCGCGAAGCTGGACAGCAGCAGGAAGAAGTACACGAACGCGAGCACGAGCGCGCGGCCCTCGCCCGGCTCGACGTCGACGATGCGGCGCAGGAATCGTCCCGGCATGGGCTACGGCGCCAGCGTGCAGCTCACGCCCGACACGCTGTCACCGTCGACGAGCGGGGCCAGGTACATGTGCACCAGGCCGCCCGGCTCGTCGACCGAGCGCGGCTCGGGGCAGCGGAAGGGCACCTCCTGGGCGGCACCGGCGAGGATCGCGCTGCCCAGCGCGTCGTTGAATGTGCAGGGGATGGCGCCGAGGGCCGCGCTGACCTCGCACAGGCGCAGCGCGATGGGCACACCGGACAGGCCGCCCGTGCAGCGCAGCCTGGCCTCCTGGCCCTGCGTGCACGCGATGGGTGCGCCCGCGCCCCCGAAGCCGCAGTTGCGCTTCGGCCCCACCTGGAAGCGGCGGCACGGCTGGGTGACCATGCCGCCCGCGTGATCGGGAACGGTCACGTCGGTGGTCACGACGTTGTCGGCGGCGGCGTCGGGGAAGGCGTCGCACTGGAAGCGGCTCTCGGTCTCGCCCGCCTCGTTGGTGAACGAGGTCGGCTCGAAGAGCGGCTGGCCGTCGCTGCCTTGCTTCTGCGCGCCCTCGCACAGGAAGCCGTCGGGGTTGACCTGGAAACGCAGCGCCGCGGTCAAGCCGCCGGTCGCGTCCACCGGCGTGATGTCGATCCACTGGCAGTCGAGGCCGGCGATGTAGTCGTCGCCCCAGCCGCGCGCGGTGCCCTGGAGCTGGCACGAGTACGGGTGCACGAGCGGCGTGGTCTCGTTGTTGAAGTAGCGCGCGGTGCTCTCCAGGCAGAAGGCGCGCTTGGAGCCCAGTCCCTGGTCGCCGCCGAAGCTGAAGTCACCGTAGTGGTTGAAGTGCATGTGCTGGTGGCACTCGCTGAACGACACCATGTGCTGCGCGACGATGGCGCTGTCGGGGCCGACGTCGCCCAGGGCAGCGTCGGTGTCGCCGGTGTTCTGCATGGTGGCGGTGAACTGCAGCAGCCGCCGCCAGCCGGGCGCGCCCACGCAGCCCTCGGCGATGGCGCACGAGCCGGCCGGGAAGTAGCGGTAGACGATGCGGTTGTCCTCGACGCCCGCCTGCACGGCCTGGAGCTGCGCGCCGCCCGCGCGTGCCACACCCACGCGCGCCGCGTCGGCGAGCGCGGCATTCCAGGCGATGCGCTCGAAGTGGAAGGTGGCGTCGACGCCGCCGATGGCCGCCTGCACGGCCTCCTGGCAGCTCAGGGTGGGAATGGGCGGCGTCAGGTGGCAGCCGTTGGTGACCATGCCTGCCGCGCAGGCGTCGTCGTAGAAGGCGGGCGCGTTCTCGGTGTCGACGCTGCCGGGCGGGAAGTCGGTCTCGTTCATGCACGCGTAACCGGTGCGCTCGAACAGTTGCTCGGGGTCGGCGGGCAGCACGAAGGCCTCGTCGACCACGCCGGCCACGCTGGCGAGCCTGGCGTCGGCGCGCGCCGGCTCGTCGGTGGGCGTGAGCAGCGTGCTGGCGAAGCTGTAGCTGGCCAGCACCAGGTCGTGGCCGTCGATGTTCGCGCGCGTGGCCGGCTGCACCGTGATCTGCCAGCGCTCGACGGGCGGCAAGGGCAGCTGGCCCTGGTTCTCGCCGTAGAAGTTGCGGTAGGTGAGCCGGTAGAGCGCCGTGCTGACCTGCCGGCGGGCGCGCGCTGCCCAGAATGCCGAAGGCCGTGCCAGCAGATCGCTGGCCAGGCGTTCGCGTGCGGCGTCGGGCACCTCGTCGAGGAGCACGCCCACCTGGCTGTTCATGCTGACCGCGATCAGGGCGCCGGGATCCGCCGACGTCGACGAGGTCGGCGGACCGTCGCAACCGCTGGCGACGACGACGAGGCACCACAGTACGACTCTCGCAGGTAGGCGACAGAACATGTCGGCCCAGGATTTCACCGTTCGTGGCGCGCGGCAACGTCCTGGCGCGTCTTGACTCAGACCTTCTCCGCGAGCCGGCGCAGCATGGCCGCGCCGTCGCCGCTCCAGGCGCTGCCGTGCATGCACGCGAGCGTGGTCGGCGCGGTGCGCGCCAGCTTCTCCAGCAGCTGCCGCGAATCGGGCGCGCGCGCGAAGTAGTCGAGCGTGCCCGCGCGGCGCATGCGCTCGGCGGCCTCGAGCACGTCGCTCGTGGTCAGCGCAGGCGTGGCCGCGCCGCCGCCGGGCTGGGTGAAAAGATCGCCGCACAGCAAGGTGCGCGTGCTCTCCTCGACCAGGAAGCCGCAGTCCCAGCCGTGCGGCAGGTGGGGCGCGTCGAGCCAGCGCAGCGTGTGCCGGCCCACGCACAGCGCCTCGCCGTCGGCGAGCGCGGCGAGCGGCCGATCGAAGAGGTCGCCGTTGACCATGGCGCCTATCGCGCCCGTCGCGGCTCGCGCCGCCGGTGCCACCGCGAGCAGCTGGTTCATCGCGCCGCACTCGTCCGACTCGCAGTGCGAATAGACGATGTGACGCAGGCGCTGCACCGGCAGCACGTGCGCGATGGCGTCGCGCACGCGCTCGAACATGCGGCGCGGCCCGGTGTGGAAGAGCAACGGCTCGTCGTCGACGATCAGGTACTGGTTGAAGGAGAACTGCGGCGGCGACGCGCCCTCCGGCGCCACCGGCAGGTGGATCTGGAAGATGCCGTCGGCGATCTCCTCGACACGCGTCCCCGAGCTGGCGTCCACGATGGCCATGGCTGGATGGCGCAAGTCTAGCGCGAGTCCAGCGTCGGTTCAGCGTCCGCGCGGGCGCGGGATCCGGTAGTACTGCAGCCGCGTCACCAGGGTCGTGCGCGACATGCCCAGCTGCTTGGCGGCGCGCGTCTGGTTGCCCGCACAGGCCTCGAGCTCGTCGATGATGCGGCCACGCTCGGCCAGCTCCGCGGCGGACAGGCCGGCGAGCGACAGGTCGGGCGCGGAGTCGCTGAGGCGCGGCGCGGCCTCCGCAGGCGGCCCCGCCGCCGCCACGGCGGGCGAGAGCAAGGGCGGTGGCGACGACAAGGGCGGCTGCGTGGGCGGCTGGGGCGGCATGGGTGCCGGCGCCGCCAGGGTGATGTGGCGCGCGCTGACATCGCCGCCGCGCGCCAGCAGCACGGCGCGTTCGATCACCGCCCTGAGCTCGCGCACGTTGCCTGGCCAGCTGTGCCCCTCGAGCGCGGAGATGGCGCCCGGGTCGAGGCGGGCCTGGCCCACGCCCATGCGCGTGCTGACCGCGGCGAGGAACTTGAGGGCGAGCGGGATGATCATCGAGGCGCGCTCGCGCAGGGGCGGCAGGTGCAGCGAGATGCCATCCAGGCGGAAGTACAGGTCGCGGCGGAAGCGGCCGCTCGCGACCTCCTCGGTCAGGTCGCGGTTGGTGGCGGCGATGAAGCGCGCGTCGATGGCGGTGGGCCGGGTCGAGCCGATGCGCAGGATCTCGCGCGCCTCGAGCGCGCGCAGCAGCTTCGCCTGCACCGACGCGGGCAGCTCGCCCACCTCGTCGAGGAACACGCTACCGCCCTGGGCCGCCTCGAGCAGGCCGATCTTGGCCGCGGTGGCGCCGGTGAACGAGCCCTTCTCGTGGCCGAACAGCTCGCTCTCGAGCAGGCCCTCCGAGAGCGCGGCGCAGTTCAGGCGCACGAACGGCCCGCTGCGGCCCGAGAGCCGGTGCATGGTGTCGGCGAGCAGCTCCTTGCCCACGCCGGTCTCGCCCAGGATGAGCACGGTGGCGTCGGCGCGCGCGACGTCGCGCAGGAGCGGCGTGGCCTCCTCGAAGGTCGGATCGATGACCCGCAGCAGGCCGTATCCGGCGTGCGACACCGACGGGTCGGACGACACCTTGCTGCACATGAGCAGGAAGGCGAACGGCCCGATGTGAAAGCCTTCGCCGTCCTCCAGGACCACCGGCTCGCCGCCACGGCACACCTTGCCGGCCACGCGCGTGCCATTGGTCGAGCCACAGTCCTGCACCGTGACCTTCTCACCCAGGCGCAGCACCGCGTGCCGGCGCGACAGGGTGGGATGGTTGATGGCCACGTCGCAATCGGGCGCGCGCCCGATCACGATCTCCTTGCGGTCGAGCTTGACCGGTTGCAGCCGTCCGTTGCCCGAAACCAGCAACATGCCACCCAGCCCCGCAGGCTGCTCTTGCCCGGGTTCCGTGGTGACGGTGTTGGCGGCCGCATCGCCGCGCTTAGGTGGGTGGCTCTCCGCCATCAAGTGGTCTCTATAAGTCGACGCCGCGTGCGTTGTCCAGGCGATCGGTGCATGTCGATGATATAGCGGGAGGAGGAGAATGACTCTTGACCTGGGCCGAATCCGGCTGGCGGTGATCGGGGGCGGCCCCACCGGCCTGGCAGCGCTCTTCCACGCCGCACGCCTGGGCCTGCCCGCGCTGGCGCTCGAGGCGGGCGAGAACCCGCTGGCCGCGGTGCAGGATCACCTGGAAGGCCTGATCTTCGTCTCACCGTCGACGCACTACGAGGTCGCCGGCCTGCCGCTCGACTGCCGCGACACCGGCGAGGTGACCCGCGAGGAGGTCCTGCACTACTACGCGCGCCTGGTCGAGTACGGCCGCCTGGACGTGCGCGCGCGCTGGCGCTGCGTCGATCTCGAGCCGGGCGCGCACGGCGTCACCCTGCACGTGGAAACGCCGCTCGGCCCGGGCCGCCTGGTCGCTGAAGATGTGATCGTGGCCACATGGTACGAGCCGCAGCCGGTGCCGCCGGAGTATGGCGGCGGTCGCGCCGGTTTGCGCGTGGTGCGCGGCCTGCGTAACCCCGCCGAGGTGGCGGGACGCCGCACCGTCATCATCGGTGGCGGGCTGTCGGCCTTCGAGCACGCCATCGCCATCATGCTCATCGGCCGGCCCGTCACCCTGGTGGCGCGCACGCGCCTGCCGCCCTTTTACGCCGGCGACGCATTCACCGCTCTCGTCGAGGCCACCGGCTCGACGCTGCTCACCGAGGCCAGCGACATCGCGGTCGGCGACGAGGGTGTGCGCTGCGTGGTCGCGGGCGCGCCGCGGCTCCTGCCCTGCGACGTCGTGGTCGCCTGCCTGGGCGCGCGCCTGTCGCCCGGCGTCCGGCAGCTGCTCGCCCAGGCCGGCGTGCTCACCGCCGCCGAGCTGGACGCACTGGCCAGCGCGCCCCGCCACGAGCAGCTCGTCCGTCGCGGCCTGCCTGCACAGGGACTCGTGGCCCGCCGGCCGGATCTCTGGCGCCACTTGTTCGAGGGTGTGGGCAGGATCCGCCTGGCCGGCGGCGCGCTGCACGCGGGAGGGCCCGACGCGGGCGTGATCACGTCGATCTTCACCGCGACCCTGGCGGTCGACGCGGTGGCCGGCCGCGCGCCGCCCGCCGAGCTCGCGCTCGCGCCGCCGCTGCCCGCCGCGCTGTCCACCTGGGTCGGCCGGGCCATGAAGCAGCTCGCGCTGCCCGCCTACGAGCTGGTCGCGCCGCTGCGCCCGGTCGCGGTGCGCTCGTGGAGCCGCAGCGTGCCGCGCCTGCTGGGCGAGGATCCCGCCGGGCAGATCCAGGCCCACCCCGACGAGGGTCCGGGCAAGTACCTGTGGGGGCCGCTGCGCGACAACTCGTTCGCGCTCGAGATCATGCGTGTCGCCGACGGGCGCACCTCGGTGGCCGAGCTCTGCGCCGACGCGGGCGCCGACAGCGACGAGGCGCGCGCCGAGGTGGTGCAGGCGCTGTGCAACCTGTGGCGGCGCAACGCGCTCAGCTGGCTGCCGCCGCCGGGAGGCCTGCGGTCGTCATGAGCGCCGACGATCCACTCATCGGCCGCACCCTGGGCGAGTTCCAGCTGCAGGCGCGCATCGGCTCGGGTGGCTTCGGCGCCGTGTACCGTGCCCACCAGCCGCTGCTCGACCGCCAGGCGGTGGTCAAGGTGCTGCACCGCAAGCTGCGCAGCGACGCCGACTCCAGCCAGCGCTTCCTGCGCGAGGCGCGCATCGCCTCGCACCTGGATCATCCCTACGCCGCGCACATCTATGCCTTCGGCGTGGAGAGCGACGGGCTGCTGTGGATCGCCATGGAGCTGGTGCGCGGACGGCCGCTGTCCGAGCTGCTCACCACGCAGGGCTCGTTGCCGCTCGAGCGCTTCGTGCCGCTCTACGAGCGCATCTGTGAGGTCGTGCAGGCCGCGCACGAGCAGGGCATCGTGCACCGTGATCTCAAGCCGTCCAATGTGATGGTGATGTCGCGCGCGGGCCGGCTGCTGCCCAAGCTGCTCGATTTCGGCATCGCCAAGGCGCTCGCGGTGACGCTCGTGCCCACCGGCGAGGTGGTCACTCCGCGGATGCGCGCGCCCGGCGATCCCACGCCCACGCTCACCGCCGCGGCCGGCGCGCTGGTCGACACCCTGGCGTGCGAGGACGGCGAGATGGACGCGCCGTCCAAGTGGGCGGGATCGCCCGCGCCCAGCGCTGACCTGACCCAGCGCGGCGCCATGCTCGGCTCGCCCTCGTACATGGCGCCCGAGCAGTGGAGCGATCCCTCGAGCGTCGACGCGCGCTGCGACATCTACGCGCTGGGTGTGCTCGCCTACCAGGCGCTGACCGGCCACCTGCCCTTCCAGGGCGCCACCTACCGCGCCATCGAGGCGGCGCATGCGCGCGAGCCGGTGCCCGCCCTGGGGCCGGGCTTCTCCGCCCGCCTCGACGAGGTGCTGGCGCGCGCGCTCGCCAAGGACCCGGCCCAGCGCATCCCCGACGCGCTCACCCTGGCGTCGAGCTTCCGCGCTGCCGCCGGCCTGGCTAGCGACCGGGTCGCCCTGCCCGAGCTCGACGACAACCTGCGCGGCGCGCTCATCGCCGGCGCGCCGCAGCCCATCGCCGAGGCGGTGGCCGCGCTCGAGGCGGCGCGCAACCTGCATCAGGCGCGCGACGCGGCGTGGATGCTGTTCCGCGTGGTCGTGCGTTACCTGGCGCTGGTCGCTCTCGCCTGCCAGACGCGTCTGGGCCCGCTCGCCGCGGCTGACCTGCGCGCGCTCGGCGACGCGCTGCGTCTCCTGCACCGGCGCGGCCTCGACGAGGCCGAATGGGTCGAGCTGGCCCGGCAGCTGTGCCGACCCTTCGTCGATCGGGTCGACCTCTATCCCGTGCCCGAGCTGGCCACCTTCCTGCTCACTCCGGCGAGCGAGCCGCTGGCCGAGCTGCTGGCGCTGCAGGCGGAGAGCGAGGGCGCGCGCAGCGAGGCCGCGCTGCGCACGCACCTCGAGCGTACCGTGGCCGCGCTCGAGCGGTTGCTGCGCGGGCTGGGCTTCCTGACCTACTACCCGCTGGTCATCGCGCCCGGCGCGAATGTGGCCGAGCTGTGGATGGGCGTGCGCCGCAGCCAGCGCACCACGCTGCAGGTGCGCGGCAAGCCGCTCGCGGCCGGGCAGGTGGCGCTGCTCGACCCCGACGGGGTGCCCGTGCTGTCCCTGTCCCCGCTGTTCGCGCTGGCGTCGCCCAGCCAGGGCACGCCCGCCGAGCTGTTCCTGCTCGACGGCCGCGGCCGCCATGGTGCGCGCTTCATCGCCCTGCCGCTCGG
>Ga0209515_10006877_pt1 | contig 13952 bp, 7 predicted proteins | sample Subgroupgradi54m_FD_187454 | JGI IMG/M metagenome (GOLD analysis project Ga0209515, IMG submission 187454) | Subsurface groundwater microbial communities from S. Glens Falls, New York, USA - GMW60B uncontaminated upgradient, 5.4 m (SPAdes)... ...
CGCGCGGGCCGACGCGCTCGACGAAGGCGTCGCGCGAGCCGTCCGCACCGCGCGGCTGCTGGTCGACGCAAGCGGGGTGGGGCAGGTAGGTCAGGAGGATCCGGTCCTCATCCTGTCCGACGACAACGCGAGCGTCCCCAATCGCACGACGCGCGTGGGACGCATCCGCGAAGAAGACGGGTTGACCGCGGCGGAGTGGGACACCTTCGCGCAGCGCGCCGAACGTGTCGCGGCCAGCGTGCGCGACGCCACTGGCCTGCGCACGGTGTTTCACCATCACTGCGCCGGCTACGTCGAAACGCCGCAGGAGATCGAGGCGCTGTTGTCGAGAACGGATCCCGCGCTGCTCGGTCTTTGCCTCGACACCGGACACTTGATGTGGGCCGGCGGCGATCCGCTGGCTGCACTGGCGACGTACGGCGATCGTCTCTGGCACGTGCACTTCAAGGACTGCGATCCTGAGCTGGCGGCGAAGTCGCGGGCCGAGGGCTGGGACTACCACGCCGCGGTGCGCCGCGGGATCTTCTGCGAGCTGGGTCGAGGCATGGTGCCGTTCTCTGGTGTGCTCGATGCGCTGCGCGCCCGGAAATACTCCGGCTGGATCGTCGTCGAGCAAGACGTGCTACCGGGCCTCGGCACGCCCGCGGCCAGCGCTACACGCAATCGCGCGTACCTGCGGCGGCTGGGGCTCTGACCGCCTGCTCGAATCTGAGGATCTAAGGATTTGAGGATTTGAGGATCTATCTGAGAAACTCAGAACAGCGCACGCGGGCGCGACGAGGGGCTCCGAAATCCTTCGATATATCCTAAGATCCTTAGATTCTCAGATCCTCAGATTGAACTGATGCTGAATCCCCACCGCGTCTACATGTTCGCTGCCGATCATCGCTGGCAATGGGAGGAATTCTGCGACGCGCGCGCGGTCCCGCGCGGGCGGATCAGCGACGTGAAGCGCCTCGCCTTCGACGGTTTCCGGCTCGCGCACGAGCGCTCCGCCGCCGTGCGCGACTTCGGCGCGCTGCTGATCGACGAGCAGTATGCCCCGGCCGTGATCGCCGACGCGTCGAAAGCCGGCTTCAACGTCGGCACGCCTGCCGAAAAGCCGGGCGCGTTTCCGCTCGCGTGGACGACCGATCCCTTCTCCGCCGCGCTCACCGGTGCGTTCGTCAAAGTGCTCGTCCGCTATCGGCCCGACGATGAGGCGGAGATTCAGGCGGGGCAGTGGGCGAAGCTCGAGACGTTGCAGGCATGGTGCCGCGGCGCGGGCAAGCCGCTCGTGATCGAAGTGATCGTCGCGCGAAAACACGAGCCCGAGGACGAGTTCGAAACCTCCGGCCGTCCCGCGATGCTCGCCGGCTTCATCGCCGACGCGTATAGGCGCGGGCTGACGCCGGACTTCTGGAAAATCGAAGGCACGCTCACGCCGCAGGGCGCCCACACGATCGACGCGGCGATCGCCGCGCACCCGTCGTGCCGCCAGATCATCCTCGGGAAGGCCGCCGATCTCGCCACGATTGATCGCTGGTTCGCGGCGTGCGCCGCCAGCGCCACGGCGTCCGGCTTCGCCATCGGCCGGTCGCTGTACTGGGAGCCGTCCGTGGCGTTTCTCAGCGGGACACAGACCGTGGACGACGCGGTCTCCGCTATTTGCAGCAACTATCTCCAGCTCGTCGACGCCTGGGAGCGTTCACGAAACTTGAAAACTTAGAACTGAAAACTTAGAACTCAGAAGTTATACTTCGCTGTTATGGGAAATCTGCTCGGCGACTTCCGCTACGCTCTGCGCTCGCTGGCGCGGCAGCCGACGTTTGCGTGCGTCGCGATCCTGACGCTGGTGCTCGGGATCGGGACCAACACCGCGATCTTCAGCGTGATCAAAGCGGTGCTGCTGAACCAGCTCCCGTATCAGGACGCCTCGCGTCTCGTGGTCATCCGGGAGCAGAACCCCGACGGCAGCTCGGACCTGGTGGCGCCGCTCACGTACATGGACTGGAAAGAACAGTCGCGATCTGTGCCGGCGATGGCCGCGTTCCGCCAGTTGCGGTATGCCTTCGCGGGAAACGGCGAGCCGATCGACGTGCCGAGCGTGCGCGGGACGGCGAACATGTTCGCGGTGCTGCGCGCCAACGCGATGCTCGGCCGGACGTTTTCGTCGGAAGAAGGGACGCCGGGCACGGACCGCGTCGCCGTCCTGAGCCGCGCGTTCTGGGAGCGGCGCTTCGGCGGATCGCCGAGCGTCATCGGCCGCACGGTCCAACTCGATGCGCAGCCCTACACGGTGATCGGCGTGATGCCGGCTGAATTCGATTTCCCGCCCAGCGCGCACGTCGACATCTGGACGCCGCTCAGCTTCGATCCGAACGACGCGCACGGCCGTTCGCGGAAAGCGCGATCACTCAACGTCGTCGGCCGGATGGCCGACGGCGTGCCGCAGGAGCAGGTGCAGCGAGAAATGACCGTCATCGCCGGCCGCCTCGCGACGACGTTCCCCGACAGCAACACCGGATGGGGCGCGCGCGTGATTTCGGCGCAGGAGCAGCTCGTCACCACGGTCCGTCCGGCGCTCGTGCTGATTTCGGCCGCCGTCGGATTCCTGCTGCTGATCGTCTGCGCCAACGTGGCGAACCTGATCCTCGCGCGGCTCTCGAGCCGACGCGGCGAGATCGCGGTGCGCGCGGCGCTGGGCGCCGGACGCATGCAGCTGGTGCGCCAGGTGCTCGCGGAAAGCCTTGTGCTGTCGGGAATCGGCGGCGTGCTCGGACTGCTCGTCGCGTGGGCGGGCGTGCGCCTCGTGCACGGGCTGCCCGAGGGGAGCCTTCCGCGCATGCAGGACGTGCGTCTCGACGCCGGCGTGCTGCTCTTCGCGCTGCTCGTCTCGGTCGGGGTCGCGCTCGTCTTCGGCCTCGTCCCCGCCATCCAGGCGTCGCGCGCCGGGCTGCGCGACACGATGAACGCGTTCTCGGGCACGACCCGCCATTCGGGCGGCCGGATGCTCAGCGCGCTCGTCGTGATCGAGGTCGCGCTCGCGCTGATGCTGCTCGTCGGCGCCGGGTTGATGACCCGGAGCTTCGCGCAGCTGATGCGCGTCTCGCCAGGCTTCGAGCCGGGCAATCTCCTGGCGGTGCAAATCTACCTGCCGCAGTCGAAGTACCGGACGGGTCTTGATCGCACGCGCTTCTACATGGATACGATCCGCCGCGTCGGCGCGATCCCCGGCGTGCACGCCGCCGCCGGCGTGAGCGCGCTGCCAATGTATCCGGTCGGGATCGACTACGCGCTGCCGTTCACGATCGAAGGCCAGGCCGCGCCCACCAACGGCGAGGAACCGCGCGTGGACATCCGGACCGCCACGCCGGGGTACTTCGAGACGATGAAGATCGCGCTCCTCAAGGGGCGGTTCATCGACGGGCGCGATCGCCAGGGGGCGCCTGGCACGGTGGTGATTAACGAGACCATGGCGAGACGCTATTTCGCCGGCGGGGATCCGATCGGCCGAATCGTGCGGAACCCGCACGGCAAAGGTGAAGTGGTCGGCGTGGTCGGCGACGTCAAGCACTACGGGCTCGACAGCGAGCCGCGAGCCGAGTTGTTCATGCCGGCCTGGCAGCAGCCGCTGAACGGGATGGCCATCATCGTGCGCACGGCGTCCGATCCGAAAGGATTCGTCGAGAGCATCCGGCGCGAAGTGCTCGCCGTCGACGCCGAGCAGCCGATCTACGACGTCAGCGCCATGGTTGACGTCGTCTCGCGATCGGTCTTCCTGCCGCGCATCAGCATGCTGCTGCTCAGCGCGTTCGCGATCTCGGCGCTGCTGCTGGCGGTGGTGGGGATTTACGGCGTCGTGTCGTACACCGTGACGCAGCGGACCCGCGAGCTTGGCGTGCGCATGGCGCTCGGAGCGGACGCCGCCAGCACGCTGCGCCTGGTGCTCGGCAAGAGTATGCGGCTCGTCGGCGGCGGCACGGTCTGCGGGCTCGTCGCCTCGGTGGCCGTGACACGAGTGATCGCCGGCCTGCTGTACGACGTCAGCCCACTCGATCCGATCGTGTTCGTTGGCGTGTCGCTGGTGCTCGCCACGGCCGGATTCGTCGCCAGCCTGATTCCCGCACTCCGCGCCACGCGCGTTGATCCCATCGTCGCGTTGCGCGTGCCGTAGTTGGGCCACTGAGACGCGGAGTTGCTTCTTTCAAGAGAAGATCTCCGTGCCTCCGTGACTCTGTGGCCCTGTTTCTCTGTGGGTGGCTCTATGTCTCTGTGGCTCGGTGACTCGGTGGCTATTTGTCTCCGTGATCTCAGTGGCTCAGCGCGCGAAGCGGAGGAAGCCGACGCGGAATCCGGCGAACACGCGTGGGCGTCGCCTTCGGCGCGGCTCCCGGTTCTGCATACCGGTCCAGCCGCGCCTTCGCCTCGGCCGACGGACTCACGAATGCAAGCGCGAGCGTGAATAATCCCGTCGACGAGCTCAGCAGACCCGCGACTGGTTCGCAGCGCACGACGCGGGCGGTGAGTTGAACGGGCGTGTTGCTGACGTCGAGAAGCAGCGGCCATTGCGCGCCTGGCTGCGGCCGATGCGCGGTGCGGACGAGCGCACCGATGCTGCTGACAGTCACCACGTCGGAAGCGACGTTGGCGAATTGCGCGCGCGCGCCCGCGATGATGTGACTTTTCCGCCCCTTTGGGCGATGGCGATAGTGTCATACTGAACGCGAACCTGCCGTGACCGATCGACCCACCCACGAAGAAACCATCGCGCTGCTCGAAGCCACGCTCGAGGCGACGCACGACGGCATTCTGGTGCTCGACCTCGACCGGCGTGTCATCCGGTACAACCGTCTGCTGGCCGAGATGCTGCGCCTCCCCTGCGAAGGGATCGGCGCCGGGACCGTCGACGAGCTGCTACGCGGCGTCGTCAGCGAGCTCGAGGATCCCGAGGCCTTCGAGCGGCGATCGAAGGAGCTGTGGAGCGATTTTGCCGCTCAATCGATTGACGTGTTGCGCTTCAAGGATGGGCGCGTCTTCGAGCGGTTTGTCGCGCCGCATCGTATCGGCTCGACGATTGTCGGCCAGGTGGTCAGCCTGCGAGACATCGGTCCGGCCCTCGAGACGGCGCAGGCGCTCGAGCAGCATCGGGCGTTTCTCGAAAAGGCTCAGGAGATCGGGCACATCGGGAGCTGGGTGGCGGAGCTGGACGGATCCGATCGCCTCGCTTGGTCCGCCGAATCGCACCGTATCTTCGGTGTGCCGATCGGCCAGTTCGAAGGATCGTCGGACGCGTTCTTCGCGTTCGTGCACTCGGACGATCGCGCGTCGGTGCGCGCGGCCAGCGCCGCCGCGACGGCCGACGGACAGCCGTACGACATCGAACATCGCGTCGTGCGGCCCGACGGGACCGTGCGCTGGGTACACCAGAGGGCCGCCATCGTCGGCGATCCGCAGGGACGTCCGTTACGGATGATCGGATCCGTGCAGGACATCACGGAGCGCCGGCTGCTCGAGGATCAGCTGCGGCAGTCGCAGAAGATGGAAGCGATCGGCCGGCTCGCGGGCGGCATCGCGCACGACCTGAACAACGCGTTGACGGCGATCGCCGGGTACGCTGAGCTCGCGCTTGGCGAAGTGGCGGCGGATCACGCGGCGCGCGCCGACGTCGAGGAGATTCGCCGCGGGGCCGAGCGCGCCGGGTCGGTGACGCGGCAACTGCTCGCGTTCAGCCGCAAGGGGCTGTTCGAACCGCGCGTGTTCGATCTCAACGAGACGATCGCCGCCATCTCACGTCTGCTGTCGCGGCTCCTCGGCGCGGACGTCAAGGTCCAGACGCAGCTGGCCAGCGCCACGTTGCCGGTGCTGGGCGATCCGGGACAGGTCGAGCAGGCGGTCATCAACCTCGCGGTCAACGCGCGCGATGCCATGCCGGGCGGCGGCACGCTCGTGCTCGCCACATCGCTCGAAACGGTGGACGAGTCGTTCGCGCGCAGCCACCCGCCAATGCCGGCGAGCGTGTACATCGTCTTGCGCGTGTCCGACTCCGGTCACGGCATGTCGCCCGAGACGGCGGCCCGCATCTTCGAGCCGTTCTTCACGACCAAGGACGTCGGTAAAGGGACCGGGCTCGGGTTGTCGATGGTGTACGGCACGCTGAAACAGATCGGCGGGTTCATCTTCGTCGACAGCGACATCACGCGCGGCACGACGTTCGGGCTCTATTTTCCGCCGGCGGCGGCGCCAACCACGCCCGGTGCGGCGGCGGTCCGCGATCGCGAAGGGCACGGCCACGAAACGCTGCTGATCGCCGAGGACGAACCGTCGGTGCGGAACATGGTGGCATCGGCGCTGCGGCACGACGGATATCACCTGCTGCTCGCTGGCTCCGCCGAAGAAGCGCTCGCGTTGGCCGACGCGCACGACGGCCCGATCGATCTGCTGCTGACCGACGCGATGATGCCGGGCAAGAGCGGTGTCGAGCTCGCGAACCTGATGACGGCGCGGCGGCCCGGGATCCCCGTCATCATCATGTCGGGCTACACGGAAGAGACGCTCGCGGTGCGCGGGCTGAACGATCCGATCGCGCTGCTGCAGAAGCCGTTCACGCCGCGCGAACTCCGCCGCCGCATCCGCGCCGTCCTCGATCGGTAGCCACGACATACAACGCAGAACCCGCTGAACGCGCAGAAACAAAACGGGATCTCTCTGCGGTTCATCAACATTCTCTTTCTGCGTGTTCTGCGGGTTCTGCGTTGATCGTTGTGATCAGCGTGGAAACGGCGCGAGCGCCGGCTTGACGCCGTCGGGCAGCGGTGTGCGCGCCGTGTTCATCACCATCGCGAGCATCGTATAGTAGCCGGTGATGCCGAGGACGTCGATGACGCCCTGCTCGCCGACTTTCGAAACCGCCCGCGCGTACGTCGCATCGCTCACGCTCTGGTTGCGCTGCACTTCGTCCCACAGCGTGTAGACGGCGTCTTCGTCTTCAGCCATGGCGTCGGCCCGCCGGCCATCGGCGATCGCCTTGACGACATCCGTGCGCAGGCCGCCAGCCAGCGCGAGCGGCGCGTGCGCGTTCCACTCGTACTGTTGCGTCCAGCGACGGGCGGTCAGCAGGATCACGAACTCGCTGAGCCGCGGCGGCAGCGAGCTCTTGAACCGGAGATAGTCGCCCATCGCGCGCGCGCGGCTCATCACCTCGGGGCTCCGCAGCAGCGCCACGAACGGGCCGGAGATGTCGGCCGACCGCGCGGCCTTGAACTCCTCGATCGCTTTTTTCTGCGCGCCGGTTTGCTTGTCGGCCGGAATCGGCGGCATCCGATCCTGACCGTCCGCGCACACCGCCGCGCCGAACACCGCGGCAACAAGAACGATCGTTCCGAGGAATGGGTGCATGAGGCCTCCTGGCTCAGGAATCTAGCACGGGGACGCCCCGCCCTCGTGCTGATCGCCGTCGCCGTTTCCGCGCGGTCCGGCGAGTGAATAGATAATAATCAAACGCCCCATGGCCGTTCCGCCTCCACGCAAGCCGCCGGCGCCCGCGCAGCCCTCATCCGCCGACGTCGGCGATCTGCTGCAGATCCTGGTGTTTCGGCATACGCTCTCGCGCGATCAGGCCGAGCGCGTGCGGAAACAGACCCGCGGCAGCTCCGTGCCGGTCGTGCAAACGATCGTCAAGCTGGGACTCGCCACGGAAACGCAGATCGGCGAAGCGCTCGCCGCGTTTGCCGGCCTGCGCTTCGTCCGGATCAACCCGCTGGAGCTCGATCTCGAGGTCGTGACCGGCGCGCTGTCGGGTCCGTTCGCGCGCAAGCACGGGATCGTCGCGCTGGCCAAGACCGACGAGAAGCTCACCGTCGCCGTACACGACCCGTTCGCGCCGTTTCCGTCCGACGACATCAAGCGGGTCACCGGTCTGCTCGCGATCGAGAAGGTCGTCGCCACACGTTCGGACATCGACGCGGTCAACAAGGGCTTCTACGATCTGAAGACGAGCCTGAAGACCGCGGAGAAACAGCTCTCGGACCGATCGCTGCCCGCGTTCGAGCTCGGCAACCAGGAATACCTCTCGTCCGATGTCGAAGAGCTGGATCCGGCCGCCGGACCGGTGGTGAAAGCGCTCGATCACCTCCTCGGCTACGCCTTCGAGCAGCGCGCCTCGGACATCCACTTCGAGCCCAAGCGCAACGTCACGCTCGTGCGGCTGCGCATCGACGGCATGCTGCACGACGTGCACGTGATTCCGAAGATCGTCTACCAGGCGCTCGTCTCGCGCGTGAAGCTGCTCTCGGGCTGCAACATCGCCGAGAAGCGCCGGCCGCAGGACGGCCGCATCAAGCGCGACCAGGGCGGCCACGAAATCGAGCTCCGCGTCTCGACCATGCCCACGGCATTCGGCGAGAAAGCGGTGCTCCGCATCTTCGATCCCGACGTGCTGCTGAAGACGGTCAACGAGCTCGGGTTCTCCCCGGCGGATCTGCCGAAGTTCAACGGCTTCCTCGAGCACACGCACGGCATCATCCTCGTCACCGGCCCCACGGGCAGCGGCAAGACGACGACGCTGTATTCGGTGCTGAAGCAGCTGTCGAAACCCGAGCTGAACATCGTGACGATCGAAGACCCGATCGAGATGGTGCAGGAAGCGTTCAACCAGGTGGCGGTGCGGCCGGCGATCGAGCTCACATTCGCCAACGCGCTGCGCACCGTGCTGCGCCAGGACCCCGACATCATCATGGTCGGCGAGATCCGCGACCACGAGACGGCCGAGCACGCCGTGCAGGCGGCGCTGACCGGGCATCTCGTGCTGTCGACGCTGCACACCAACGACGCGCCGTCGGCCGTCACGCGGTTGCTCGACCTCGGCGTCCCGCACTTTTTGATCCTCTCCACCGTCATCGGCATTGTCGCGCAGCGCCTGGTGCGCGTGAACTGCGGGCACTGCGCCGTGCCGCACCCGCCGACGCTCGAGGAGTCGATCGCGCTCGGCATGTCGGTCGAGGCGCTGCAGGCGCACAAAGTGGGGCGCGGCACCGGCTGCCTGCACTGCCGTCAGACCGGCTACAGCGGCCGCGACGGAGTGTTCCAGGTGATGCCGGTCTCCGAGAGGCTGCGCGGCCTGATCGGGAAGCAGACGTCCTCGGTCGCGCTGCTGGAGGCGGCGCGCGAGGAAGGGATGCGGACGCTGCGCGAAGCCGCGATCGAGAAAGTGCTGGAGGGCGTCACGACCGTGTCGGAAATGGTCCGTGTGACCAGCGCGTAGTGTGTCCCGATTCCGAAGTACGGTGACAATTTGCCGGAGCGCGGCGCCCGGCTGGCAAGGCGCGAGGAGCGCGCATATCGGGAATATGCAAGCGACGAGTAACGACGCCAGGCCCGGGGTCCCCAACGCGGCAACCGCGTTGGGGTGGAGGAGGGATGCCCCGCCCGGCAAATGTCGGCGTCCTTCGGGATCGGAACACTAGTGGCAGCCACGTCGATCATCGTCGGCGTCTCGCTCCTGCTGGTGACGCTCGCGCTGCGCGGCGCGAGCGCGAATCGCCTCGTCCGCAGCCGGCTGCTGACGTCGTGCCTGCTGTTCGGCGCCTACGCGATCGCCGCGGTGCTCGCGGCGTACGGACCGCTGCCGCCGGAGGTGGCGCAGCAGATTCGCTCCTTCAACCCGCTGCTGCTCGCCTTCGGCCTCTCGACGCTCGTCGTCGTCGTCACGATCAACCCGTGGCGCGAAGATCGCCTCCCCGATCGCTTCCCGACGATCGTCCAGGACGCGATCGTGATCGCGCTGTTCGCGATCGTGGCAACCCTGTTCATGCAGGAGAAGGTGCTGGCGACGACCGCCGTCGGCGCTGTCGTGATCGGCTTCGCGCTGCAGGACACGCTGGGGAACCTGTTTTCCGGGCTGGCGATCCAGATCGAAAAGCCATTCAGGGTCGGCCACTGGGTGACCATTGCGGGGACCGACGGTCTCGTGTCCGAGGTGACGTGGCGCGCGACGAAGATCCGCACGAAGGCGGGCAACTTCGTGATCGTGCCCAACAGCGTCGTCGCGAAAGAAACGATCACGAACTACTCGGAGCCGACGCAGGACACGCGGCTGGAGGTCGAGGTCGGCGCCAGCTACGACACGCCCCCGAACGAGGTGAAAGCGGTCATCGCGCACGCGTTGCGCGACGAAGCGATGCTCGTACGTGATCGGGAGCCGGAGATTCTGATCGTCGATTTCGCTTCGTCTGCGATCACCTATCGCGTCCGGGTATGGACGACCGATTTCGCGGCCGACATGCGGGTCCGCGATCGCGTGCGGTCGCACATCTACTACGCGTTCCGGCGCCATGGGATCAACATCCCGTATCCGATTCAGGTGCAGATCGAACAGGAGCCGCCCGCGGCGCTCTCGGATGACGACTCCGCACGCGCGCGGCTGCTGGACCGCGTGGAAATTCTCACGTCGCTGACCGAAGAACAGCGTGCGCAGCTGGTCGCCTCGTCACGCGCGCTGTTGTACGAAGCAGGTCAGGTGATCGTGCGCGAAGGCGACCCGGGCGGGTCGATGTTCGTCCTCAGGCGGGGCGAGGCGTCGGTGACACTGGCCAACACCGACGGCGAGCTGGCGCGGCACCGCGAGGGCGGGTTCTTCGGCGAGATGTCGCTGCTGACCGGCGATGCGCGGAGCGCGACGGTGACGGCTGTCACCGACTGCGAGCTGATCGAAATCGCGTCCGAGGCATTTCGCCGTGTCGTCCTCGCCGACGCCGCGGTCCTGGACCGTGTGACGGCTGCCGTTGCGACGCGGCGGGCCGAGATCGATCAGCACCGCGCCACCAGAGCGGCCGGCAGCGCGGCGATCGAAACGCCGCAGACCCTCGTGGCCCGCGTGCGCCGCTTCCTGCGCCTCTAGACGATCCCCTTCCTGAACGCCGCGATCTCGGCGTCGGTCACCGGCGCCTTCACCACCGCGGGGTTGCCGCCGCCTTTAGCCGCGCGATCGGGACCGACTCCACGGGATCCACCCGATGCCGACACCTGCGCCGTCTGGCGCTCGGGCGCGGAGGCCGGCTTCAGGGCGCCGAGGCCGAAACCCTTTTTCGGCTCCTCTTTCTTCGACGCCTCGTCCTTCTTGTCCTTGTTTTTTTCTGCGCTCTTGTCGTCCTTGGCCGGCGCGGTCGATCCGGTCAATCCAGCGGCACCGTCTTCGACGGTCGCGATCGCGGTCACCGAGGTCGGTTCGTACTTGACGTGCTCTTTGTAGCGCGCCTCGACGGTCGCGCCGCTCTTCGCGCCGGCGAGCTTCGTGATCGCATCGATGCGCTCTTTCGTCTCCGGATGCGAAGCGAACAGGCCGTTCTGCGCAGGCTGATCCTTGTTGCGCTCGTCGAGGCGCGTCAGAAACGCGGCGAGCGTGCCGGGGGCGTAGCCGGCTTTCTCCGTCAGCGTCACCGACACTTTATCCGAGTCCATCTCGTCGCCGCGATCGAACTTGTTCTCGAGGACCATCTCGTACGCCTTGTTCGCGATCTTGTCCAGGAACGGTCCGCGATCCGACAGCGTCTCGCTCGAGCCGAGCTGCACCGCCTTGTTCTTCCTGATCGCGTTCACGGTGTGCTTGTGCGCCACGTGGCCAATTTCGTGCGCGAGGACGCCGGCCAGCTCCGCTTCGTTCCTGATCAGGCCCAGCGCGCCGCGCGTGATGTGGACGATGCCGCCAGGCGACGCGAACGCGTTGACGCCGTCCGTGTCGAGCACGATGAAGGTCCAGTTCAGCTTGGGGCGCTCGGACTGCTGCGCGAGCAGCGTGCCGACAAGCGTCACGTACTTGTGGACGGGCGCGCTCTGCACGACCCCAAAGCGCTGGCGAATCTTGGCGCTCACGTCGTCGCCGATCTTCCGCTCTTCCTCTTCGGTGACGTTCAGGTCGTCGAACTTGTCCTTGGCGTCTTTGGCCTGCTGCACCTTTTTGAGGCCCTGGCCCAGGCCTCCAAGTTGCGCGTAGGCCGGGGTGCTCAGCGCCAGCAACGCCACCACGAGCTGCTTCATACGTGTACCTCTTCTAAGATCAAGTGTCGGAGTTTCGGGTGTCGGAGTTTAGTGTCGGAGTTTAGTGTCGGACACGGCCGGCGACTCGGCCGGCGACTTCGTACGGCCGGCGACTTCGTAGATGGCGACCGGCTGCGTCTTGCCTTTGACGACCACGTCGCCGAGCGGGCGAAGCTGATACGGCCGGCTGAGCCGTTCGCGCGTGGCTTCGCTGATGATAATCCGGGTCCCGTACTGCTTGTTGAGCGATTCGAGCCGGGAGCCGAGGTTCACGGCGTCGCCGATCACGGTATAGCTCATGATGGCTTCCGACCCGATGTTGCCGGCGATCATCGGCCCGGTGTTGACGCCGATGCCGATGTCGAGCTCGGGACGGCCCTCGGCCTTCCAGCGCGCGTTCAGCTCGGCCAGCGCCTCGATCATGTCGAGCGCCGCCTCGACCGCGTGATCGGCGTGGTGCGGGTCGTCGAGCGGCGCCCCGAACAGCGCCATGACCATGTCCCCGACGAACTTGTCCAGCGTGCCCTTGTGCGCGAAGACGATATCGACCATGCGCGTGAAGTACTCGTTCAGCATGCCGACGATTTCCTCGGGCTGCCCTTGCTCGGACACGGTGGTGAATCCGCGGATGTCGGAAAACAGCACGGTCATCTCGCGGCGCTGGCCGCCGAGCCGGGCGAGGGCAGGGTTCGCCACGAGTCGTTCGTACACGTCTTTCGACACGTACTGCCCGAACAGCTTTTTCATCTTGCGCTTCTCGCGCCCCTCGACGAAGTACTGATACGCGACGCCGCCAAACAGCGCGAACGACGAGGCCAGCACCGGCTGCGACAGGTTCAGCCAGTAGCCGTCGCCGAACAGCCGCGTGGCGATCCAGGAGAGGACCGCAAGACACACGGCGGCCGCGGCGGTCGCCCACCACGCGGGCAGCGTCGTGGCGATGAGACCGATGAAGACCGCGGCGCCAGTGACGGTCGCGATGCGGACACTGCGGCTCGCTTCGCGTATGAATCGATTCGACAGGATGTCGTCAGCTGCCGCTGCGTGTATCTGGACGCCAGGCATCTTGCCGTTCGAGAACGGCGTCTCGAAGACGTCGAAGAGCCCGGCCGCGGTGACACCGATGAACACGATCTTGTCGCGGAAGACGGCCGGATCGATCTTCGGCGTCTGCTTGCCGAGGATCTGCTCCTCCGAATACAGCAGATCGAAGAACGAGTAGGTCGGATAGGTGCGGCTCTTCAGATCGTCGAGCAGCGCGGGGCCGCGGAAGTTGATCGGACCCCAGAGGAAGCGCAGGACGCCGTCCGACGCTTTCACCTGACGTGGCGACAGCGGCATCACACGATCGCGGTAGCGCAACAGTGTCCCGTCGAGGCGCATGTCCTGCGGACGGATGCCGGCGACGCGGAGCGCGGCGCTCACGCCAAGGGACGGGACGACGCGGTGATGCGTGCGCACGAACGGAATCGTGTGACGCAGTGGGCCGTCGGGATCGAGGACGAAGCGGTTGTGCCCGAGGCCGGATGCCGCATCGGCCAGCATGCGGAACGGCGGCAGCACGCCTCGCAGCTCGTAGATGCCTGGCACATCAAGTGGGTAGCCCGTGTCGGGCAGCGCCTGGTCCTCGACCTCAGCGTCGTAGGACGCATCGGCGACAAGAATGACGTTGCCTGCCGCCTTCACCGAATCGGCCAGCATCTGATCCGACTCGGCACCGCTCATGGTCGATCCGCCGAAATCAAAACCGCGGCGCGTGTCGGCGTCTGAGAACACGACGTCGTAGGCGATCACCTTGGCCGGGGCGCGGGCGAGGTAGTCGATCAGCATCGAGTGCACGGCGCGCGGCCAGGGCCAGCGGCCGGCGTTGGGCTGCAGACTCCGTAGCGAGTACTCGTCAATCTCGATGAGCGCGATGTCCGCGCGCGCGGTCTCCGGCC
>Ga0209515_10006878_pt1 | contig 13952 bp, 11 predicted proteins | sample Subgroupgradi54m_FD_187454 | JGI IMG/M metagenome (GOLD analysis project Ga0209515, IMG submission 187454) | Subsurface groundwater microbial communities from S. Glens Falls, New York, USA - GMW60B uncontaminated upgradient, 5.4 m (SPAdes)... ...
AAACAGATTCTTTCCATGTATCCGGCAGACGTCCCATTCCCGGTATATAATGGCAAAGATTGGCACGGTGATACCTGGGATCCATTTCAATACGGACGCGATATCGATTTTTCTCGCCCTTTTTTTGAACAATTTCACGAACTTGAGATAGCTGTTCCTCACCCATCGCGCTACGTTCTCGAGAGCACCGTTGAAAATAGTGACTACATCAATTACTGCAGTTCGGCAAAAAATTGTTATCTTGTTTTTGACGGAGATTTTATTGATAACTCCTACTATTCGTATACTATACAGAACTGCAAAGATGTTTCAGATGGTTTAAAAGTTCGACAGTCCGAACTTTGTTATGAATGTATCGATTGTCTTAAATGCTATAAGTGTTTGTATTGCCAAAACGTTGATAATTCGAATGAATGTATCTTTGGGTACAATCTTTCAAACTGCGCAAATTGTTTTGGGTGCGTAAATTTGAAAAATGCCGAGTACTATTGGTTTAATGAAAAGCTTTCAAAAGAAGAATATGAGAAACGTCTTGCGGGAGTGGATTTGAGTCGCCGATCGGTCGTGCGTGAATGGACAGAAAAATTTGATCAGCACAAGAAAAAATTTCCAAAGCAGTACATGCACGGGGTAAGTAATGTTGACTGTACTGGTGACTATCTCATCAACTCAAAGAATGCCATTGAGTGCTATGATGGATTTCGAGTCGAGGATTCGAAGTATTGTGAGGCAACCTTTATGCCCCTCAAAGATAGCTATGAAACATTTGAGGCCGGTGAGGATGCGTCTCGTATTTATTATACGGAATGTTGTGGTTTCGGTTCATATAATATTCGGTTTAGCTTTATCGTGTTGGAGGGATGTTCCGATGTCGATTACAGTATGCTTGGAAAGTCTCTTCAAAATTGTTTTGGTTGTGTTGGTATCCATAAGGGGCAATACGCCATTTTGAATAAACAATACACTAAAGATGAATATGAGAAGCTGCGGACTAAACTCATCGAACATATGAAGGAGACCGGCGAATGGGGCGAGTTTTTCCCACCCGAGTACAGCTCGTTTGCGTACAACACTTCCAATGCAGGAATTTTTATGCCGCTCTCAAAAGAGAAGGCCGTGCGTAAGGGGTTTCGCTGGGATGATTCTGCAGACATCAAGCGCGGTGAAGCAACAGAGGTTCCCGATAGTATCAAAGATATCGATGATTCAATATGTGATCGCGTCTTAGCAGACAAGGATACGGGACAGAAATATAAAATCATTAAACAAGAGCTGGAGTTCTGCCGTCGATTTAATATCCCTATTCCTGATAAGTGTTTTATCGAGCGGCACAGGGCTCGAATGGCAAAGCGCAATCCAAAACAACTGTGGTCGCGGACGTGTGATTGTGTTGAGGCAACGCATACTAAGCATTATGCCCAAAGCGACGGGATCCCGGATCGTGAAGGCCTGCCCCAGACTCGATCTGGGGTCCGGAATGACAATGAGAATGCATGCAAACGACCATTCCAGACAACATGGGATCCCGCACTTGGTGAACGAATCTATTGCAAAGAGTGTTTTCTTGAAGAAATTGTTTAGTATTTGTCATCCCCGAGTGATCCCCGATCAGGTCGGGGAGGGATCCAGTGTTTTGCGCTAACCTTTATTCTGGATCCCGGATCTGTGTCCGGGATGACATTAAGACACGGAGTGACAGTACCTAAAAAGTACTGAAGGCCGAGCGCGCGATGCGTCCCGGCCTTCTTGGTTGTTCGCGCTATCGGCATGGTGGAGGTCGCTTGTAGCGCTCAGAGCTACAGCCCTTTGTTGCCGCCCTCCTTTCTTGATCGGCTACGTATTCCGCAGCCGACATAGACACGTCTGGATAGGCAGGAAGTGCCGAGTGCTCAGCAATTCCCTCTTCAGCACGCCTGGACAGCTCGTCGGCGGAATCCTTGATTTGTTGCCACAGCCTGAGCGCGTCACACCCAGGCCGAGCATCGATGAGCTCAGAGAGAGCCCTGTCGATGCTCCAGCTAAGATCCTTTTTCTTTTGGAAATCCATCCAATAACTCCTTTCAAGCGAACACATCCATTCTGCCCCCCCTCATAGAATCTCAACCGAGCGACCACCTTGACAGGGAGGAAATTACATGATACACTTAAGTTAACAAATATGTTAATTATCTTGAATCATTAAATATGACGACAGACGAGCTGAATACACATGTCAAAAACCTCGGCATCTCAAAAGATCAGATTCTTCGGGAGGAGGCAGAAATGCTTTTTCTCAATGAACTGGCACAAAGTGTCCTTGGTTCGAGAGTCCTCTTCTATGGGGGTACCGCCCTTCGACTTGCCTATGGCTCCCCACGGTTTTCAGAGGATATCGATCTGTTGCGCATAAAACCAATCCTCTTTTCGGAATACACACGGTTTATGCGCGGCGTAGTCAAAAAATATCCACACTGGAGAATCACCGACATAAAAGATAAACGCAATACGATGTTTGCCCTTTTTCTCATCACTGACGAGAAACTCAAGCACCCCTTTTCCATCAAGGTTGAACTACATAAGCCAACAGTAAAGCCGAAAGAGATGGCACATCTCGCGCTTATAAAAAGTGTGGTGAGTGTTGCCGAGCCGCTCCTCCTTGTGCCTTCACTTGCTCAACTCAAAAGTTTTAAGGATGATGCGTTACAAGGACGCAACAAGGCGCGCGACGTATTTGATCTTTGGTATATCGCGCAAAGTATGCGAACACCGTTTATCGAGCCAAAGGATGGAGCACGCTATACGCGTCGGTCATTTACCAATGAATTGCGGGTGTTCCTCCCGCGCACCTATTATCCCGTTATAGACGAACTCTATGAGCGAATTACAAAAAAAGATTAAGTCAATCCCAAAGTCAACCTTTACCCTGAACGATATTCGAAAAGTTACCGATATGAACGATGAGAGCTTGCGGGTAAGCATGAACCGTTTAGTCAAGAATGGCGCAGTGACCAGAATTGTCAGGGGGCTCTATACGAGTGATCCATCGTCGATTGACTGGGAGCGTCTTGCCGAAGAGCTCTATAGCCCGAGCTATCTTTCATGTGAGTATGCCCTTGGCAGGGTCGGGGTTTTGAGTCAGAAGCCCTACGCATTGACACTCGCGACAACGCTCCGCTCAAAGACAGTTGAGACACCATTTGCAACAATCATCTATCATCACATGAACCCCCAATTATATTGGGGGTATACGCAAGATCAGAACATTCTCATTGCAGAGCCAGAGAAAGCATTTCTCGATCTTGCCTACCTCTCATTGAGAGGATATGCATCCTTTGATCCCGATGAGATGAATCTTGCATTGCTTAACCCTGCAAGAATCAATCAATACCTTAAAAAATTTGAGAGCACTCGTTTAGACAGACGAATAAAAGTATTATTTGAGTAATACGTTGGGGATTTACATATTTCCTCGCTCGCGCTATGATTTAAATGCTAAAAAGTAAGCAAAAAAGCTATGCAAAAATTTACCTCGAAAGGCGGGCTAATTATTGCTCTTTTTATTCTTGTTGTAGCGGGCGGAGCATTGTATATGAAGTCCTCTGCACAAACAGCGCAGCAGCCAGAGTCGACACAACAAGAGCAAGCAGCAGCACCTATCGACACACCGACCAGCGCAAGCAGTGGGAGCGCTCTCGATGCCGATGGGGATGAATACGCCACACCTCAAACGGGCAGCGAGCAGAGCGCGCCAAAAAGTCAACCGTCTCGTGAGTCGCAACCCATCTCGGCGCCCACTCCAGCCGGTGCAACCGTCTACAGAATCAGCGGATCGACACGGGCATCGTTCATTATCGACGAAGTGTTGCGCGGATCCCCCTTTACCGTAGTCGGATCGACACCTGATGTGACAGGGTCGATCGATTTAGATAAAACAAATCCTGAGAAATCAACCATATCGACAATCCGTATCAACGCGCAAACACTCAAGACAGACGACCCAAAGCGTGATGGGGCTATTAAGTTTCTTATCCTTCATTCGAACGATAGCGCCAATCAGTACATTACGTTCGAGCCAAAGACAATCAGCGGTTTGCCAAAGGCACTTTCTTCCACGCCGCTTACAATTACACTCCAGGGTGATCTGACAATTTCCGGCATCACAAAACAAGAAGCATTTACTGCCAAGAATGTTATTATTTCCGATACTGGTATCACGGGCACGGCAACGGCAAAAATACTTCGTTCGGATTTTAAACTCACTATCCCAAACATTCCATTTGTCGCAAGCGTACCCGATGAGTTTTCTCTTTCAATCGATTTATCAGCTGTCCCGGGCACATAATGTATGAACGAGCATACGGCTAGTGACGATAATGAACCTCTGAGCGTTTCGACGCGAAACGTAAACTTAATTGTAGAATTTTGTAAAAGAAAGGGCATCTCACCGGATGCCCTTTTGTCTGGTTTGGGATACCCAGAAAGCTACCTGACTAGTCCCGATAACTGGATTCCCTTTTCTGTCTTTAAGGAAATTTCAAAACGCGCGCGCGTTTTGCACGACAACGACCCGCATGTTTTTTACGACATTGGCGTCGCGTCTACAACCGAAGGGGGTCTTGGTATGCTCGAGGTGATTAAGCGAATGCTCGCCTCTGTCTTTGCTGACCCCACCGTGCTTATCAAGCGCGTTCCGAAATACAATGAGTATTTTAATAAAACAAAGGATTTTGAAATTTTAAAACTCGCTAAAGATCACGCATATTTCAAGGTAAAGTTTCGCGACCACATCGATCCGGTACACGACTTTCATTCGGGGCCACTGGTGAAGGGTATTATGGCGAGTATTCCAAGTATTTGGAAACAGCCACACGCGCACGTCGAGGAGCTGGTGTTGGAATACGACATTATCAAGCTTCTCCGCGAACAATTCTCTGTCTTTTCTGAAATAAAGAACGATCAACTCTATATAGAAGGCGAGCTGCACGGTCGTGTGGTTGGTCTCGTGAAAGAGACGGTAGGTGTCGGCCAGTATTATGCGGGCGCGCATCGGGATATGCACGAGGAGGACGAGCATCGCGGCGTCCTCATCACAAAGGACTATATGTATAAAACGTACGCGCTTCTTCAGCAGGGACAAGTATACAATGCTCCGTATTTTGTCTTGCGTATGCGATGGGAGTACGCGCCGTTTTTGCAGCGTATGCTTGGCCACTTCCAGCCAAAGCCATCCGGGCACGCCCATAGTTATTTGCAAGAGATGGAGGAGCGAGCCAGTCATTTTCAAAAATATTCAGAGGAGCTGGAAGAGGCGGTACGCCAACGTAACAAAGTAATAACGGATGAAAAAACAGAAATCGAGCAATTGAAGAATCAACTCACGTCCATTTTATCCTCACATCTGCCAACCGATCTTGTCGCGCGCATGACTATTCATAAGCTCGCGCCAAAGCGTCAAAGTGGTGTGGTATTTTTTGCCGACCTAGTCGGGTTTTCCAAGCGTGTGCATTCGACAGAGGACTTTGGCGGGATGATGGTGGAACTAAACCGGTATTGTGAGATTGCAAATACCGTTATCCGATCGCGGAATGGGTGGGTCTATAAATATATGGGGGACGGCATTATGGCGGTGTTCGGTGGGTACAAAGAGAATGAGGACTACCCCGTATTGGCACGCAATGCATTGGAGGCGGCACAAAAAATTGGTATACTTGTCAGAGAGATGGGGTGGGATATACGTATCGGTATCGAGTACGGTGATTTTATTGCGGGAGAGATTGGTCCAGTCGACGATCGTATATGGGATTTTTTGGGAGAAACGATAAATTTCGCGGCGCGCCTCGAACAAAACGCCGGCGCCAACGAAATTCTTATTGGCCCCAACGTCTATTCGTTTGTCAGCGACACTGTCGACGTCGAGGAAAAGATTATTACAATGAAGGGGCTGGGGGAGCAGAAGGTATATGCCTTCAAAGGATTCAAAGATTAAGACACAGAGGACTTATGTGGCTGGCACATTTCGTTGTTACCAGTTCCGTTCCTCAACGCAGTATTATCACATACAGCTTTTTTCGGTACTCACTGGCGCCTGATTGAGCACAATCACCTACTGGGTAGAACTGTACTCAGCCACAAAAGCCCTCTCCATGACGCATATTCGTAGGCATCTCCATAGTATTTTTTATAGCGTGTATTTTTACACGGTTTTTTTGCTACTCCTGTATCTTTTTTTTCTTTACGGTCACATCGTTTATGGTGATAATAAACGGTCAAAAAATATTGAGGCGTGGCGAGAACTTTCCCTTAAACTGATCGATACCCTATTTTTTTTAGCGCGTGTTCGTATTACGGTTACCGGACGTGAGAATATTCCGGCTGGCCCGGTAGTGTTTGCGGCGAATCATCAGAGCTATCTCGACCCCTTGGTAATTTTACATATTGTTCGTCGTCCGTTTACCGCCGTGACCGCCCCATTCGAAGCATTCCCCCCCATTATTCGGCGATGGTTTGGACACATGGGGTGCATCAGTGTTTCGCGCGACGTGTTTGAGGAGCTCCGGTACAAGACAACACTGCACGCAGAGCAAGCGATCACAGCGTGCGCGGATACACTGAAGGGGGGCATGTCGCTCCTTATTTTTCCGGAGGGTCGTCGTGAGTTTAAGAAACACCTTCTCCCCTTTCACTTCGGCGTTGCAAAAATTGCGCTTCAAGCACATGCACCCGTTGTCCCAATCACCCTGAAGCACATCGATACATTCTTCCCTACACAGCATGTGATGCTCCATCCGGTCCATCTCGATGCAGCGATTATGCCCGCCGTTGAGCTATGGAATATCGCGCCGACTGTGTTAGGGGAAGTGTTGTATCTTGAAAGACAAATTAAAAAATATCTTCCAAAATCATACTTTGACGAATCGAGCATCCCTCATCTGGTGCATGGAAGGCGTGGTGCATTTTTTGATCTCGATGATACGCTAACGAAAAAAAATCTCTACCAAGCTTTGGTCGCACAGTATTTGGCGAAACATTTGACGACAAAGAACATTGGAAAAATTCCCCGACTTGTTTTGAAGCGGCTGCTATTGAAACACGGATTTTTTTATCTTGCTGCGATTCGATTATTGAAAGGAATCCATGCGTCGGAGTTTACTTACGGTTTTTATGCGTATCTTAAAAAGCACAAGAAAAGTATATTTCATCCAGAGATGCTCAAACTTATTGAGCTCCACAAAGAAAAGGGAAACAAGGTGTTTGTCATTAGTGAGGAGCCAGAAGAAGTGCTTGTTCCAGTTGCAAAATTACTCGGTGTACCAGTGTTTGGTACAGTTGTTGAAAAGAAGCGAGGTGTATTTACCGGTGAGGTGATAGGACACATCATGAAGGATGAGTTCAAGCGAGACATGATGATCGAGCTTGCAAAAAAATACAATCTGGATCTTTCAAAGAGCTATGCGTATGGTGATTCGTGGCACGACTATGCCATGCTCCGCAGTGTCGGGCACCCCGCACTCGTGAACCCAAAAAAATCCCTCAGACATCGAGGAAAAGAACTTGGCTTTCGAATAATCAAGCAGAAGTAAGTTTCTGATTATTTTGAAAGCGCGCTTATAATATCTTTCTGCGCAATTTTTTTAACGGTCTTGATGTAGAGCATGCGTCGTAGTTCATCAAGAGACACAAGGTTGTCAACATTTGATTCAGTAAGACCCAGCTCCTTTGTGCGAGATTGTACTCTCGCTTCGAGCGTATCATAGCATCGGCGTTCGTCGTCCCACTTTGCATCCTTCACAAGAGCTCCGATTTCTTGATCTGAACAGCCGAGTGAATAAAGGCGTCGAATATCATCGTACGCCATATAGAACTGGAGCTTGCTCGCGTCACCTTTTTTGATCCGATAGGCGCTATCAGTTCCCCAAAGTTTATCTTTTAGATTTTGTATATCCGTTAGTCGGGTGTTTGCTGTGCGAAATGCACCGACAAAGGCATGAATTTCATGAAGTATGGTGCCTTGATCTCCAATATCTTTTAGTGTAAGAGCGGTCAGCCAGGGAAAGAGTGGTAGCAAGAGATCCATTGCGATCGTGGAGAGTGTTTTTGCGAATCCAAGCTCTGAGACAATGGTCTGATTTAATCTTTCGATCTCTCCCTGAACATCGGATTGGAAAGAATGGATATATTCATGGTGAACAACAGTAAATAATGATACCTCACCCCATCCAACCAATGTAAGAAAGATTTCAGGATAGGTTGTGCGATCAACTAAAACAGAGTTAATGCTTATCTCATCATCGCTGGGGCTGTACTGCCCGGCCCTGAGCGTATTATCAGAATTCTTTAGGGGCTTTTGTATTATTGGGGTGCTAGAAAAAATTTGGTACGGTTTAAAGACCCCGCATTGTTCTGTAATGTGCTCAGTAATTTTTTTAAAAAGACCGGGATCATCTTGCGTCAGGGGCGTGGAATTTTCCCTCCCCCTTGTATTGAATAAATCATAGAGGCGGGCATAGTCCTCCCGATTAATCTCTCTATCAAGTTTTTCGCACTCTTTGTATGTGCGGCTTAATTCTGCCTCAATTTTCTCTGTCTTTGTCTCTTCAGTGGTATCATTTTCTAACCAGTCAAAAGAGCCAGGATTTTTAGTACCTACATCCATATCATTACTTTTTTACAAATAGTTAAGAGTATTGGTGTCACATCAATAATTGAGAGCGGTAATTTTTTTTGCACATCGGAAGAGAGCGGGATAGTATTTGATACGAATATTTTTTTGAATTTCAACGCGCACAGAGTTTGAATAGCAGTACCGGAAAATACCGGATGGGTGATACAGAGGTAAAAGGTCGTGAAGCCGTTTTTTTTCAGGTGTCGCACGCATTCTTTGACCGTACCTCCCGTGTCACAAATATCATCGACGATGAGAGCGGTTGTCCCCTGCTTTTCACCGAATAATTTTTTTGAATGCACTGTCCCTGTTTTTTGATTGCGCTGTTTTTCGAGCCAGCAGATCGGGACTGATCGATCAAAGAGGTCACGAAAGGCATCGGCTCGATGTTTGCTCCCGTGATCCGGCGAGACGATGGTGAGCACATCGGATCGTTCTCCTGTTTTTTTGAACGCGGTGGCATATTCAGGAAAAATGTCGATTGAAATAAGAGGAATAGGAGAATTTTTTTGTGTGAGCGAGTTGTGCAGATCAACGGTGACGATGCGTGTCGCTCCGCAGTGTTTGAATAAGGTTGTTAAAAGATCAGCAGGAAGGTGATCCCCCTTTCGTGTTACGTGGTCTTGTCGGCTGTATCCAAAATACGGCAGGACAAGTGTGATGTCTTTTGCGCCATTGCGCTTGAGGGTGTCGATGACTGTAAGAGTTTGTACAAGATTATCGCCTGGCGCCTCGGTGCGTCCAAGAACGATAGCTTTTTTGGGTGTACGCAAAACCCGGAGCATCCATTCACCATTTGAGTAGTGGTGCCACTCGGTATTACATGCAAAATTTGCTTCAAGTTTTTTTGCGATTGATTCCTCGAGTGAGTGGGGGTTGGGTAGGGTGAAGACGGTCATAGAGCGGGTGTCATGTCGATCAAAGCGAGACATCCCGTAGTATCGGGATCCCTCACTTCGTTCGGGATGACGAGCCGGTAGTTTTTTAGGTATCTCTATAGTATACTATAGGGGTAACGATTTTTAAAATGGCTTGACACGTAAAATATGCAAAAAATTCCAAGAGTTATCATTTTTTTTCTGACCCTTTTTCTAATGCCCGGTGACTTTGTTTACGCAAAAACTATCGAGACAAAAATTTTTACTATTCCAAAAAACCACCAACTTATATCGAGGGTTTTTTTTGATGAGAGCGGCAAGCATTTTGCCTATGTTATAAAAAAAGGAGATGGAGAGGCGGTCGTATATGACGGTAAAGAAGGGGGCTTGTATTACGCAGTTTTGAGCGAAACGTTCGAACGGAAGCTTGTATTTTCTTCAAGTGGAGAGAAGCTGATGTACGCAACTCGGTCGTTAGGAGATGGGAGAGAACACATTATGCTCAACAACGAAGAATTTTTTTCTCCCGATCAAAACAAGGAGGTCGTGCACTATGGATTTTCACCAGACGGAAAGCACACATACTTTATACAAACTGGAGATTTTTTGAAGGAGCTTTCAGGAAAAGTCGATGAAGTTGACACACTATACATAGATGGCGCAAAAGTAAATACCGTGTTTCCCGCCAACCAAATGCTTGAGCCGCATTTCATAAATGATAAAGTTGAGCCGATTTACTGGTCAAATACATCTGATGAAAATAAGAGAACGCTTGTTATTGGCGCGAATAAAATTGGTACGTTTTCCGACATGAATACAGATTTTACTTTTAGCGGTGACGGAAAGCGCTTTGCGTTTGTGACAGATAACTTTTTAATAAGGAAACCTCATATAGTCATCGACGGGAAAGAAATGAGCGGAGCGAACGACTCAATCGAGGTTATTTTTTTTAGTCCAGACAGCAAGGAGGTCTCTTATATTGCAAAGCGCGGCGGTTCATCGGTACTCGTTCGGGACGGGAAAGAATTCTACAAAGCATACTCACTCTCCAATTTTGTGCAGAGCCCAAACAGTAAGCGCTTCGCAGTAGTCGGGCAAAACGTAAAAGATCAATTTGAACAAAAAATAGGAAATAATGGAGGTGAGCTCTTTACGCTCTACCACGTGAACATCGATAATAAGAAACAACCCACTCTATATACAAAAGTTTCTTCCGCGGCCTTTAGTTTTGACTCGCAACATTACGCGTATGTTGCAGAGAAACCAGATGGGAATACTATCATTTCTATAGTGGTTCGTGACGGAAAGGAACAAAAAATTTCTGGCTCTGTTGACGTATCATTTGCGCCAGTTTTTTCTTACAACGGGAAACACATTGTTTATCTTGTTCGTAATGGGCCACGCCCCGATCTCTATTTTGACCAGAAGAAAATTGGTCAGTACGATCAGATCGAAAACATTACTTTCTCTAAAGATAATAGCGCGCTCTTATTTAATACAAAAAAAGACGGGGTACTTGCATTGCAGACAGTCGCTATAAAGAGATAGAAATTGTGATTTGTGCTATACTCAACCGGTTGAAGTCCTTTGACATGCTGGCATAGCCAGAAGGAGCATACCTTGAAGTTCAATCAAGCAGTTACTGTTTTTTTTGCGTTCGCCGTCGTGGCGTGCGCTCCCAAAGCGACTATCGTTCCAACTCAATCTGGCGAGAAAATGGTTATGTCGGGAGGCGTGGCAGTGACTGAGTCGCTACCACCACCAGCAGCGACGAAACCACAAACACCGATCGCAACACCGGCACTCGAACCAGTTATTGTTGCACAAAATGCCGATGTCATTATCGGCAAACAGGAAGTTACGACCAGCGACGTCGGGATTTCTATCAGATTCAGCGTTGGCGTGAAGGAGGGGGAGGAGTTTCCGAAGGACGGAGCCCGAATTGCAGTTGACACTGCGAAGCTCGGGCTTGTCGTCGGAGAACGACCGACCCTTTATCGCATCCGAGACGATCAGTTCGGTCAGGCCGAGCTTGTAGAAAATGCTCAACAAGCTGTACGCACAGCGCAAGAACTTTTTACGGACATCCTTGTTCCTGCAGTCGGCAACTATCTCATCAGGAATAGGGAGAAGATTTTCGTCGAGGGGAACATCGTACTCCCACCCATTCTTGGGGAAGAGAGCTACGGTGTTTTTCCAATGCAGAGCGACGGAACGCTTGGTTCAAAGTTCACGGGACCTGCGCAAGCTGGCCTCGTGTTAAAACTCGGAAGTTACACTGTCGTTGGGGAACCACCATGGACAAGAGATGAAACGTTTCCGGTGAAGGTGAACGTGTTCATTCATCCAATCAGCGGACACGAGCATCGTTCGTTATCCTACTCCATGTCGGAGTGGGTGAGGTACGATGCAAATAGTTCGCCACGAAAGGACGAACTCGCAAAAACGATTCGGGGATATTTTCTCGACAGGTGGAACACCCGACTCAATCCAGACATTGGTGCTTCGGCATTCAATGCAAATCGACGCGCATATTTTGATCCGGGAACACCCTGGGAACATCTATGTGGGAGCGCCGGATGCAACGAAACAACCAGTATTTGGGCTGGAGAAGGGTTTGACCGGTACAACGATCTCGGGCAAATTGAAGACGCTCCTGCGCGGGGCGGATCGCAACACGAAGTACCTGACCTCGTCTACGCGACAATCTCAAAACAACAGCTCCCATGGCTTATGTCGTTGGCCTATCTCGTAAACCAACGTGATGCAGGATTGCTGAACAGTACAACGCCCACCCGGGCAGTTGTAGATGCACTGGTTGGAAAGCCGACCACGTTGCTTAACGATAACGGCAGGGCGCTCGCATGGGATGGTCGTGGCACTGGATTCCCCGTGAATATGACCTATCCATGGTTTGCTGTTGGCGACGAGTTCTTTCCGTTTTTCCAAAAAAGAATTACGGAAGCAGCAAAGTATCGAGTTACTCCATGTGGGAGTATTCCTACAAATCTGAAGTACATGGATCTCAGGACAGGAGAGTGCTTCTACAACTACGCCGAAGGACTCGATTTTCTTGAAGACCACTATGCGAGCGAAAGTGTTGGCATGCGGGACGTCATCGTGGGGTACGTTCCAGCGGTCGATCCGGAGATGGTGAGAAAAGCCGAAAGCGCGGTTCTCTCTGTTCAAACCCTTCGGTACATGCTGCAGCTGCCAACCGACATACAGTTTCAGGAAAAATTCGAACGGGACGCACTTCCGCTCGGATGCTTCTTGATCGCAAAGTCCCCATCGTTGACCCCCAATGACCCACTCCCGAACGAGAATATTCTATCCGATTGCGCGGTTGGCGTTGCTCAGCAACTCAACCTCAAGAATGGACGCCCCATTCTCTCAACGGGTTCGACATACAAGAATTTTGGGATCGACATGAGCGCTATCAATGAGCGACTCCCGGTGTCAACCCGGAAATTCAAAACACTTCCTCTCGATCACCTTGCAATCACAAAAGGCAACCCACTTGTTTGGGATATCCAAGATCAATGGCTGCTCGAACGGACACAGAAGCTCCGCGAAGAAGAGAATAATCTTGTCATTACGGATGATGACAAGTGGATACTCAGGGGAAAATTCATTCCAGCTGGGGAAAAGGACTGGCTCTATTCCGCCTACAACCCCGAGACCCGTGTGCGCGATAGTCGCACGGTGTACTATTTCTATCCCGGTGTGTTTACCTATACTCAAGACCCATTGAGCACGAAACAGAAGAATCGTGTTCAGGTCAAGAGTAGTGGGTTCACGGTTATCGGCACAGAGTGGTGGGATGGAAACCGCGGTGGGTACTACGAGAATTATGGCGGTGGTGCCACGTCGGAGAACTGGTCCATCAACCGCGACTTCATCAAGCGCAATGGTCGGTGGCATCTGGTTCGACTCGCCAGCGAGTAAAGGACAGCAACACTCATCGCGTACAAGAAAGGAGGAACGCGGTTTTTTAATTTACCCTCGGTTTTCGTGTATACGGACCGGGGGTGAATTATTTTATATAGGAATTACCCCGATGGCACATTTCTGTGTTGCTCGGCTGCGGTACTCGACAGCGTATTTCTATATACGCCTTACTGGAGCTCCTCGCCGGCGCCTAGAACTGCACTCACCAGCGTAATTCCTCTGTTGTTTTCGATTTAATCCCGTGATACAGTAACAATCGATGTCGGTATTCGTGATTAGTGGTTGTGTTCACTAACCCCTATACCCTAACCCCTATACCCTCCTCAAGCATGTTTCTCCAAAAATTAGAAATTCAAGGATTTAAATCGTTCGCGGAAAAAACAACATTTATCTTCCCTGCGCGACAAGGTGATAAATGCGGCATCACGGCTGTCATTGGCCCGAATGGGTCGGGGAAAAGTAATGTTGCCGATGCCGCGCGA
>Ga0209515_10006880_pt1 | contig 13950 bp, 10 predicted proteins | sample Subgroupgradi54m_FD_187454 | JGI IMG/M metagenome (GOLD analysis project Ga0209515, IMG submission 187454) | Subsurface groundwater microbial communities from S. Glens Falls, New York, USA - GMW60B uncontaminated upgradient, 5.4 m (SPAdes)... ...
TATCACTCAAGAAAACCGGATATATGATTGCAACTTATCCTATTTAAAAAAACAGAATTTGTTGTTGCAAACGTGGATGGGTCCATATATGGATTAGGCGCTTTTTGCCGTAATCCACCTTTTTGGTTTCCAGCCCTCACCTTTCGCTCATTTTGAATCGTAAAATCCGTACTGATATGGAAAATAATATATCCCGCGTGCATGCTATCAATTCAACATTACTTGATCGTGCACAGTCACTCATATCTGATGTCGAAGTTGATTTAAACACCCCTCTTTCTAAGAATGAGTAAATTTTTATAAATTTTTTCTTCTCCACTATACAAATGAAACACGTAATTTCTTACCCATAAAATGGGCAACCTTAACTAAAGTGTTAAGAGTAACAGAGGTGTTATGAGTATCAAGTAATCGATCTAACGCTGAACGACTTGTACCTATTTTCTCAGCGATTTGAGTTTTACTAAGACGTGGACGTGTTTTTTTTATTTTCTTTTCAAGCTCAAATGCAATGACTCTCTTTATCGCAACCGCTTCAACTTCTTCTAATAATCCTTCTTCTTCAAGAAAGCTATCTAACGTACTACCTTTATGTTTAGTCATGGCCTTATCCTTCTATTCGCTGGTTCAGTACCTGTTTTTGTACGATAAAATATTGCTGCCAGTTTTTTCGCTTTCAGATCCATTAGAGCACCTCATGAATTGTACCAAAAAAGGTACGATAATTAAAGGACTAGTTTTAAATTATTTTAAAAAACTAATTTTTTACTTTCTTCACCACCGCCGCCATTTGCACCGCCGTTTCAGCGGCTTCGCGGCCTTTATGTCCCGCTTTGCCACCCATTCTATCTTGCGCTTGCTGCAAATTTTTCGTCATCAATACTTCAAAAATTAATGGGATTTTCATTTCCAACATCACTTGCTGACAACCATCACTCACTTGCTGACACACATAAGTATAATGATCAGTATCACCTTGAATCACGGCACCCAAACAAATAATCGCTGCAAATTTTTTTGTTTTTAATGTCGATATTAATTTTGATTTCGATCGTGAGCGCGATTTTATTTTCGATTTCATCGCTACTTTCATTCCCGATTGCGCCAACAATTTCGCTGTCAGCGGAATTTCAACCGCCCCTGGCACGTGCACCACGCGAATGTGTTTATCATTCACACCCAATTCGTGCAAACGCAACAACGCGCCTTCTAATAATGCTTGTGTAATATCACGATTAAATTCGCTCACCACAATCGCAAAACAATCATTCGTTGTCGCTCGCAACAATGAATGATTTTTATTTTCATATTTTCCCATGATGATGCTCACCCCGTTAATTGTGTAATAATGTGATGTAATTTATTTTTCTTGGTTTCTAAATAATGTTGATTATGTTCGTTACAAAAAATAGGAATTTCCTCGCGTTCTACTTTTGCAATCCCATATTTTTCTAAATCTTGAATTTTTGAAGGATTATTTGTTAATAAACGCACATGACTGATTTGCAAATTTTTTAAAATATTCGCAGCAATATAATATTGACGTGAATCCACTGGCATGCCAATCTGCCGATTCGCTTCTACTGTATCCAATCCTTGTTCTTGCAACGCATAAGTTTTAATTTTATTAAACAATCCAATGCCGCGACCTTCTTGCGCTAAATAAATTAAGATGCCACCTTCTTCGGCAATGCGTCGCAACGAATAATCTAATTGATCACGACAATCACACCGTTTTGAACCAAATAAATCGCCCGTAATACAAGAAGAATGAATACGCACTAATGAAGTAGTCGTTGCAGCAGCCGTTGCATTTTTATTTTCTTTTTTTAACACCACATGTTCATGACCCGTAAATTTTTCTTTAACCACAGTAACTTGAAACGTTCCATAATGTTCGAGTGGTAATATCGCTGATACTTCTTCTGCAATTAAATTTTCATGATAGAGACGATATTGCATCACATCATCAACAGATAACACATGTAATTGATGAAGTTCTGCAAATTGCGTCAGTTGTTTGCCCCGCGCCATCGTGCCATCGGGATTCATCACTTCACACAACACCGCCGCCGGTTGCAATTGCGCGATACGCATTAAATCGATAGAACCTTCGGTATGACCTTGACGTTCTAACACGCCACCTTCTTTCGCTTGCAACGGAAACACATGACCGGGTTTGACTATGTCATGCGCTTGCGCATTTTCTTGAATCGCCGTCAAAATTGTGTGAGCACGATCAGCAGCAGAAACACCGGTGGTGGTTCCTTCGCGCGCTTCAATTGACACCGTAAACGGCGTACCGCGTTGACTGGTATTTTCCTGCGGCGACACCATCAATGGTAAATTTAATTTTTTTAATTGCGCTACCATCATCGGCAAACAAATAATGCCGCTGCCATGACGTATCATAAAATTAATATTGTCTGGCGTAATTTTTTCAGCAGCGGCAATTAAATCACCTTCGTTTTCACGTTCAGGATCATCGGTCAAAATAATCATGTTGCCTTGTTGTAATTCTGTGATTGCCTTTTTTACTCGTTCGATAAAGGTATGTGTGTTTGTATTCATGTTCGTGTTTGTGTTTATATTCATCTTGTTTTCCTCTTTATTTAATTAGCTGTCATCCTGAGCGCTAGCTGCGGATCTCCATGAAACTTCTCTGCATATCATAGAAATCCGCAGCTAGCGCTCAGGATGACATCTTCTCTCACCCCACCGCTCTAAACCGTTCCATATAACGTTCGATATATTTTCCTAACACATCGACTTCAATATTTATTTTTGTTCCCACTTTATATTCATTCACAATCGTCACTTGTTGCGTGTGCGGAATAAATGTCACGGTAAACCACGTTGCGCCCGCTTCAATCACGGTAATACTCATGCCATCTAAACCAATGTAACCTTTATTCACGACATATTTTGCAAGCGTAGATGGCACACTGATTTTAACGAGCAGCGCCTCTTCACCATCCGCTTTCATTTCAAGAATGTCACCAACACCGTCAATATGACCTTGCACTTGATGACCGCCCAAGCGACTATTTACTTGCAACGATCTTTCTAAATTAACGCGACTGCCCACAATTAAATTTCCTAAATTGGTTAAGCGCAATGTTTGTGGCACTGCGGTAAATGAAAATGTATTGTCGATGATATGCGTGACGGTTAAACACACGCCATTCACGGCAATGCTATCGCCGATATTTACATCATTAAAATTTTTTGTTGGTGCCTCTTTAGGTGCAATCGTTAAGTGCACGCAATCGTGTGATGTCGTTAATTGTGTGATGCAACCAATGGTTTCTACAATTCCGCCAAACATGTTTTATGCTCCTTTATATAGTTTTCGTCATTACGACATCATCATTCCTGTAAAACAAAAATCATTCCCTAACATGTCACATTGCAACGTCATCGTTTGTTTTTTTTCATTGACACCAATAATCACGGGTGCCAAATACACATGTATTTTATTTACTAAATTTTCTTTGAAAAAATGTTCATGGACTTGGCGTCCGCCTTCAACTAAGAGGCTGGTAATCCCACGTTTTCCTAATTCGTCTAATAATGCAGGTAAATTTACTTGGGCATTTTTGCCAGCAGGTAATGACATAATTTCAATATGTGATAATTTTTCAAATGACGATTCTGATTGCGTTGTCGCAATTAATGTTTTACCTGGCAAATTGGAATCAAAAATAGTTAAATCTGTTGGCAGCGTTTTTTGTGTCGATAAAATAATTCGTAATGGTTGCTTGATAGAACTAGTCGCATTATGTGGCCGCGCCGTTAATTGCGGATTATCAACACGCGCCGTATTCGCGCCAATTAAAACCGCATCTACTTGTTGTCGCAATTGATGCGTATGTTGATACGCCTCATGTCCCGAAATTTGTCGCGTATCTGTCGGCGCAGTAATGGTTTTTCCATCCAATGACATCGCCCATTTCGCAATCACAAACGGACGTTTATGCGTAATGTAATAAAAAAATATTTCATTTAATTGTTCTGCTTGCGCTTGCAATAATCCAATGTCGATTTCTATCCCGGCATCACGCAATGCTTGCAACCCACGACCAGCAACGAATGGATTAGGATCGTGACAAGCGACCACCACTTTTTTTACACGCGCGGCAATTAATGCATGCACACACGGCGGCGTTTTTTTATCAGTATGACAACACGGTTCTAATGTGACATAAACCGTCGCATCGCGCGCTGCAACGCCAGCTGCTTGTAATGCATGAATTTCTGCGTGCGCCCCACCTGCTTGTTGATGATAACCTTGACCAACAATATGATGATTTTTCACAATGACACAACCCACCATAGGATTTGGCGAAACCGTATAGCGGCCTTTTTCTGCTAATTGCAGCGCCAACGTCATGTAATCATGATCACGATCTACGTTGTGTTCTGTAATGCTGCTTGCTGTATTCATTGTCAACGCCCTTGGTTAATATCACTCGGGGCGCATGCAATGAATAAGTGAATAGGAAGATGCAGTTAGATAATCTGCTATAAATAAAATAAGCAGAAAATTCGCCCGCAAAAAAGAATAATTATTCATGTATACATTGACGATTACTTCTTTCCTCCGGACTATACCGTCGGCTTTGGAATTTCACCAAATCTGCTGACCTTTTCTATTTAATTTCTATATACGAATAGAAAAGCGCTCGCGGGCTGTTTTTTCACCGCCGGTAGGGAGTCGCACCCTGCCCCGAAGATAATCGCGGCTAAAATACTGCTGAATGACTGTTTTTGTCAAGACTAATAGGTATAATGCCAGCCTCCAATCGATGGAGAGGTACCGAAGCGGTCATAACGGCGCCGACTCGAAATCGGATGGGGAGTGTAAACTCCCACGAGGGTTCGAATCCCTCCCTCTCCGTAGAAAAAATGCATTATCCAGAACCGGGGCCACTTGAAAATGACGTCACAGGAAAACGTGAATTTATCCAGCTATCCTCGCCGCCGCTTTCACCTACAAATAAATTTCTGGTGGTTAATTTTTATCGCGCTCAATTTTTTCGTTTATTTAAACTACAGCATAGGCACACCCATCTGCTTTGATGATTGTCTTAGTTACACAGAATTAATGGGAAAAGGTTCGCTCACCAGATACATTACTACTTGGCACTCCATGTGGCGCCCCTGGTTTGTCCCCGTATTTTTTTCATTCTTTGGCGAATACAGTCTTTCCAGCGCATTAAGTATTAACATCGCGCAAACTATTATTTTATTTATTTCTTGGACAATATTCGCAGCCAGTATTGCGCAACAATTCAGTGGACGATTTGCAAAAATTACTTTTGTAATATTATCACTCTCCATTTACGCGCAACAATATTACATCTTAAATCGCTATTTATTATCTGATTCGTTGGCTCTCTCTACTTTATTGTTTTTTCTTTCCATCGTCATTAGCTTCAGTCAATTACGCAAAAAAATCGGGATAAAAAATGCAATCTGTTTATTATTAATAACCGCATTGATTGCGACAGGTTCGCGCGATGCGAATGTCATGTTTGCCTTACTGGGAACGATATATATTTTATTTTTTAATTATAAAACCATTACGCGCCTGCAATTACTCACTATCATCGTTGCTATTGCGATTATTTGTATCAATCAAATGAATCACGCTTCATACAGACATTATCTCAATGTTAAACATGTGCTCGCAGGATTTGTGTTACCGCATCCAGCCGTCGCCGATTTTTTTATTACCCGAGGCATGCCAGCCAATCTCAATAAAGGTATAGATTTGAAACCGCAAGAATGGTGTACAGTCAATTATCCGCAAATTAATGAAAATGCGCGACTCGCGAATATTCCCGATAAATATATTTATCGAGCCTCAAAAATATATGCATTGTGGTTGTTATCACATCCAATATATGTCATGCAGCAAGCGTTTAATGATAGAGATTGTATCCTCGGCCAATCATATGCCACCTCGCCATCTTTACTCATGATGGGCGCGCAAACAGAGGAAGCGAGTTATATTCGTCCTGGCGAAAAAGCGACAGCCATTCAACAAGGTATCATTCGTATCGCGCCCGCTGATTTTTTTGATCCGAAAATAAAAATGATGATTGCTCTCTCGCTCAGCGTGTTATTTATATTTTTATATGCGCTGAAGAAAAATAATTATTTGGCTGTTTCTGTTTTTCTCATCGTGAGCGGTTTTTTAAATGCTGTCAGTAGCTATTTTGCTGATATGTGGTCACCTTCAGAAATGTTAAGACACGCATTTATTGGCTCTATTATTTTTAATGTAGGATTTGTCGTTTCTATTATTGCAGCCATTGCATTTTTATTTTCATTTTTTACACGCTCTCGTCAAACTACAAAAAATGCTCTTCATTAACTAAGAATTAAGGATAATTATCATGGAAAAAGTTGATCACCTCATTCACGCTAAATGGATTATTCCGTGCGCGCCACATCAACAAGAAATGCGTGAATTACCTGCGAATGATAAAAATTATGTACTCGAAGATCATGCGCTCGTCATTAAAGATAAAAAAATTCATGCGATTTTGCCCAGTCAATTAGCGGATGAAACTTATCACGCGCCTAAACAACATTATTCAACACATGCGTTAATGCCAGGATTTATTAATGCGCACACACATATTCCGATGAATATTTTTCGTGGACTCGCTGACGATTTAGAATTAATGGATTGGTTGAATAATCATATTTGGCCAGCAGAAGGTAAATGGGTCAGTCAAGAATTAGTGTATGATGCCTCCCTGCTTGCGATTGCAGAAATGATACGCGGCGGCACCACGTGTTTTAACGACATGTATTTTTTCTTAGGCGCAACCGCAGAAGCAGCAAGCGTTGCCGGCATGCGTGCACACATTGGCATGACCGTGATTGATGTGCCAACGGCGTGGGCAAAAACACCGGAAGAATATTTCGAAAAAGCGATTCAATTTTATCAACAATATAAAAATAATCCGCTCATCACACCAACACTCGCACCGCATTCAACGTATACGGTTTCCCTCGAAAATTTAATTAAAGTAAAAGCATTAGCCGATCAATATAAATTAAAAATTAATATTCATTTGCAAGAAGCGCCGGCAGAAATTCAACAATCGATGCAGTTATATAACAAACGGCCATTACAACGATTAGATGACATTGGCATGGTGACACCGAATTTAATTGCCGTGCACATGACACAACTGGATGAAAGTGATTTTGCCATTTTAGAAAAAAACAAACCCACTATTGTGAATTGTCCTGAATCCAATATGAAATTAACCAGTGGCGCTTGTCCGGTCGAAAGATTATTAAAAATGGGGATTAATGTGGCATTAGGCACAGATGGCGCCGCCAGTAATAATGATTTAGATATGTTTGGCGAAATGCGTTCCGCTGCATTTGTTGGCAAAGTGACGGCGCATGATCCGCGTGCCGTATCTGCTGATACTACTTTAAAAATGGCGACGATTAATGGCGCAAAAGCATTGGGCATTGATCATTACACCGGGTCATTGACAGTTGGCAAAGCCGCTGATTTTATTGCGGTTGATTTAGAACAAATTGAAACTCAGCCGGTTTATCATCCGGTTTCGCAATTGGTTTATGCGACGCCGCGCAATCAAGTGACAGATGTGTGGGTCAATGGCAAACAACTCATGCGCGATCGCAAATTACTGACGCTAGATGAAAAAGAAATTTTAAAAAAAGCGCATTATTGGCGGAATAAAATTGCGGGGTAACAGTAATGTAAAAAAACTCCCCTCTCCCAGAGCGCTTTTTGCGAAGGGAGAGGCGATTTCTACCAGGGCTCCCTCATTAAAATTTAGCCATTAATACGGTATCCAAGAATCCATGATCCCATCCAGCCAACTTCCTCATGCGTTTCAGGCTGACACGAGGGCGCTCCTTTTTAATAATTTGTAGCAAATTGATAGCCGTTTTTTTAATGACCGCCATATTTCTAGGTGCGTTGCCTTTTCTAATTCGGCTTTGATCATCTCCAAAACAAATGTCTAATACCCAATGCAGCTTATTTTCCACGCCCCAATGTTGCCGAACTGCATTGCTGACAACATCAGGCTGAGCATGATGACTGCTAATATAATAACGTTTTTCTATGCTGACTTTTCCTTTAATATCGCGTGTACTTTCAATCTCTATTACGCTGCGTAAATCTTTCCAATGAGCGTGTTCTACTCGTAACCAATCTATATCTTCCGTCACTGTGCACACTCGTTTTTCAATGCGGCCATGACCTTTTTCAATTGTTTCATTTGAAATAAACCGCGTCTTTGCAGGTTTTTTTTGAAATAATAATTCTACATCATCATGCAATGTGCTTTGATTACCCTTTAATCCCAACACATAATTAGCTTTTTTCTCGATAATTTTTTCAACTATTTTTGATTGGCAACCCATGGAATCAATCGTGACTGTAGCTCCTTCTACATCTAAAATATCCAACAATTGTGGAATCGCTGTAATTTCATTTGATTTTCCATCAACTTTTAACTGACCCAGAACAATTCCAATTTCGCTAGCAAATGCGCTAATCATATGCATTGCGTTATCCTCTCCGTCAAAACTACAGCGCGATGTTTTACCATCAATGGCAACAATTTTTTTCTCTAAATTTATTTGAAATGATCTTACCCATTGTATAAAACAGGCTTCAAATTTTTCGGGATCAAGCGCCCGAAAAAATCGACGTAGTGTATCATCACTAGGAGCACCATTTTTGAAGGGTAAATATTGCTTTAAATAATTAAGCTTTGTTTTTCCAAATAGCTCAAGATCATCCCAACCCTCACATCCAGCAATGACACCGCAAAATGTCACTAGTAAAATTTCTTCAACTGAATGTAATTTTCGTCTTTCAATACGATGATCGGGTACTTGCTTAAAAAAATCGATAAATCCTGGTATTTGGTCTTCCATTTTCGGCTTTATCCCATAGAAAAAAGCCCAAGATAATACATCTTTTAGTCATATCTACCTAATTTGTAATGAGGGAGCCCTGTGGTTATTTGTAGGGTATTAGATGCGCACTGTTTGCGCGTCTAATACCCTACGAACTCAGGACAACATGATGAATTACTTCCCGCTTAAAAACCCAGCGAGTAATATCTTGGTGCCGACACCGGATTTTGCAAATCGTACTTTCACTTTCATGTCATCACCATCACCTTCGCAATCCAACACCGTGCCGTCACCAAAAATGCGATGGTGGACTTCTTGACCCATACGAAATTTTCCTTGTGCTTGTGGCGTGTACATCGCACCGTGATTTGCCCGTGCTGATTTACTATTAACAGGATGAATATTAGTACTACTAGCACTACTCGTATTATTCATCGTTGTCGGTCGCGACACTTTCGCGCGAAAACGAATTTCATTAATTAATTCCACTGGAATTTCATGCAAAAATCGCGATGGGCGATGATATGATTCTTTACCGTGCATGCGGCGCGTTTCCGCATACGTCATGAATAATCTCACCATCGCACGCGTGATACCGACGTAACACAAGCGTCGTTCTTCTTCTAATGCTTTGGGATCATGCATACAAAGATAATGCGGAAATAATTCTTCTTCGCAGCCACCTAAAAAGACGACAGGAAATTCTAAGCCTTTTGCAGAATGCAACGTCATTAATTGCACGCAATCATCATAGCTTTCCGCTTGTTCATCGCTTGATTCCAGTGCAGCATAAGCAAGAAACGTAATAAGCGGTGGTAATTCATCGGGTGTCGTTTCTTGCGTAAATTGATGCGCCGCATTCACCAACTCTTCTAAGTTTTCAACGCGTGTTAATCCTTTCTCACCTTTTTCTTTGCGATAATGTTCAAGCAAACCACTCGCTTGTAACATATATTCTACTTGTTGATGCAAATTCATTTGCGCTGTTGTTGCTGTCATCGTCTCAATTAAATTAACAAATGCAACTAAAGCACTTTCCGCGCGTGCTGCAAAAAATTTTTCTTCGATTAATTGTTTGAGTGATTGCCATAACGAAATACCGTGCTCTTTGGCATGATCACGAACCGCTGTCACCGTACGATCACCAATGCCGCGCGTTGGCGTATTAATAATGCGCTCAAATGCAGGATCATCGGCACGATTGGCAATGACACGTAAATAAGCCAGCGCATCTCTGATTTCTGCACGATCAAAATAACGTAAGCCACCATATACACGATAAGGAATGCCAAATTGCATTAACGCTTCTTCAATCACACGTGATTGCGCATTCGAACGATATAAAATGGCGATGTCGCGCAATGCATGATGATGTTGTTGGCGTAATTCGCGAATGCGATTCACAATAAAAAATGCTTCATCGGTTTCATTAAAACCAGCATAAACAGTAATGAGTTCACCTTCGCGACCTTCTGTCCATAAATTTTTGCCTAAGCGTCCCGAATTTTGTGCGATTAACGCATTTGCTGCTTTTAAAATCACACCGGTTGATCGATAATTTTGTTCTAAACGAATCACGGTTGCGCTAGGGAAATCTTTAGAAAAGCGCTGAATATTTTCAATGCGTGCACCACGCCAACCATAAATAGATTGATCATCATCGCCTACCATCATGATGGCGCTGTCACTACCTGCTAATATTTTTAACCACGCATATTGAATGGTATTGGTGTCTTGAAATTCGTCCACCAAGAGACAACGAAATCGCGCTTGATAATGCGTGCGTAATTCTGCGTGATTTAATAATAATTTATAGGATTTTAATAATAAGTCGGCGAAATCAATCACACCGGCACGCTGGCAGGCTTCTTGATATGCTTGATAAATTTTTATTAGTGTTTGACCGTTAATATCACGCGGCTCGACTTGATGGGGTTCGCGCACTTCTTCTTTTTGCGCGTTGATAAACCATCGCGCTTCTTTTGGTGCAAAACGATCTTCATCTAAATTGAGTGCTTGAATCGTGCGGCGAATTAAACGAAATTGATCATCGGAATCTAAAATTTGAAATGCTTGTGGTAAATTGGCTTCTTGCCAATGTGCGCGCAATAAACGATGTGATAAACCATGAAACGTACCTATCCACATGGCTTTTGCAGGCACTTGTAATAAAGATTCAATACGTGAACGCATTTCGTGCGCGGCTTTATTGGTGAAAGTAACGGCGAGAATATTGAAAGGCGAAATTTTTTCGACTTCAACCAACCACACAATGCGATGAGTTAAGACACGGGTTTTGCCACTGCCGGCGCCAGCCAAAATAAGTTGATGGCCAAGCGGGGCACGCACTGCTTCTTGCTGCGCGGGGTTTAAAGAATTTAGTATTGTCACAGTTTTTATATCCACCTAATGTTTATCTGAGTTAGTGTAGTCATCTTTTTTAGGAAATAACGATGTCATCCCATTATCAAAACGCGTATTTTCTGCTAAGTGTCGCAGATGTCAAACAATTACCGCCGGATAACGGCAGAGAAGTTGCGATTGTTGGCCGTTCGAATGCGGGTAAATCCAGTATTTTAAATTGTTTAACCCAACAAAAAAATTTAGCACGCACCAGTAAAACGCCAGGTCGTACTCAGCTCATTAATTTATTTGTAATAGAGGATGAAAGACGTCTTGCAGACTTACCAGGTTATGGCTATGCTAAGGCTCCACTTGCTGCTAAGCAGAAATGGCAAGAAGTAGTAGACTTATACCTCCGTACTAGAAAATCATTGCAAGGCGTTCTTCTGGTCATGGATATTCGTCATCCGCTTCAGTCGTTAGACATGCAATTTCTGGAATACTGCAGTTATTACCATCTTCCCGTGCATATATTACTTAATAAAGAAGATAAATTAAGTAAAAGTGCCGTTATAAAAACCTTACGAGAAGTAAAATCACTTTTGACGGGAATGGATAATTCTGTTAGTGTCCAAAGTTTCTCCGCACTAAAGGGACTTGGTGTGAAGTCATTACATGTCCTACTTAACCAGTGGTACGACTATTAATTTAATTAATACTAATTTAATAAATTAAATAATAAATTAAATTTTAATAAAATTAATAAAAATGTAACTGTTCACTTCTGATGGAACATAGTCAAAGTGTATTGTATTTGGTGCGACTAGCGCTGTGGATGAGCGCAGCGGCACGTACTTTATATATTTGAATATTTGACCAAGTTCTATTAGAAGTGAACGGTTACTCAAAACCAATAAATAACAAAAATGTGCGAGGTTCTGCCATGAGTGACGATAAATCATCATCGATGTTATCAAAATCTGATGAACCAGTTATACCAGCAAATGTAACATTGCCTGAAATTACATTTCGTGTCGTGATTTTGGGTGTGATATTGACAATTATCCTTGCGGCTGCGAACGCATTCCTTGGATTAAAAGTAGGTTTAACAGTCGCAGCATCTATTCCTGCAGCAGTCATTTCTATGGGAATATTACGCATTTTTCGCGATTCCAATGTGCTTGAAAATAATATGGTGCAATTAATTGCATCCGTCGGTGAAGCACTCGTATCCGGTATTGTTTTTATTATGCCGGCACTGATTATTTTGCATGTATGGGATGGTTTTTATTATTGGGAAACAGTGGCAGCAGCATTAATTGGTGGTGCGTTTGGTACTTTATTTACGATTCCAATTCGGCGCGCATTATTGAATGATAAAACCTTACGTTATCCTGAAGGGGTTGCGATTGGGAATGTTTTAAAAGCGACCGTTACCAAAGGAAAAGAAGATTTAAAAGCGCTGACAACCGGTGGGATAGTGGGGGCAGTGATTGGTTTATGTCAAAGTGGTTTTCAAGTTATTTCTGATAGTTATCACTATTGGGTACAAACGTCGACGACCGTATTTGGTTTTGGTTTAGGGCTTTCGCCAGCATTAATTGGCGCGGGTTATATAGTCGGGTTTAATGTCGGTTTAAGTATTTTGCTCGGTGTTGTATTGGGTTGGGTGGTAGGGGTACCGGTTTTAATTTCTTATTATGGTTTTCCAGAAGCAGACTCAGCAGCGGGCATGGCGGTCAGTGTATGGAAAGAACATTTACGTTATGTCGGTATTGGTACCATGTTCATTGGTAGTATGTGGACGTTGGTGACGTTAGTAAAACCGATCTATCGCAGCATTGTTGCCTCTTTTGAGGCGTTAGCGGAAGCGAAACTAAAAGGTGGGCAGAGCAGTATTTTACGTACCGAACGTGATATTCCAATGAATATCGTATTTTGGGCATCCGTCTTATTATTGATTCCTGCATTTTTATTAATTTGTTATTCCATTATTCCAGCGGATGCGCCGATTTCACCAGGGTTTCGTCATTTCTTAGGTGGGTTTTGTGCAGTGTATATGTTGGTGGGCGGTTTTGTGTTTTGCTCAGTGACCGCTTATTTTGCAGGGTTAGTTGGGTCGAGTAGCAGTCCAATTTCAACCATGATGGTGTCATCGTTAGTGCCATTGTGTTTAATTTTGATGTTGGTGTTTGGAACAGACATTCAATTAGGCGATACCGTCGGTGTGGTATTAGCCATTGGTACCACAGTGGTATTGAGTGCAGGTTTAGCTATTTCCAATAACACGATGCAAGATTTAAAAGTCGGGCAAATTGTCGGCGCCACCCCATGGAAACAACAGTTGATGTTGATGTTTGGTGTCATCCCTGCCGCATTTGTGATCGCACCGATTTTGCAATTACTTTATAACGCTTATGGGATTGGCGGTGTGTTCCCACGACCGGGGATGGATCCGGGGCAAATGTTGGGTGCACCACAAGCGAGCATGATGGCGGCTATTGCGAAAGCAGCGTTCACGCATCAATTGCCGTGGGTGATGTTAAGCATTGGTGCAGGGATTGCATTGATTTGTGTGTTCATCGATGAAATTTTGAAAAAAGGTGGGCGTGTACGTTTGCCAGTGCTCGCAGTCGGTATGGGGATTTACTTACCATTAGAAGCGACGGTGCCATT
>Ga0209515_10006881_pt1 | contig 13945 bp, 9 predicted proteins | sample Subgroupgradi54m_FD_187454 | JGI IMG/M metagenome (GOLD analysis project Ga0209515, IMG submission 187454) | Subsurface groundwater microbial communities from S. Glens Falls, New York, USA - GMW60B uncontaminated upgradient, 5.4 m (SPAdes)... ...
TGCAGGACACCATCACGCTGCTCGAGCCAGCCGTGCGCGGGCTCATCGCGGCGCATCACCAGCGCGTCGCACATCGAGACGTGAAGCCCGCAAATTTCTTCATCACACAGACCGGCGATTTCCCGCCGAAGCCCACCGTGAAGGTGCTCGACTTCGGCATTGCGAAGGTCGTGATGGGCGACGGAGAAGCACCGCAGGGAACCGGCTTCGTCTCGTTCACGCCCTTCTACGCTGCGCCCGAGCAACTCGACCCGCGCTTGGGACCGACTGGACTGCACACCGATGTGTACTCCTTCGCGCTCGTGTTCGTGGAGGTGCTGACCGGCAGGCCCCCGGTGGACAGTCGCGAGGTCATCCAGGTCGTGATGGAAGCTACCGACCCGACACGCCGCCCCACGCCGCGCCGGCGGGGTGCGGCCGTTCCGGACGCGGTGGAACATGTGTTTCAGCGCGCGCTCGCGATCGATCCCCGTGGCCGCCACGCAAACATCGAGCAGATGTGGGACGCGCTTCTGAAGGCAGCCGCAACGGCGAGTCCAACCGGGACCCTGGCGATTCCGTCCGTAGGACGCGTCCAACCACGCGTTCCGACGCAGCCAATGCAGGCCTCCACGAAGGCCGCACCCCCGGCGCCGGGAATCCCTTCCCTCGGTACGCCAGCGTCGAACGCTCCAGGCATGATCACGCCCATGGCGCAGCCTCCGCCGCGGCCTCCGTGGACGGCAGCCTATCCCCCGGCGCAAAACTACGGATGGATCGGCGGCCATGTGCCCCCATCGCTGCCTCGCCGGCCCGGGCCGCCGCGGCCCGATCGCGTCCACTGGGCCGTATGGCTCGGCGTCGGCTTGGGCCTCGTCTTGTTCGTCCTCATCTGCGTGTCGCTCCACTTCAAACCGTAAGTCTCGCGCCAAGCTTCGGGTATGCTGCTAGGCGCGATGCCGTCTCGTTTGGCCACTCTCCTCTTTGCCATTGCGCTCGTCGCGTGCGGACACAAGGGCTCGCCGCGCCTTGAAGGGCACTGGCGCGGCCTTCACGCGGAAGGCGTAACACCGGACGTTCAAGGGTCGGCGGACGCCTTCGCGATGAGTACCGAGCTCGACGTTCGTGGTGAAGGGCTCACGGTCACGACGATAAAAGGCAAGCAGAGCGGCAAATTCAAGGTCAAGGCCGAGGACAAGACGTCGATCACCATTCAAACGGATGGCGACGGGCCAACCGATCCGCAGACATTCGTATTCGTCGACGAGCGGACGATGAAGTGGAACTTGCTGGAAGGAAAAACCATCACGTTCCGGCGCGACGGCGACTGATCGGCTGCGCGGTGCTAGCGTCGGACCTCTTCGCGCGGAACGCGCAGTGCCATTGAGCGTTCGCCCCGACGGAGCTTCACGACGACATCGTCGCCCACCGGTCCGCTCAATTTCTTACGCGCATCGGCGATGCTAGCAGGCCTCGCTCCGTCGATCTCGACGAGCGCGTCGCCTGGAACGAGACCTGCGCGCTCGGCCTCGCTCGATTCGGCAACCGAAACGAGGACGACATCACCGCTCTCTGTCTCGCCGAGGGTCACCGCAACGCCGCCGCGTGCCGCCAGATCGCCCGCGACGTCCCCGTCGTTCCGGACGACCACTTTGCCCAGATCGCTCGTGCGGCCAGCAACCACCCGTACGCCATCGATACGGGAGCGGCCAAAATCCGGTGCAAAGACCTCGAGGGCACATGTGCCTTCGGCGAGCTCCACGAGCCGGAAATGCCCGTGCGCATCGGAAACCGCAACACCGGGAGGCGTCGCGCCGACCGCGAGATACACGGGAACCCGATCTCTTGCCACGCGTGCACCTTGCACGGCTTCCCCCCGCGCATCGACGACCGTGCCCTCCACGATGCCCTCACCGCTAAGCTCTACGCGCGGCAGAGTGACCGTTCCTCCGCCGAGAGCCACATCGATGCTTACGGTCATTTCTTTCGGCGCGTATCCACTGGCACGCACGCGGAGTCGCGCCGGGCCCGCTGCGAGCTCCGCGAGCATGTAAGCGCCGTCGCGATCTGTCTTGGCGCGCCTCGCGCCCAACTCGGTGTACATGACGATCTCGGCATCCGGAATCGGATCGCCGCGCCCTCGTGCGCTCTGCACGTGACCTCGGGCGCTGACGGCAGGCTCGAGCGCAACCAGGAGCCCAGCCGCCTCGGCTTCCACCGTGACCACCTTTGGCGCGCGGCTAGGCGCGCGCACCTCGACACGAAGGGGCAAACCACGCGCGCGCGGTATCTGTGCCTCGCCTCGTGCGTTCGTAAAGACCGTTACTCGCAAGGGGGCGCCGGGATCCAACGACTGGACACCGATTTGCGCCTTGTCCACCGGGTATCCCCGGTCGTCCACGACACGGGCATCGAGAGGCGAACGCGGTTCCGGCAGCGCAATCGTGACCGACCGGCGCTCTCCGTCCGGAATGGTGACGGGCAAACGCGCGACAGGCTCTGTATCCTCCTCGTCCGCGACCGCAACCACGACTTGCTCCGGAAGCGATGCGAAGGCAAACGTGCCATCACCCGCACTCTTCGTAGCGCGCTCCATCGAGCCGCGCACGGCGGCCACCGACACGCGCGCGACCGCAACGGCGCGCCCATTCGCGTCGACGACCCGGCCCTCGAGCAACCCCCCGGCGCGCATGACGACGTCGACGTGGGCCTGGCCGCCGGAACGGAGCGTCACGATATCGCTCAGCCCATCGGTATACTGTGGATGGCGAACGAGCACTCGCACGCGGCCAGGCGAAACCGGAGCTGCGCGAAACGTACCGTCAGCACGGGTCACCCATGGCTCCGACGGCGGTACGTTCGAGCCGCCCGCCGTCGGGAGCGTGGGCCCCATGGACATGCCGTGGGGGATAGGCGGAACGGGTCCCGGCATCACACCCAGCTCACCCATCGGCACGAGCGCGGCAGGCCCACGCAATGCGGCGTCGAAGTGCGCCTGTCTAAAGCGGGACCGACGGGGATCCTCGTCGATCGGAGCGCCCGCAAAGTCGGTCCCCACGACCACGATGCTCGCGCCGTCGACAGGAAATCCGCGCCCATCGACGACCCGTCCCTCGAACGTTCCCGCCCGCGCGAGCGCGATCTCTACGTCTTGTTCGAGAGGTTCGGGCACCGCCACTGCCCCGCGCGGCACGAAGCCGTCGGCGCTCACGGAGAGTGCAGCGGCACCGCGCGCGATGGGCCCCAGGATCGCACGGCCCGCACGATCGGTGGTCGCCTCGAGCGGAAACGGCGAAAGTCCGGTCTCGACAAGAGTCACCCGAGCCCCGGCGATCAGGCCTCCATTCTCATCCGACACGACCGCGCTGACCCGAATCCCAGGGAACAGCTTCAATGTGACGCTCTTCTCCTCGCCACGCGCGAGCGGCACGGCCACATCCACGGCTGAGACGAGATCGCCTTTAGTGGCACGCATCGCGTACGAGCCAGCAGTAAGCGCCCCGATGCGCATCACACCGTCTTCCTTCGTCTCCGCCACCCGCGCGGGCCAGAGAGAGGGCCCGGCGACGAGCACGCGGGCCCCAGCGGCGGGCACGTCATCTGCGCCGACCACGTGCACGGCGATCGCGCCGAGCCGCCGCAATGTCATGCGCGCTCCCGATTCGCGCACGTCCCGCTGGGATACTTCTTCGTATCCAGGCGCCCGCGCCAGAACGATCCATGGGGGAGGCCCAAGCCGTCCTACACGCGCGCGTCCATCCTCGTTCGTGCGCGCGCCAACAGGAAGAGGTTCTCGACCCGTCACCTCAATCTCTGCCCCCGGAATCGGCGCGTTCTGCTCGTCGCGCACTTCGATGTTCGCGGTGTGCTCCTCACCAAGCTCCAGCTCGACGGCGCGTTGGTCTCCAAAAACGACGACGCGCGACGAGGCGCGCGCTCGTCGTCGCGCGTCCACCACGATCCAGTGCTCACCGCGCGGCAGATCGCGAACCGTTGCCTTTCCGGCGTCGTCGGTCGTTGCGGTCGCCGCAGCGTAGGCGCGCCCGCCAACCAGCGCGAACACGAGCACGTTCGCCCCCGGCACAGCCGCACCTCCTTGCTCGTGGACGGTCACAAGGACGGTTCCATCGCGATCGGGAGTGACCTCGGGGAGCGGTGGAGCGGAGAGGACGAAGACGACCGGACGCACGGTGGCCCCCGGGACGCCCGCGAGTACGAGCGCGCAGAGACTTAGAACGAGCAGACTTGTGACCCGCCGCAGCACCGGCTCCAACGCTAGCGCAACCCGCAGGCTCGACGGTTATTTCCCGCCCCGATGCTACGATGCAGGTGGTGGGCCCAAGTCTTCGACCGAAGATCCAACGCGGTTCGGCCCGCACCCGGCTTGCCCCCTCGGCATGCGCCCTGGCCATCGCACTCGTCGCCGCCCGCGGCTGCGGCTACGGTCACCCGCCGCTGCTCGGCGACTCTCCCGCCGACGGCGGCCGCGGCGGCGACAACTTCGACTTCGATGCCACGTTCGCACCGCCCAAATGCGAGGTCGTGACACCCGACGGCGGAGTGTGCGGCTGCACCGACGTTCCCCTCCTCACGGACGCGCCCAACCTCTATTTCGTTCTCGACCGCTCTGGAAGCATGGCCGAGGACAACAAGTGGACGACCGTGCGAACGGTCGTCGGAAAGCTCATCACCGCGATCGGGCCTCGCGCAACGTTCGGGGCAGCGATCTTCCCGAACCCGAACCGCGACGACTGCTCCGCGGGCGGCGAGGTGTTGGCGCCCCGGCGAGGCGATGCACCGGCGGGCCATGCTGGCTACACCAATGCGGCACTTCTCAGCACCACCAACGTTCCCGCCCAAGGCGGCACACCGACCGCCGCCACACTTCGCGCGATCAAATCTCGCCTGACGTCGCTGCGGGGACGCACCTACGTCATTCTTGCGACCGACGGCGGACCGAACTGCAACGCACGAACGTCGTGCGGCGTCGAGGCGTGCATCCCGAACATCGAGTCGGGAGTGTCCGGGTGCAGTCCGAGCACGCCACCCAACTGCTGCGACGCGCAGCACTTCGGTCCAGCCTCCTGCTTGGACGCACAGCCTACGATCGACGCGGTGAACGACCTCCACGCATCGGGCATCGACACCTACGTCGTAGGCGTCCCGGGCAGCGGCCCCTACGCGACCATCCTCGACGACCTCGCCAGCGCGGGCCACACCGCACGCTCCGCGCGGCCCTACTACTATCGAGTGGACTCGGCCGACGAGACTGCGCTCCTGTCCGCGCTGTCCGAAATTGCCGCCAAAATCGTTGCCTCGTGCACCCTTCCGCTCAACCAAACGCCCGCCAATCCGAACCTGGTTAACGTGTACATCGATGAGCGGCCCGTTGCGAACGACGCCACGAATGGCTGGTCACTCAGCGGATCCACCGTGACCCTCCTCGGCGCCACATGTGATCGCGTGATGAGCGGACGAGCCTTGGACATCCGAGTCATCGAAGGATGTCCGACCGTCGGTCCGAAATGAGCGGCAAGGCTCAATGAAGCGTGTGCCAGCTTCCGTCGTGCTCGACTTTGGGTAGCTCCGCCTTTGCCTGAACGGCAATGTGCTCCAAAGTCGGGCGCGGCTCCGCCTCGTCGGTCACCCCAACGGCCGAAAAGCTCGCGGCTTCCTCCTTCTCCCAGCGCGCGAGGGTGGCCTTCGCCCGGCGGCGACGGCGGACATAGCCGTAGACCAGCGCACCGATCACCAGCACCCACACGAGCGAACCGCCGGTGAGAACCGGAATGTAGGTGAAACGTTTCGAGAGCTCCTCTCGCCACTGAAACTCGAGCTTTCGGAGATCGCTCCCGTACGCGTCCGCTACCGCACGATCGAAACTCTGCCCGTCGCGGACGCGCTCAATCATCGCGGTGAACCGCTGGCGGTCGCTATCTCGCATCAGAAAACGCACGAAATCCGCGGACTCGGCGTACGCGATGCTCACCTCGTAGTTCTCTCTCGGAAAGCTCCGGTCCAAGGCGGCAAGCGGGAGCACGGTGCCCGAGAGCGTCGCGTCCATGAGCGTTTTGCGGCGCAGCCAGGGGAATTCACCGGATTCGTAGATCGCGAGCCCCTCGTTGAACCAGTGCGGCACGTGCCGATGCAGTACCGCGTCCTCGAGCGCAACGTGCGAGAGCTCGTGGCGGAAGACCTCATCCAGATCGACCCCTTCGTTTGAGCCCGGCGCCGACAGCGTCAAGAGAACGAGCTTGAGCTCGAGGTAAGCGACGCCGCTTCCGTATGGCGGCGGCGGCGCCTCGAGTGGCGCGAGAGTAGCCATTTCCTCGGGTGTACGCGCAATCCGCACTTCGACTTTTCCGAGGACAGGCTGACCGAGCTCGTCCATGAGCCGGGCTTTGATCTCTTCCGCATCGCGAATGAGCGGCGCCACGCGCTCGTGTGCACTCGGCACGTATGCGAACTTGATCCAGCCCAGGTCCTTCTGCTGGTACGTCGCCGGTACCGGCGGCACTTTGAGCGTCTCGGGCCGAACGACGAGCGGCACGTCGCGCGGTGGGTTCAGCGCTGGCTCGTCCGCGCCCGCTGCGCCCGCTGGAAGGGCGAGCCCGAAGAACGTCGCGAACAGCGCGAACAGAAGAGCGAGACGTTTCCACGCGGAAATCACTTCGGCACCTGAAGTTGAAGATGGATCGCGCCCGAGCTGTTGTCTCGCGTGGCAAAGTAAAGAGCCGTCCCGCCGAGCGCCGCTGCACCAATGGCGCCCCAGAACCACGGTGACGCATAGAACGGCCTCGCCTTGGTTTCGCTTTCCTTGGGCTTTTCTTTCTCCAAGGGTGTGGGCGAAAGAGCCCGAGAAGGCGTCGAGGTAGGGGCGCCGGCGCCATATCCGCGCTCCAGCGACAGGATCACCCCCGACCAATCTGCATCTCCTCCATCGGCGGCCGCCGGCGCATAGCGTGCGGCGTCGAACGCGGACGCGTCCGCAACGAACACCCGTGCTTGCGGCGGCGCATCGGGGAAAGTCATCACGACTAGGATGCCGCGCACGTAGAGCGACGTTGCGATCGACGCGAGCAGCTGTCTCGACGGCGCGTCGTCTCCGCGGATCGCCGCGCGTGTTTCGGATAGGTCGGCCAAGTCTTTTCCGCTGCCTGCGGGGGGTGGCTCGCCTGCGAGAACGCGGGCGCGGGCCTCCTCGAGCGAGGCAGGGCGCAGAACCTCTCTCGAGTAGACGCCGCGCGCGAGCGGCCAAGCGACGGCGGCCGCGTCGCCGATTGCGAGAACCGCTAACCCGCGCGTCGCAACGCGAGGCATGGTTGCCGGCGGTGTATCCGCCGCGCGCGCCGCCTGCGGAAGGAAAACAAACCCCGCCAGGAGGGCAGCGCGCGCGAAAAAACGCATGAAAATCAGCGATCGCGGTTCGACGCGAGGATGCGAACGAGAAAAACGAAGAGGTTTACGACGTCGAGAAACAGTCGAAGCGCAGCGCCAACGGCATCGTCGTCGGGCTCGTGCAAGATGCGCGACGTGTCGTAGAGGATGTAACCGCAAAAGAGGAGCACGCCGACGCTCGCAATCGCGAGCTGGAACACGGCCGATTGGAGGAAAATGCCCAAAATCAGCGCGCCAAGAAGGACCCAAACGCCCATGGACAATGCGGCGCCCAGAAACGAGAAGTCCTTTCGGGTGATGAGCACGTAGCCGGTGAGCCCCGTAAAGGCGGCGCCCGTGAGAAGGAATGCGTCTCGAACCGGCGAGGGGTCGAGCGTCGTGCCGTGGGACGCCGCGAGCTGCGCAAAAAAGAGCATCGGCGCCAAATACAGCCCCGTGATGAAGGTGTATGCGAGGAGCGCGACGACGTTCAGCCCTGGCGACCTGCGCACGTACGAGGCGACCATGAACGCGCCGAAGTACGCGACAAGCCCGATAATCCAGTGATCGATCGCGAACGCCACGATCGGCGGGAGGCTAAGACCGTTACCGACAGCGACCGGGGCACCCGCGTACAGGGCAATCAACGCGCCTGCGATGGCGACGGCGACGCCGCCTGCAAAATAAACGTAAACGCGCCGCAGATAGGCGAGAGAAGACGCGCCCTGCAAAGCGTGGGGCTGCTGGGTCCGTGAATACGGGTACATGTCGGTACTCAGGATAAGGACGGACTGCGCCGCGTCAATATTCGCGGATGAGCTGCGCCGTTCGATCGACTGGCCAGGCGAGGAGCGGCGCGCGTACATGAACCAGCGTCTGGAGGCTTGGCGCGCGGCGCAGGCTCGAAATTCCGTACGCGAGAACGAGCGCGGCGAGCGGGGGTCCGACGATGGCGAACGCGCGGCGACGCGCAAACGAGGCGCGAGAGGCGAAACCTGCGGCGATCAGATACGCGAGAAGATCGATCGGCATCGCGACGGCGTAGGACGACGTGCGCGCGATTCGGAGGCAACAAAAGAGGAGAAAACCGGCAGGCAGCGCAATGCACGCGCCGAGACACAGGCGCTGCGCGACTACAGGCCAGTGCTCGACCATCGCAACGACGCGACGAACGATGACCGCGAGCAGGAGCGCGACGAAAAGAGCGCCGAGCGCGAAGGTGACCCCGGCGAGCGCGTGATGATGTGTCGTCGCACGGAGGGCGGCGCCGAAAACCGTCAGCGCGACTGCGGTCCAGACGGCCCACATGCCGAAACCTAGAGCGCGGGCGCCCGCGCCTTGTCCGCCGAACGCCGCGAGACCGCGGCGCGCGCCGCGCAGTACGACAACGGCAAAAACCGTCGGAAGAAGCGACGCGGCCGCGAGCGCGAGCAAGACACCCGTTACCCCAAGGCGCGCATCTGCGTGAGGCGAAACGCGAAGCGCCGCGGGAATGGACGCAAGGAACGCCGCGAGCGTACCGGCGCCAACAGCCGTGCCGAAACGGGTCACGCGCGAGACGCTTGCCTCAGGCGGGGGTGTGAGGACCATTGTCAGAAAGGATCGAGGGCAAAAAACGGCGGGAGGGAAAACAGCGCGTCTGCCGCGCGCAAGGTACCGGGATCCGGCGCGACTAGCCAACCGAGACGCGCGGCGTCACTTGGGGCGAGCGCGCCGAACGCGACCGCAGCGAGTGTGGTGAGGTCGACTGTGACGGCGCTCGTGGCCCGTGTCGGCCCGATGGACGCCGCCCCTGCGTGCCCCTCGAGCCGGAAGCGGTCGCCGCCCACGTCGAGATCGAGCGCTCCGTCGCAGGCGTAGCCACGGGCAGTCAGCGCACGCGCGGCGTCGGCCATGCGAACCATCGGGCCCCCGCAGAGCATGCCCAGGACGTGCTCGACGTCGGGATCGCCGAAGCGCGCGGCGTCGGCGTCGAGGAGGGCGCGATCGAGCGGATCGTTGGCGTCGACGTTCACCACGACCTCGTTCACCTGGTCGCGCTGCGCGCCGACGAGCCCCCATAGAGCGCGCCGCGCCTCATCGTCGTCGGCAACGAGATCGTACACCACCAGCCTGGTCGGCGCGTGCTGCTCCGGCTGCGCGACCGTCCAGGACGCGAAACCGACGGCATGGCCCGCGCGCATCGCGACGAACCACCGACGCCGCTCGTCGAGCAAGCGCGCGTCCCACATTCGCGCCGGGCGCGTGATCCATCCCGTCGCGCGTGCCGCCGCGCGCTGGTACGCGTGCTCGATCCCCTCGCGGTCGCCACCCTCGGCAGCACGGACCACGAGACCGCTCGGTGTCATGCTCCAGGCCTTGGGAAGTGCTCGGGGGGTCAGCGAAAGGCGGCGGAACGGGGTTACCGGCGCGTAGCCGTGGCGCGCGTAGAAACCTTGTCGAAACGCATAGAGGAGCGCAAGCGCGTCGCCGCGTTCGAGTGATGCCGAGTGCAGGTGCTCGAGGAGGCGCGCGGCGATGCGTTGCCCACGGGCTTCCGGAGCCACGCCGACGCTCGCGATGCCCGCGGTTCGCACCGCGCGCCCGCCAAACCAGACCTCGAGCCCAAAAAGAAAGGCGTGGGCTACCAGCCGGGCGCCGTCAAACGCCACGTGAAGCTCGCTCAGCGAGCCGAGCATATTGCTCAGGAAGTTACGCCGCCGCGCCTCCGGACCGCGCGGGTCGGGATAAGCGCTGGTGTGAATCTCGACGAGGCGGTCGAGATCGTCCTCGTTCGCGGTACGGAAGACGAGCTCGCTCATGGGTCGGAACTCATGGCAAGGGAGCCCAGAGTATCGCAAACTAGCCCCCAGATGCCGGACCATGCTAGGGCCCGTAGGTGATGGGGAGCGACCGGCGACAGGCCAATCAGGGAGAGAGTCAAGGCGGCGTGAGGGCCGACTTCGTCGCGTCGCTCGGACGCAAAGTCGAGCAGGCCCGCGAGCTGCTCGGGATCGTCGAATCGAGGCCGCGTGACGCCGAACCCCGGGACGAGCTCAGACGGCGGCTGCATGCTTTGGGCACCGCGGCGAAGATGCTGCACTTCGACGTGCTGGTGCGGACGCTGAGCGAGGCAGACAAGTTGCTCATGGGCGCCGGAGAGACTGGAACGGTTGCCTCGGGCGACCTGGCCGAGCTGGCACAGATGCTCGACGACCTGCCGGCCCTCGCGTGGAGTGATACGCCACGGCACCAAGCGCCCCGAAGTGAGCCTCAGCCACCCGAGCCCAAACCGCTGTCGCGCTCGGCAGTCCTGTTTGGCAGCGAAATGCTCGCGGAAGCGCTGACCGATGAAGCCTACGACGGCGCGACGTTCGAGTGCGAGAGAACCGAGCACGTGCAGGCCGCCCTCGGGCTCGTCCGGTCGCTGGCGCCAGATGTGGTTGTCATCGACTCAGACGTGCCCGCGGCGCTCGAGCTGGTCGAGGCGCTCCTCGACGATCCGCTGACCGAGCCCGTCCCCATCTTCGTCATCGGCACATTCCCGGCGCCCGAGCAGGCCGCACGCTACGTGGCGCTCGGCGTGATGCGCACGATCATGAAACCCATTTCGCCCGATGCGCTGCGCGCCGCGTGCGACGAGGGGATTGCGTCGCGCGAGGGCCGTACCATGCGTGTCTCGCTCGGCGAGCCCACCCTCGAACAGCTAGGCGAGAGGCTCGCGGACGAAGTGCGGCGAGCGTTGATCGAGAGCGTGGACCGCGCGGGGCGTACCGTTCGCGTACCGCTCGGCGAGGGCACGGAAGTGCTCGGCGCCATCTGGGGCGCGATCGCGCGGGTGCGAGAGGTCGTGTCGAGTCGCACAGATGGCGCGGTGCGGTTTTCGAGCAAAGGACCCGAAGGGGCCATCGCGTTGGCACCCTGGCTTCATCAGGACGTGGCGCGCGGCGATCGAGCGACGACGCGCTCCCGCGGGCCGGCGGCGGACGTGCGCCTGACCGGGCGCCGGGTCGTCGTCGTGGACGACGACCCGGGCGTGACGTGGTTCATAGCGGACTTGTTGCGAACGGCGGGCTGCCAAGTCTTCGAGGCCCTCGACGGCCAGCGCGCGCTCGAGCTCGCGTTCGAACACTCGCCCGAGCTCGTCGTGAGCGACATCCTGATGCCCGGCCTCGACGGTTTCGCGCTCTGCCGCGCGCTCAAAAGGGACGTGGCGCTGCGCGACACACCGGTCGTGCTCCTTTCGTGGAAAGAGGATTTGCTCCAGCGGGTGCGAGAGCTCGGCGCGAGCGCGGCCGCGTACCTGCGCAAAGAGAGCGATTCGAGGGCGATCGTGGCGCGTGTGCGGGAATGTCTTCGCCCCCGCGCGCGCGTCGAGGCCCGCATCAAATCAAACGGCGAAGTGCGCGGGCGCCTGGACGGCCTCACCGTGCACTCGCTCCTCGAGCTGACGTGCACGATACGGCCCAACGCCAGGATTTCCATACGAGACGCGTCGTTCTTGTACGAAGCCGAACTACGCGACGGCGCGCCGAAACGGGTGACGCGCACGGCGGGCGATGGTGGCTTTCAGCGCGGAGCACCCGTGCTGGCCGCAATGCTGGGCGTCGGTGCAGGGCGCTTTACCGTCGCCGACAGTATGGCCAACGTGGCCGGCGATCTCAGCGGGAGTCTCGAGCAGCAGCTCGCGCCCGCGCTTGCCCTTGCGCGGGCTGCCGTTCACGCGACGACCGGCGCGCGTTTGATGAGCGTCGAACGTGTCGTGCTCGATCGGCTGGTCGTAGATGCCTACCTTCGTGCGACACCCGGGCCAGCGCGCGAGCTCATCGCGCAGCTCGGCGAAGGTGCATCCCCGCGGGCGATTCTTCTGAGTGGCGGCGCGGACCCGGCGTTCGTGGAAGACGTGCTCGCAGACCTCGCCTCGCGCGGAGCGATCGTCGGCGTGATAGGCGCCGAAGGCACCGATCTCCTCGCTCCCGCCGTCGATCGCGCGCGCATCGCGATGGGTGCCGCCCAGGCGACGGCCCGCACCTTCGAGTCGAGCAAGCCGCCGCCGCGCACGACGACTCCGGAGAATGAGCCTGCCCCGAAGAGCGGGACGCCGCGCTCTGGCCCGGCGCGCGGCCCCTCATCGCTGACCGACGCGGTGATGCGCGAGATCAGCGATCGCTCGCCGCAGCCGACGACTGCAGCCCCCATCTCGACGTCGCCACCGCCCCTCGTGGAACCAAGCAAGTTGCGGCCACGCGTTGCGTCGAACCCGCCCGGCGAAGAGGCGAGCGCCACGGATTCTTCGGTCGACGACGACGAACCAGTCGCGCAGTACGACGGCGTGGTGGAGGTGGAGCTCTCCGACGTAACCGACGTCGACGACGCGGTATTCGAGCTGAAGGAGCCGTCGATTCCGATCCTCGTAGAGACCTCCCGGCCATCGGCCGCGCTTCCGAAACACGATCGCGTGGAGCAAGAGGCCACCAAACCACGCCAGAAAATCGTGGCGGAACGGAGCGATCGCACGCCACTGTCGTCCGTTGCGGGCACGGAACCGCTACCCATGACGAAGTCGCGGTGGACCTACGCGGTCGTCCTTGCGGCTGCCGCATGTGTGGTTTGGCTCGCGCTCGAGACTCGCACCGGCACGGCGCCGGAGCCGCGTCCGCCGGCAGGCGGGCAGCCTACCGTGACGAGCGCGGTGCCGCTGCCCGCACGGGTGGCCGAACCGACCTACGTCGACGTCCCAGCCGACGCCCAGCTCGCGCCGCACGAGGGCATGTTCGAGTTGTCGATGCCGGCCGAGGCGCCGATACGAATCGACGGCACGCCACACGGGCGCGGGCCGAAGCTGTCGCTCGCGCTCGGCGCAGGTCCCCACGAGGTCCATGTCGGCGCGCAAGCCAATGCGCGGGTCATCGAAGTACGAGCCGGCCGGACGACGCGCCTCGACTTGCCCGAAGCGCCGTGAACCTGCGCCTCGTCGCGCTGGCGCTCGGGCTCGCGGTCGCCCTGGGGGGCTGCCCGACCAAGTCTGATCCGACCCCGTCCGGAGCGGCCATAGCGACCAGCACACCGGCCGATGCTGAAAACGCTCCCCCAAGTGTCGCGATGGATTTCATCGCACGCTTCGACGATTGCACGACCGGGCACCTGGGGCCGCTGATTGACCTTGGCGATCGCACGGCTCGCGCAAGCTTCGGGCTGAAGTTGAACAGCGCGCTGCCCCAGTCCGTGGAGCGCGAGGGTGGGACGTGGACGCGCGTGACGTCGCGCGCGATGAGCTTGACCTTCGTGCTGGACGGGGCGGAAGGCACCTTTGCCGAACCCGTCGTGATGGCTCGCGTTCGCGGTGGAAGCGCCCGCAGCGTGAGCGTGTACTTGAACGATCGGCCCGTCGGTCAATGGGTTCTCGCGAAGGGGCTGGTCCGTGTCGTCGAGGCGCGAGGGGCGGAAGCGGCGCTCATGACGGGGACCAACCAACTGCAGCTCCGGTTCAACGGAGCTGGGCGCGCGAGCGCTGAGGATTTGGCGGAAATCGACTGGATCCACGTGGGTTCGGGCGCACCCGAGGGTGCGTATGCCGCACCGACGCGCGCGGACGTTTTGGTCAGCGCGA
>Ga0209515_10006882_pt1 | contig 13945 bp, 18 predicted proteins | sample Subgroupgradi54m_FD_187454 | JGI IMG/M metagenome (GOLD analysis project Ga0209515, IMG submission 187454) | Subsurface groundwater microbial communities from S. Glens Falls, New York, USA - GMW60B uncontaminated upgradient, 5.4 m (SPAdes)... ...
ATGGCAGGCCCTCGCCCAATACCAGCAGACCCGTGGCACCCTGGCCATGTTGGCGCAGTGGGTTGCCTGGGCCTACAAGAGTGGGTTCACGGAGGCGCGCCGAGAGTCGCTCATCACGCTAGGGTCTGCGCCGCTTGAAGCGCCAGAGTTTCGGAGTATTGTGCTTGGCCAGCTTGGCGAGTCGCGCCTCATGGCGGCCATTGACGTGGACATCGCTGGGCCCCACTCCCATGCACGCGCGCTGGATGCCGACAGTAAAGACGCGCTGCGCAACATTCACCGGCGTGTGGGAACTGTCATCCTCTTTGAGTCCTCTGGTGGGCAAGTGGACAAGGTGGCGCATCTGCCCGAGTTGCGCTTTGCGCTTGGCGAGCCGGATGTGGATACCACATCGGTGGACAACGCCGCGTTCGCCCTGGAGGATAAGTCATATTTCATCAGGCGGATCGGCTCGGACGGGTTCAAGATCAGCCACCAGGCCACCATGAAGAAGGTGGTGAGTGACCGTCGAGCGTCCCTCGATGAGGAGACTGAGATCAGGCCTACAATGCGCAGCTTGATCCAGAAGGAATTCGGTCGAGGCGCGAGCATCCCTGTTGTTTCGTTCCCGTCAGACGGTACGGCTGTCCAGGATGGGCCCCGACTGACGCTCGTACTCATTGAGCCGGAATCGGAGTGGTCGGGGACCGGTCCCCTGCGCGCACAGATCACTCAGTGGACAAAACAGCGAGGCCAGTCCCCCCGCCTGTATCCTGGATCGCTGGTCTGGTGTTTCAAGAAGCCCGGGCGTGATTTGCGCGACAGGGTCGAGCTGTGGCTGGCATGGAGGCGCGTAGCCAACGAGATTGCTGAAGGCACCCTTGGCGGAGATTTTGACCGAGCCGACCGAGCTGAATTACAGTCGAAGGTGGCTGACGCCGAAGAAGCGGCCAAGGATGAGGTATGGGGCGGCTATCGCTTCGTGATGATCGCCGATAGCCAAGAGTCTGACGGTCTGAAGACCATTGATCTGGGTGCAGGACACTCGAGTGGCAGCGAAACACTCTGTGGTCGGATCATCGCAGCACTGAAGTCCCAAGCGCTGCTCAACGAATCCGTGGGGGCAGGTTACATTGAGCGAAACTGGCCACCGGCGTTGAAGGAAGCTGGAGAATGGCCCTTGGCCAGTCTGCGACAGAGCTTCCTGAACGGCGCATTGACGCGCCTGCTCGATCCAGACACGATCTTGCGAGGCAAGGTCACGGAGTTTGTTCAACGGGGTGACTTTGGATTGGCTTCGGGTCGGCGGCCCGATGGCCGTTTCGAACGAGTCTGGTTTCAGGAGCTGCTCTCTCCCGAGGAAGTAGCCTTTGAGTCCGGTGTCTTCCTTCTGACGAAAGCGAAGGCGCAGATACTCAGGTCAGGAGAGGTGATCAGTCCGGCAGTCAGCGGGTTTCCTCTTGCAGGGGCGACCTCACCAACCGGACTGGTCATTGAAACAAGGTCTGCCCGCACAGAAGCTCCGACGGGTACTACTGAAGGCATTCAGACCAAGACCATCAGGCTTGTCGGGGCGATTCCGCCCGAGGTATGGAACCGCTTCGGGACCAAACTGCTCCCGAAGCTCAGGGCAGGTGCTAATGTGCAAGCCGGCATCGAGTTGTCGGTCACCGTCAGCAGCGACGTCGCGGCCAGCCTCGAAGCCGAGCTGCGCCAGATCCTGGAAGATCTCGGTCTATCGGACAAAGTGGACATTCGGTGATCCTCTGATTATTGGGATGGCGCCGGAGCCGTTTGGGCTGTTGCTGGTGTGCGCGTTGCTGGCCGAGGTGCTCGGCACGATGGCCGGGTTTGGCGCGGCGACGGTCCTCACGCCGGTGGCGAGCTTGTTTCTCGATATCAAGACGGCGGTGGCGGTCGTCGCGGTCTTTCATCTGTGCGGGAACGCCTCGCGGATTAGCTTCTTCCATCGCCACGTCAACTGGCGCATCGTGGGACGGTTTGGTCTGGTCGGCGTGTTGTGTTCGCTGGCTGGGGCGCAGACCGCCGCGTGGCTTCCGGCCGCTGCGATCCGGACGGCGCTGGGACTGTTTTTGATCCTCTTTGCGCTGCTGGAAGCCAGTCGCGTGACCTCGCTTCGGGTGCCGGCGACGACGCGCACCCTGCTCCTGGGCGGCACGGCGTCGGGGTTCATCGCGGGCTTGATTGGGACCGGCGGGGCGATTCGTTCGGTGTGCTTGCTCGCCTTCGGCCTGCCGCAAGAGGCGTACATCGGCACCTCGGCGGTGATCGCGCTGGCGGTCGATGCGACGCGCGTGCCGGTGTATCTCGCACAGGGATTCCTGCCGGCGTCCCTCATCCCGGTCCTGCTGAGTTTGATGGGGACCGCGTTCTGCGGCGCCTGGATCGGCCAGCGTTGGGTCCGCCGCGTCCCGCCGGCGCGCTTCAAGCAAGTCGTCCTGGCGATGCTGTTCGTGATGGGCTGGGTGTTGGTCTGGCCCAGGCACGAGGCACATCCATGACCAGACGGGTTGCGCTTGGCCGCGTGTGCGGCATTCCGATTGAACTGGATGCCAGTTGGTTCATCATCCTGGCGCTGGTCACGTGGACGCTCGCCCGCGGCTACTTTCCGGATCAGATCCAAGGCGCCAGCCAGCGCCTGTATTGGCTGATGGGGGGCCTGGCGGCGGTGTTGTTGTTTGGCTGCGTGTTGCTGCATGAGCTGGGCCACAGCCTCATGGCGAAGCGCGCCGGGATTCCGGTGACGCGGGTGACGCTGTTTTTGTTCGGTGGGGTGGCGCAGATCGGAGGCCATCCCAAACGCCCGCTCATCGAGCTGGTCGTCGCGCTCGCCGGACCTGTGGTCAGCGTCGTCCTGGCGGCCCTGTGCTGGTGGGGCTCGCACCTGCTCCATCCCAGCCATCCACTCGCGATGATCACGATCGTCATCTTGCGGTATCTGGCGATGGTGAATGTGGCCCTGCTGGTCTTTAATTTGCTCCCGGGATTTCCGCTGGATGGGGGGCGGACGCTGCGCGCCGTCCTGTGGGCGTGGTCGGGGGATCTGGTGCGCGCGACGAGGATCACCACGGTGCTGGGCCAAGCGCTCGGACTCGGATTATTGGCCCTGGGGGCGTGGGCCATCCTCCAGGGACGCTGGATCGGCGGCCTGTGGTACGTCGTGCTGGGGCTGTTTCTTCGCGACGCGGCCCTGGCCAGTTATCGGGAAGCGATCATCAGGCAGACCATGAGCGACTCGCTCCTGCGATCTGACCGGATGGCCTGACAGGGGGGGCAGATGCGCCGAGTCATTCCGCTCGTGACGGGAGGAGGGGTGTGGATCAGCGTGGCGGCATCGGTGATCGGATTCGTGCTGCCGTGGGCGACGATGGATGTGAAGACCTCGCACCTGCCAGGGCAACTGAGCCAGGCGCTTCCAGGTGCCGACCTGCAGGCGTTGGCGAAGAAGATGACGTCCAAGATCGGCCGCGTGACCATCCAGGTCAAACGAGGGGCAGAGACGATTACCGGAGAGCTGCCTGATCTGTCGAAGATCCCCACGTCCGTCAATGGTCCGCAGATTCCCGAATGGATCAATCGCCGGGATGCGAAAGTCGTGATGACGCTGGCGGAGATGCTGACCGGCCAGCGCGACCTGGGCGCAAAAAGCTATGCGGTGTATCTGCTTCCGGGCCTGGCGCTGCTCTTCGGGGTGATCGTGACGCTGGCCAGACGCCTGCGCGTGGTGGGCATCGGGTTAGGAGGATTGTGTCTGGCGATTGCGGGGCTGGGATTTTGGAAGCTTCTGACCACGAAGACCGACACCCTCCTCGTGGCGATCACCATCGGACCAGGATTGTGGCTGTCGTTGTGGGCGTATGTGGGACTGGGGATTTGTGCGGTCCTGTTCGCTCTGGATTGACACTATTTCTTTTCGCAGCCTATAATGCCTCGTCTTGCGTGCGCAGATCGGTGCCGGGATAGCTCAGGTAGTAGAGCGCAGGCCTGAAAAGCCTGGCGTCCCCAGTGCAAGTCTGGGTCCCGGCGCTTACTTTATTCTCAATTTTCTGACGTAGAGCTCGAGCGGTTCAACTACCAGACCGGCGAGCTCCTGGAACTACAAGCCGTATAGGCAATTATGCCTATGCGGCTTTTTTATTTGCCAGAGAAAGGAGGTGAGATTATGCGGCGAACATGGCAAGCGCTAGTTGTAGGAACCTGTCTGGCGCTGGCGAGTCTCTTCTTAGCGCTGGCTGGAGAAGTTCACGTCTACACGGATCGGGAGATCCGGCCGGCTCTCCTGGAGCTCATCAATGGAGCCCAGCGGTCGATCAACGTGGAGATGTACGTCTTGACGGATGACGAGGTTGTCACCGCCCTGGAACGGGCCGAGCAGCGGGGTGTGCAGGTTCGGGTGATCCTGGATCCGAATCAGTCGGGCAACCAGGCTCATGTCGTGGCTCGGCCAGTGCCGGTACAACGTGCTGCCTGACGAGTCTTACTGTTCGTTTGAGTGCCTGCGGCAGTCGCTGCCGCATATCGCCGAGGCGATCAGACAGTTCGTTGGTGAGCCACCAACCAAGAGAGATGACCCACGGGCCAGCGGAGGCGTCCGGCGCGCGCGTTAGCGCTTCGCGACCAGGGAGCCGGTGACGTACTTGTGGAGGACGCTCGCGATCAGGGTCTGATACGGCAGGCCTTCTTCAAACGCCTTGGTCTGGATGCCCTCCACATCCACCTGCGCGAGGCGGATGTTCACCCGTCGGTCTTTCTTCAGGGTGTGGCGCGCGGCTCGGACATAGCGCTTCAACGCCGCCTTGCCGGCCGATCGCCACTCTCCTCGTTCCACCGATTTCAGGAGCTCACGTTCCTCAGGATTCAGTCGCGCCATCTCTCGCTCCTCCTTTCCGCAGATACTGCCTGGTCAGCTTGCGGCTGGGGATGATCGTCTTCAAGACGATCGCGTCTCCCTGCTCGACAAACGGCACCAGGTAAGCATAGCCGTTGACGTCCACCACAAACTGCGTTTGCCCCTTGTACTGGTCTTTGTCGGAGATCAAGACGTCCAAGAGGTGACCCTCTGCGATGTGCCACACGATGTGATCAAATGAAATGCCCCGGTGCCGGAGGAGCCACGCGTTCTTGGCCGGATCCCACTGGTACCGTGCCATATTCAAGTGTATACACGTTGTGTGCCTTTTGTCAACAGCCTCGTTCCGGCCGTGGGTGAGGATCGCACAGGGACGGCGTGTGGCTTACTATCGCAGCAGCCGCCCCGCCTCCCCGCTAGAGCCCCCTCGCGCCGGCAGCTCACCCCGCCTGGGGGCGGGGGTTCGCCGAGGCCGTCGCTCCTGGCGGGCCAGCCGCCGCCTCCGAGTAAGACCCGGGTCGCGACGGCAGGGTAGCCCGCGGCATTCAACGCTCGCTGACGCTCGCGTTCAATGCCGTGGCTTCGCCCTGAGAAATCGCGAAAGCGATTTCCAGGACTCAGTCCCGGACATGCTTCGCATGTCACGAGGCCACCGGGCTGCCCCTCCTCCGTGGCTCGCCCTGTTCCGACAGGCTGGCCGGCTGGCATTAGGCCAGCCGGTGTCCACTCGCTCAGGCACCTCCACTGCGCAACCTCCCCGCCAACGGCGGGGGGAACGCCGTGGCTTCGCCACCGTGATGCGGGTTGTGCCTTCGCTCGTGTCCCGCTCTGCCTCCCTCCGGTCGGCAGAGCGCCAGCCTTCTCGACGTCCTGCCCCACCACTCTCCAAGCTTTCTTTCGCGCTACCGAACTGCCCCTCCACCGTAACTCGCCTTGTGGGCAAGGCGCAACGTGGTCCGGGATCCCGCTGGTATTGGGATGGCTGCGGCTGCAAGGCGAGCGAGCCCACCTCTACGGGTCGGAGGTGGGGGTGTTGATCATGGTGCTGGGGAGCGTCCTGCCGTTTAGCTTCCTGGTGTGGTTGATGGGGCGGTCGCTGAACCGTGCAGAGGCTCAGTGCCTGGCGGTGGAGGAAGCGCGCACTCGGATTTTTACGCTCTCCCTCGATCTGTTGTGCATCGCTGGCTTCGATGGTTCTTTCAAGCAGGTGAACCCTCGATGGGAGCAGACGCTTGGGTTTACGGCCGAGGAGCTCCTGGCGAGCCCCTACATTGACTTCGTGCATCCAGAAGACCGGGACAAGACGTTCGCCGAGGCGCAACGGCTGACGACTGAGGGTGAGGTGACGGTTTCGTTTGAGAATCGCTACCGGTGCAAGGACGGCTCGTATAAGTGGTTCTTATGGAATGCTGTTCCCTCGGCTGAGCGGCAGGTGATCTATGCGGCAGCCCGCGACATCACCGAGCGCAAGCGAATGGAGCAACTGCTGGAAGCACAGAATATCCAGTTCGAGGCCGCCAACAAAGAACGGGAGGCATTTTCGTACTCCATCTCTCATGATCTGCGAGCCCCGCTCCGGGCCATTGATGGCTTTTCGCGCATCCTCCTGGAAGACTACGCTGACACACTAGATGCGGAAGGTCAGCGGCTCCTGGGGGTTGTTCGAGACAATACGCAGAAAATGGCGCAGTTGATCGACGACCTGCTGGCCTTCTCTCGGATCGGGCGCGCCCAAATGGCGGCCTCAACCATTCACATGCACGCCCTGGTGCAGGAAGTCCTCGAAGAACTCAAGCCCACGCTGGGCGAACGAGCCGTGCGCTTCGAGGTCAACCCCTTGCCGGAGGCCCAGGGCGACCGGGCGATGATCCGGCAGGTGGTAGTGAACCTTCTGGCGAACGCCGTCAAGTTCACCCGGCCACGACCCCACGCCGAGATTGAAGTGGGGGCGCGGGTGGAAAATGGGCAGGCCATTTACTATGTGAAGGATAACGGCGCGGGGTTTGACATGCAGTATGCCAACAAGCTCTTCGGGGTCTTCCATCGGCTGCACCGGCAAGAGGAGTTTGAGGGGACGGGGGTGGGGCTGGCGATTGTCCAGCGGGTCGTGCATCGTCACGGCGGGCGGGTCTGGGCCGAGGGGAAGGTCAACGAGGGGGCGACCTTTTATTTTTCGTTGCCGACAGCGGAGGAGAGGCATGGCTGATCTGAGCGCAGTGGACATCTTGCTGGTGGAGGATAATGCCAACGACGCGGAGCTGACGCTTCGGGCCTTGAAGAAGCACAACCTCACCAACCACCTGCATCACATCAAGGATGGGGCGGAAGCCCTGGAGTTTGTGTTTGCGCAGGGCGCGTACGCCAGCCGCAATGTCGCCAACACCCCCAAGGTGGTGCTGCTCGACCTCAAGCTGCCCAAGGTCGATGGGCTGGAAGTGTTGCGCCGGATCAAGGCGGATGATCGAACCAAGGCGGTGCCGGTGGTCGTGCTGACCTCCTCGAAGGAAGAGCAGGATCGCGTGCAGAGCTATCAACTGGGGGTGAATAGTTTCGTGGTCAAACCGGTGGAGTTCGAAGGGTTTGCCAGGGCCGTCGCCGAACTGGGATTGTACTGGATGCTGCTGAACTGGTGATTCGCCAGTTGCGCCAGGGAGGCTACGAGCCCATCGCGACCCGCGTCGATACGCCCGAGACCCTGAGCGCCGCCCTTGAGCAGGACGCGTGGGATCTGGTGATCGCGGATTACAGCATGCCGCGCTTCAGCGGGGTGGATGCGCTGAAGCTGGTCCAAGCCAAACGGCTGGATGTGCCGTTTATCCTCGTCTCGGGGACGATCGGGGAGGAGACGGCCGTGGAAGCCATGAAAGCCGGGGCGCATGATTACCTGATGAAAGACAACCTGAAGCGGCTTGGCGCGGCCATTGCCCGGGAGTTGCGGGAAGCGCAGGTCCGTCGTGAGCGCAAGCAAGCCCAGGAAACCCTCAAGCAAAAAACCGAGGAACTGACGAAGCTCTTCGAGAACACCGTCGGTCGAGAGGAGCGGGTCATCGACCTCAAAGCAGAGGTGAATCAACTCCTCCAAGAGTTAGGACGGACCCTGAAGTATCTCACCTAAGATGAGCCAACCCGGAGGGAAATGATGCGCCCCATGTCTGGTCCCGCACGACACCTCTTGATCGTGGACGATTCGGCCGCGGATGCGGAGCTTCTGAAACGGGAGATCGAAAAGCACGACGGCTATCAGGCGACCGTGGTACCCAGCAGTGAGCAGGCCCTGGAGTACATTCGAGCGCATGTGCCCGACTTGGTGCTTCTGGATCTCCAGATGCCGGGTGTGGATGGCCTCGACACATTAAAGCGGATCAAAGCCCTGGTTCCCACGCTTCCCGTGGCCATGGTGACGGGGGTGTGGCGTGAAGAGGAAGCCAAGCGGTGCTTCGAGGCTGGCGCCTACGAATACATCACCAAACCCGTCGATTTTGGCCATCTCAAGAATGCGCTGTTGGTGAAGCTCTTGTAAGCGTCGGCAGCATGCCTTACGGGTAACGCCGCACACCAGGAGAGAAGGAGGATAGGGCATGTGGAAGGAGTTCAAAGAATTCGCGCTCCGAGGCCAGGTGGTGGATATGGCCGTGGGGGTGATCCTCGGCACGGCCTTCGGCAAGATCGTCGCCTCGTTGGTGAATGGCATCCTCATGCCGCCGATCGGGCTGGTGGTGAACGAAGTGGACTTTTCCAACCGCTTCCTCAACCTCAGCCGCACCTCGTATGGCTCGCTCGCCGCGGCGAAGGCGGCCGGCGCGCCAACGATCAACTACGGCGTGTTTCTCAACGAGCTCATCGGCTTTGGCATCATAGCGTTCGCCGCCTTCCTGTTTGTCAAGCAGCTCAACCATCTCAAGCGGCAGCAGCCCGGCGCCCCACCTGTCCCGGCTGCCATGCAGCCATGCCCGTACTGTCTCTCCAGCATTCCCCGAGGCGCGGCCCGCTGTGCCCATTGCACCTCGGCCCTGCAGCCGGCACTCTAGAGCGATGCGGGAAGCCGCGAACCAGTTTTTGACAAGCCGAAGGTTTTGGGTTATAACTATAATGTAACATCAATGTCGTACTCCTCGAAGGAGCGTCGACGAGAGGCGACCACGGTATTTAAGACCCGCATGTGGCTGCGGCCAGTGGTGATCAGCAGCGCGATCACCATATGCGCCTTCTGCGCGTTGACGGAGGTGAAGGCTGAACCCGCCCGTCAGCGCCCACGCATTTCCACAGAAGATCTTCTTGCCAGCCCCTTTGCCCGCGCGTTTCAAGCCAAAGACTATGCCGGCGCGCTGCAGGCGCTCGATGCGCTGGCCCAGACCTACCCCGATGACCCGTTGATCCTTCGTTATCGAGCCCGCGTGCTGGAGAAATTGGGCCGGACCAAAGACGCCATTGCGATCTATCGCCGGCTGCTCGCCCGCAATCCACAGCATGTGCCCACCCACCTGTTTCTCGGCCAGGCGTACCAACAAGACCGCGATTACACCGCCGCCGCCTGGCAGTGGCGCTGGGTCGTTGAGCACAGCGACTCGGACGAATACCGCCGCTGGGCGCAGGCCGAGCTGCACCGGCTGCGGGTCAGAGCCAAGCCGCCGCTCGGCAAGCGGCGGCCGTATCTCTTTGCCGTCGCCGGGCTCAAATACGACAGCAATCCCTTGTTGAAGCCCAACGACAAAGCGCTGGCCCAGGCCGGGAATGAAAAGGCGGGGTTTCTCGCGCTGCTCGATTGGACGCTCGGCTATCCGGTGGTGCTGAAGCCTGATACGCGGCTGGATGTGCTCTACCTGGGCCGCCAGATCTCCCACGACGGCGAAACCGACGGCGTGGATTTCACCTCGCAGGGATTTGGTGTGGATGCCAAGCGGCGTTTCCAGGCCGGCGAGCGCACCTACCTGCTCAGCGGCCTCTACACAGCCCGGGCTGATTTCCTGCGCAGCGATCTCTTCGCGGTCATCAATAAATGGCTGCTCAGCTTGGAGACCGCGTTGACACCGCATACGCGGACCTTCGCCTATGGCCGCGCCTCCCTGTGGAATGTCGGACCGGATGGCTCCAATCCGCCGCAGACTTCCCGGGATGGCTTCCGGGGCGGGGTGGGCCTGACGCAGTTTTTCTACACCAAGGATTTCCGTCGGCATGTGTTTGTCAGCCAGGAGATCAATTTGCGGGAGACCCGGGGCGCGAATTTCACCCGCCGGGGCACGGCCAGCCGGATTGGGTTCTTCACCACCGTCGATGGTCTGCCAAAGACGGAGTGGGAAGTGTCCACAGGATTTGAGTGGGGCCGCTACCCCCGGTTTACCTCGCTGTCATCGCTGGACACGGCCCGGCGCCGGGACGCGCGGTTTGATGTCTACACGGCATTCACGCATCATTGGACCAAATCGCTGGCCAGCCGGGTCATGTACCAGTTCATCCAAAACGACAATCGCAACGATGTCTTTGACCGCACGCGGCACATCGCCGGGGTGGAGATGCTCTTCTCCTACTAACAGGTGAGATGATGAGAGCTTGGCTGATCGTCTTCAGTGTGGCGGTGCTGGGAGGCGCGGTATTCGTCCCTCGCAGCGGTGCCGACTCGGGGCAGCTGGAAGACCGTGATCGCTCGCTTGATTGGGCGCTCGGCGGCTTGGAGCAAGGCAGCCGGATCTCGCGGCCGACGGGGGCGCGCGCACCGGCAGGCGCGTCGCAGAAGACGGCGCATGCAGCGGTGAGTCCGACCGACGCTAAGGCAGCTCCTACCAGCCGCGGAACGACCGGAGCCGTCGCAGGTGTTCGCAGTCCTGCTCCCGGCAGTTCCCTTCAGAACACGTTGTCCAGCGGGACTCGCGCGGGTCAGACCACGGGTGGTGGGACGACGACGAGTGGGACGACGGCTGGCGGCGGAGCGACGACTGGCGCGGGCATCGCTGTGGGAGGCAGCGCGACTCTCAGCGGCACCGGCGGACAGGTGGATCTCGGCGCGCAGGCGGGAGCCGGCACGGGTTCAGGGACCATCGCGAGTGGCGGCGCTCAGCTAGGAACCGAGACCAGCACCGGGAGTCTGACCACAGAACCCAGCGCGCCCAGCCAGGACACGATCACCGGAGGGGAAACAGGCGGGCTCGGCATCCATGTGGAGACGGACACCAGCGGGGGTGAGCTGACGACCGGCGTGCAGGTGGAGACCACGGACACCAGTCTCGAAGTTGGGACGGGGGTGGAGACCGGCGTCGACACGGGGAGCACGGATCTGAGCGGTCAGGTGGACGCAACGACCGATACCGGCGACACCACGCTGGTGGGCTCCGCCGAGCTGACCAGCCCCGGCACCATCGACACGTCAACCGCCACCGAGCTGGAGAGCGCCCTCAGCGGCGGGGGCAACGACGCCACCGTGGAGAGCGATGCCGAGGCGATCGGCGACGATGCCGATGATTGTTCGCTCCTGGGCCTGATCGCTTGCCCGTCGTTTCCATAAGGCAGAAACCCGCCGGCGCTCCGGCAATCCGCCGCCCGGGCGCGTTGTTTCGCACAGCGAAGCTCGCGGGGCTTTTTCTTTATGGCGGGGTTCCTCCAGGAAGGGGGGAGCCTCATGCGTGTACTGTTGAAAGCAGCGATGCTCGGGGTGAGCTCGCTGCTTTTTGTTTGTCCGGCTTGGGCCGGGGAGGTCCACGTCCCCAAGAACTCATGGTGAGCTGCTACCGGTGCGGCCAGCCGATCTTGCTTGGCCAGGGCCGCTACAACGTGCTGCCTGATGAGAGCTACTGCTCCTTCAAGTGTCTGCGCCAGTCGCTCCCGCACATCGCCGAGGCGATCGCGCTGTTCGCGAAGGAGCCGCGCGAGGTACACCCATCCGCCTAGAACGGTTTTTTGAGAAACGCCTCTGCCCGCGCGATCTTGAACGGCAGGGCTGTGAGACTGAGGAAGTCGCGATTCTCTGTCACGAGATACTCCGCACCCGTCCACTCCGTGTAGGCGGCGATAAAGGCATCGCCCGGTTTGAGGCCGCGGGATTCGTATTTCGCCCCCAGCTCAAACGGGACTTCCCAATCCTCATCCACCGCCACGCCTAAGGCCTGGAGGAAGAGCCAGAAGTCCCGGAACCGCTGGGGAGCCGTGTTGCGGCGGACTTCTTGGAGGATGGTCCGAGAGACTCTGAGCTGGTGCTTGGCTGGATGATCCGCCAACAGATTGAGGAGCGCGACCGAGGAAGGTTTGCGTTCGCTGCCAAGCGCGAAGAGGTACTCGTTGGAATCAAGAACGAGCTGCAAGTTTTTCCTGCCAGATCGCGGCGCGGGTGCGCTTGATCGCGCGGAGGATCGCGTCCTCACGCAGGCCTTTGAAGGGGTCTCCCAAGCCACGTTGCTGAAGTCGGTGGAACAACAGCTTGGCCTTCTTCCGATTCGCGTGAGGCTGTGCTTTCAGCGTCGACATGGTCCTCATCCTCCTGCTGAAAAGTGTAGCAGGCTTCCCTAGTTTTGTCCATGAGTTGTCAGCCCATCCTCCGCAGCAGCCGCCCCGCCGCCCCGTGAAGCCCCCGTGGTAGCGGGGCGCGCCCCTTCTCGCCGGCGGCTCACCCCGCCTGGGGGCGGGGGTTCGCCGAGGCCGTCCCTACGCCTCGCTCTCGCTTCACTGACCCATCACCGCCGCCACCACCCCGCCTTTCGGCGGGGACGGGCTGCCCCCCGCCGTGGCTCGCCTTGTGCCGCTGCTCCCTGCCCGCCCCGTTGTTCGCGGGGCAGGCAGCACGGTGAGGCGTGGCGCCTCGCCCTTGACATGCCAGTGGAAATCGCAGGCATGTCAAGGGCCCGGAGTGTGGTTCCTACAGCCGGATTGTCCGCCGCCCTACGGGCGAGGTCTACCTCGCCTGTATGGATCGGATCGACTGTGGCTACCAGGAGGCTCTGGAATGAGTGAGGCGCTGCGCTGTGGCTTCTGCGGGCATGAGACCGATGGCCTCACGCTCTACAGCGTGGCGGGGGTGTTTCGGCTGCTGGTGTGCGAGGCCTGCTACGGCTTGCTTGTGTCGAAGGAGCGTCAGCCCCACTCCAAGCCGATGAAGTGGCTTCACCGGCTGTTGGGGCTCAACGGAAGGGAGGTGGTCTATGCACATTCATCGAATGGCGTGGGCTGCGCGCCAAGGGAGGTGATGCATCATGGCGCAGCAAAGGGAGTGCGAGGTCGTGGGGAAGTTCCGCTCCAAGCGCAGCGGAGACGTCTATCTCGTCAGGCGGCACCTGGCCGACGGGGCGCTCTCCTGCGAGTGCCTGGGCTGGCTCCGCCGCCAGTCCTGCAAGCACGTGGCCTACGTCTGGCAGCATCCCTACGTGGAGCTGGCAAACCTGCCCACCTACCAGGAGGCGGTGGCCATGGACTTCGGGCGGAACCTGGAAGCGAAGGAACAGTGGACGATCGAGCACCTCAAGGACGTGGTGCTCCCCGGCCCGCCTGGGGACTCCCAGGCCGGGGCGGGCTAACCCAAGGAGGAATCAGTCAATGCGGATCTTAGCGAACTACGGCTACAAGGCGAACGGTGACATGTACTCCGTCACCTTCGAGACGATGGGCGACGTGCCCGCCGCCCAGGCGCCGCAGACGGTGGATGAGCTCTTCCGGCTGGCGAAGGAGGCGGTCCAGCGGCAGCTCGCGGGTGTCAAGCCCTCGCCGCAGTCCGCCACAACGGTCACCATCCCGCAGCCCAGGGTTGCGGTGCCGTCGTCCCCCACCAATGGGAATGGCCGCAAGCCGCAGATCAAGGACCCGGGACTTCCGGCCACCCGCAAGCAGATCGGCCTGCTCAAGCGGCTGGCGCAGGAGAAGGGGCAGTGGATCGAGGACTTCACCGACCTCACGATGGGCGAGGCCTCGGCGAAGATCGATGAGCTCATGGCGCGCTGACACTCAGGCGCCTTACAGGGGAGGGTCCGCAAGGGCCCTCCCCAGGAGGGTTTTTAATGGTTGACCGTCTTTCCATTAGTCAAAGACCACGTCCGCTTCCTCAAGCTCCTGGGCTATGTCGCCAAAGGCATCCAATCCAGCCTGTTCTATCCCAACCCCAACTTCACCCCACCACCCTGT
>Ga0209515_10006883_pt1 | contig 13943 bp, 13 predicted proteins | sample Subgroupgradi54m_FD_187454 | JGI IMG/M metagenome (GOLD analysis project Ga0209515, IMG submission 187454) | Subsurface groundwater microbial communities from S. Glens Falls, New York, USA - GMW60B uncontaminated upgradient, 5.4 m (SPAdes)... ...
GAGGGTCCCGGCAACGGAAGATTTCTCCCCTAACGGGGACCAAGCTCAGACCCTACGGAGAAGTAGAAGGGTTTATGTATCTGCAGTGTGAGGAAACAGGGAGCCTGTTCTTGGCCGAGTTACCAGCGGACCCACACAGATGGGGCGAGCTTCTATCCGAAGTCAACCGCTACCGACGTTCTCCGGAAGCCTTTCAGTTGGGGTTGGCACAGTCCCGTACCGACAACGTTTATACTCCGAAACTGGAATGGATTCAGGAGACCTTGCGCCTCCAAGAGATGATTCGGCCTCAGATCTTAGAAGCGATGATCCCTCCGAGTAGCTTTACTCCACTCTTAAAGGAAAGTGGTTCATTCTCGGAGGTCCTGACCATTGGCGACATGGAATTGGCGGCGGTTCCTCAAGGGGAGAGTCAGCCGCTTGTGCAGACTGCAGTACTTCTGGAGTCGCTCGACCGAGTGGACGATCCGGGCGCGGTCTTAAACGGAGTGGCCGCTCGCTTGGCGCAGGGGGGTTTACTTTTTATTACGGCGCTCGTTGCATCCGGATTCGATCTCGCGGTTTTAGGGGCTCGGAATTTGTATCTCTATCCACCGGATCGAGCCAACTGTTTTAGCCTAAAGGGTCTGATGATGCTACTGAAAGCGGCAGGTTTTACTTTGCTGGAGGTCAGTACCCCGGGTGTACTGGATGTGGAGATCGTGCGAGCTCACGTGCAACAAAATCCTGGAGTTGCATTGTCCGCCTTTGAGCGTCAACTCATCGAGGCGGATCGTGAGACACATACCGCGTTTCAGGCATTTCTGCAACAACGGGGTCTCAGCTCATTTGCGCGAGTCGTGGCGAGGAAATCCTCATGAGTCAACCTTTTCTCCATAAATACTTTCAGGAAGTGGTGCAGATCTCACAACGGATTGACATCGATACGATGGATCGAATGGTGGAGAGGCTGGTTCGGCTTCGCCGTGAGAGGGGACGGTTGTTCTTGTGTGGCGTAGGCGGAAGCGCAGGCAACTGTAGTCATGCGGTGAACGACTTCCGAAAGCTCACCGAGATCGAGGCCTATTCACCGGTGGACAATGTCTCCGAGTTGACAGCACGCACGAACGATGAAGGATGGGATTCGGTTTTTGCGGGGTGGTTACGGGTCAGCCGCGCCAGCCAACGGGATGTCCTTTTGGTCCTGTCGGTCGGTGGAGGAAACCGTCAGCACAACATCAGCGTGAACCTGATCGCTGCGATTGATGAGGCCAAGGCCCGTGGAATGGATGTCTTGGGCATCGTGGGTCGAGATGGCGGTTACACTCTAGAGCGCGGTGACATCGTCCTCGTCATCCCGACGGTGAACGAGAAGACCGTCACGCCACATACAGAGGGATTTCAAGCGGTAGTCTGGCATTCCATCGTATGCGACCCACGTCTCATGGTACAGGGAAATAAGTGGGAAACGACGACCTGTAAAGTTGACGCAACTTCTTAAACATGATAGAGTTGCAGTCTAAACAAGACTGTCAAGGAGAGTGCCGATGATCGAAAGGCATCAGTTTCGGGTCTTGATCACCTACCCCAACCTAAGCATGATGCTCACCCCTTCTTATGCGGTGGGGTTGTTCAGCGCGATTCTCAAGGAGCAGGGATATTGTGTCGACCTGTTTGATTGCACTCCCTACCTGGCCTCCTATGAATTCCTCAAGGAGCCGTTGCCGGTCACACGGGCGAATAAATTACTCAACAGTCGGCGTTTTGATGCGCAGGCTCTCTTTGGAAACCCCAAGGCAGATCTCAAGGGGGATTATATAAAAAAGATAGAATCCTTCAAGCCACACGTCACCCTCTTCTCCACCTTGGTGGAGGACACCTGGCCGCAGGCCAAAGAGTTGCTAGAAATTCTCTCCCACTACCCCGAGATCAAAACGCTGGTGGGGGGAGTGTTTACCACCATGGCACCCGACTACGTCATCGAATGCCCCCATATCCGGTGCATTGGGCTTGGTGAAGGAGAGGAGACGATTGTCGATTTCTGCGAGGCGGTCCGTGCAGGGACTCCTCCACTCCACGTCATGGGTACGTGGGCCAAGGATGAAGAGGGAAATGTGATCCGGAATCCTCGTCGGCCACTGGTGAACATCAACAAGGTTGTTCCGGACTTCTCGTATTTCGATGAGCGTCGATTCTATCGTCCCTTGGGGGCCAAGATCTGGAAGGCAATCCCCCTGGAGACCTACCGGGGTTGTCCTTACACCTGCACCTTCTGCAATTCTCCGGCTCAAGTGGTGATCGCCAAGGAAAGTGGCCAGGGGTATTTTCTGCGGCGCAAGAGCATGGAGAATCTCCGCAAGGAGATCGACATCATGATTGAGCGGTATTCTCCAGAGTTCTTCTACATCAATGATGATGCCTTTATGGCCAGGCCCAAGAAAGAGATCGCCGATTTCGTCGAGATGTACAAGGACATTAAGATCCCCTTCTGGTTCCAGACGCGGTTCGAGGACATCGATGCGGAAAAGCTCCAGTGGTTGGCCTCTGTCGGTTGCTACCGAATCTCATTCGGTCTTGAACACGGAAACGAAAAATACCGAAAAGAAAAATTAAGAAGAAATATCTCCAATGACAATATCTTGAGGCAATCCAAGATTGTTACCCAGTTGGGCATCCCCTACACCCTCAACAACATTGTGGGTTTTCCGTATGAGACGCGAGAGCTGATGTTTGACACCATCCATCTAAATCGAGAAATCGGCAGCTTCGACTCTCTGAGTGTCAATGTGTTCGTTCCGTACCATGGGACTGTCCTGCGAGAGTTGGCGATTCAGGAAGGCTGGCTGGATCCGGAGAGGCAGACCACATCGGTGATCGCGGAATCGATCCTTACCATGCCGCCTCCTTATCTTTCTGCTCAAGAGATCCTCGGTTTGCAACGGGTGTTTCCACTCTATGTTCGCTTGCCTGAGTCTCGTTACCAGGAGATTCGCAGGGCTGAAACCTTTGATGAGGAAGGTGATGCATTGTTTGAGTCGCTTTCAAAGGAATTCTTTGAGCTGACATACGGGTTGGACGAAGCAAACCGTATGCTCACCTATGCCGGGTAGATCTGGGTAGACCTTTTCTTTAAACAGCGGCAGCCTAGCCCACCCAACCACTGATCTCGAGAAAAAATCCAAGGAGGGAACATGGGGGATGCATTGAGCGGCCTATTCCTCGATACAGGCAACATCGAAGCGATTGCGCTTTATCATGGAATGGGGATCATCCGGGGGGTCACCACCAACCCGACCCTCCTGGTCAAGGAGGGGGTAACCGGTGGTTGGCCTAACATGGAGAGGCAAATCAAAGAGATCGCCAGGCTCGTAGACCCGTTGCCGGTTTCTGTAGAGGTGACGGTCAATGAACCCGAGCAGATGCTGGAGCAGGCGCGGATGTTTTCCTCTTGGGCTAAGAACCTCAACGTCAAGATCCCCATCCATGGGCCGGAGGGGGGGGTAGACAATCTCAAACTGGTGCATGAACTTGAGACCCGAGAAAACATCCGAATCAATGTCACTGCCATGATGAGCGCCCAGCAGTGCCTCTTGGCCGCAATGGCCGGGGCCACCTACGTCTCCCTCTTTGGCGGACGGGTGAACAACATGGGGTATGATTCCCGCCAGGAGATTCGCCGGCTTCGAAACCTCCTGGATGCCTTTGGATCCTCTGCCAAGATCATCGTCGGCTCCACCCGAGAGGTACTCAACATCATCGAGTGGTTTGAGGCAGGGGCCGACATCGTGACCGCCGTACCCTCTTTGATCGAAGGGATGTTGGTCCATCCCTACAGCAAGGAGACAGTGCGGATGTTTCTTCAGGATGGTCGCAAGTTAACGGGACTACGTGAGCCAGAGAAATTGAATGCCTGAGGTTTTGCAGGAGGATCAGATCTGGTACGACGACTGGCAGAGCTCAGATCATGCGCGTCTCTTTGATGGGCGCTGTGTGTTAAGCTCCCGGGGCTTGGTGAGAAACTATGAATCCTTTAACGATGTGCGGCTACTCAATGAGTGGCTGGATTCGACTCGAGAGCTTACCCTTCTGGAGGTCGGTTGCGCTACGGGTGAATTCCATCGGTACCTCAAGGTGAAGCACCCTTTTATCCATTACGCGGGGGTCGATATCTCCAGAGCCGCCATTGCCAGGGCTAAAGAGAAGTATCCTTTGGGCCGCTTCTTTGTTTGCGAGCCTGAGGAAGCGCTTGGATCCCTCCTCCAGAGACTCAACCTGCCCAGGAATCCACAGGTGGTTTACACCAAGGACGTCGTGCATCACCAGACGAGACCCTTGGAGTTCATTTCCCAGCTTCTTCAAGTGACGGGGGAGGCTCTGGTGATAAGAACTCGGACGCGAGACGTGGGTGAAACGATCATGGATCCACAGCTTTCCTGCCAGTACCATTACCAGGGCTGGATGCCCTACCTGGTGCTCAATGTGCAGGAGCTTATCGATCATATCCGAGGTCAGGCCCCAGGCTGCGAACTGGTGATTTACAAGAATCCGACTGTTTTGGGTGGACGTGAGAACCGCTTTCTCCCCAAGGATTGTTATCTGCCCCAGACCGGAACCGCCGAGACGGCGGTGGGGGTCTTCTTAAAGACAAGTCATCCAGGCCGGATCCGGATCGAAGAACGAAAGGACATGGAGGTTGGACTTGCTTGGAGGGGGCGTTGCCTCAACCTTGCCCGACGGCTCTTGAAAAGGGGGAGCAAGGAGAGATCATGACATCGCTTGAGACGCTCAAGGGAAAGCGGATCCCCGTCCGCTTTCTTCTATCGATGAACCGCGCAGGCAGCGCCACCCGCTTTACCGCCGATACCGCCAGCGCACTGGCCAAGATGGGGATTCCGGTAACGGTGGAATATCCAGCGGTGGACTGGTGGGATTATCAGCGATTCACCCTCTCCCGCCTGCCGTTTCTCAAGAAATGGAAGTGGACCGTTCGGTTGGCCGGGCAACTCCTGTGGGGCGTTTTGTTCCATCGTAGGTGGTGCGGATTTCGATATCATCGGGTCGATCCCAGGGTCAAAACCCATTGCTACGGGCTGGCTCCTACGGCCCGGCATTGGAAGCCGAGAGAAATTACGGTGGTACACCCCCCCTATTTGATCCCCCATTTATTAAGAACCTTGCCTCAACCTGGATTGAAAATGGTCAGCGCCCTCCATATGAATTTGGAAAAGGCCCTGGCCAGCCCTTCGGCCGAAGCTGCCGCCTGGTACCGAAACTGGGTGGCTCGGGAACGGTATTTGCAGATTCCCCGGTATACCACCAGCCAGGCCTCCAGAGAGGCGGCCCAGCGGCTTGGTATTCCGGTCCGGCGGATAATTTATGATGGATCGCTGGATCTGGATCTGTTCCATCCGGACCCAACAGCCAAGGAGAGAAAAAAAGTGGCGGTTCTCCTGTATTGCGATCGGAATCTACAGAAAGGACAGGCCGTTGGGATTCGGGCGCTGGAAGGACTTAAGGCCTCTTTTCCACAGGTTCAGTTCTACTCGGTTGGAAATGTTTATCCCCGATATGCCAATTTTTTTGACCAAAACCATGGCTTTCTGCACCAAGAACAGCTCGTTAAAGTCCTGCAGGAGACCGACATCTTTGTTTATCCCAGCTTATACGATGGATTCCCAGCTCCTCCTCTGCAGGCGTTGGCCTGCGGGGCGGCCCTGGTCAGCACCGCCGTGGAAGGGGTGCGGGAATACGTCGTACCTGGGGAAAACGGTCTGTTGTGCGAACCTGGTGACCCGATCTCTTTGCGAAATCAGGTGATCCGGCTGATTCAGGATTCGGACCTGCGCCGAAAGCTTCAGCAAAATGGCCCACAAACCGCGCAGGCCTTCAGCATCGAAAAAAGTACCGAGCAACTACTGGAATTTTTGGAAGAAGTCTATGCAGAGTCGCCAGTGGAAGCGCCGACTCTGATGGAGGTTTCGTCATGAATTCCACCCGATTGCAACTTAAGGAACGGCTTCGTGCCCGCTCGATGGTATTTGGCGCCTGGACCTCATTGGGGCATCTTTCCATCACGGAGATCCTGACTGCTTCTGGGGTCGATTTTGTCGGAATCGACATGGAACACAGCACCATCAGCCAGGAACAGGCGCAAGCCATCGTCGCTGTCTCACAGGCTGGTGGGGCAGCGTGCTTCCCACGTGTGGCGTCTCACAACGGAGAACAGATCAGGCAACTGCTTGATTCAGGTGCTGATGGAGTCATTGTACCCAATGTCGCCACAACGGCCGAGGTGGAGCGGATCGTCGAATGGGTGAAGTACCCACCAGTTGGAAAGCGCAGTTTCGGGGTGGCCCGCGCCCATGGATATGGGTTTGACTTCGACTCTTACACAGCCTCCTGGAATGATCGCTCTATTCTTCTGATCCAGATTGAGTCGGCGCAGGCCGTTGAGGCTGCGGAGACCTTGCTGGCGAACCCATCCATCGATGGAGTAATGGTGGGGCCTTACGACATCTCGGGTTCCCTGGGAATCCCAGGACAACTCTCTCATTCCCGCGTGACAGAGGCCTGTGCCAAGGTTGTGGAGGCTTGTCGGCGACAGGGCAAGGCTTGCGGGACGCAGATCGTTGAGCCCACACCAGCCAGCGTGGAAGCCTGCTTCAAGGCAGGGTATACCTTTGTCGTATTGGCTTCGGATGTGTTCCTCCTATGGAAGTGGAGCCAACGGATGCGTTCGCTCATCAGCGCGCATCGTGAGGTAGTCAACCAGATGGGTGTGGGTGATGGTGGCCACGTCTAGTCTTCTGGAGCTTGTGGGTCATGCCAAGGTACTGGTCTTCGATTTTGATGGGACCCTCGTGGACTCCAACCCGATCAAGTGGCGTGCCTTTGGGCGTTGCTTTGAGGAGTTCGCTGAGCAACAAGAAGAGATACAGGCCTATTGTCGGGGCAACAACCACACACCTCGCGGGGAGAAGTTCCGATACGTCTACGAACAGATCTTGAAGTTACCCTATACTCCCGAGGTGGAAATCAGACTTCACAGATGCTTTGAAGAAAATACCACCCGTCAGATCATTCAGGCCCCTTCCTTGCCGGGGGCAGAATCCTTCTTGCAACAGGTTCGACAAACTCATCGGGCAGCCCTTTTGTCCAGCACCCCGCACCCCTTTTTGCTACAGATCCTCAGAGAGCGACGCTGGACGGATTACTTCCGTTGGATTCAAGGTGCCCCCGTGGATAAAACAGATTGGTTGAAGAACTTACGGGACAGGCATCGGTTGGGTAAAGAGGAACTTATCTTCTTTGGGGATACCCTGGAGGATGCCCATTCGGCCTTGGTGGCGGGGTGTCCCTTTGTTGCTGTCAGGAATGAGACATGGGATGCCAAGGCAGCCTTTACCCTTTCAGACTATAGGAGCCTCCTGGTACCTGCAGGGACTTAAACGGCATGGCACTCCAGGACAATGGGTATCAACTGAAGGGCAGAGTAGCCGCAGTCATTGGCGGGGTGGGGCATCTGTGCTCTACCCTGGCTCGGGCGATGGCCCAGGAAGGGATGAGGGTGGTTGTCCTGGATGTGGCTCAGAAGCCACCCTCTCAACTTTTGAAGTCGTCTCCTTCGATTCGCTATTTCCGATGCGATGTCACCTCGAAAAAGGATCTTCTTCGCTCTCGAGATGTGATCTTGAAGCTGCATCATCGCCTCGACGTTCTCCTCAATGGAGCTGGTGCGAATGCCTCAACTCCATTCTTTAAGATCACCACTCAAGAGATTCAGAGGATCCTTGGAGTCAACCTGATGGGTACCCTGTGCAGTTGCCAGGTTTTTGGTGAGGTGATGGTGAAGCAACGCTCTGGCAGCATCATCAATTTCACCTCCGTCTCTGCGGGACCTCCGCTCTCCAAGGCGTTCGTTTATTCCACGGCAAAGGCCGGGGTGGCCAATCTCACCCAGAATCTTGCTCGTGAATGGGCTCCTTATCATGTTCGGGTCAATGCACTCAAACCCGGTTTTTTCCCCACCGAATGGAGCATGAAACATTTTATTGATGAGGAACGCAAGGCCAAGATCCTTGGCCACACCCCCATGGGTCGTTTTGGAATGCCTGAGGAGCTGATTGGGGCAACCCTCTGGTTGGCCTCCGACGCTTCGAGTTTTGTCACTGGTTCCATCGTCACAGTGGATGGTGGGTTTACCGCGATGACCCTATGAGTCAGGCAGACTTCCAGGTGGTTGCAATCACGGGCGGTAGCCGGGGAATTGGACGAGCCATTGCGGAGCTATTTTCTTCTAGGGGATATGGTGTTGCCGTCTGTTCGCGCTCACCCCAAGATCCCTCCCTCCCCAAGGGGTTTTTCCATTGCAGAATCGACGTTCGCCAAAGAGAGGGGATGCATCAATTTGTGGCCATGACTCTGGAACGCTTGGGAGCCATCGGTGTCTTCGTCAACTGTGCAGGGGTCTCTCGTTGGCGGCCTATCGAGGAGATCGATGAGTCGTTTGCGACGGAGGTGATCGAGACCAACGTATTGGGAACCCTCTGGGGATGTGCTGCGGCAGCGGCAGTGATGAAAGAGGGGGGCTCCTTGGTGAATGTCTCCAGCCTTGCGGGGAAAAGGGGCAGTGCCAACAACAGCGCTTACTGCGCCGCGAAGTTTGCGGTCAACGGCATCACCCAATCCCTGGCCAAGGAGCTGGGGCCCCGAGGGATTCGAGTCAATGCCGTCTGCCCCGTCTACGTAGAGACAGAGCATATCCTTTCCTCTCTTTCGGAAGCCGCCTCCCCCGCACAGGGTCAGAGTGTAGAATCGTATTTGACCTCCTTTGCCTCGACCCAGACGGCGCTGGGTCGCTTGCCGACTGCCCAGGAGGTTGCAGAGGTTATTTTCTTTTTAGCAAGTCCTGCGGCCTCGGCCATTACGGGGCAGTGCATCAACGTGGATTGTGGAACGTACCCTCAATAAGACGATGGACAAGGTGCGAGTCGCCGCCGTGATTCCTGCTCGGATGGCCTCCAGCCGATTTCCCGGCAAGCCCTTGATTCAGATCCAGGGCCTGGCGATGGTGGAGCATGTGCGGCGCAGAGCCCTTTTGTGCAGACGCTTCTGCGAGGTGGTCGTGGCCACCTGCGATAAAGAGATTGCGGCAGTCGTTGAGGAAAGCGGCGGAAGGGTCCTCATGACTTCTTCTGCGCACCCAGCTGCCACCGACCGGGTTGCAGAAGCAGCCGAGCATCTTCACTGCACGCATGTGGTCAATGTTCAGGGGGATGAAATCCTTGTACTGCCCAGTGACCTTGAAAAGATGGCCTCTGCCATGGAGGCGCAGCCGACCGTACCCGCTTGGAACGCGGTTGCTCGGATTGAAGACCCTGCTGAATTGAGTGATCCCTCGGTGGTGAAATGTGTCTTGTCCATCTCTGGACGGATCCTTTTTTGTGCACGTGACCTTGGCCGATGTGCGATACAGATGAACAACGGCTTTGAGCCGATTCGAAGGGTTTTAGGGATCCTCGGCTATCGCCGGGACTTTCTGGAGGACTATGGAAAGCTGCCGCGAACCCCTTTTGAGAGTGCAGAATCAATCGATCAGTCGCGGATCCTTGAACATGACATCATCTTGCGCAGTGTCCCCTTTACGAAGGGGTACGTGGGAGTGAACGAGAGGCGAGAGCTGGAGAGGGTCCACTCCTGCCTGAGGGATGACCCCATGCAACAGGCAGTACTTCAAGAGGTGCTGGCCGGGTGAATCACAAAACGGTCTTCATTGCGTTGCAACAGTTCTGTGAACAGGATGATCAACCGCTCAAGGTCCTCCAGAGAGCCGGCTTTGAAGTACATCGGAATTCTCTGGGCCGTCGCATCCATCGCGAGGAGATGCTGGAGGCGTTTCAAGGGGCTGATGCGGTGCTGGCTGGCGTTGAACCGTACGATGCCAATCTCTTGGAGGCGTTGCCAAGGTTGAAGTGCATCAGCCGGTGCGGTGCCGGTACCGACTCCATCGACCTGGAGGCTGCGCGCCGTCGGAACATTACCGTTTTGACAACCCCAGAGGAAGCGACGGAACCGGTGGCGCAGTTAACGTTGGGCATGATCCTTGCCCTGGCACGCAACCTCCTCCTCCACGGGAAGGATTTCGATGCTGGTCAGTGGCGCAAGCGAACCGGCCATCTTCTATCGGAATGGACCCTGGGGCTGGTGGGTTTTGGACGTATTGGTCGCGCCCTCGAACGTCATCTTCGAACCTTCGGACCCAAGATCTTGGTAGCGGATCCTTTTATCCAGCCTCAGGAGCTACCCGAAGGGGTGGTCCTTTGTGATCTGCCCCGCCTTTTATCTCAGGCGGATCTGATCTCCATCCATGTGAACAGAAGGCCAGAGGAAGGGGTACTGATCGGTCAGAATGAACTTGCTTTGATGAAGCGTGGCAGTTATCTGGTCAATACCGCCCGTGGCCATCTGGTTGACGAAGAGGCGCTTTTTGAGGCCTTGAAATCTGGGCATCTTTCAGGGGCCGCGTTGGATGTCTTTGAGGAGGAACCGTACACAGGCCCTCTGTCGAGACTGCCACAAGTCATTTGTACGCCTCATGTGGCAACCCTCACCCAGGCTTCTCGAGCAGCCATGGAGCTGCGTTGCGCAAGGAATGTCATGGAATTTTTCCAGAACAGATCATGAAATCCCCTAAGGTTTCTGTGGTCATCGTCACCTACAACAAAGCGGACACCCTTGGATCGGCGATCGAGAGTGTCCTGCGCCAGACCTACCCAAACTTCGAGATTCTGGTGGTGGACGATGGATCCACCGATGACACGGCCCATCGCGTGAAGGCCTTTGGCGACCGCGTGCGGTATCTTACAAAAGAGAATGGCGGCACCGGCTCCGCAAGGAACCTGGGGATTGCCCATTCCGGCGGAGAGTACGTGGCCTTCCTGGACGGTGACGATCTGTGGCTTCCCCGGAAGCTGGAGGTCCAATGGGCTGCCTTTGAGAAGGAACCCAGCATCATCGCGGCCCAATGCAGCGCCTACTGCGTGAACAACGACCTGGAGGTGTTGGAAACACGCCTGTGTGATTCGGCTCAAGATCTTCTTCTGGATTTTCTGCTCTTTCGCAATCTTCCCGCCTTTTCCTCCGCCATCATGATCCGAAGGGAGATTTTCAAAACCGTGGGCGGGTTTGGGGTCGATCTGGTGATCCTCTCCGATTGGGACATGGCCTGTCGGCTGGCCCGGGCAGGGACGCTGAGATCTGTTCCCGATGTCCTCGTGTTGTATCGCCAATATCCCAACAACCAGAGTCGCGATGTAGGGATTCACATCGAATCCGGTGTTCGCTCATTGACGCGATTTTTCTCAGAACCTTCGCTGGATCCAGCGATTCGGGCTCAGGAGGCGCGTGTGTGGGCTCGATTCTACGCCATGCTGGCTGGGGGTTACGTACGCAACCACCAGTGGAAGGAAGGTCTTCAATGGGTCTTCAAGGCGATTCGAACCTCGCCTCGGGTGACTCCCTATGTGGTAGGCATGCCGATCCGACGATTCAGGCAAGCACTGGCCCTATCGCGCGGCCGGTCTTTAGCCAAGGAATTTCCCTTTGCGGTGAGGCCGCTCGGCTCCTCCATCGGATGAAAGGTCCCCCGCCAGATTTGACATGGATCAATGGACAAGGCCTCCTGTGGGGTAGGGTCAATCTGCTGGACTTACTCGTGGGCCTATTTGTCGTATCCATGACCCCTTTGTTCTATTATGGGTATAAGAATGTCGTTCAATATCAAGAGCTCAAGATTGAGAAGGTGGATCCGGAGGTCGTTACCGCTGGAGTAAAACGGCGTATTTCGATTATGGGAAGTGGGTTCGATGGGGATTCTACGGTACAGATCGGCGATCTACTTCCTCAAAAAGGGTTTTTCATGAATGAGGCCCGTTTGGATGTGGAGATCCCACCCGATATTGGCCCTGGGCAACAGCGGGTCCTCATCAGGAACCGTCGTGGTCGGATGGTGATGCAGGATGAGGCCTTCACTGTACTCATTGGTAATCCGAAGATTTCACAGGTGGAGATGCAACCTGCTAAAGATGGGAAGGCACTGCTGGTCATCTCTGGCAACTACTTTGAGAAGGGTTGTACCGCGACCCTCGATCAGTTCCCTTTGCAAGATTTGGCCTATAAGAGCGCTATGCATCTTGAGGCTAAAGTTCCTGCTTACTCGATTGAGCCTGGGCAATATACGGTGACCGTGACGAATCCCAGTGGAATGAGAGGGAAACTCGAGGATGCGCTGATGGTGGCCTGGAAGCCGGAGATTGAAAGCGTCACGCCCAGTAAGATAACGGTGGGTGAGAAGAGGACGTTGATTGTCACGGGTCGTTATTTTCAGAGGGAGTGCATTGTTTCCTTATCCTTAGGAAGCCAGATTCTTTCGTCTGTGAATTATGTGGATCCAACGCACCTGGAGGTACGGATTCCTCCTTACCTGGTGGCACCGGGAGTGTACCACCTCTATGTGACCAATAGAGGGGGTACCGAGGGTGTAAAAAGCTACGCCGTGGAGGTTGTCCGGCCGCCTAAGATGAAATCATCCATGGCGATGGTGGTTGTCCACTTCGAGAGACTGAGCAACCGTGACCTCCAGGTCTTGAGTGAGCTCCCGGAATGGAGAGGATTGGTTTGGAAGAGCTTCAACCCAAGGAAGCTCTGTACGAACGTGGCGCTAACAGGAGAAATGGACTTCTCTGCCCGTAGACAACGATTTTTTTATCGGGGACAGCCTTTGACCGTTGGGTCTCGAGTGTCGTTCCCTATTCAGGGAAAAACCTACGAGGCCGTTGTTGCCTCAGAGCCGGTTCCTCTTGTAACTACCGAATAAGATGCCTACACGACGCTGGATTCCTCAGGTTACTGCCGGGTTTCTCCTAGGGGCCGCTTGTGCTTTTTCGCCAGGCCTCGTTTTCATCGCCTTTCTTGTTCTGGTCACAGGCTTTTTCTTGTACCGATCCGTGGATCTTCGAGACAGGCGTTTTGTCCTGGCGCTATTTCTTGCCGGTTTCTTTATCCGAATGATCCTCTCTGTGGGTTTGGATTTGGGCTCCTGGATTGTGGAGGGTCACAGGCCCGTGAAGCAGGGGGCTGTGCACGGGTGGGATTTGGGTATCATCGACAGAACCAGAGAATACATGAGGATGGGAGACAGCGACTACCTCTCCCAACGAGGTTACGCCACAGCGCAGTTTGCCAAGGGGGTGAGGGAGCCGGTGGTGGTCTATCGCACGCAGATGGATTATGCGTCGACCGGCTATGCGTATGTTATCGGGGCGTTCTACGCCCTGTTCGATTTTAGTCCTGTTGCTGTGAAAGGGATCAACTGCCTCCTGGGGGCCTTGCTGGGAAGCTGCATCTTTTTTCTGGCCAAGGCATGCATCGACGTTGGAAGTGCCCGATGGGCATGCGTCTTGGTAACCTTCTTCCCCTCGCTCATCCTTTGGTCGGCGACCAATCTCAAGGAGTCGAGCCTGGTTTTCTTGACCGCTCTACTTTTATGTCTTTTTGTCAAGATCCGGCAGGCCCGAGACCTTCGGGTGGTCCTTTTGTACGGATCCTTGTTCGCCTGTATTCTACTGGCCCATGCCACGCTTCGGTCTCCCGTCTATTCGTTGTCCCTTGTGGGGTGCCTGCTGGTTGCCATCGCGGCCACGTGGAGCCGCAAAGGCTGGCAAGCCTTTCTCCTGCTGGGTGGGCTTGTGGTTCTTGTGTGGGTTCGCGGTGCAGACGTGCAGGGAATCTTGGCAACTGCCTTCTTAAAGCACATCGGCCATTTTTGGACTCCAGGTGTCTCCTATCGTTATCTACCGGATGAACTCTACATGCCAGAATACTTTAGGCAGTGGGTGTCTTCTGGGACCATGGGTTTGGCCTTTGCGCTCAAGGCCATCACCCAGGCGACGTTTCATTACTTGGTC
>Ga0209515_10006887_pt1 | contig 13939 bp, 11 predicted proteins | sample Subgroupgradi54m_FD_187454 | JGI IMG/M metagenome (GOLD analysis project Ga0209515, IMG submission 187454) | Subsurface groundwater microbial communities from S. Glens Falls, New York, USA - GMW60B uncontaminated upgradient, 5.4 m (SPAdes)... ...
CTCTGTGACAAAATAGTCAGTCCGGGAACCAAAGCTACTTGTAAAAGATATGTGGGACTTTTAAGTGGTAAGAATCTACCTAGCCCTCTTGATATCAGATTTGATCCGGAAAAATATCCTAAAAAACTTCGAGAAAATTCTTTACTCAGATTTGATAAAAGAGATGGTAAATATCATAATCTTAGGATTAATGACGATACCCGTTTCACCGGTTGGACGTGGGCAGCTTATCCTTTTGATGTCAATAATGATGGACTTATCGATCTTTATATTACCAATGGTGCTTTGGAAAACTCACACGACTTAAATAGACTCCTTATAAATGAATCAAATGGAGATAAAATAATGTTGGAAAATAAAGCAGAGGAATACGGGCTGGCTCTTGAAGATGAAAGCAGAGGTATAATCATCGCTGATTTTAACAATGATGGAGATGGTGATTTGATTGTAAATAATTTTCTGTCTGAACCGAAGTATTTTGAAAATAAAATTGGAGGCACTGCTATAGAAGTTGAGTTAAGAAGCAAAAATTCAAATTACTATGCAGTTGGAGCCACTATTAAGCTGATCACTCAAAAAGGTATCCAGACAAGAGAAGTACAGATCGGAAGAATCTGGAATACTGCACAACCTTTTATTCAACATTTTGGGGTTCCTAAAAGCGATCAGGTGAAGTATATAGAGATCAGTTGGCCTGATGGGCATAAACAAAAGATTGATAATTTATCGATAAATAACAAATATGTAATTTATGAATAAAAATCCGGCGAAATTTTTTGTTATCGTGTTTTTAATAGCTATTATTTTTTATCTTTCTTACAGTCTGTTAGTCAGCAAAAACGAAAAAAGTAAGCAGCTAAATAGACAAAAGACAAATATTATTGCTATGAACTTCATCAAAGAAAAAGATGTTTTAAAAAATAAATTTGAAAAGGAGGGAGGTAGAAAAACTATTGAATTTTTTAATAATCAGTATATAGGAGTACCTGATGAGGTGAAGCATATTTTGGAGCATTACTTGGGCGAGGAGCTTTATTTAAAAGAAGGAGCTGAGGGCATCAAATTATGTCCAGACACATTGTTTTCCGGTTGTTTCCACGGGTTTTTTGCCAAGGCGATGAGTGTAGAAGGCGAGGAATTTGTGAAAAAGGCAGAGTCAGTTTGCGGTTTGCGGAAAGATTTTTTCCAAGCAAGCGGTTGTATTCACGGGATTGGCCATGGTTTTTTGACGTTTAAAGGATATGATAATTTAAATGAGGCTTTAAAATCTTGTGATAGGGTTTCTTATAGCATACCTTTTGGAAACGAGATGTGCTACACAGGAGTTTTTATGGAATATAATTTGGTGACTGTTTATGATAAAGATGGAGAAAAATTGATGCCCCGTCCTTTCCGGAAAGATAAAGCTTTTGAGCCTTGTATAAATGTATTCTCTTCATATCAGTCTGCCTGTTACTTACAGTTGCCGCAGTGGTGGAGTGAAGTATTAAAAAGCGACTATGCGAAGATGGGCAGTTTATGTGAAATGGTCAATCTGAAGGATAATAGAGAAAGTTGTTTTAGGAGTATTGGTATGGTGGTTGTTAGAGAAACTTCTAAAGATATAGATAAAATCAATGCATATTGTAAAAAGATGCCTGTACATGAGGCGGTTATTTTTTGTCTTGAGGAAGCATCAAAGTTAATGTCTGTGTTGAAAGGTGCCAATCCTATGGCTCCATGCAGGTTTCTCAAAAGTAACGAAGCAGATAAGTGTATTTCAAATGTTAAAATATTTATGTGCGAGAAAATGCATAAGTGTGATTAAATTATAAATGAATAAACATAAGAAAATAATTATTTTCCTTTTGGTTTTAATTAATTTATTTTTAGTAGCCGGACTGACAGTAAAATTACCTGTAAGTTACCCTAAACCGCCTGGAAATGAGTTTTTACCAGAGAATTTGAGTCATTTGCAAAGAAAAGATTGGACTAAGTTGATAGATAAACTAGGTGCAGAAAAAGCTTACGCGCAACTTAAAAGCCAGATGCAGGATAAAAGTCTTAAAACCCAACACGTGGCTGCTCATCTTTTTGGCGATGTTTTGTATGAGAAAAAAGGATTTGAAGGGATGTCAGTCTGCGATGGATCTTTTGCATACGGTTGTTACCATGTGTTTGTAGCAAGAGTATTAGCGGAAAAAGGACTTCAAATGATTGCCAAACTTGATAAAATCTGTGTTAAGAAATACGGTCCGCGTATGCTTGGCTGTCAACATGGTATAGGTCATGGAATATTGGAATATTTTGGTTATAAATATGAGAATATACTAGATGCTCTAAAGTACTGTGACCAAACAACAGGAAACAGAAGCAACCCTTTTTTAAGCTGTCTGACCGGAGTTTTTATGGAACATAATATGCCGGTAGTGACAACCGATGACATACCAGTAATTGACTGGCGCAAGTTTGATCCTAATGATCCATATTATCCTTGTCCAACTATACCTTACGAGTTTCAAAAAGAATGTTATTCCCAGCTTGGACTTTGGTGGAATACAGTTCTAAATGCTGATTATCAAAAGATAGGTCAACTATGCCAAGGTATTAAAGACAGCGAGAATCAAAGCATCTGCTTTCATAGCTTAGGTATTTTTGGGGCGACCATGGCTGCTTATGATGTATCTGAAACTATTAAAAAATGTAGTTTGATGCCAAATGAAAAATCATTTCTCTATTGCCGCTCTGGAGCCTATCAGAGTTTTAAATCATATCAACCTAAAGCCAATGAAGCTAACAACGTCTGCGACGGTTTAAATAAAGTAGATAGAGAATATTGTATAAGAGGCAAATACTGGGAAGGAAATTTAAATAACAATATCAGAGAAAAGAATACTAAATTATAAGATGGAGGGTAATTTTCACATAATTTATGAACAGTTTTATAAACAAGAAACATTCTTTTCGCATTATTCTTTCGCTTTTATCTTTATTTAGCTCACTTGTAATAGTTGAACTTTTTCTAGCTATTTTTTTACCGCAAAAGATATTTTCCTTGAGTTATAAAATGGGAAATCCTTGTTTCAAGAAAAGTGAAGTTACTGTTTGGACCATAAAGCCCAATTGTGAAATTAGATTCAAGGATTTTGATACAGGTGAGTCTATATATTCCAAAACAAACGGATTGGGATACAGAAATATAGACTTTGAAATTAAAAAACGCGAAGGGGAAAAACGCATTCTCATAGAAGGAGATTCATTTATCGTTGGTTGGGGGGTTAAAGACAAAAATCATGTATCTTATCTTCTGGAAAAGAAACTGAAGGAATTTAAACCCTCACATCCGCTTTCTAATGCCAAAGTTATCAATGTTGGAGGAAATGGAGGATTTGGTCCTGATGGATATTTTCTCCATCTTAAATCAAAAGGAATGAATTTAGAACCAGACTTAGTAATCTTTTCCGTTTTTGTGGGAGATGACCTTTCTGATCTGGATCAAGTTAATTGGTTTGGCAAAGGAACATTTGGAGAACCTCTTAAGGCCGTCTCTAAAACAACCCTAGTTGATGATAGTGGGTACCTCATTCCTATGAAGATTCCCTTCATATACCGTATTCCTGTGGTGAGAGAAAGCCATATAGCAATTTTTTTCACCAAAGTTTTTAGCCAAACAATCAATGCTATCAAAACATACAGATATAAGAAAAGTCCTGTTGAAAAAAGAACCTCAATATACAAGTGTGTATTTAGTGATAGTTGTCAAAGCAGTGTTCAACACCTATATTCAAAGCTTTTAGCAACTATCAAAGCAAGTAACAATCTTATGATAAATTCATATCATGATGGAAAACTACATTTCGTGGTGCTTCTAATACCTGCTGATTTTCAGATCTCTCCTGAGGCTATAAAAAAATTTAACTATATCGGTATTCCCGCAAACATCACTATTGAGGCAAATCCCAATCCTCAAAGACATATTAAACAAATGCTTGAAAAAGAGAACATATCTTATATAGATCTTTTAACTCCAATTAGAAATCAATCTAAAAAGCTATATTTCAATAATGATACTCACTGGAATGCAAATGGTCATGAGTCAGCTGCCACAGAAATTGCCAAATGGTTAGAGATAAATTATAAAGGGGAACACTGATGGAAAAACTATCGAGTATCTGAAAAAAGTATTACCGAATACAAAAATTGATTGATTAGCTAAAAACCAACAATGTAGATTGCAGGTAAGATAAAAGAATTTCCGGTAAGAACTAATATAATACCAATACAAATTAATAAAATCCACAGAGGCAGCAATATCCATTTTTTTTGGCGTAAAGTTTCTCTCAGTATATAGAATATCAATCTGCCGATGGTTCGAGGTGGAGCATTATTACTCGCTTTTTGTATATTATGTTTATTGCTGATCATTAGTTACCCATATTTTTATTAATTATCAAAGATTTTTCAGTTATTGCAGAAAATATATTTTGAGCAATTTTTTCATTCCCTGCTTTTGACATATGAATCGGATCTATAAACATATTATTTTCCTTAAATGTATTTAGAATTTTTTCTGCATCCACTAAGGTGATATTATCTCTTTTGGATATATTTCTCAATAGATTATTCAGAATATTTATATCTTTAGCGATTCGTTTTGGTTCCAATTGTCGGTCTTTTTCAATAATTTTTTTCCTTTCATTGATATTCTTTTCATAACAATAATCTGTATTTTGATATTTTTCATAATCAGGATCTTTAATATTGTATGTAGGCAAGTTATAAGGCGATGTTAAAAGAATAACTTCAGATCCATTCAATTTGCTTAACCGGATTATCTCATCTATATTAGCTACAAAATCATTATCATCAACTCTTCTTACAGGTATATTTTTTTGGAGGCACATAAGCCCATCCGCATATTTGAATATTGTACGGGATAATAAATTTATTGAGTTAAACCTGATTAAAATATTTTGTAATGATATTTGCCAATTCTCTTTAGGTTTTGAGAATTCATCTTTATCTGGCAAAGTACTGGTATAGAAGAAACGGAATTTATCGACATCGTTTACTCCATAAGCGATAATTACCATATCTGCATTAATTTTACCAAGTAAATATTTTTTATAAAATTCCAATCCTTGCCAGGAAGAAAATCCTATTTGTCCGACATTAATTGCGTTAAAATCTGTATCCGGATATTTTTTCTCCAATAATTTTTGCAGAAAAGAAGAATATGTATTAGAGTTCTCCACACCCCATCCGAAGGTCGATGAAGGCCCTAGAATGACAATATTTTTGACGTTTTTTTAATATCTGAAAGTGAATTATTTCGCAATCCTAATTCATTGGTCTTCAAAGGAATATTTAGAAATTTACCATTAAAATTCGTCTTTTGACGCCAACCTATCATTTGGTCTGCCATCAAAACCTGTTTAGACTTATCTAACGGATCTCCCCATTTTTTTATTCCGTAATTTGCAACGAATTCTATTATAATTATCCATGCGAAAAGTGATATTATAATAATTAAGAAATGAATAAATAAATTCCTCATTTTTTAGTATTCAGTTAATAATCCGTATAATTTACTTTGTTCTCTTTTGTTCACATATTCAGTAATTAATATTTGCATATCCTCTATTTTATCTTTAAATAAGTATTCCATCTTTTTGCATAAATATTCATATGGTTTGAAATTTAAATATAACCAAAATACCATAATATTGTACAAAACAAACGGGTAACAATCGTATTGCATTTGGTGATCTAACAGAGATCCTTTAATGTTTGGATTTGGCATAATTCCAAGGCGGAAAAGATATTGGCCTGTCGTTTTTTTCATTGAAGCTTCAGAATCTTCGCTGGGGAAAAAATATCCATGCTGGTCAATTATCAGTCTGTCTATAAATTGTTGATCCGGAGGAATATCCCAGGTACGCACGGGATTTATATATTGGATACCAAATTCCTCATAAAGCATCTTGAAAATTTTTATGACTCCGTCCATATGGCCGGGAAAATGCATAAGTTCGCGAGTCAGACCATCCGCCACAACTTTTATATTATTATCTAAACAATAAACAATTGCATTGACATGCCAACTCAAAGTCGTAAAGCCGGGTGTGGAAAGTACTAGCCAATTATGTTTCCATAAATAACTGAAAAAGTGGTGAAAACTTATGAATTTTACGAGCTTTGTTGTCGAGATAATTTTGTGAATAAATTTAGTATTAACAAATTTTTTTTCTAAAGAATGTATATTATCGTTTATAGCGCTGGTTGATGGTTTCTTATCTTCATAAAAAGTCAAAAGATGTATATTTGAGAATTTTTTGGCCATCAAGGCCGCTGTACAAGTAGAATCAGTTCCGCCGGAATAAAGTATTACACAGCTTTGCTTGTGTCTAGTTGATATCTTTGGCATTAATTTTAAGAGTTGTTAAAAAATAACGGACCGTTCTCCCAAAAATTACAAACGGTAGATGTACAAAGAATGCTATAATTCTTGTATACTTCAGCCGAAATTTATAGGGCAATAATAATGCTATAAAACACACAAAAAACCCAATAATAAATTTAATTACTTTTGACATATATATTTTGTTAATATTTAAATTATATATATAATAGCTTTAAAGCAATATTTTATTGTAACATCATTTTAAAATGAAAATAAATAAAGTTTATCTATTTTGGCTAATCTTTTCTCTGTCATTGATTGTTTTAATATTGAGTTTTGTTGAAATTTTGCTTCGCCGAGAAGACCAAAAGATCGATCTACAACAGTCCAAAGAAAAAGGACTCATAACTGTATTTGGATCACTTGAGCAATTACGTAAGGTAAGTCATGCTTATAGTAATTATGAACTAGTATACGAACCGTATTTGCGGTGGAAAGGGAAACCAAACCAGTCAGGTGAAGTTCTACAAACCAACTCGTCAGGATACCGCAATGTAGAATTTCTCGAAAAGAAACAAAAAAATATATTCCGTATTATCATCACTGGAAACTCGTTTTCATGGGGATATGGTGCAAGTTCAAATGGTACAACAATTTCCGGATATCTTGAGCAGTTTTTGAATAAATTTTTACAAACTAAAGATAAAGCAACACGTGTGGAAGTAATCAATATGGCGGATCTTGGTTATGTATCCTTACAAGAATTGATACTTTGGAATACAATAGTTTCCCTGCAACCGGATTTGGTAATTCACTTGACAGGGTACAATGATGCGCGTGTGGAACTCAAAAAACAACCTATTCTTTTAATTCATCGATTTATTCCTGAATCTATTTTGCAAAAAGGGAAATGGTCTGTTATACCTTCCCTTGTACGATTTTATACAGGTGAATTAATCCAAGGAAGCAGTATCTACCGACGACTTTCACAGAAATTCAGCAGGAATAATTCCGCGCCAAATTCCAACTATATATATCCAAGCGATCCAGAGTTTCTATCGAATATGCGCTCAATTGCAGAAAGATCAGTTGATGAAAATATACCTCTTATAGTAGTTTTACAACCAACTCTGTTTACCGAAACAAAACCTCTGGCAGAAGGAGAAAAGAAGATTCTATCCTTTTACGAGCGGGCAGATCCGAAAAGTATATCATTTGTTTTAGAGAAATATAAACAATATCACACGGGTCTTTTGCAATTGGCAAAAAAGTACAATTTTATCTATATTAACGGTTCGACATTTTTTCCAGAACAAAAAGAGCAACTTTATATCGATGGCTCGCATGTATCTGATGAGGGTTATGCTATCATCGCAAAAAAACTAGCAACTATAGTTAAGGAGTATCTTGATTGAAACACCAATCTAAAAAGCTATATTTCAATAATGATACTCACTGGAATGTAAATGGCCATGAGTCAGCTACCACAGAAATTGCCAAATGGTTAGAGATAAATTATAAATGAAAACATTGATGAACAAGAAAAGAAGGTCGATCCTATTTATTTTATTAACAGTAGTCTTAATCATTATTACCAAAGTGAGTTGGCAGTATTTAAGTAACTTTGTTCAAAAACAGAAACCAGTTACACCGCTATTACAACAAGGTAAAGCCAGACCACCACTCCAAGATTTAACAATTGAAGCTATACGACAGCGTTCCTTTCCTGGCGGAAACATAAAGATAGAGGAAGATTTGAGTAGTCAAGATGGTTTCAGAAGTTACATCATTTCCTATCCTTCGGAAAGGCTGAAATTATATGCTTTGATGAATATCCCCAATACTCCCAAACCAAAGAGAGGCTACCCTGTCATAATTATCAATCATGGCTATATCCCGCCTGATAAATATTCAACTATCAATTCCTATAAAGAATTTAGTGACTTTTATGCGAAAAATGGTTTCTTAGTCTTTAAGCCTGATTATCGCGGGTATGGAAAATCAGAAGGAACAACTGAAAGTGGTTATTTTCCTGTCGCTTATACTTATGATGTGCTTAACTTAATCTCCTCTATTAAAAATTATAAAGAAGCTGATGCAAATAATATCGGCCTGTGGGGTCATAGTCTAGGTGGAAATGTGACTTTAAGAGCAGCTGTAAGTGTTTCAAAGGATATTAAGGCATCGGTAATTGTAGCTGGAGGAGGGGCCTCAGCAAATGATATTTTGAATTACTGGAAAACAAAGAAATATAAATCTCTTAGCTGGATAAAAGATTCGGGGGCTTATAAATTGATTGAGGAGTTGAATAATCCATCGGTTACTTCTGAATTTTTAGATAAAATTTCACCAATTAATTATGTTTCAAATATAACTGGGAGAGTCTCATTACATCATGGAGCAAAAGATGAATCTATACCGATATCATTTTCAGATACGCTTTACAAAGCTTTAAAAAAAGTTGGAAATAATGTTGAGTATTATGTCTATGAACAAGGAGATCATCAGTTTGGCGGCAAGGAAAAAGAAATGCTTTTGTAAAGATCATTGGCCTTTTTTAACCGATACTTAAAGGAGAAATAATGAAGAAGATAAAAAGATCTATTTTTTATATTATTTTTATTTTAATCATTTTTTTATTATTGATAGATAAAATATATTCTCAGAAAAGACAATTACAAAAGTCTGATAATCTCAAAGAGAGTAATTTTATGACTCAAAATTTTGAGATAGGTAAGGAAACTAAATTATGGTCTAAAAAGATTGACAAGATAGGGGTGGAGAAGGCATACCAGGAATTTAGTTCTATTTATGAAAATAAAGATATCACCACCCAGCATATAGCCGGACATCTGTTTGGCAATTTAATTTATGAAAAAAAGGGGTTGAAGGAGTTAGGCACTTGCGGGAATATGTTGGGATTTGGTTGCTATCATGTATTTGTTGCCAGAACGATTAGTGAAAAGGGACTCGAGGGGATTAAACAACTTGATAAAATCTGTCTGGAGAAATTTGGGCTGACAAATGGTGAATGCCAACACGGTATAGGGCATGGTTTGGCAGAATATTTTGGCTCTAGGCAGGCAGATTTATTTAAGGCTCTTACGGCCTGTAAACAGACTTCTGAAGCTGGATTATTTTCCGGATGCAGTTGGGGAGTATTTATGGAATACAATGTGCAGGTTAAGACTGATACAAAAAGAGAGACTGCAGCTTTGAGACTGAGAAAATTTGATGAGAAGAATCCATATGATCCCTGTCCAAAGGTTCCTCAAGAGTTACAAAATGTCTGTTATGCTCAACTGCCTCTGTGGTGGGATAAGATTTTAGAAGGAGATTTCAAAAAGATAGGCCAGCTTTGTCAAAAGATTGCTGATAAAAAAAATAAAGAGACATGTTTTTTTGGTACAGGCATGGTTGAGGCAAGTTTAAATGAATATGACATCGAGAAAACTTTAAAAATTTGCCGGGAAATGCCTGACCCGAATAAAGAATTTCTTTGCCGTTTGGGAGGCAGACTAAGTTTCCGCTCCCACCCCAAAAAGCAGTTTTTAGCCCCCCAAATGTGTGAAGGGCTAGAGGAAAAAGTCAAAAAACTTTGTCTTGAGGATAAACTCGACAATCTTTTTAGGAACTAATTTTCTAAATGCCATATAAAAAAATTATCATTGGTATCTTAATAATTATTATTTTTGTCCTGTCTATTGCCTTATATAATCCTTCGATTACTAAAATTAGGCATTTTATTTACCTTGCCTTCAATAAAGAAGTTTTAAGCTGTCCTCAGCCTTCTGTACTGAATACAATTTGGCAAGGCAAGGATAGTGAACTTTACCAAAAAGAATGGTCTGATTCCCATATAGTTTCAAGAAAATTAAATGTCAATAAATCCTCATCTAATCTGAAGTTTAAAAAGATGAAAAATAGATTAAATTCATATAAACCTCTTTTAACATCCAAAGAGCTCGGTTTAGAATACATGCCTTATGCTGGTATCACAGCTGGTGATATCAACCATGACGGTTATCTGGATTTAGTTCTTGCTAAAATCAATCAAAAAATAAGAGTGCTTATCAATACCCATAATAACGATTTTGAAGATGTAACAGGTTGTATTTTTGAAGGTGAGATACCAGAGGATGTGGAGTATGTAGCACTGGCTGATATGAATAATGACTCTTGGCTTGATCTGATAGTCGTTTATTCACAGTATAAAAAACCAAAGAATAATACTATCTATTATTTCAATCCTGAAACTCATAAATTCTATGACAGCAAAAACTACTTTGGGGAAGGCAAGAAATCTGTAGGAGGCATAGCCCTTTATGATATCAACAAAGATAAGAAGCTGGATTTTTATGTTTCTTTTGGGCTGGATTGGTTGTCCCCGAAAGGAAATTATCCACCTCATTATACAAATCCACCATTTAAAGATGAATTCTGGGTAAGTGATCAAAACGGCTGGAGGCAGTCACTAGACAAATATTTTCCCGATATAATAAGCAGAAATTCAAATTCTGGCATGACCGCAACTTTCACAGACATCAATCAAGATGGACTGATTGACTTTTTATTAGGCAATGATTTTATGGAGCCATCTTTTACTCTTTTAGGAGGAAAACAAGACAAATTTTCTTTAATTGATAAAAATAAAATACCTTATAATGCTTTTGCCAGCATGACCTATTTTTCTCTTGATCTTGATAATGATGGCTTTTTTGAACTTTACGAAGTAGGAGTCTCACATAAGGAAGATGACAGATCTAAATTGAAGACGCCTTATAAATTTGAGATGAAAGGAGGAGAAGGAGAATTTGGCAAGATCCAGAAAGATTTTACCACATTCATCAAAAATAAAGAGAGAGGAGGTCTTGATCTTGACTGCTCAAAATATAAAAATTTTTATATCAATGCTTATTGTGGGGATTTAAAAGCCACCCTCGAGGCAAAATGGTTGAATAAAATCTCTTTATGCGATAGGGTTTTAAGCGGTGGCATGAAAGCCCAATGTAAAAGGGAGATATGGTATGAAGGAACTCAAAATAAGGATAGAAAAGAGAAGTCTTTCTTTGACTCCAATCTTTTCCCCCCCAAAAAAAGAAAGAATGCTCTACTTAAGTACGATAAGCAAAAGGAGAAGTATATTAGTGTGGATGATAACGATGACGCTTATTATACAGATTTTACTTGGAATGCCTATCCCTTTGATATAAATAACGATGGTCTGCAAGATATTTATATAGGCAATGGCTTTACTATATCATCCCATGATAAAAATAGACTCCTTATGAATCATTCCCAAAATGGGAAGATTATTCTTAAAGATGAGGCAAAAGAATATGGTGTAGATCTTGATGATGATACCAGAGGCATAATCATAGCTGATTTTGATAATGATGGAGATGGAGAGATAGTGGTGAATAATTTCTTATCCGAGGCAAAATATTTTGAAAATAAAATAGGGGGTGATTCAATTGAGGTTGAACTTCGAGCAAAAAATTCTAATTATTATGCCATTGGAGCCACGCTTAAACTTTTTACTAGCAAAGGAATTCAAGTAAGGGAAATTAATCAGGGGGGTCATTGGGACACTGCACAGCCATTTATCCAACATTTTGGGGTTCCGAAAGGCGATCAGGTTAAGTATATAGAGATCAGTTGGCCTGATGGGCATAAACAAGAGATCGATAATCTATCGATAAATAACAAATATGTCATATATGAATAAAAAATTGAAGATATCAATAATTCTTATTCTTTTATTTTTAAACTCCTTACTTTTTTTTAAAATCATTAATTTTCCCCTGACTTGGCAAAAATTTTTTAAGCCTGCCTATTATTTCACTAATGTCACTGATAGAGCATTCGGCAAAATAGAGGGGATGGGAAATGTAGAGAGACAATCAGTTTTGGTAATTGACTATGATAATGATGGGCGGGAGGATCTATTTTTCCCTGGAAATAACGGCAACAAACTTTTTAGAAATATGGGCGATGGTACATTTAAAGATGTTTCCAAAGAGACCGGGGTTGACAAAGATGTAGGAATGGGCACTTCAGCCATTGCGGCTGATTTTGATAATGACGGAGCTATAGATATTATAGTTGGTCATGGACTTAAAACTGGAGACAAACTAGAAGGATCCTTTACTGAAGGAGAGGGAAGATTAACATTTTATAAAAATCTACAGGCAGAAACTGGACAAGCTAAATTCAAAGATATCACTTCCGATGTTTTTCCAAAAATTGTATTTCCTGATGGAAGAAAAGGAGGCAGATATACTAAAATGTTAACTGCTTCAGATATCGATGGAGATGGGTATTTAGATTTATATCAAGCTAATAGAGTTGATCAAGATTTTAACGATTATAAGAATTTTAGACACAGAGGTTCTAAAAATATTCTCTGGCACAATCTTGGAATAAAGTCTGATGGCACTTGGGCGGGTTTTGAGGATATCACAGATAAGGCTTCTTTGGATGGTTCTCTTGGCGGCGTACCCCATCCGAAAGGATACGAGCCACCGCAAAACAAGGTGGGACTGGCGCTTGACAAGCTGGGACGGCCTGCGGGAGAGGAGAACACCAATATCACCCATGCTGCCATTTTCACTGATATAGATAATGACGGCGATCAGGATCTAATTGTAGCCAATGATTTTCCTGATTCTTTTTTGATTTTAAGAAATGACTCAAGTCCAGGCAAAATCTTATTCACGAATATAACCGGCAAACTAGAAACGATGGGTGGTTGGATGGGGATTGATTCGGGGGATTTAGCTGGTGATGGAAATTTTGACCTATTTTTGACCAATGTGGGAGTCTGGAATGGGAAAAGATGGCCTAATGAGATATTGTTAAATAAAGGTAACGGGAGATTTGAGAAGATAGGACAAAAATTAGATATAAAACCAGACCTTAGTATTCCGAATTTAGACCCAAATCAATCACGTTCTGTCAACCTTGGCTCTTATGAATTTGGATGGGGTGTTAATTTTTTGGATTTTGACAATGATGGTAAGAACGATATTTTTTGGTATGGCTCACTAGGACATAAAGTTTATGAACAAGTTAGTGACGTTACTAAACCTGTTGTTTTTATAAAAGGAACGGTAAATGCAGGAAGGTTTTTAAGAAATGACGGGAATCTAAAATTTACAGAAATTACAAATAAAGCGGGAGTATTGGATATTTATAAACCTGGGGAAAGAGGTTTAGGAGCAATTGAGAATGGAAGTGGTTTAGCTATTTTTGATTTTAATAACGATGGATTTATGGATATAGTTATGGGCAATACCAGGCTTCAAGCCTCACATGAACCTAGCAAATATCCTGTTTTTTTATTTAAAAATAATGGCAATAACAACAATTGGATTAAAATTAGCTTAGAAGGAACAAAAAGTAACAGGTCTGCTGTAGGAGCAAAGGTATATGTCAAAACCAAAAATAAGATACAGGTTAAAGAGGTAAAAGCAGGAGTTGGATATGCTTCAGGAAGCAGTCTCAAACTTCATTTTGGATTAGGAAAAGACAAAAAGCTAGAAGAGATAAAAATCC
>Ga0209515_10006888_pt1 | contig 13937 bp, 9 predicted proteins | sample Subgroupgradi54m_FD_187454 | JGI IMG/M metagenome (GOLD analysis project Ga0209515, IMG submission 187454) | Subsurface groundwater microbial communities from S. Glens Falls, New York, USA - GMW60B uncontaminated upgradient, 5.4 m (SPAdes)... ...
GGCGTAGAACCGATCGTATCCGGCGAACAGCTCGTCGCCGCCGTCCCCGGTCAGCACGACGGTGACCTTCTCGCGTGTGAGCCGCGACACGATGTAGGTCGGCACCGCCGACGAATCGCCGAAGGGGCCGTCGTGGTGCCAGATCAGCGTGTCGATCAGGTCGAGCGCCGACGGCGACACGCGAAATTCGGTGTGATCGGTCTTGAATCGATCTGCGACGAGGCGCGCGTGCGCGGTCTCGTCGTAGGCGGGATCGCCTTCGAAGCCGATGCTGAACGTCTTGACCGGCGTTGCCGTCAGCCGGCTCATGAGGCCGACGACAATCGTCGAGTCCAAGCCGCCGCTCAGAAATGCGCCAAGCGGCACGTCGCTGACTAGGCGGCGCTCAACGGCGCGTGTCAGCCGATCGCGCACACCCCGGGCCGCTTCCTCGTGCGCCACCGGCCGCACGGCCGACGACGCCGGGTACTGCACCTGCCAGTATCGGCGAGACGCGATCCGGCGGTCGGACGCGATCGTCATCAGGGTTCCCGGCGGCACCTGAAAGACGTTCTTGTAGAAGGTGGCGGGCCCAGGTACGTAACCATAAATAAAGTAGGACGGCACCGCCTCGTGATCCAGTGCGATCGTGATGTCCGGATGCGCGAAAAAAGACTTGATCTCCGAAGCGAAGGCGAACAGTCGATCCGACTGGTAATAGAACAGCGGTTTCTTGCCGGCGCGATCGCGCGCGAGCGTGAGTCGCCGCCGGCGCTCGTCCCAGATAGCGATCGCGAACATGCCGTCGAGCTGCTCGACGCAGTCGGGACCCTGCTCCTCATACAGGTGGACGATCGTTTCGGAGTCCGACCGCGATCGGAAACGGTGCCCGTTGGCGACCAGGCGCTCGCGGAGCTCGCGGAAATTGTAGATTTCTCCGTTGAAGACGAGCTGCACGGAGCCGTCCTCGTTCGCCATCGGCTGATTGGCGTTGGGTGTCAGGTCGATGATCCGAAGGCGGCGGAACCCCAGTCCGGCGACGCTCCCCGGCGAGACATACACGCCGTCACTGTCCGGACCTCGGTGCCGCAGACGATCGCGCATCGCGACGAGCTCGACGTCGCTCGGCGGCCGCCCGTCGAACCGGAGTTCACCGCAAATGCCGCACATACTCCGCTTCCATCACACGAAAAAACTGTAGTTGAGCAGGGCGTGTTCCAGCCACGTCATCCACCGCGCGGCCCAACGGGTCGCCGCGGTGGCGGTCAGCGGCGCCAGCGTCCGGCTGTTGTTCGTCTGGTTGACATCGAGCAGCAGCGCGCGATCGGGATCGATGGTCGCCGAGAGGGCGCGCGATGGACCGCGATACGCAAATGTTTTCCGCGTGTTGCGGCCATCCCAGTGCTCGACCGCGCGGGCGCCGTCTTCAAACGAAACGAGGATGGTGAGGCCGCGGCCGCTCTCGAACGGTCCCACGCGAGGGGCGCTGGATCCTGTGAACAAGCCATCGCCGAGCCGTGCGGCCACAACACTCGTAGTGAACCCGCCGGCGAGGTCAGGGACACTGGTGAGCTCGGTGACGGCGTAGTCGAAGACCGCCGATCCACCAAACGTCTGCGCGAACAGCCACGAGAGATCCTGACCGGTCGCTGCCGACGCGACGCGTGCGAAATCGTCGACCGTCGGTCGGCCCGCGCGAAAGCTCCGCGCGAATTCTGCGAGCACGCCATCGCACACCGGCTGGCCCACCCACCGCTCGAGCGTGTTCAACATCAACACTGTCTTCGCGGCAAGACTGCGTGCTTCGGCCGGCGAAGATGGGCCCACCACCTCAGCGCGACGATTCGCGCGATATGCGGGCAACGGCTCGCCATCGGCCTCCGGCAACAGGCGGACGCGCACGAATCGCGGAACCAGTCCACCGAAGTACCGCTGTTCGAGCATGGCGTACCCTGGTTCGAGGTTGTCTCCCTGGAACAACGGAATCACGACGCGACGCGCCGTGTATTCGACAAGGCCGTCCACGAACCACGGGGGCAAGGCGCCCGTGTTAACGGCTTCGGACCAGTAGCGGCGCGCAATCCCGCGCGCCGCCGCCAACTCCGGCGCCATCGCCGTCGGCGACGACCACCAGGGTGTCCGCGCGAGAACCACTGTCGAGGGCTCGGCGGTCGTCGCCGAGTGCCACGGCGGGTCGACGATCGTCAGCGACGCGCGCGGATACGGCCCGAGCCACGGCGTGAGGAGCGCGAGCGATCGAATGGCCGCACGCAAGTACCGCGGCGCATCCCTTCGATGTTCGGCCTGGATGATCGCCTGAACCTCCACGGGCGGAACGTCTGCCGCCTCAAAGCGGTCACCGAACTCGACAGGTGCGACGCCACCACCGCGGACGCACCCGCTCGCCGCGAGGAACAGTACGGGCAGGGCGCATACGGCGCTCAGGCGGCCGACTGGTAGAATATCCACTGGTGTCTCATCCCGACGATCGACGTGTTGACCGGCGCGCGTTTCTCAAGGCGGCGGGCGCGTTGGCGCTCTCCGTTCCGGCTCGACGTGCGGCAGCGCTGGGTCCGCTGCTGGCGCCAGACGCAAGCACTCCCGCCACGCTCTACAACGGCATCCGTCTCGCGCAGCCGTGGCCCCCTTCCTACCACGGGCTGTCGCCGGCGCCGGTCACGCCGCCCTACCTCGTCGATCGTCCGGCGGTCGTGCCGATCGACGTCGGCCGTCAGCTGTTCGTCGACGATTTCCTCGTCGAGGAGACGTCGCTGACACGATCGTTCCATCACGCAGAGTACCACCCGAGTAATCCGATCCTGCGGCCGGACGCGAAGTGGGAGAACTACGACGAGTACGCCCAGCGCACGAACACACGACCGAATCCAGCCGCCATGCCGTTCAGCGACGGAGTCTTTTACGACCCGGACGCACGTATCTTCAAGATGTGGTACATGGGCGGCTACGGCCAGAACACGTGCTACGCGACGTCGCACGACGGAATCGCCTGGAACAAACCGGCGCTCGACATCGTGGCCGGCACGAACATCGTCACTCGTGGGAGCCGCGACTCGTCCACAGTGTGGCTGGACCTCGTGGAGCGCGATCGAACCAGCCGGTACAAGATGGCGCGATGGTACGACCACTACATGGAGTTGCTGGCGTCTGGCGACGGCGTCCATTGGCGCGCGATGGGTCGCACGGGGTTGACAGGCGATCGCACGACATTTTTCTACAACCCGTTCCGCGGCGTGTGGGTGTACAGCCTGCGCGGCGAGAGCACCTTTGGGGGCTTAGGTCGCTATCGGCGGTACTGGGAAACGCCGGACCTGTTCACGAACGTCGACTGGCGGAAGGAGGAACCGGTGTTGTGGGTCGGCGCGGACAACGCGGATCCACGGCGGCCCGAGTTCAACGTACCGGCCGAGCTCTACAACCTCGACTGCGTCGCGTACGAAAGCGTGCTGCTCGGGCTGTTCACCATCTTTCGCGGCGAGCGCACGGAACGCGAGAAGCCGAACGACGTGTGCGTCGGATTCAGCCGCGACGGCTTTCACTGGGTCCGCCCGGACCGTCGTGCCTTTCTCCAGGTGTCCGAGCACGTCGGCAGCTGGAACTGGGCCAACGTGCAGTCGGCCGGCGGTTGCTGCCTGATTGTCGGCGACACGCTGTATTTCTACGTCAGCGGTCGTCGCGGCGTGCCGGGCACCGGCGACCCTGGCGTGTGCAGCACCGGCTTGGCGACGCTCAGGCGCGACGGCTTCGCGTCGATGGACGACGGCGGAACGGAGCCGCGCGTGCGTCGCGTGGCGCCGGCGACGGCGCCTGGCACGCTCACCACGAGGCCGGTCCGATTTAGCGGACGGCATTTGTTCGTGAACGTCGACTCGGCGGCCGGCGAACTGCGTGTCGAGGTGCTCGACCGGGAGGGCCGCACGATCGCGCCGTTCTCGGAGGCTGAATGCACGCCGGTGCGCGCGGACAGCACACGGGCGCATGTCACGTGGTCCGCAGCTGCCGATCTCGCGCGCGTCGCCGGCGAAATCGTTCGCTTCCGTTTCCACCTCACGCGCGGACGCCTGTACGCGTTCTGGGTGAGCCCATCGGCCGACGGTACCAGTCGAGGGTACGTCGCGGCCGGTGGGCCGGGTTTCCTGGGCATCGAGGACGACGGCCGCGCGAGCCGTCATTGACGGTTGGTCCAGCCACGCGCCCAGTAGTACACCCAGGCGGCGTAGTTGTACACCGCATCATCCGAGAGCATCAGCGACTCATCGTTGGGCAGCAGCCACGGCGGCGACGGTACTCCGTCGGAGCGAATGGGTGCGACGGACGGCACCGGGTCGAAGCCGGCGGCGCGAAACACCGCCAGCGACCGGCGCATGTGCGCGGGCGAGGTCACCAGCACGAAGCGCTGGACGTGTGCGGACTGCAACAGAGGCCCGATGAGCCGCGCCTGGTCGCGCGTCGTCTTCGACTGCGACTCCTCGACGATGGCGCCCGGCGCGATGCCGACCTTCACCATCACCTCGCGTAACATTTCGCTTTCCGGCCGAAGCTGCCGGTCTGGCCGCGGAATCCCGCCCGATGCGACGAGGACGCGCGCGCCAATCAGCTTGAACACGCGCGCGCCTTCGAGCGCGCGCATCATGCTCGGCCTCGACGGCGTGCCCGCGACGTCGCCGCCGACGGTCGCCGTCATCGCGCCGCCCCCGAGCACGAGCACGGCCTCAGCTCCGCTTGCCTCGTCGCGCGTCATGACGCGCGTGAGTCCGTGGCCCAAGCCTCCGACGAGCAGGGTGGCGCCGACCGGCGTGGTCACGAACCAGTAGCCGAGCACGACTGCCATCAAATAGTGTCGCGGCGCACGTGACGCCGGACGTCGCCACAGCCAGACGACGCCGACGGCCAGGACCACGAACATCCCGAGTGGCGACGACAGGTGAAGCTGTTCCTTGACGAAGTCGAGAACCACGACCCTAGTTGCGTCCGGAGCGAAACGGCTAACCGCCGAGACCGCTCACCCCTTCCCCTTACAAGGGCTTGGGCCGGACGATCCTGATCGAGCGCACTGGAGCGTCTTTTTCATCGACCTCGACCAGCGGCTCGATCCCGACACGTAGCCGTGCCAGGTGCACGTTGTGCTCGGTACAGAGCACCTCCAGGTTGTTCAGCCGTTCGGGAGGGATCGTGCGCGCGCTGATGACGACTGCGTCGACCGACGCCGCCTTCAACAGGAGGGTTAGCGCCGAGTAGCCACCCAGCACGGTGTAACCGTCCACGCGGATGCCGGCTTTGCGCGGATCGTCGTCGATGAACCCCACAATCCTGACGTCTTCCCCGCCTGAGAGGATCTCGCGGATCACCAATGCGGCGGCGTCACCCGCCCCGTAGATGAGCACACGCCGGCCCGACTGACGTTGCCGCTGCATGAATTCGCCGACGAGACGGAACGAGGCGCGCGAGAGGGTGACGGCGATCAGCAGCAGCACGGCGTAGATGGCAAAGACCGTGCGGGAATATGCAAAGAACCGATAGACGCCCAGAATCACGAGCAGCGCCGTCGCCGCGCCGAAAAACACGCCGCGGGCGACCACGAGCGTGTCCATCATCCCGAAGTGCCGCCACACGCCGCGATAGACGCCGACCGCGAAGAACGCCACCATCTGCGCCGCCAGAATGACCGGCAGCGACCGCGAGAACATCGCGAAATTCTTCATGAAATCTTCGGGATCCTCGAAGCGCATCCGATAGGCCGCGTAGTAGCACATCACGACCAGGCAGAAGTCGAGCAGCACTTCGGCGACACGCCGCTTGTACATGAACTCGACGACGATGGGCGTGAGCGTGCCCTGCTCCACGCGACCGTCGGCAGCGTCGTACACACGAATGCCCGCAAGGTACGCCGCGAAGAGCACCATCCCGATCAGGAAGATGGACGCGGCGAGGAGCACCGACCATTTCTGACTGAAGTTGCCGACACCGATACCGAGGACGCCGCCGACGAGAGCAAGCATCCACAGCAGCGCGACCGCTCGCCGTTCCGACAGACCGATGGCCACGAGCCGGTGCGACGAATGATCGCGCCCGCCCTGCGACGCGCGCCGTCCGGACACCCATCGCGAGGCCGTCACGAGCGTGGTGTCGAAGATGGGGATGAGCAGCACCAGGACCGGACCCGCGACGATCGAGAGCACGTCCGACCGGCCGGGGCCCTGGTGGCCGGTGCTCAGCGTCGCCGCGGCGAAGCTGAACCCGAGCAGCAGGCTGCCGCTGTCGCCCATGAAGATCGAGGCGGGATGGAGGTTGTAGGCGAGGAACCCGCCGGTGGCGCCAAGCAGAATCGCGAGATACCGCACTTCGAAGAACGCCCGCGTGCCGGCCGCGCCGGGCAGCAGATCGACGAGCAGCGCGGCGCCGACAATCAGCGCGATGCCGGCGCATAGGCCGTCCATGTTGTCGATCAGGTTGAACGCGTTCGTCAGGCCGACAATCCAGAACAGCGTCAGCAGCGAATCGAGCGTCGTCGATTGCAGCCAGTTGAGGCGGTAGTCGAAGAACAGCAGCGCCGATGCCAACGCGATCTGCACGATGAGCTTCGTCGACGGCTTCAGCGACAGGACGTCGTCGACGAGGCCGGCGCCGAACATGATGGCGGCGGTGATCGTGAGGGCCGGCAGCTTGGACACGACGCCGAAGGCCGCGGCGCAGCCAAAAAACACGATCGCGATCCCGACGCCACCAAACAAGGCGACCGGACGCCGGTGCCAGCGATCTTCACGGGGGCGCGCGACCAGTCCGAGCCGGAGGGCAACGAGCCGGCAGAGGGGAACGACGACCAGCGACAGCGCCAGCGCCACGAGGAACGGCCGACCGATCGTGGTCAGCATTGAGTGAGCGTCAGCATGGTAGCAAGAACGTCATGACCGGGCAAGGCGGCACTTGAGCAGCGCGTACACCGCGTCGACACCGTCCGTCCAGCGGATCTTCTTCCCCTCATCGACGCGCCGCGGATTGTACCGCACCGGCACTTCAACGATGGTCCGCCCGGCGCGCAGCAGTTTTGCGGTGAGCTCCGGCTCGAAATCAAAGCCGACGCAGCGCAGTCGGACGCCGACAAGTGCCTCGCGGCGGAAGACCTTGTAGGCAGTTTCCATATCGGTCAACCGCGCTCGAAACAGCACATTCGTGAGCCAGGTCAGGAGCCGATTGCCGAAACGCACCCGGAATGGAATATGGGCGGTCGGTGACAAGAAACGCGATCCGTACACGACATCGGTTCGCCCCGCGAGAATGGGAGCGAGCAGCCCGCCGTATTCCTGGGGATCGAGCTCCAGATCGGCATCCTGAATGAGAATGACGTCGCCGCTCGCGTACTTGAGGCCGATGCGGACCGCGCCTCCCTTCCCGACGTTGATCGGGCTGTGGTGGATGCGGATGCGCGGATCGCTGGCCCAGCGGCTCGAGTCGATCGCTTGCCTGGTGCCGTCGACCGATCCGTCGTTCGCGATGATGATTTCCTTGTCGATCGCACCGATGTCGACCGCGCGCACGCGCTCGACGACCTCGCCGATCGTCTGCGCTTCGTTGTAGACGGGGATGATGATCGAGAGCTTCACCGGTATGATGCTGTGACATGTACGGCCGGATCGAGCGCGCCCTGAACAGCCACTGGACCGTGTACGCGGCGTCGGCGACCTCGCTGGCGCTGGGGCTGTTCTTCATCTTCGTCTGGGCGCCGCATCCGTGGGGATGGGAGGGCTTCGATCATTATCACGACCTCGCGCTCGACCTCGCCCGCGGCCGCCAATTCCCCACGATGGAAGTGCCGTGGGCCTATGCGTACTTTCTCGCCGCGTTCTATCGCACGTTCGGGGATCATCTGTGGATTCCGCTGGTCGTGCAGGCGGCGCTGAACGCGCTTATGCCGCTGCTGGTGTTTGCGTTCGCTCGCACGTGGTGCAGCCGGCCGACGGCTGTGCTTGCCGCTGCGCTCACCGGAGTCTTCTCGTTCAATACGGTCTACGCCTCGACTGCATCCTCTGATGCCGTTTGCACCGTGATCTTCATGGCGGCCGTGGTCGTCTTCACTCGCGCGATCGACCGCGGCGTTCGAGGTCTGACGCCGTTCGCCGCTACCGGCGCGCTGACCGGCATCGCGCCGCAATTCCGTCCAAATCTGATCCTGCTGCCGCTGTTGTTCGCCGCATATGGACTGTGGGCCGAACCCACCCGGCGCCGCCTCGCGCAGTCGACCGTGCTGCTGGCCTGCGCCGTCGCGGCAGTCACGCCCTGGGTGGTGCGCAACCACCGGCTCACGGGCACCGTGCTGCCAACAAGCGTCCACGGCGGCGTGCAGCTCTGGTACGGCACGCTCCAAGTCGGACCGTATTTGAACAGCCGCGCGTACAACCCGCGGTCGGCGTTCGACGCGCCGGCATTCGAATACACGAGTCTGGAGAACGTGCCCATCGTCGTGGAAGGACAGGTCAACTGCACCGAAGAAGCGCTCAACGACGTCGCGCTCGCGTACTGGTCCGACGCCGATGCAACCGAACGGCGTCTGGCGCCGACGCGTGCCGACGCCAGACACTATACGTGGGAGATTCCAGCACCCGAGCGGGATGTCATCATTTATTACTACTTCGTCACCGTCTGGTCCGGGGCCTCCGGACGTGTCGTTCGGACGACGCCCCCTGCAGGCGCGCGCGCCCCTTTTGTGTACATGGTCAACCACAATCACCTGGGCGACCTCGACCTCCACGGCGACTTGCTCGACGTGTTCGACGTCGTGCGCCTCATGCGGTCCATCGCCTGGAAAGAACCTGTGCCGTTCGCGGACAGGCTCCGCGGAGCTGGCGTGATGGATGCGCGAGAGGCCGTTGTGGTGCTGATGCGTCCCCTTCTCGGCGCCGCAGCGAGCAGCGTCGTCGCCAACATCGAATCCGACGCGGGGCGGGCGCGAATGACGTTCTCGGACGGCTCAACGATGTTGGTGCCGCACGATTGGCGAGGCCGCATCACCGACTTGACTGTCACGGAAGGCGTCGCTTCAACACTGATGGTATCGCGAATCGCGTTCAGCGCCCTCGAAACCGCTCCACCTCGACGGCCGGCAGAAATTGAGGTGTGCGCTCAGGTGGGAGACGTGGCCGTCAATCAGGTGTTCTACCGGCGGGAGCCGCACATGATGCGGCGATACTCGGCGCTGGCCTTCGACAATATTCGGCGGGATCCCGTCGGGTTCGCGCTCGCCTCGGCGTACCGCGCGGTGCGCCTGTTCGTGATCGCGGGCGCCTCGGATCGCTTCACGGCGCAACAGTTCACTGAGAGCCGCTGGATCTACACCGCCGGAATGGGCGTCTCCATCCTCTACCTGACCCTCTTCGGCATCGGCGTCGTTGTCGCCTGGCGGCGCGGCCACAACATCGGTCTGCCGCTGCTGCTGATCGGGTACGTGCCGGCGACGCTGGCGCCGGTGCTCACCAACATGCGGTACACCGTCACCGTCCAGCCGCTCATGTTCGTGTTTGTCGCCGTGGCGACGACCGCCCTGCGCCACAGAGACGAAATGAGTTTAGGCGGTCTTCCGCAAGATTACCGCTGACTTCGAGCCGGCGACATCGATCACAACTTTCTCGACCGAGCACTTCGCCGCTCCCAACAAAGCTGCAGCCTTTGGATCGTTTGCGTAGAAGACAAGCAGGCTGCCGGCCGGCGCCTCGCTCAGGTCAAGGCCATCTGCGGCAATCATCCGTGTGCGCGCCAGTAGGTCCTCTCGATTGTGCTTCGCCAGGTAAAATCTCCATCGCGCGGCGACATCGTCCAGATCCTGACTCAAGTACACCGTCGGCACATGGGCCGACGAATCAGAGGACATCACGTACTCAGCCACGTCGCGAAAATCGATCGGGTCGAACCAAAAGGCGGACCGAACGCGGTAATCTGTCAAGTAGTCACGGTAGAAGTACGCGTACTGGATCGGCATGGCCAGCAACAAGAGCATCGCCGCGAGCCGAACGAAGTATCTTGGCTGTCGCAGCAGAAACTCGACGCCGAACACGGCTATCAAGACGCCAAAAGGGAGCACGAAGAGCTCACGCTGGATGGCGTAACGCTCGTCGACCAGCGTAGCAGGCAGTGGCGCGAGAGCCAAGCCTGCGAGGAGAACGACGCTGACGGCCGAACGGCGGCGCGACCACAGATCGTAGACACCACACACGAGAAACACGCTGACTGGCAAGAGGAATACGCCTACCCTCCGAGTGGTGTGCGTCAGATTCGAACCGCCAGAAAAAAACAGGTACGCCGGGTTGAAGTAGTCCCAATACACGGAGAGACGTTCCTGAACGTTGTTGTAGTTGAGAACGTCATTGGCTCCCTGAAGCGGCGACAGATGACGAATGTCATACACCTTGTAGCGTCCGATCGTGTCGCGCAACATGTCTGGATGAGACCACAGCCACGGGACGAGGATTAGCAGAGGCAGCGCACACCCAAGGCCGGCGGCCAGAGACAGTGGCATTGACCCACGCCGTGAGAGGCGTTGGGCAATCCACGTGAGAAGCAGGTACAAGGGCATCATCACCCAGGCGGCAATGTAGCTATAGAAACCGACGCCCAGGAGGGCCCCCGCCGCCAGCAACAGCCAGGCATTGCCTGTCTCCAGAAATGTCACGAGGCACAGGAGCCATCCGAGCACCAGCGGCACCGGGCAAATGTAGTCGAGCGCCTGGCGGCTGAAGATGAGATGCGCCGGCGTCAGCGCAAGCGTCAGAGAGGCAAGCGCCGCGTACACCGCGTTGGGAAACAACCGCCTCGCCAGGAGATACATGAGCAGCACATCGATGATCCCGATGAGCGCCGTCGGTATCCGAATAGACGCCTCGGTCAGCGGCACAAACTTCAAGACCAGCGCGATCAGGTAGAACAACACGGGTTGATACCACCTGGTGCCGCCCTGATCCGCCGCCAGCGAGTCGGGCGTGTGGAAGAACAGCGGCATGCGATCCCCGTTCAGATCGCGGCCCGCTGACGCGATCGAATGGGCCGCGGTCGCGAATCGAGCCTCGTCGCCGCCGAGATAGATCGGCGCACTCGAGATCCTCCACAAAGAGAGGATGCCGGCCAGAGGCAGGACGAAGGCGAGCGGCCACCACGTCACCGCGGATCGCGTGGGCGGAGGGGTCATGGGCACCGTGACTCGAACACGTCCGCAATCCTCTCCGACGCCCGGCCGTCCCCAAAGGGGCTGACGGCGCGGGCCATCTTCGCCATCCGTCCCGAAGGTGACGAGAAGGCTCACGATGCAGGCGGACGCAGCCAGCGGCGGCACGACATCAACAGCCGCCAGTACTGGCCGAGCAGGCGTGCGTTGTAGGTCATGTGCGAGGTGCCGTGGCGGCGCGTGCGCAGGACGATAGGGACTTCGACGATCCTGAATCCGGCGGCGTACGCCTTCACCACGCTCTCGAGCTGAATCGTGAAGCCGTCCTGCCCAAGCGCGATCGCCTCGAGCACCGCGCATCGCATCGCCCGATACCCCGTCGTCAAATCGCGGATGGGGAGGCCCAACAGCCGTCGTGCGAAAGCGTTGCCGATCCGGCTGATGCACGCGCGCCAGAGGGGAACGCCCTCCATGCCGCCGCCGGCGACGAATCGCGACCCCAAGGCGACATCCGCGCCGTCTGACAGCGCGGTCACGAGCTTCGGAAGGTCGTCCGCCCGATGGCTCAGGTCGGAGTCCATGAATATCGCGGCGTCGCAGCCTCGACTGCGCGCGGCGGCGATTCCGGACTTCAGCGCGGACGCAAAGCCGCGATTCGCACGATGCGTGACGACGTGAAGGCAGGCGATCCGGCGTGAGAGGTCGCCTAGTTCGGCCGCCGTCTGATCCGTCGATCCGTCGTCAACGACGATGACATCCAGATCCAGCGCATCGCGACGGGCAACGGTCACGAGCTCGTCGATAAGCGGCGTCAAATTATTTGCTTCGTTGTACGCGGGGAGCACGACGGCAACGTTCACCGACGACCTACTCTCCACTTTCGGTCCATAATGGATCGCGACTCGAAGATGTCTGCGCTCCCCCTGGCAGCCGGGTTCGCCTCGCTCGGCCTGATGTACGTCCTTGGCGCACGGATGTTCGCCAGCGCACGGTTCGGCATCGTCACAGCCGGCGTCTTCGCCCTGACACCGCTCGTCTGGCGACAAAGCCAGAACGCGCCTGCCTCGCTCTACGGGCTACCTTTCGTGGTGGGCTGGCTGCTGGCCGTCGTGCACTTCCAGAACGCGCGCGCGCCGTGGTGGTCCGCCGTCGCCGGCGGCGTTCTGGGACTCGGTGTGTACACCTCTTACGCCGCGGCGGTCATGATGCCGCTCTACGTGCTGCTGACGGTTGCAGTGATCGCTTGCGTTCGTCCAGTTCCGTTTCGCCGGCTCGGCCTGTTCCTGGGTGCGTTTTCCGTTGCGGCCGGTCCGCTCGCGCTCTCCTTGATCCTTCACCCCGGACGTTTTCGAAATACCGTCAACACGTTTCACCTCTACGACGCCAATCGGTTCAACGTGCTGCAAGGGGTGCACGAGATGGTCAGTTGGGTTGGACTGACGGCCCGCGCGGAGGTGTATTACGACTACTTCAACCCCGCATTTCTCTTTCTCAGCGGCGAGGTGCTGCTCCTGCCCCTCGTCGTGCTGATTCCCATCGGTCTGCGCCAGATTCTGGGCGACGAAACGACGTCCCTTGCGCGGCTCTCGGCGGCCGGCTTTCTCGCGGCGCCGTTCGCCGCGTCGCTCACGGCCGAGCGGCCGACGCCCGGACGCATCCTCTTCATCACGCCGTTTGCGGCGATTATCTCGGTTTACGGCGTTCAACGGCTGCTGCGCTGGTCTTCGCGCAAGTACTCCCGGTACTCTCACTCGGCCCGTTAGAGCAGGTCTAGTTCCTCCGCAGAATGGCGGCCGCCGGCGTGTCTGCGACGTCTCTGACGACCTGAACGATCGAGCACCGATCGGGACCGAGCAGGTCGTTCAGCCGGGGGTTGTTGGCCTCAACGACGAGGAGGCTGCTCGACGGGATGTCGTTGGGGTTGAAGCTTGCCACTGCAAAATATTTGGTGCGCGCCCACAAGTCCGGCTTCCGACTCTTCACGAGATGGAACTTCCACTGCACCGACTTTCCCGTTCCGAGAGTGTCGCTTAAGTACACAGCTGGAATGCGGGCTGAAGCGTCACGTGCGACGACGTACGCCGCGACATCGCGGACGTTCAGGTAGTCGAAGCGAAAGAACGAGCGAATCTGATAGTCGCCGAAGTAGTCCCGGGCGAAGGAGACGAACTGAATTGGAACGCTCAGGACGAGGAGCGCCGCCACGACCGCGGGCGCCAGTCGGCGCTTGGCGATGAGCCACTCCACGCCGGCGACGCAAACGAGCACGCCGAACGGCACGACCAGAAGCTCCCGCGCGGTCGCGTATCGGGGGGCTTCCGGCAGCGCCGCGACAATCGGCACCGGTGCAAAGAAGAACCCCACGAGGAGCACGGCCCGCGCGATCGAAAAACCTTGCCGCCAGATGCTCCAAACACCACATGGCAAGAGCACGGCGGCCGCCAGCAGGAACACACCGGCGCGTCTGGTCGCCCACATCGGATCCGAGCCGCCCGAGAAAAAGAGGTACGAAGGATTGAAGTAGTCCCAATACAGCTCGACGCGCTCGGCCAGCTTCAAGCCGGTGGCGACACCGTAGCCGTGGAAGGTGTCGCGCAGCATGCCGGGATGGAGCCAGAACCAGGGAACGAGCGGCAGCAGCGGCACGGCGAATGCGGCGCCGAGTGCCACGTGGTCCCGGAGCGGTTTCCCGGAGAGCCACAGCACGACACCCGTCACCGCAAGATAGAACGGCATGACCATCCAGGACGAAATGTAGGAGTACAGTCCGACGCCGAGGACGATGCCGGTG
>Ga0209515_10006889_pt1 | contig 13937 bp, 12 predicted proteins | sample Subgroupgradi54m_FD_187454 | JGI IMG/M metagenome (GOLD analysis project Ga0209515, IMG submission 187454) | Subsurface groundwater microbial communities from S. Glens Falls, New York, USA - GMW60B uncontaminated upgradient, 5.4 m (SPAdes)... ...
CTCTTACGACAACATCAGCGTGCCCGGCAGCGATTACTACCCGGTGTTGCCGGGCTCTCCCGGTCTGACCACGGTGATCAACGACCCGGAACGTCCGCGTCATCGACTGTCTCACAGCAACTGGGGTGCGCGGGCCGGCTTCCTCTCGAACGGCTGGGATGTATCGGGGTTCTACTACCGCAGCATGGACAATCAGGGTGCGTTCGCCCGCACCATCGGCAGCAGCACGCTGACTTACACACCGCGTTTCGGCACCCGCATCTGGCAAACCGGCGCCACCGCGAGCAAAGATCTGGAATTCGCCGTACTGAAACTGGAAACGGTCTATACCCACGGCCGCGAATTCTCCGTCAATCGCAACAGCGACGAAGATGGGCTGGTCAAGCAAAACACCTTTGACTGGCTGGCCGGGCTGGATCTTCCGGTCGGGGACGATACCAAGCTCAATCTTCAGGCGTACCAGCGCGTCTTCCTCAATCGCGATATCGACTTGCAGCATCGCAAACGCGAAAATCTGGCCAGCATCCAGCTGACCCAACCCTTCGGCAAGTTCGAACTCACGCTGTTGCTGGTGGCCAGCCTGGACGAATCAGACTTCATGTTTCGCCCGAAACTGAGCTATCGTTTAAGCAAAGATAGTCGGCTGATTTTCGGTGCCGATATTTTCAAGGGCAAATCGACTGGACTGTTTGGTCAGTACGATCAGAAAGACCGCGTCTATCTGACCCTGCGCAGCAACTTCTGACCGGAGACATGCAGTGCCCCCACGTTCGCCCCGCAAATTGCTCAAACGCCTGATCTGGCCGTGGGTCAAGGTGTGGGCGCAACTGCGCGGTCAGAATCCGCAACATTACCACCTGGATTTTCACGACACCTCGGACACGCAGAAATTCACCGTCACGCCCGCCCCCGAACACAGCGGTCAGCATGGCGATGATCCGAGTGAACCAAAAACCGAGCAAACCATCTTCCGCGACAACCAGCCGCGTTTTCGCTCGCTGTCGGCCGGCGAACGCGATGCCATCAAGCACGTGCTGGAATCAGGTAACGGTTTCAAGGTGCGCATTGCCAGCAAACCCGGCACCCCCCAGCGTGCCACCGGCCTGGTTGAAAAACGCTATAGCAGCCGCGGCTATCAACTTCCCAAGGAGTGGGAAGACCCGCAGTTGTTTACCTTTCTGGAATATCAGGATGGCGACCTGATCGGCACCGTGGGGATCCGGCTGGATTCAGACAAGGGCCTGGCGGCCGACAAGCTCTACAAAAAGGAACTCGATGGATTGCGGAATGCAGGCCGCAAGCTGTGTGAATTCACCCGTCTCGCCGTCGAGACCACGGCCGATTCCAAAGCCGCGCTGGCGACGCTGTTTCATTCCGGCTACCTGTGGGCCGGCGTGATTCACGGCTACGACTACTGCGTGGTGGAAGTCAATCCACGCCATGTCGTGTTTTATCGGCGCATGCTGGGATTCAAGGTGCATGGCGAAGCGCGCCACAACCCCAACGTCAACGCCCCCGCCGTATTGCTCGGCATCGAGTTTTCCGAAATCGCCAGCAACCTGTCAAAACACCAGGCGCAGAAAATCGCATCGGCTGAGAGCGGCTTGTTCAACTACGGCTTCGCCGACAACGAAGCCTCCGCCATCGTCTTTGAACTCGAACGCGTCAAGGAAAACCGCGCGAAACGCGGTGTGCGTTAACGGCAGTGACGGGTGACAGGTAACTGGTGACAAAAGCGCGGCCACGAAGGTTCACGCCTTGGTCACGGCTCAATTGCCTAGCTTCGTGGTGCGCCCCCCTCTCCCCCAACCCCTAACTCCCAAGGGAGCTCCGATTTGCTACGCGCTAATGCTGTGCATAGCCATTCGACTAAGCGCCATAAAACCGGCGCCAATGCTTTGCATAGCCAGCCGACTAGGCACGATAAACCCGTGCCAAGTCGTTGGTTAAGTCGCTGGTTAAAGCGCGTGCAAAGTCGTATGCCCCGCGGGGGGAGGGGAGTAGATCGCGCACCTGTCACCAGTCACCCGTCACCGCCCTTAAACATTCTGCCGCAGCGCATCGATAATCGGTTTCCGGCTCACGCGAATCGCTGGCCACAGACACGCCAGCAAGGTGGCGACCACCCCGATTCCAAAAGCACGGGTGAGAATTTCCGGGGTGAGTCGAATCGCCGCCGTATACCCCTGGCTCATGTTCGGTGGTGGCGGCATATCAATCCCAATCCAGGAAATCAGCGCCGCCAGCAGAACGCCCAGTAACACGCCGGCCACTGCACCCGTGGCCCCCAGCAAGGTATTTTCCAGAATCACCAGACGGGCAATATAGCGGCTGTGGTTACCCAGCGCCCGCATCGTGCCGAATTCACCCATCCGTTCAAAGATACTCATATTGACCGCATTCGAAACCGACAACATCACCATCAACAGAATCACCAGTTGCAACACGCCAAACTGGCGGTCATACAACGCCACCGTCTTGCTGTAAAAATCATTCAACTCAAGCCACGAGTTGATTTCTATTTTGTGCTCCGCGAGACGTTGAGAGGTATCCAGAATCGCAGCCTCTGTGTGCGTACGCTGCTCCAGCAATGCCACCAGCCGCGTGGCACCCACCACCGTCAGCAGTTCCTGTGCGGCAGGCAGCGTAATGCGCACCGCACGATCATCGTAATCCTTGGCAAACGACACAAAGATGCCGGTCACCGTGAGTTCAATGGTATTCAGCGCACCTTCGGGGGTGTTCGCCATCAGCGTCACGCTATCGCCTGGCTTGAGTTTCAGACGTTCCGCTGCACCCTTGCCCAACAGCACACCCTGATTGTCTCCAGTCTGCAGGAGACGGCCTGCCACCAGGCGCACATAGCTTCCCAGGCGTGCTTCGCGGGCGGGCTCGATACCTTCCACCAGCACGGATAAGTCGGTTTCTCCATTGTTGAGCAAAGCGGAAAAATCCAGCCGCGACATCACTTCGACTACATGTGGCACAAGGCGTGCCTGCTGCACCATGATCTCGGGATTCATGATCAGATATTTTTCCGGCGACTGTGCACCCAGACGAAAATAACCATCGCGCGCAATCTGGAAATGACCGGTCTGGGAATGAATCAAGGCCTCGGCCAACTGGTGATAGACATCGCGAATGAAACCGCCGGTCAGCATCAATCCGGTCACGCCAAACGCAATCGCGGCCAGCGTCATGCCGGAACGCACCCATTGCCGCGACAGATTACGGAAGGCCAGATACAGCATCAGCGCGCCCTCCTCAAGGCATCGACAATATTCAAACGGGAAGCCTGCCACGCGGGATAAAACGAGGCACACAGGGTGGCCAGCAAGGCAATGCTCGCGGCATCAAACAAGATGTGCGCATCGAGCCGAATCTCGCCAATGAATCCGCGTGTCATGCCGGGGGGGGGCGGCATCGGAATGCCGATGCGCGATATCAACCAGGCCAGCAGCACCGCAGTCGCCACACCCACCAGCACACCGACGATGCCCAGACCACACCCCTCCAGAACAAACTGACGCCGAATCCGGCGCCGGCTGGCACCCAATGCCATCGCCGTGCCGATTTCCGTGGTGCGCTCCATGATGCTGATACTGAGCGTATTGGAAATCGCCAGCACAATGATCGCGGCAATGATGCAGCGGATTACATTCACCTGACGCGAAAACAGTGTCACGGTTTTGTTGTAGAAGTCGGCCTGCGCCATCCACGGCACCAGCGCGAATTGATCACGCGGTAATTGATTGCGCCACTGCGCAAGAAAATCTGCCGTGTGATCCGTCTCATTCAGCATCACCAGCCAGCTTTGCGCGCCACGCACCTTGAGCAACTTTTGTGCGGTCTCGATCGGAATCCGCAGACTGACATCGTCATAGGCCTTGTTGGCGGTATAGAAAATGCCGCGCACCGGCAGCTCCACCGCGTTCAAGCCGCCACTGCGCGTGTTCGACAATAGCGTAAGTTGCTGGCCTGGTTTGACCCCCAGTTGGCGGGCCAGGCCTTCACCGAGAATCACACCGGGCGACGTAGAGGCTTCCAGACCCTGCCCCTGATACACCACCAGCGCACTCGAGCCCTGCAATTCGGCTTGGGGGTCAACCCCCTCAGCCATGAAGGCCACCGTAGTCTCGCCATGACTGGCCATCCCGGTAAAACTCAAACGTGGCACAACCGCCTTGACACCCGGAGCCTGCTGCAATTGACCCAACCAGGGCGAGTCAGGCGCCAGCAAAAACTTGCCCACCGGCACCTGCCCGTATTCCAGATATCCCGGCTTGACGACACGCACATGCCCATATTGTGTCTGGATGTACGATTCGCGCATGGCCCAGAAAATCCACTGAATGAAGCCAGCGGCAATCACCATCGCGCTGATGCCAAACACAATCACGGCAACCGAAACTGCGGAATGACGGCGATGGCGCAAGACATTGCGCCAGGCGATACCCCACTCCACCCCGCCGGGCTGCTGCATACCCCATTTAGAAAATCTGGTGCGCCATGTCATTCCGGCATTACACACCATTTTCCCAGCCTCGACCATAGTAATTCGAGCCCTCCGTGGTCGCCATTTGCCTTATGATTGAACGCGGTGGCATGTGCTTGGCCAACGCCTTTCAAAAGGTCACACCATGGATGATGAACTCTTTAGAGTACTGGCACGCGCAGGACAATGGGCGCCGTCCGCCGAAAACAGGCATTTTCTGCGCGTCAGAAAGGAAACCGATGGCATCAGCCTGATTCCGCAACCAGCCTACTGGAGCGATCATCCTGTGCATCAGCGGCTGCATCAAATGGGGTTTGGCGCAGTCGCGGAAAATATCCGTATTGCGGCAGGGGCGTCAGGATTTGACGCTCAGATCTCCTGGTTTGACTCCGTCAATGCAGGTCACCCTGTAGGTCAGATTGCGCTGGCCCAGTCAATTCTTGAAAACAGCGCAAACAGCGCACATACCGCGCTCAATCAAGCTATTGCGCAACGTTGCACCAACCGCAGTCTGCACTTTCGCCCGCCAGCCCTGTCGCCCGCGCAGCGCGAGTCATTCCAGGATGCACTGCATTCCCTGCCCGGAATGAACATTTTCTGGGCCAGCACCGCCCCCACACGGCAACGCCTGTATCAACTGGCTCAGCGCGCTGAAGCCGCCCGCTTTGCCAACCCCGTTCTGCATCGCGAATTGTTTGCAGGAATCCGCTTCGAGGCTGGCTGGCAGGCGCCTACTGCAGAAGGTATTCCACCGGGCGCGCTGGGGATCGAATGGGGTGCGCGCTCCAGCTTCGCTCAACTGAGACATTGGTCGATCGCCAAACCCCTCAGCCGCCTGGGCTTGCACCAGTTGATCGGCCTGCGCGCCGCGCGCCTTCCTTTCATGCTCAGCCCGGATATTGCCGTCATCACATCCGCAAGACAGGATCCCGCCACCTGGTTTCGGGCCGGACAGTCTTTGGAACGCCTCTGGCTGATGGCAACGGTATTGGGCTGCGCCGTTCAGCCTGCGGCAGCGGCCGCCTTGTATGCGGCCCCCGGCTTTCCCGGCGTGCCCGAAAAACTGCAACAGCAGCTCGCGCAAGGATGGCAGCAACTCATCGGCGACCAAGCCGCCCCCTGCATACTCTTGCGCATTGGACACGCCCCCATCCCTGCAATCAGGACCGCCCGCCCACCGCTGGATGAGTTCATTCACAACTGAGAAATGCGTCGATTTTCTTTACATAGCACCCCCGAGCACCCCACAAAATAAATACTAAGCCATTGTTATTAATAAGTAATTAATTTCTGGCACACCGATTGCTTAGTAACTTGCGTCAAACACATCTATTGAAGGGGGTAAGTGATGAAGATGCTCAAAATGAAATGGGTAGCCGCCGGTTTATTGGCCGCAACGATGGGATCCGCCCAGGCAACACCGCTGGCCAGCCAGTTTTTCGAAGGCTTCCAGCAGCTCTCGGACAACAGTGCCGAAAAGCTGGTTGACATGGGTGGCAGCGCGGCTGGCAAGTTGGATTTGGGTGATCGATTAACTGGTATTTTTACCATTGAGACGATCGAAAAATCCCCATTCCCGACCCGCTTCACTTCACCCACGGGGCGAGAATTGACCGGTATTTTTGATATCACGGTGGTGGGAAAAGCAGGTGGCCCAGGCGCGTTCAGTTTTGCATTTGCCCCCACGGCAGGCTTTGATATCGACCCAACTGTTGTAATCAGACTATACGATGCTTCCAATTTCGGTGGCGACGTGTCCCTCGGAGCTTTCACCCGTGTTACCGTCGGAGCAGTGGATACGGTCGCCGAGATGATGGCCAATGCCAGCGACGGCTTGCCATTTGCCAAACTCGGTTTTGGCGCGACTTCATTCTGGTTCGCAAATGCAGTCACTGATGACATTGCTACGATTGGCAGCTTTCCCCCACCTGGCAACGGTGGCGGCTTTAATCTGGGCCTGGATTTCAAGGCAAACACCAGTGGCGTAGCGTTCCGCACAGTGCCGTGTTTCAACCCAGTAACCTTCACCGTTGTAGCCGTCGGTACCTGTGGTTCCGGCAGTTTATTGGCCAAAGGTGATATTCCAACCCCGTTTGATTCGTTTGACGACATCAACTTCGTCGTGAGCGTTTCCGAGCCGAGCAGCATCGCCTTGGTGGGTCTGGCGCTGGTTGGACTGTCTGGCTTTGCGCGCCGCCGCAAGTCGTAACAAGAACGCTTAGTTACAGTCAGGAGCAAACCAGGCCCCTGTCATCGAAAGATGGCAGGGGCTTGTTCTATCTGCCAATCTGGCCCAAAATCATCGCTTGCCAATCCTCTCCTGTTCCCATGCCAAGAGTTTCCTTTTTCCCGACCATCTTGCGCGAAACGCTGGGTTCACGGAAATTTCCGCGCGAGCCGGAACCCGACCTGGTCATGGACGACCCGGATCAGGTGGCCGCCTATGCTCATGCCGGTCGCATCGACGGTGTCATGTCGGCGTCCTATCTGTTTCATACCGCGCATTGCACAGAAACGATTTTTGGCGCCAAACAGGTGGTTGATCTAGGCTGCGGACCGGCCACGCAATTATGCCAACTGGCGCACCACAATCCCAACACCGAGTTCATCGGCATCGATTTATCTCCGGAAATGCTCCTCAAGGCAAAAGCTTACGCAAAAGAATGCGGCACTCAAAACGTGCGCTTCATTCAAGGCGATATTACCCAGCTGGACACTCTGGGAACACAGTCCATCGATGCCGTCATCAGCACCATGGCCCTGCATCATCTGCCGAAGCTGAGTTTGCTGGAAACATGCCTGACCGAAATCCAGCGTGTTCTGCGCCCGGACGGAGCGATTTACCTGACCGATTTCTGCCGACTCAAATCCCTGCATTCAGTGCTGTTCTTTGCTTACATGAACGCGCGGCATCAACCCCATTTGTTCTCACTCGACTACGAACGCTCCTTGCGTGCCGCTTTTGAGTTCAATGAATTTTGTACACTGATAGCGCGACAGTTGCCACAAGCTGGCGTACATGCCACTTTCCTGGTGCCCTTTCTGGCGATTATTTCTACGCCCAAGAAACAACTCCCGAGCTCCCTGAAAAGCGAATTCAATAAGCTGCGCAAGGCATTACCACGTCGGTATCGCGCCGATCTGGAAGATATGCGAATTTTTTTCAAGCTTGGCGGCTTACCGGGTAATCCATTCAGCCAATGACCAAGGTCTCAAGTGCCCGCCAGCCTTTTGACTATGCGTCCGCTTTTTCACGGAATATCGGCTGGGTCACCGATAGCGAGCAGCGATCACTTGCCACAAAGCGTGTTGCAATTGCCGGCCTGGGCGGCGTGGGTGGTGTGCACTTGCTCACCCTGGCCCGCTTGGGGATCCAGCATTTTCATATCGCCGATTTTGATACTTTTGATATTGCCAATTTCAATCGCCAGGCTGGCGCGCTGATGAGCACTCTAGGCAAACCGAAGGCTGAAGTACTGGCCGACATGGCACGTGACATCAATCCAGAAATAAAACTGACCACGTTTGCGGCCGGCGTCAGTCCAGACAACCTGGATGATTTTCTAAGCGGGATCGATTTATATATCGACGGCCTGGATTTCTTCAGTTTCAATGCGCGCCGCGCAACCTTTGCTGCCTGCGCACGACTCAATATCCCCGCCGTCACTGCCGCCCCGCTGGGGATGGGAACTGCGGTTCTGAACTTTCTTCCGGGCAAAATGACGTTTGAAGAATATTTCCTTTTGGAAGGTCATCCGGAAGAGGAACAGGCGCTGCGATTCCTGGTAGGGCTGTCTCCCGGCATGTTGCAACGTCCCTATGTGGCCGATGGCAGCAAGATAAATCTTGCTGCCAAACGCGGGCCATCGACCATCATGGCCTGTCAGCTCTGCGCCGGAATGGCGGCCACCGAAGGGCTGAAGATTCTGCTGGGTCGCGGCAAAGTACTCTGCGCACCCTGGGGCACCCAATTCGATGCGTATCGTAACAAGTTCATTCGAACCTGGCGCCCGATGGGCAACAACAATCCATTGCAGAAATTGATCCTGACGATTGCCCGCCATCAATTGCGCAGGATGTCGAAAGAACTCTGAAGTTCAACCCGTTCCAGTCGTTCAATCACTCCGTCCCGGCGATCATGCCCCCTCCCAGGCACACCTCCCTGTCGTACAACACAGCCGACTGTCCGGGCGTCACGGCCCACTGTGCCTGCTGAAAATCCAATCTGCATGTGTGTGCTGCACCACTCTCGAGAACACATGCAGCATCGCTTTGGCGATAACGTGTTTTGGCAGCAAGTTGGATTGTCGCGGGCGGCTCGCCCGCCACCCAACTGACCTCTTGCGCAATCAAGGATTGCGACAACAGCCACGGATGATCATGCCCCTGCACGACATAGAGCGTGTTACTCGACATATCCTTGCGCGCGACGAACCATGCTTCGCCACTGCCTTCTTTACTGCCGCCCAGACCGATGCCCTTGCGCTGACCGAGGGTGTAGAACGCCAGGCCGACATGCTGCCCGACCACACGTCCCTCTGGCGTTTTCATCGGGCCCGGGGTATTGGGCAGATAACGTTTGAGAAATTCACGGAATGGACGTTCACCGATGAAGCAGATGCCGGTGCTGTCTTTCTTCGCCGCGTTGGACAAGCCCAATTGCTGCGCGATTTTTCGCACTTCGGTTTTGTGCATCTCACCCAGCGGGAACAGGGTTCTGGATAACTGCGCCTGATTCAGGCGATGCAGGAAATAACTTTGATCCTTGGAAGCATCAAGCGCTTTCAGTAATTGAAATTGGCCGTCCTGCGCGTGCACACGTGCATAGTGGCCGGTAGCGATGTGATCCGCACCGAGCGACAGGGCGTGATCGAGAAACGCCTTGAACTTGATCTCGGCGTTGCACAGCACATCCGGGTTAGGCGTGCGTCCGGCGGAATATTCACGCAGAAATTCAGCGAACACGCGGTCTTTGTATTCGGCGGCGAAATTGACCGCTTCGATATCCACCCCAACCACATCGGCCACGCTCACCGCATCGAGCCAATCCTGACGCGCCGAACAGTATTCACTATCGTCATCGTCTTCCCAGTTTTTCATGAACAGGCCGATGACTTCATAGCCTTGTTGTTTGAGCAGCCACGCCGCGACCGAGGAGTCCACCCCGCCCGACATGCCAACCACTACTCTGGGTTTGCTCACGATCGTTCTATCAAGAAAACATATTCAAGCACTGCCAAAGTACCGAGCGCGAGATTGACCACGCGACAATCCGGGGCGAAGCGTAGGGCGGAAAAGCGCAGCGCCTTCCGTCGTATGTTCCTCCGCCGTATGTCTCTCATTACGCAAAACATACGGCGGAAGGCGCTGCTTCGACCGAAGGAAGTCCCCTTGCGGGATTCCGCCCTACGAAAATTTCTCATGAATTTCACACTCCGCCCAATACCGTGCCATGCGCAAACACCGCTTCCAGCGGCAAGCGCCGCCCGGTCATCGCATCCTGCACGCATTGCCACACCAGGGGACTGCGGTGCTGGTCCTGGCTGGCACAAATTTCATCCGGGGTGCGCCACAGGGCGCGCACAATGCCGTCATCGAGGGCGCGCTCGGGTTCATGTCCGCTCACCTCGCCGACAAAGGCCAGGCGTAGATAGGTGACATCCTCACCGCTGCGGGTCGAACGATAGCGCGACATATAGACCCCCAGAAAAGCGGTCAGGCGAATGTGATACGCGGTTTCTTCCAGCGCCTCGCGCACGGCACCCTGCTGCGGCGTTTCACCCGGTTCCAGATGCCCGGCGGGCTGATTGATGCGCAGACCATCGGTGGTCTGTTCTTCCACCAGCAAAAATTTACCATCACGCTCGACGATGCTTGCCACCGTGACGTTGGGTTTCCAGACTCGATTCATGGACGGGTTGCGTGTAATTTCGGGAGCTCAGATTGTAGCAGCGGGGCGCAGGCAATTCGCGCAACCATTACAATAGCGGCCTACCTTCAAAAAGCGCAGGAGCTTGCATGAAAATCGGCATCCCCCTTGAGCTGCGTGGCGGCGAAACACGCGTGGCAGCCACCCCGGAAACCGTCAAGAAAATGATCGCCAGCGGCCATCACGTCTGGGTGCAATCGGGCGCCGGCCTCCGTGCCAGCCTGCCCAATCAGGCTTATCAGGATGTTGGCGCAACCATCACTGACAGCGCCAGCGCGCTCTACACGCAGGCCGATGCGGTGCTCAAAGTACGCGCTCCGCAGGCCGACGAGTTGGCACTGTTGCGCAAGGGTCAGGTATTGATCGGCATGCTCAACCCATTCGACAAGGAAAGTCTGCAAGCGATCGCCGCCACCGGCGCCACCGCTTTCGCACTCGAATCGGCACCGCGCATTTCACGCGCACAAAGTCTGGACGTGCTCTCTTCTCAAGCCAATATCGCTGGCTACAAAGCCGTGATGCTGGCGGCCAATACCTATCAGCGTTTCATGCCAATGCTGATGACCGCCGCCGGTACCGTGAAGGCAGCGCGTGTGGTGATTCTGGGCGCCGGGGTCGCCGGTTTGCAGGCAATTGCCACCGCCAAACGACTGGGCGCAGTGATCGAAGCCTCCGATGTACGCCCGGCCGTGAAAGAGCAAATCGAATCGCTCGGCGCGAAATTCATCGACGTACCGTTTGAAACTGATGAAGAACGCGAGATCGCGCAAGGCGTCGGCGGTTATGCGCGCCCCATGCCGGAAGCGTGGATGAAACGCCAGGCGGCCGCCGTGGCGCAACGCGTCGCACAGGCCGACATCGTCATCTCCACCGCGCTGATCCCCGGCCGCAAGGCACCGGTATTGATCACCGAAGCGATGGTGCAAAGCATGAAGCCCGGCTCGGTGATCGTTGACATGGCGGTCGAGCAAGGCGGCAACTGCCCGCTCTCCGAAGCGGGCAAGACGGTGCTCAAGCATGGCGTGCATATCATCGGCGAAACCAATCTGCCCGCGCTGGTCGCCGCCGACGCCAGCGCACTCTATGCACGCAACCTGATCGACTTTCTGAAACTGATCGTGGACAAGGAAGGCACGCTGGCGATCAACCGCGACGATGAAATTGTCGCGGCTTGTCTGCTCTGCGAAGCGGGACAGGCGCTGAAGTAAATGTATTAGAGCGGTTCAGAAATGATGGCGCTAGGGAAGCGCGGATTTATTCGGGAAACGTCATCCCCGCGAAAGCGGGGATCCATGTAAGTGGCTGAATACCATGGATTCCCGCTTTCGCGGTAATGACGCATTCAGAATAAATCCGCATTTCCCAGCGACTTTAAAGCTGCACAGAAACTGAAATAACCTACGGAGTCTGTCATGGAACTCATCAACCCCACGATCACGAACCTGATCATTTTTGTGCTGGCGATTTATGTCGGCTACCACGTCGTCTGGACCGTCACGCCCGCGCTGCATACGCCGCTGATGGCCGTCACCAATGCCATCTCCGGCATCATTCTGGTCGGCGCCATGCTCGCCGCCGGCGCCACCAGCGACAGCTTCAATTCGTGGATCGGCGTGATCGCCGTCACGCTGGCGTCAATCAACGTCTTCGGCGGTTTTCTGGTGACGCAACGCATGCTGGAAATGTTCAAGAAAAAAACCAAACAGGAAAAATAAGGAGAACCACCCATGCTTTCCATGAATACTGTCGTTCTCCTTTATCTCGTCGCCTCGGTGTGTTTCATCCAGGCGCTCAAGGGCCTGTCGCATCCCAGCAGCGCACGCATGGGCAATACCTTCGGCATGCTCGGCATGGCGATTGCCGTGCTCACCACCCTCACGCTGACACAGAATTTCGGCTTGCTGACCCTGGGTATTGTGGTCGGCGGCGCGATCGGCGCCTTCGCCGCACGGCGCGTCGAAATGACCAAGATGCCGGAAATGGTGGCGCTGATGCACTCGCTGGTTGGCATGGCTGCGGTACTGATCGCCGTTGTTGCGGTCGCTGAACCCAGCGCCTTCCAGATCCCGCAACCGATTCCGAGAGGCAACCGTCTGGAACTCTTCATCGGCACCTTCGTCGGTGCGATTACCTTCTCCGGCTCGGTGATTGCCTTCGGCAAACTGTCCGGCAAATTCCGCAGCGCGCCGGTTTCGTTTGTCGGCCAGCACTGGCTCAATCTGGCATTGGCGATGGCGATGGTGGGGTTCGGCGTATGGTTCTTCCTCACCCAACACTGGATGCCTTTCATCGCCATGATGGGCATCGCCTTTGCCCTCGGCGTCCTCATCATCATCCCGATCGGCGGCGCCGACATGCCGGTGGTGGTGTCGATGCTCAACAGCTATTCCGGCTGGGCCGCTGCGGGCATCGGCTTTTCGCTTAACAATCAAATGCTGATCATCTCCGGCTCACTGGTCGGTTCCAGCGGCGCGATCCTGTCCTACATCATGTGCAAGGCGATGAACCGCTCCTTCTTCAACGTGCTGCTGGGCGGCTTCGGCGGTGACGCCAGCGCTGCCTCCGCCGGCGGCACGCAGACGCAACGTAGCGTCAAATCCGGCTCCGCCGACGATGCCGCCTTCCTGATGGGCAATGCCGAAACCGTGGTGATCGTCCCCGGCTACGGCCTCGCCGTCGCGCGCGCGCAGCACGCCGTCAAAGAGCTGGCGGAAAAACTCGTGCACAAAGGTGTCACCGTCAAATACGCGATTCACCCGGTCGCCGGTCGCATGCCCGGCCACATGAACGTGCTGCTGGCCGAAGCCGAAGTGCCCTATGACCAGGTGTTTGAAATGGAAGATATCAACGGCGAATTCGGCCAGGTCGATGTCGTGCTCGTGCTCGGCGCCAACGACGTCGTCAACCCCGCCGCCAAAACCGATCCCACCTCGCCCATCGCAGGCATGCCGATTCTGGAAGCCTACAAAGCCAAAACCATCATCGTCAACAAACGCTCAATGGCCGCCGGTTACGCCGGTCTGGACAACGAGTTGTTCTACATGGACAAAACCATGATGGTGTTTGGTGACGCGAAGAAGGTGGTTGAAGATATGGTGAAGGCCGTCGAATAGCTCGTAGCCCCTCCCCCCTCGCGGGGGAGGGGTTGGGGAGAGGGGGCCGTGAACCAAAGCGACTTCGCCAAACACCTGCGCAGCACCATGACCGAAGCCGAACACGTGCTCTGGAAACACCTGCGCGCACATCGGCTCCATGGAGAAAAATTCCGACGCCAACAACCGATTGGTCCTTACATCGTCGATTTTGTACACCTCGGCGCACGCGTGATTGTTGAAGCGGATGGCGGGCAACATAATGAATCGGGGAATGACGTGCAACGCGATGCCTGGTTGGCTGCGCAGGGTTTTCGAGTGTTGCGGTTTTGGAATAACGAGATCTTGCAGAATTCGGAGGCGGTGTTGGAGAGGGTTCTGGGGGCGATTGCTGATCCCCCTCTCCCCCAGCCCCTCCCCC
>Ga0209515_10006891_pt1 | contig 13935 bp, 9 predicted proteins | sample Subgroupgradi54m_FD_187454 | JGI IMG/M metagenome (GOLD analysis project Ga0209515, IMG submission 187454) | Subsurface groundwater microbial communities from S. Glens Falls, New York, USA - GMW60B uncontaminated upgradient, 5.4 m (SPAdes)... ...
AAAAGATGTTGTACCTTCACTGAACGGGCGCACGAGTGGATACACACGCATCATCCGCTATCGCTATAGAATCGGTGACGGCGCCGAAACCGCTCTTATCGAATTCACCGATCCCATTACCAGGGAAAAATCAGCAAAGCCGAAGAAGGAAAAGAAGAAAGAAAAGTCCGTTGCGCCTGTTGAAGAGCCTAAAAAGGTGAAAAAACAAAAGCCGGCCGAAGAAAAAGCAGAAAAACGCCCCGAGCCTCCAGTCGAAACGCCTAAGGCAGCCGAAGCAGAAGGTAAGGAAAAACCGAAAAAAGGCGGATTTCTGGGCGGACTTCGAAAATTTCTCAAAGGTGAGGATTAATTTTTTTGGCTACGCAAACTTCCAAGAGCGCTATCAATCGCCGCGTCGCTTCTCTCGCCCCCTCTGCTACGTTAGCTATAACCGCTAAAGCCAAGCAGCTTAAAGGTCAAGGCGTCGACGTTATTAATTTTGCCGGCGGTGAGCCGGATTTTGATACGCCCAAGCAGTTTAAAGATGCGGCCATCAAAGCCCTCAACGAGGGTATGACCCGCTATACCCCGACCACAGGCCTACCCGCATTAAAGGAAGCTATTGCCGAAAAACTCAAAAGGGATAATCAGCTCGAATATAAGCCCGAGCAAATCATAGTTACCGTTGGCGCCAAGCATGCTGTTTTTAATGCTATTCAGACGCTTGTAGACGAAGGGGATGAAGTACTTATTCCAGCGCCGTATTGGCTGAGTTATCCCGAAATGGTTAAGATGGCCGGCGGGCGCAATGTCATTATTCAAACGGCCGAATCCAACCGGTTCAAGCTTACGCCCGAACTTTTAAAGCGCGCCATTACGCCCACAAGCAAAGTATTGATACTCAATTCGCCTTCCAACCCCACTGGCGTTGTTTATTCCAAAGAAGAACTGACCGAGATTACACGAATCGCGGTAGACCGGGGAATATTTGTTGTAAGCGATGAGATTTACGAAAAACTTATTTACGGAAATGCAAAGCATTATGCTGTTGCGGCGCTTGATCCAAAGTTTAAAGATTGGGTTATTACGGTTAACGGTCTAAGTAAAGCCTATGCGATGACTGGCTGGCGTTTAGGTTATTTCGCCGCTCCTTTGGAAATCGCCAAAGCCGCTTCAAGCCTTCAGGATCATCAAACGTCCAACGTTACTTCGTTCGCCCAACCGGCTGCTATCGAAGCGCTGCGCAACGGCGAAGCCGAAGCCACACGGCTCCGTGAAATTTTTTCCAAACGGAAGGATCTCATTGTTGCCGAGCTTAAAAAAATTCCACAGATTAGTTTCGTTGAACCGGACGGGGCTTTTTACGTTTTTGTGAATATCACGAAAACCGGCCTTCCTTCGCTTGAATTCTCGCAGAAAATCTTGGACGAAGCCCATATCGCCCTTATACCCGGCGCTCCTTTTGGCGCCGAAGGGTATGTCCGGATTAGTTTTGCTACTTCGGAGCAGGAAATCGTGAAGGGTACTGAGCGCCTGCGTAATTGGCTTCAAAAGAAGTAAATTTCCCGCCTTCGTTTGTCTTTTTCATAATTCTTCCGCACGTATTATAATATCGCACGTTTAAATCTCCTTTCTAAGACACCTTTGCGTTGGATGCTATGGTTTCGAGAGATATTCTTAAAATCGGTGTAGGTCAAAAATTCGCCAAACAGGAACTTGTCGATTGGCTTGAAAGGTCGGAGTATAAGGAAGACAAGCTCATCGGCCGTCCGGGAGAATTTGCCAGCCGCGGGACGGTCCTAGACATTTTCCCTGTTTCTTTCCGTAAACCCATTCGCATTGTGTTTGATTTAGATACGATCGAGTCCATCCGCGATTTTTCCGTCCATTCGGGTCAGTCCCTTCAAAATTACACCGAGCTCCGGCTGGTTCCTGCGACTTCTTCTTTTATGAAAAGAATGAGCAAGGCGGCCGGTTATTTTGAAGAGCGCGATCCGTCGGAAGGCCTTAAGAACGTGCTGGTGGGTGATTACATCGTGCACGTCAATTACGGGATCGGTCTTTTTGCCGGAACGAAAGTACTTCGCATCCAGGGAAAGCCTATTAAGCATCTGGCCATCGAATTTTCCGACAGAGAAATTCTTTACATAGAAGAAGTGGAGGCGCCGCTCATCGACCGGTATTGGGGGTTTGAGGGCCGGCCGCCGAAGCTAACGAAGCTTCACACCAAAGATTGGGCGAATCAAAAGGAAAAAACCCGTGTGGCCGTCCGGTCCTACGCGCGCGAACTTTTGATTTTACAGGCCAAACGCAGTGCGTTTAAAGGTTTTCGGGCAAATCCGGATAACGAATGGCAGATTCAGTTTGAAAAAGAATTTCCTTACGAGGAAACGCCCGATCAGCTGCAAAGTACACGTGATGTAAAAAGCGATATGGAAGGAACGGAGCCGATGGATCGGCTGCTTTGCGGGGATGTGGGCTACGGAAAAACGGAGGTTGCCTTCCGCGGAGCCTTTAAGGCCGTGATGGGCGGGAAACAAGTAGCGTTTTTAGTGCCCACGACGATTTTAGCGGAACAACATTATCTAACTCTAAAGCAGCGCGTAAAAAATTTTCCGGTGCGGGTGGAATGCCTTTCACGTTTTAAAACAAAACGGGAACAATCCGAAATTGTAGCACAGCTCAAAGACGGATCTTGCGATGTTGTGATCGGAACGCATAGGCTTCTTTCGCGCGATGTTCATTTCAAAGATTTGGGCTTGGTTATTATTGATGAAGAGCAGCGCTTTGGCGTAAAGCATAAGGAAAAGTTAAAAAGGATGCGGGAAATGGTGGATGTCTTGACGCTTACGGCGACGCCCATTCCGCGAACGCTTTATATGGCGCTCGTAGGGGCCCGCAATATGTCGGTCATTAGTACACCGCCGAGAAACAGAATGCCGGTTGAAACCGACGTCATTGATTATGAAGATACAAAGATCACCGAAATCATTCGCCGCGAAGTCAAGCGGGAAGGGCAGGTATACTTTGTTCATAACCGCGTTCAGTCCATTGACCGGATAGCTACTAACTTAAAGAAGCTTATGCCGGAAATCCGTTTCGGTGTGGCGCACGGTCAAATGCCGCCGCGTGCGCTTGAGTCAACTATGTTTCAATTTATTCAGCGAGAAATCGATTGCCTTATTTCAACCAGCATTATCGAATCCGGCCTGGATATTCCAAACGTGAATACGCTCATCGTTAACCGGGCGGATAATTTTGGTCTGGCGGATCTTTATCAATTGCGGGGAAGAGTCGGCCGCTTCGACCGCCGGGCGTATGCTTACTTCATTATCCCTAAGCACAAGACGCTTAGCGAGGATGCGGATAAGCGGCTTGCGGCCATTCAGCGTTTTACGGAGCTCGGCGCCGGATTTCAAGTAGCGATGGAAGATTTGGAAATTCGCGGCGCAGGCAATCTTCTCGGAACCGAGCAGTCCGGATTTATTTATCAAGTCGGGTTCGACTTGTATTGCCGTTTGCTTAGAGAAGCGGTTGACGAACTATCAAAATCAGTCAATACTAAAGGCCGAAAGGAATAATAAGGATAAGCATGTCATACAAAACCGAAATTATTCTATTTTTATGCCTTTGTTTTTCCTCCGTTGCCCATGCTGCGACCGCCGATCGCATTGCTGCCGTAGTGAATAACGAGCCGATCATGCAGAGCGATATGGACGATATACTCGCTCCGGTCTATATGAACCTTAAGCAGGAATTCAGTGGCCAGGCCCTCATGGCAGAGATTGAGAAAGTCCGCATCAAAATTTTAAATCAACTTATCGAAGACCAACTCATTTTTCAGGAAGCGGAAAAGCGCGGCGTAAAAGTTGAGGAGCAGGAAATCGATGATATGATGACTGATTTTAAAGCTCAATTTAAGAGCGAAGAAGAAATGAACGAAGCGCTGACGTACCGCGGTCTTACGTTAGAGAGTCTACGGAAAAGTTATTCTAAGCAGATTGCCATCCGGAAAATGCACTCCTACGAAGTACGTTCAAAAGTTATGGTCTCGCCCCAGCAAGTTCAAGCTTATTACGAAGCCCATAAAGAAGATTTCGCGGAAAAAGGGCATTGGCTTCTCAGTGTTATCACTGTTCGCAAGCGGCCTGAAGATATTGAAAAGGGAACGAAGAGCGAGGCGGAGCGCGCAAAAATAGAGTCTGTGTTAAAAGAGCTGACCGAAGGTAAAGATTTCAAGGAGCTTGCCAAAAAATATTCCGAAGATGTTCACGCCAAGGAAGGCGGGGAGATGGGCGCTGTAAAGATGACTGAATTTTCCGAAGCCGTAGAAAAGGCCATTTCCACATTGGAAATCGGCCAAACCACCGGAATCGTCGAGACGGATAGGGGTTTCCATATTTTTCGATTGGATGGAAAAGTGCCTTCTAAAAATAAGGAACTGAACGATGTCCGAGATGATATTTTAAATATGCTCTACCGCAAGGAAGCTGAAGAGAAGTACAAATCCTGGATTGAGCAGTTGAAGCAAAAAGCATATATTTCCATCAAGTAAGCTCACTTGCCGATTTCTTTTTCCAACCCCTATTTCTGAGCAAGATGAAAAAACCTTTAATTGCTGTAACCATGGGCGATCCGGGCGGTATCGGTCCGGAGATTGTGCTCAAGGCCGTTCGAGCCTTGAGAGGCAGGGCTCGTTTTCTTTTGATCGGAAAGAAGAAAATTTTCGAAAAGATTTCAGGTCCGGCGAAATTAAACGGGCTTACGTTTCTTGATGTACCCCATGTTTCAGGAAAATTTCATCCGCGGAAAATAAGTAAGCAGAATGGAAAATTAGCCTACTTATCGCTTAGAAAAGGCGCCGAACTAGCTCAAAAGGGGATTGTTTCTGCGCTTGTTACGGCACCGCTTAGTAAAGCGGCGGTACGGCTCTCCCATAAAAAGTTTGAGGATCAAACGGAGTTCCTTCGTTCATTTACCGGCACCAAGCGTTACGCCATGAGTTTTATCAAGGGCCGGTCTTGTGTGACGTTAGTTACGACCCATATTCCTATTAAAAATATTGCTGCGCGTTTAAAACGTAAAGACATTGTAGAAAAAGCCCTTTTGACGGTTGAATTTTTAAAGAAGGCGCAAAAGATTCGCCGTCCTAGATTGGCAGTGCTGGGTTTAAATCCTCATGCGGGCGAGGGCGGGTTTTTGGGAAGGGAAGAAGAAATTATAATTAAGCCTGCGATTCGAGATTTAAAGAAGCGCGGCATTCGGGTTGTGGGCCCGCTTCCCGCCGATTCGGCATTTTATTTATGGAAGAAAGGAAAATTTGACGCTGCTATAGCTATGTATCACGACCAGGGTCTTGCGCCGTTTAAAATGCTCTATTTCCACGATGGCGTTCATATTACATTGGGTCTTCCGTTCATCCGCACATCCCCCGATCACGGAACGGCGTTTGATCTGGCTTACCGGGGGAAGGCCAATGCCAACGCCATGCGCGAAGCCCTTCTAGCTGCCATACGTTTTGCCTCACCGCGATGAATCCTAAATCGGTATTGAATGAATTTAACCTTCGCCCCATCAAATCACTGGGACAACATTTTCTTTCAAGCGATTTCAAAATCAAAGCTATGGTTGAAGCGGCCGCACTGCGAGAAGGGCAAACGGTTATCGAAGTAGGTCCCGGGCTCGGCGCTTTGACCCATGAGCTCGTAAAGCTGCCTGTTAAAATTATTGCCATCGAAAAAGATCCGAAGCTCGTTCAATTTTTAAAAGAACGTTACGCGGAGTATCCCAATCTCGAAATACGGCGGGGCGATTTTCTTGATTACGATTTCGAAGACATAAAAGAAAAAGACCCCTGCGCTATTCTCGGCAATCTGCCGTATTATGTTTCTTCTCCCATGCTTTTCCATCTTGTAGATCATCGTAAAAAAATTACGCATGCGGTGTTAACGCTCCAGCGCGAAGTCGTGCAGCGCTTGGTGGCGGAGCCGGATTCCAAAGATTACGGTAGGCTCACGCTTTCGTTCGGCCTTTTCGCTGATGTTAAACGTTTGTTCGATATCCGGCGGAATGAATTTTATCCCCAACCAGCGGTGATTTCCGCGACGATACGCGTTCAATTTAAAGATAAAACAGGGTTGCCGAACGGAGTCAGTGAAGAGTTGTATTCGAAAGTAATAAAGCTCGCTTTTGGGACGCGAAGAAAACAGATCGCCAATGCGCTTTCGCGAGGTGAGTGGCCACGAGAGCGAATCCATGAGGTGCTCGTTAAGGCGAAGCTTGACCCGCAAACCCGCGCAGAGAATCTTACGAAGGACGAATTCATCCGCCTCTGCTTCGAAATCTCCAAGCTAAGTCTTTAGTGCCCTTATCCCGGGCTTCAGGCAGTTACCTCCGTCGACGCTTTGCAAATGCCGTCCACGGCATTTGACTACGCTCGTGCAAAAATTGCTCTCGCACATCCCTGTACTCCGCAATTTTGTGCAACGCGCCTTCGGCAACTACCCGAAGCCCGGGATGCACGTATAAGCCGCGATGAGGCCAAACCGATTGTTAAGGGCACGGTTGAGGCGCGTAGCGCAGCCATGGATGGCGGAGCAGCGCCGAAACGAGTGAAGAAATTACCATGATGGTAATTTCTGAACGGTGCCCGGACAATCGGTTTGGCCTAGGAGCGGTGGAGCAGATGAGATTTGGTTTAATTCGGCGCGCGGGCGCCGAATTGGGCTTTGACATTTAAAATCGGTTATGTTACTATCCCTTTATTCTACAAGGAGTTAGGGTATGTCGACATTTGATATTGATAAGATTGCCGAGCTGGCGCGTATCCGTTTAAAAGCCGACGAGCGTTCAAAACTAAGCAAAGATTTGGAAAGCATTATCCGCTACGTCGAAAAGCTCGCTGAGCTTCCGACGGACAGCGTCGAGCCGACCAGTCATGTTTTAAATTTGGAAAATGTGACCAAAGAGTACAAACCTCGCGATGCTAAAGTATCCGAGCATGTTCTTAAGCACGCACCCGCCACAGAAAAGACCTACTTCAAAGTTCCCAAGGTGGTAGATAATTAAATTTTGTAATCCCGGAATGTCTTCTGCGTATGGAAAAAAATAATCAGCTTTTTAATTTCACATTAGAAGAATCAACCAAGGCGCTTAAGTCGGGGCAGTGCAAGCCATCTGACTTTTATCAGGCGCTTAAGAAAAGAGCCGAGTCGGTAGATCCCAAAATTCACGCTTATATAAATTACGCGGAGCCGTCCGCCGTTCCTTCTATAAACGGCGGAGTACTTTCTGGGATTCCCATTTCGCTAAAAGATAATATTTCCACCGTAGGTTGGGAGACGACCTGCGCTTCAAAAATTTTAAAGGGTTATATTCCGCCCTACGATGCCACGGTCGTGCGAAAATTAAAAGAAGCCGGCGCGTATATTTTTGCCAAATGCAATATGGACGAGTTTGCGTTCGGCTCTTCGACCGAAACTTCTGCGTACGGCCCGACGCTCAATCCTTGGAATCCCGAGTACGTACCGGGCGGTTCGAGCGGAGGCTCGGCAGCATCGGTGGCAGCAAACGAAGCGATTTGCGCTTTCGGTTCCGATACGGGCGGCTCCATTCGTCAGCCCGCGGCGCTTTGCGGAATAGTGGGTTTGAAGCCGACGTACGGCCGTGTGTCGCGATACGGTTTGGTTGCGTTCGGTTCCAGTTTGGATCAAATTGGCCCCTTCACGAAAACAGTAAAAGATTCTGCGCTATTGATGAATGTTATTGCAGGGCACGATCCGCTTGATTCCACGTCTGCTCCCGAACCTGTTCCCGATTACACGGCCGATCTCGAAAAATCAATCAAAGGAATGAAAATTGGCTGGCCCAAAGAATATTTTATCGACGGCATTGATCCGCAAGTCAGGAAGGCTCTTGAAAAAGCTGCGGATACGTTCAAGTCGCTTGGCGCTACGATTAAAGAAATCAGCTTGCCGCACACACCCTATGCTGTAGCCGTTTATTATGTCGTAGCTACAGCGGAAGCCAGTTCGAATCTCGCGCGGTTTGACGGAGTGCGGTTTGGGCTTCGCGCCAAAGCAGATACGCTTAAAGATCTTTATTTTGAAACGCGGGACCTTGGCTTTGGCAGGGAAGCCAAGCGAAGAATTCTGATGGGTACGTTCGTACTTTCTTCCGGTTATTACGATGCCTATTATCTGAGAGCTCAAAAAGTGCGCACGCTTATTAAAGAAGATTTTGTCCGTGCCTTTAAAGAAGTAGATCTAATTATGACGCCGACGGCGCCCACACCGGCGTTTAAAATAGGCGAGAAAATGGACGATCCGATTCAGATGTATTTGTCCGACATTTTTACGATTTCCATGAATTTATCCGGCGTTCCCTGCATGTCGCTTCCGGGCGGATTTGATAACAAAGGCCTTCCGATCGGTTTTCAGCTGGTCGGTAATTTTTTCGACGAATCAAAGATATTTCGTGCCGGTCATCAATTCGAAAAGGCAACGCCTTTCCATACCATGAAACCCAAGATATGAAATACGAACCGGTCATCGGTTTAGAAACGCATGTGCAGCTGAAGACAGATTGTAAAATCTTCTGCGCCTGTCCGACTTCTTTTGGCGAACAGCCCAATAAAAATACATGCCCCGTCTGCCTTGGCCTTCCCGGTTCGCTTCCGGTTTTAAATAAAAAAGTTTTAGAATTGGCCATTACGGCCGGCCTCGCGATCAACTGCCATATTGCAGAACGTCTGCATTTTAATCGTAAAAATTATTTTTATCCGGATTTGCCGAAAGGCTATCAAATTTCACAATTTAATCATCCGATTTGCGCAAAAGGATTTATTGATATCGCTTTACCGTCCGGTACGAAACGAATTCAGATTACGCGCGCGCACTTGGAAGAAGACGCCGGAAAACTTCTTCACGAAGGCATTCATGACGGCAGTTACGTCGATTTTAATCGAGCAGGCGTGCCTTTGCTTGAAGTTGTAACCGAACCCGATCTTCGTTCCTCGGATGAAGCGTATCAATATTTAACCATGCTTAAAGCCATTATGCGTTACGCCGGCATTAGCAATTGCAATATGGAAGAGGGTTCGCTTCGCTGTGACGCGAACGTGTCCATTCGGCCGGTGGGTACGGAGAAATTCGGCACGCGTTCGGAAATTAAAAATTTAAACTCATTTAAAGCGGTGCAGAAGGCAATTGAATACGAGATTAAAAGGCAGTCCGAGCTTTTAGATTCGGGAAAATCGGTTGCGCAGGAAACAAGGCTCTGGAACGAAGAACGCCAAGTTACCATCACCATGCGCAGTAAAGAAGAAGCTCACGATTACCGTTATTTTCCCGAGCCCGATTTAGTTCCGTTTACGGTAAGCCGCGCCGAAGTAGAGAAGATTCGTAAAAGCCTTCCTGAACTTCCTCAGCAGATTTCAGCGCGGTTTCAAAAAGAATTCGGCTTAAGCCCCTACGATGCCGAAGTCTTGGTGCAAGATCAGCGTCTTGCGCAGTATTTCGAGGAAGCGGTTCGTAGCGGCGCGCAGGTGAAATTAGCGAGCAACTGGATTCAAAGCGAGCTTCTCGGTATTCTGAACGAACGAAAATTAAATATAGAAACAAGTCCTGTCTCTCCGAAAGATTTAGCCGAGCTGGTTAAGCTTATTGAAAACGCCACCATCAGCGGAAAAATCGGAAAAGAAATCCTTCCGCGCATGGTGGATGAGAAAAAAACCGCCCGCCAAATTATTGACTCCTCCGGGATGACTCAAATTTCCGATGAAAAATTGATTGCCGAAGCTGCAGTGCGGGCCATTCAATCGAATCCTAAGTCCGTTGAGGCATTTAAATCAGGGAAGGCAAACGCGCTTGGCTTTCTCGTCGGCCAGGTTATGAAAGAAACGCAAGGCCGTGCGAATCCTCAGCTTGTGAATAAAATTCTAAAAGAAAAACTCGAGTAAGCCGTATGAAGAAACAGGGACGAAGAATTCTACTTGTATTCATTTTGCTCGGAGCGGCCGCCGTTTCAGTTCGTGCAGAACGAGAGGTGCCCTCGGCGCTGCCCCAGCTCGTGTATGTTTTCACCGACGCGATGCAGCTTGTAAGCGAACGCTATCTTCGCGAAGTCAGTCCCAAGGAACTGCTTTACGGTGCGATTCAAGGAATGCTTCAAATCTTGGATCCCGAGAGCCAGTTTTTAACACCGGAAGAATTAAGACGGCTTCGCATGGAAACCGAAGGTGAGTTTGTGGGCATCGGGGCCAAAGTGAATGTTCGCGAAGACGGGCTTTTGATTGATTATGTTCTGGAAAATACCCCCGCTTCCGAGGCCGGTTTAAAAACAGGCGATGTGATCGTTAGCGTTGACGGAAAACCGCTTGAACACATACCGCGTAGTGAAGCCTTGGAACTTTTGAAAGGGAAACCGGGTTCTTCCATTGACATAGGTTTGAAGCTTAAGGGCGAAGATGTCGTTACCGTTCGAAAAATAAGCCGCGCTCATGTAGATATTCCGCACGTGAAGGATGCGCGGATCGTTGCGTCAAAAGTGGGTTATGTGCGCATTGTCGAATTCGGAGAAAAAACACGCATCGAGCTGATCAAGGCCTTGGCTAAGCTACGCCGGGGCGGCGCAAACCGGTTTATTTTGGACGTGCGCGATAATCCGGGCGGTACGCTTGAAGCCGCTGCCGGCGTAGCTGAACTTTTCCTTTCCCGGGGCGATTTAATCGTTTCAACGGTTGGGCGAAGATCGGCGGAATCGTTTGAAATTACGGCGAAAGAAACAGGCGCCTATTCAGCCGCTCCTCTCGCTATTCTTATTAATAAAGGAAGCGCAAGCGCTTCCGAAGTACTGGCGGCCGCGCTGAAAGACCACAACAGAGCCAAGCTTTTCGGGACCGCTTCGTTTGGGAAAGCGTCGGTTCAGGCGCTTTTAACTCTTCGGGACGGCTCGGCCATTCGGATTACTACGGCAGAATATTTTACGCCGAATAAGAATGCGATCAATCGAGTCGGGCTCAAGCCTGACTTTCTTATCGAAGGCGAAGAAGCCCAGCTAAAAGAAGCCGCTTCCTATCTGGAAAATATAAGTCCGACAATGTAGTGGGCGTACATGCCTGAGCATCAAGCCAAACTCACTCTTCTGACCGCTCCCGCAGGTTACGGAAAGACATATTACTGCCTCGAGCAGTTTAAGAAAAATATTTTATCCGCACCAGACCTCACCACTTTCAATAGTTTCTATATTGTTCCTACGAAAGAACACGCTGAAAGAATCCTGGACCTCATCTTCCGGGATAAATCCATTGCTGCGCTCGGCCGCGATTACGTTACCACGTTTGACGGCTTTGTGGATCGCTTCATGCCCGAGGGCGACCGCATGTTCGCAAGCGATGTTTTAAAAGACATTTTTCTCCGTGAAATCCTCGATACGCTTCGCTTGGATTATTTTCTGCCGGCTAAAAATCAATCCGGTTTTGTCGAGCTTCTGTCTGATTTTATAGCAGAAGCAAAACAATCCGGTCTCGCCGCCGAAGATTTCTGCCAGCGTCTAAAGACCTTGGGTGCGTCAAACAAATACCGGGAGCTTGGGCATATTCTTACGTTATATGAAAAGAGACTTCGCACCGAAGGATTTCAGGATGTAGAGGACAGGGCGCGTTTATTCAAAGAATACATGGAATCAAACGCTGGGCACGCGCAATTAGAAAATGTGTATGTAGACGGTTTTTTTGAATTAACTTCTCTTCAATTCGAAATGCTCGAGACCGTAAGTCAGTACGCCAAATCGATTACCGTATCCGTGACGGCGGACGAAGGAAGGAAAGAAAACCGATTCACCGTTACCGAGCGGTTTCTTTCCGAGCTGGAGCGCTTGGGTTTCAAAGAACAAAGAGATGTCGTATTTACGCATCGCCGGAGCGAAAATCCGGAAATGCGCTTTTTATCCGATCGTATTTTTGCGCCTTCAGCCACGCCCTTCGCAGGTAACGTAGAAAATATTGAAATGATCGAAGCCCGGAATGAGCGGGGAGAAATAGAAGCCGTTGCCAGGGAAATACGAAAACTATACGCCGAAGGTAAATACCATTTCAGCGATTTCTGCCTTATCTTCCGTCGTATCGGCTCATACGCTGCTCTTATCGAGACGGTTTTTAATGAATTCGACCTTCCCGTAGAAATTCACGAACGGAAAATGCTCCGCCTCGATCCGCTTGTTTCATCCATCTTAAATCTCCTGGATGTTTTTTCCGGCGGATGGAAAAAAGAAGCCCTTCTCCGCTTTCTCCATTCGTCCCTACCGTCGGATTCTGAAACGCTCTGTGCCATGATGGAACGGTACGCGTACAGTCATAATGTAGGCGACGGGCGCGATGCCTGGACACATGAGTGGGAGCATTTTCCGAACGAAAAGGAAGCGGGCCGTCGTGCTTGGTTTAAGCAGTGGGCCGATGTAGAAGATTCGTTCCGTAAGAATACAACGGCGAAAAATCATATTGAAATAGTAAAGAAGCTCATCAACGATTTTATAATGGGCCCTTCCGGAAATTGGGCCGAATGGGGTGTTGCGTATCCTTCCCAGGCACACGCGCTCCGCCGGTTTTTCGAAGTGTTGGACGAGCTCACGTATAGCTTTAAATACCGCGGCGGCGGGGAAGTTCTCTTTGAGGAATTTTATCGTCTGCTCAAAGAAACCGTGCATGTAAGCCTTTATTCAGATTCCGTTTGGGGGAAAAATCGCGTGCAGATTTACGATATTTCCATCGCACGCCAGAAAGAATACAAAGTCGTATTCATGTGCGGCCTTGTCGAAAAAATTTTTCCACGGCGGATCGGTGAGAATGCGCTTTTGAAAGATTCGGAGCGGCGTGTAATCAACGGTAACGGCAGAGAAATTTTGGCGGAGCAATTGCCTCGCCAATCGATCGAGCGCTATTTGTTTTATTTGGGAATTACGCGCGCCAGGGAAAAGCTTTATTTATCGTATCCGCGGTTTGGTTTTGAAGGCAATGAAAACGTTCCTTCGTATTATTTGGAAGATGTCCAAAGGGCATTTGCCCAAAAAGTCCCGATTCATAGGCAAAGCGCATCGGATATCTTACCGGTACCGGCAGATGCCCGTACACCGGGGGAGCTTGAGCGATCGGTGATTTTGCATTTATTTGAGCCCGGGCATGTCGGCGGTTGGGAAGAAGATCCTAAAGTCCTGTCGCTCTTCGGACTTATTTCGAAATTAACACAGCGCAAGGAATTTTTAGAAACCATTCAGGCGATTTATGAAAACGAACTTAGGTTTGACTGGAAAACCAGAAAGGAAGATGGTTTTACCGATGACTCGGCCATAAAGTTATTAACGGGTCGAAAGCGTCCCTTCGCGCCAACAAGGCTCGAAACATACGGCGCTTGTCCTTTTAGATATCTTCTGGCGCATGAGGTCTATTTGGAAGAGCCCGATGAGGAATTGAGTCCGCGAACAATCGGTACCATATACCATAGAACGCTCGAAGACTTTTTTAAGAACAAAGGGCATGAGCAGGATCTGAGCAATGCCAGGCAGGTCATGCAAGAATCGTTTGGAAAGATATTTAAAGAAAACCCTCTTTTGAGCGATCGGCCTTACCGGCTCGAGTTAAAGAAAATTGAGATGGAGGAATTACTCGATCAATTTCTAGTTTTTTTGTTTGATGAATTAAAGCACGCGATACTTAAACCTTATCTTTACGAATATAAAATTGGAGATGAAAAATCACCTTTTGAATTAACGGGATCGGACAACAAGGACGAGCACATTTTGGTTACCGGTTACGTAGACAGGATTGATGTCGATCCAGAAAAACGTTTTGCGATTATTGTAGATTACAAACTCTCAAAAAAGGTAAAGAAAAACGACACCGATTATGGTCTCATGCTCCAACTTCCCCTCTACGTGCTAGCCGTTGAAAAAAATATGAATGTA
>Ga0209515_10006892_pt1 | contig 13934 bp, 9 predicted proteins | sample Subgroupgradi54m_FD_187454 | JGI IMG/M metagenome (GOLD analysis project Ga0209515, IMG submission 187454) | Subsurface groundwater microbial communities from S. Glens Falls, New York, USA - GMW60B uncontaminated upgradient, 5.4 m (SPAdes)... ...
TCGACGCGGCGGGCGCGCCCGCGGGCGAGCCGGGCACGCTGGTGGCGCAGGCCGAGACGCGCCGGCTCGACGTGGCCGCCGACCGCGAGCACGCCCGCGCGGCGGTGGAGTTTGCACGCGAGCCGCGCATGCGCTGGTTCCCCGCCCTCGGCTTGACCGGGCAGTACCGGGCCACCAACGAGGCCGGCCTGGCCGGCAACAACACCGACTGGTTCCTGGGCGTGACCGCGACCTGGTTGCTCTACGACGGCGGCACCCGTGGCGCCGACGCCGACGAGCGCGACGCGCAGGCGGAGATCGCGCATCTGTCGCTGCGCGCCGACGTGCGCCGGGTCGCGCTCGAGGTGCGCACCGCGGTGACCCAGCTGGCCAGCGCGCAGCAGCTGGTGGTCAAGGCACAGGCCGCGGTCGAGGCCGCGCGCAAGAACGTGAGCGAGACCAGCACGCTGTACAAGCAGGGCCTGGCGCGCGCGCTCGAGGTGGCCAACGCCACCGCCGCGCTCTTCGACGCCGAGGTGGCGCTGGCGCGCGAAGGCTACGGGCTGGGCGTGGCGCTGCTCGATCTACGCGCCGCGCTCGGCCTCGATCCCCTGGGCAGGGAACCCAAGAAGTCATGAGCCGAGCATCCGTCATCGCAACCCTGGCCCTGGCGCTCGCGCTCGCTTGCAACCGCTCCGACGCCAAGCCCGAGGCAGCCGCGGGCGGCAAGCCCCCCGCGGGCGGCAAGGGCGGCGCGCGCATGGTCAAGCCCTTCCCGGTCGAGCTGGCCATGGTGACCACGCAGAAGGTCGACTACACCATCGCCGCGGTCGGCACCGTGGCTGCCTTCGAGGAGGTGCAGGTGACCGCGCGCGTCTCCGGCGTGGTCGAGAAGGTGCGCTTCGCCGAGGGCGAGCGGGTCAAGCAAGGCCAGCCGCTGGTCGAGATCGAGCCAGCGCGCTTCCAGCTGGCGGTGCGCTCGGCGCGCGCGGCGCTGGAGAAGGCCGAGGCCGCCGCCGCCGACGCCGAGGCCGGCCTGGCCCGGCGCGAGGGCGCGGGCAAGGACAACCCCGGGCTCATCCCGGGCGAGGAGATCGAGACCTACCGCACCAAGGTGCGCACCGCGCGCGCCGAGGTGTCGACGGTCAAGGTGGCGGTCGACACCGCCGAGCTCAACCTGCGTGACGCCTACGTACGCGCGCCCATGGCGGGCCTCCTGCAGACGCGCAGCGTGCAGACCGGGCAGTACGTGCAGCCGGGCACGGTGCTGGGCACGCTGTCGCGCCGCGATCCGATGCTGCTGCGCTTCAACGTCGCCGATCGCGACGCAGCTCAGGTCAGCGTGGGCATGTCGGTCACGTTCACGGCGGGCAACACCCCGGCCGAGGACAGGCCGTACACGGCCAAGATCACCCTGGTCGCGGCGGCGGCCGACCCGACCTCGCGCATGGTCGCGGTCACCGCCGAGATCGACGACGCGCGCAAGGACGTGCTGCAGCCGGGCGCGTTCGCGCGCGTGACCATCAGCGTGGGCGGCTCGCCCAGCGCCACGGTCATCCCGCAGATCGCGGTGCGCCCGAGCGAGCGCGGCTTCCTCGCCTACGTGGTCGAGGACGGCGTGGCGCACGAGCGCGTGCTCGAGCTGGGCCTGCGCACGGCCGACGGCATGGTCGAGGTCAAGTCGGGCGTCAAGGCAGGCGAGCAGCTGGTGGTGCGCGGCGCCGAGGCGCTGCGCGAGGGCGCGACCGTCGTGGTGCCGGGCGCCAGGCCGGCCGCGCCCGCCGCGCCCACCGCGCCGCCGGGCGGCGCACCCAAGGCGGCCTCGCCATGACCCTCACCGAAGCGTGCATCCGCAAGCCGGTCTTCGCCTGGATGCTCATGGCGGCGACCGTGGTCTTCGGCCTGGTGGCCCTGCGCCGCGTCGGCATCAGCCAGTACCCCGACGTCGACTACCCGACCATCAGCGTGCAGGTCAGCTACGAGGGCGCGTCGCCCGAGGTGCTCGAGAACGACGTCATCGAGCCCATCGAGGAGGCGCTCGCCCAGGTCGAGGGCGTGAAGTCGATCACCGCCTCGGCACGCCAGGGCAACGCCAACGTCACCGCCGAGTTCGACATCTCGCGCGACATCAAGGACGCCCTGCAGGACGTGCAAGCGCGCGTGGCGCAGACGCGCCTGCCCAAGGACGTCGACCCGCCCGTGATCTCCAAGTCCAACCCCGAGGACCAGCCCATCATGTGGGTCGGTCTCTACGGCCCGTACTCGCGCCAGCTGCTCGCCGACACCGCGCGCTACCGCCTGAAGGATCGGCTGCAGGCGGTCACCGGCGTGGGCGAGATCCAGCTGGGCGGCTACCTCGATCGCAACGTGCGCATCTGGCTCGACGCGCACGAGCTGGACGCGCGCAACCTGACCGTGAGCGACGTGACCGGCGCGCTGGCGCGCGAGCACGTCGAGCTGCCCGCCGGCCTCATCCAGACCTCGGGACGCGAGGTCAGCGTGCGCGTGCTGGGCGAGGCCATCGACATCAAGACGCTGGAGAACATCGTGGTGCGCCAGAACGCCACCGGTGTGGTCTACCTCAGGGACGTCGCGCTGGTCGAGGACGGCTTCGAGGACGAGCGGCGGCGCTCGCGCACCGACGGCATTCCCGTGCAAGGCATGGGCATCCGCAAGCAGCGCGGCGCCAACGCGGTCGCGGTCGCGCAAGGCGTGCGCGCCGAGATCGAGAACGTCAAGAAGACCCTGCCCGAGGGCATGGACATCGCGCTCATCTTCGACTCGACCCAGTACATCGAGGAGTCGGTGCACGAGGTGCAGTTCGAGCTGGTGCTGGCGGTCATCCTGACCGCGCTGGTGTGCTGGATGTTCCTGGGCTCGTTCTCGAGCACGATCAACGTGGTGCTGGCGATTCCCATGTCGCTCTTGGGCACGATCGCGGTGATCTATTTCCTCGGCTTCACACTGAACACATTCACATTACTGGCATTGTCGCTGGCGGTCGGCATTGTCGTCGACGACGCCATCATGGTGATGGAGAACATCTTCCGTCACGCCGAGGGCGGCAAGCCGCGCGAGCAGGCGGCGCGCGAGGGCACGTCGGAGATCGCCTTCGCGGCGCTGGCGGCGACCACCGCGGTCATCGCCATCTTCATGCCGGTCATCTTCATGCAGGGCGTGATCGGCAAGTACTTCCTGCAGTTCGGCGTGACCCTGTCGATCGCCGTGGCGCTCTCGTACCTGGAGGCGATCACGCTCGCACCGGCGCGCTGCGCGCAGATGCTCAAGGCCTCGCGCGAGCATCGCTCGCGCCTGGGTCGCCTGGTCGACCGCGTGTTCGAGCACCTGGGCCACGGCTACAGCTGGCTGCTCGGGCGCAGCCTGCGCTGGCCGCTGGTGGTGCTCGCGCTCGCCGGCGTGCTGGTGTTCGTGTCGCTGCAGGTGGGCGGCAACCTGCCCGCCGAGATGGTGCCCAGCCAGGATCAGAGTCGCCTCATGGTGCGTCTGCAGATGGCGGTCGGCTCGTCGCTCGAGGAGACCGACCGGCTGAGCAAGAAGGCGGAGGCATTCGTCAACTCGCGCCCCGAGGTCAAGCGCGCCATGGTCGTGATCGGCGGCATGGGCGGCGGCGTGAACCAGACCATCCTGATGATCACCATGGTGCCGCCCGGGCAGCGCAAGATCAGCCAGGCCGACTTCCAGCAAACGCTGCGCAAGGAGCTCAACTCCTACCCGGGCGTGCGTGCGACCGTACAGGACCTGTCGCAGTCGGGCTTCGGCCAGGCGCGCGGCTTCCCCATCGAGATCTCGGTGCGCGGACCCGACTGGGACAAGCTGATCGAGAACGCGCTCGTGCTGCGCGACAAGCTGGCCACATCGGGCGTCGCCGTCGACGTCGACAGCGACTACAAGCTGGGCGCGCCCGAGCTGCAGATCACGCCTGACCGAGCGCGCGCCGCCGACCTGGGCGTGCCCGTCGAGGAGGTCGCGACCAGCCTGAACGCGCTCATCGGCGGCCTGCGCGTGGGCAAGTACTCGTCGAACGGCCGGCGCATCGACGTGCGCGTCAAGCTGCTCGCCGACCAGCGCTCGCGCCCCGAGGACATCTCGCTCCTGCGCGTGCGCTCGCAGCGCGGTGACCTGGTGCCGCTGTCGACGCTGGTGACGCAGGAGGAGAAGCCGGCGCTGCAGACCATCACCCGCCGCGACCGCGAGCGCTCCATCTCGGTGTTCGCCAACGTGGCGCCCGGGCACGCGCAGAAGGAGGCGCTCGACTACGTGGCGGCGCTCAGCCGCGAGATGCCCCCCGGCTACCGCGCCCTGCCCGCGGGCGCGTCGGTGGCCTTCCAGGAGTCGTTCTCCGGGCTGTGGTTCGCGCTCGGCCTGGGCATCGTCATCGCGTACATGGTGCTGGCGTCGCAGTTCAACTCCTTCCTGCACCCGGTGACCGTGCTGGTCATCCTGCCCGTCTCGGTGGCGGGCGCGCTGTTCGCGCTCAAGTGGGGCGGCAAGAGCCTGAACATCTTCAGCGCCATCGGCCTGCTGCTGCTCATCGGCATCGTGAAGAAGAACTCGATCATCCTGGTCGACTACGCCAACCAGATGCGTCGCGACGCGGGCGCGAGCGCGCGCGAGGCCATGCTGCGCGCCGGCCCGGTGCGCCTGCGGCCCATCCTGATGACGTCCATCGCCACCATGGTCGCGGCCGTGCCCGCGGCGCTGGCGCTCGGCCCCGGCTCGGAGATGCGCGCGCCCATGGCCATCGCCGTCATCGGCGGACTGGTCGTGTCGACCCTGCTCAGCCTCTTCGTCGTACCCTCGTTCTACGTGGTCGCCGACCGCGTGCTGCACATGTTCAAGAAGCGCGCGCCCCAACCCGCCACGCCCGACTCGTCTCCCGCCACGGACGCTCCGTGACCCAGGGGGACAGGATCTACCCCCGTAGCTCTTGGAAATCCTTCGGGTTCTGGAGGCAAACGCGCATTTTGCTGACGTGGATGAAATTGCGCGTTTGCAGCCAGAAGGGCAGTAGTTTCAGTGGCTTGCGACCCAGGATCCTGTCCCCCGGGCTGCTCGGGCTGCTCGGGCTGCTGGGGGTGCTGCTGGTGCCGGGGGTGGCGTGGGCGCAGGACGGGGCGCGCGTGGACAAGCCGGCGGCGCAGCCGGCGCCGGCGAGGCCGAAGCTGACCAGGCCGCCCGGGCTGCTCGAGGGCGCGCCGCCCGAGTATCCGGCCCAGGCGCTCGCGACCGGCCTGGAGGCGGACGTGACGTTGAGGATCACGATCGACGCCACCGGTGCGGTGACCAAGGCCGAGGTGGTCACGTCGGTCGGGCACGGCTTCGACGAGGCCGCGGTCGCCGCGGCGATGAAGTACAGGTTCAGCCCCGCCGAATTCGACGGCAAGCCGGGCACGATCACCGTCGAGACGACGCTGCATTTCACCGTGCAGGTCAAGGAGGAGCCGGCGCCGGCACCGCAGCCTGCTGACGCCACGCCGGCTGCGCCTGGCGCGCCGGCCGCGCCCGCCGCCGTGCAGAACCCTGGCTCCATCCATGGCGTGGTCAAGGAACGCGGCACGCGCCGCCGCCTCTCCGGCGTGGCCCTGGTCATCGAAGGCTCGCAGCGCGAGACGCTCACCGACGCCGAGGGTAACTTCGTCTTCGACGGCCTGGCCGAGGGCAACTACCGCGTGCTCGCGGTGCTGGCCGGCTTCGACCGCTACGAGGCGGGCATCTACGTCTACGCGGGCGAGGCCGCCGACGCCACGCTCTACCTGCGCCCGGCGGGCGGTAACCCCTACGAGACCACCGTCGAGGGCGAGAAGGATCGCCTCGAGGTCACGCGCCGCACCGTGACGCGCCGGCAGATGACCACCGTGCCGGGCACCTTCGGCGACCCGCTGCGCGTCATCCAGAACCTGCCCGGCATGGCCCGCGCGCCTTACGTGCTCGGCCTGCTCCTCATCCGCGGCTCGGGACCCGACGACTCGGGCGTGTACGTCGACGGCCACGAGATCCCCATTCTCTACCACTTCCTGGGCGGACCCTCGATCCTGAACCCCGAGTTCCTCGAGACCATCGACCTCTACCCGGGCGGCTTCCCCGCGCGCTTCGGCCGGCACTCGGGTGGCATCGTCGACGTCAGCACGCGCGCGTCGAAGTCGGACGGCATCCACGGCTCGGCCAACGTCGACCTGCTCAACTCGTCGGTGTACCTGCGCGCGCCCCTGGTCAAGAACGTGACCTTCGCCTTCGCCGCGCGGCGCTCGTACATCGACGCGCTCCTGCCGCTGGTGCTGCCCGAGCCGGATCCCGGGTCGACCCTGGTGGTCGTGCCGGTGTACTGGGACTACCAGGCGCGCGTCGACGTCGAGCTGCCCCACCGCGACAGCTTCTCGGTCATGTTCTTCGGCTCCGACGACCGCCTGGACGTGCTGCAGACCGACGCCGACACCAAGCTCGAGCTGGGCACGCACATCGGCTTCAACCGCATCCGCGCCCTGTACTCCACGCACATCGGGCCCGCTGACCGGCTGACCTTCACGCTCTCGCCCTCCTACGGCGAGGACGTGATCAGCTTCAACGGCGGCACCTACACCTCGGCTGACGCCACGCAGACGGTGTTCGCGCTGCGCGAGCGCGTGCGCGGCGATCTCGACGACTGGCTCAAGCTCGACAGCGGGCTCGACCTCGAGTACCGCATCAACCACTACGCCATCAAGCTGCCGGTCGCGACCGACATCCCGCCCACCGGCGGCGGCGAGGTCGACATCCCGCCCGAGTCGTACGAGCGCAGCATCGATCAGTACGGCCTGGGCGCCTGGCTCGAGCTGGCCATGGACCTGGGCCACGGCGTGCGTCTGGTGCCCGGGCTGCGCTTCGACAGCTTCCTGCTCGCGGGCGAGCCGCGCTTCTCGCTCGACCCACGTCTGGTCACGCGCTGGCAGGCCGACGCCGAGACCACGTACAAGGCCTACGCCGGCGTCTTCCACCAGGCGCCCGCGGCGGAGGGCTTCGACGCCGCGTTCGGCAACCCCGACCTCAAGCTGGAGTACGCCCTGCACACCGGCGTGGGCGTCGAGCGCAAGCTGACCCACGACCTGTCGGTCGAGAGCGAGGCCTACTACGTGGGCCGGCACGACCAGTCGACGCGCGTCGACACCGTGGTCATGAACCCGGACGGCACGCTGCACCCGATCAACTTCGACAGCGTGCAGATCGGCCACACCTACGGCCTCGAGGTGCTGGTGCGCCACGAGATCACGCGTCACTTCTTCGGCTGGATCAGCTACACGCTGTCGTACTCGTCGCAGCGGCGCCATCCCGACGAGGACTGGCAGCTGACCGGCTTCGACCAGACGCACAACTTCACCCTCGTGGGCAGCTACCGCTTCGACAGTGGCTGGGAGCTGGGCGCACGCATGCGCGCGGTGAGCGGACGGCCGACCACGCCGGTGGCCGGCTCCACCTTCGACGCCGACTCGGGCGCCTACGTGCCCATGCAGGGCGAGTTCCGCAGCGAGCGCACGCCCTTCTTCCACCAGCTCGACCTGCGCGCCGAGAAGACCTGGACCTTCGACACCTGGTCGCTGGCCGCGTACCTCGACATCCTGAACGTGTACAACGCCGAGAACCCCGAGGCGACGCAGTACGACTATCGTTACCGCGAGAGCACGCCGGTGCGGGGCGTGCCATTCGTTCCGACGCTGGGAGTGAAGGGAACATGGTGAGCGTGCGCGGCATGGTGGTGCTGACGTGGCTCGCGCTCGGCGCGGGCTGCGGGAACTTCGAGGATCCCGCCATCGTGCTCGATCTGCGCGTGCTCGCCATCGAGGCCGATCATCCCGAGCTGGTGGTCGACTTCGACCCGAGCCATCCCGATGCCATCGCCCTGGCCGCGCAGCTCGCGGGCAACCCCATCGCGGTGCGCGCGCTGGTCGCCGATCCGGGCGTCTCGCGCCGGCTGGCCTGGGACATGATCGCGTGCCCGCCCACCGACACGCTGCGCTGCGACGACGCGGATCCGCAGACGCCCGTGGGCGCGGGCGTGGTCGCCGACCCGGAGACCGCGCTCGACCCGCCCGAGGGCACGTTCGTGGTCGGGCTCGACGTGCTGCAGGCGTCGGTGAGCGCGGACAGCCTGGCCGGCTTCGGCGGCGTGGCCATCCAGGTGCAGCTGCGCGTCTGGCCCGAGGGCGGCGACGTGGCGCAGGCGGAGTACGCATCCAAGCGCGTCGTGGTCGCGCCGCGCCTGCCCACCGAGCGCAAGGCCAACGCCAACCCGACGCTGACCGGGGTGCTCATCGACATGGACGAGGCGCGGGCGCTCGTGCCCGGACGCTGCGAGGATCCATTCTTCGCCGGCCTGGTGGTGCGACCGGAGCAGGAGCTGGTGCTCCTGCCCGTGGAGCCCGAGGGCGTGCGCGAGACCTACGTGCTGCCCACGTTCGACGGCGGCAAGCGCGTCATCACGGAGAACCTGCGCTACGCGTGGTTCGCCACCGCCGGCTCGTGGCTGGCGGGCGAGTCGGGCGGCCCGGTCGACATCTACGGCACGCCCGCGGCGCTCGACAACACCTGGACCGCACCCAAGGACGCGGGCGACGTGCGTCTGTGGCTGGTGCAGCGCGACGAGCGCGGCGGCCTGGCCTGGACGGAGTACTGCGCGCGCGTCGGCGCCCCGTGATCGCGCCCGCCGCGAGGATCGTGCGGCGAACCGCGGCGCAGGCCGCGCTGGTGGGACGCCGCGATGCCACCGTGGCGGCGTGGCGCGCGCTGGCGGGCGAGCCCGACGAGACGCGTGCGCGCGCGGCGGTCGCGGCGCAGCTGCCGGTACTCGCGGCGCGGCTGTGGCGCTCGCCCTACTGGTGCGAGGTGCTGCGCGCCGCGGGGCTCGCGCCCGGCGAGCTCGACTCGCTGGAGGCGCTGCAAGGCTTCCCCGGCCTGGATCGCGCCGCGCTCGCCGCGGCGGCGGAGACGCTGCCCGCGCTCGCACCCGGCGACGAGCCGGTGGTGGTGAAGAGCTCGGGCACGACCGGCGACCCGGTGCGCGTGGTCAAGGATCGCTGGGATTCGCTGGTCATGTGGGCCGCGCTCGCCTGGTGGCTGGAGGTCGCGGGCGTGGGCCTGCCGGCGCGTCCGCGCGTCGTGCTGCTCGACTCGCTGCCGGGCGGGCTGGAGTACTCGGTGCGCCTGCGTCTCGTCGGTGACGGCAGCGGCGCGCTGCACCGCGTGAGCCTGGCGCGCGGGTCGGCGCGCGCAGCGATGCGGCTGGCCCGGTTGCGACCTTCGGTGCTGTTCTCGGATCCCGACGGGCTGCACTGGCTGGCGGACGCGCCGCAAGGTTCGTCGCGCCCGCAGCTCCTGCTGACGTCGGCGCAACACTTTGCGTCGGAGTCGCGCGTGGCGTTCGTGCCCACGCCGGTCATCAACTACTACGCGACGACCGAGACCGGGCCCATCGCCTGGGAATGCCTGCGCCGGCGGGGACGCTTCCACGTGCTCGCGCCCGAGGTGTGGGTCGAGTCGGTCGAAGACGAGCTGGTGGTGACCCGGCTGCGCGACAGCGTGCTGCCGCTCCTGCGCTACCGCACCGGCGACGCCGGCCGGGTCGAGCGCGAGCCGCCCGCGGGCTGCGCCTGCGGCGTGCACGGCTGGAGCATCGTCGCCTTCGGCGGACGACGCGCGTGCACGTTCGTGACCCCGTCGGGGCGCACGGTCGACGCGTGGAGCCTGGCGTGGCTGTTCAAGCACCACCCGCTGCGCTCGTTCCGCCTGGTGCAGCTCCTGCCCGACGCATTCCGTCTCAGCTTCGAGGGCGACCCGGCCGCGGCCGCACCGCTGTGCGCCCAGCTCGTCGACGCGCTGGTGCAGCAAGGCTGGACGCGCGACACGCTGCGCCTCGACGTGCGCCAGGAAGCGTCCGCGGCCGCGCCGCTCAGCAAGCCGGCGCCGTTCGCGCGGGAGTTCTGATGGCAGCCAGCGGCAGCTGCCGGTGCGTCTCCCACGCGCCGCCGGCGCCCAGGCAGTGGTGGCACGAGGCGAGCGGCTCGTCGCGCTCCAGGTAGGCCAGGAGCGCGCGCAGCTCGAGCTCCACGCCGTCGTCGGCAGCGAGGCCGGTGGCCACGCCCACCTGCTCGAGGTGCGGCGGCCGCGTGCACGCGTAGAAGCGTCCTGCGTACAGCATGTGGCAACGGTGGCGCAGCCAGCAGGCGGCGAAGGTGGCGCGCGTTTCCTCGTCGCTGCGCACGCTGCCCGCAGGCGCGTCGAGGATCTGGAAGCGGTCGATGGCCTTCACGCCCAGGTGCACGTCGTGGGTGGCGCAGCGCGCCCGGATGAGGCCGAGGGTGCGCTCGGGCAAGGGCGCCGAGGAGTACAGCGACAGGGTCATCCGGTCGATGGCACGCCAGAAGGCGTCGGGCAGGCTGCCGGCCAGCAGGCCATTGGTGGTGATGGAGATGACCGGCGCGATGCCCGAGGCGCGCACGACCTCGAGCGCATCGACCAGGCGCGGATGCAGGGTCGGCTCGCCGCCGGTCAGCTTGAACACGCCGGGCGCGAGCACGGCGCGGGCGCGCTCCAGGTCGCGCGCGAGCGCGTCGATGGCCACGAAGCGCTCGGGCAGCTCGGGCGAACGGGTGCAGCAGTGGGCGCAGCGCAGGTTGCAGTGATCGACGAGGTGGGTCTCGAGGGCCCACGTGGTCACACGGCCTTCGTTGACTTCGTAGCGCACCTCGGCCGAGTATAGAGCGTGCGCGGGGAGACGCTGGCCTCTGCCGACGTCGTCGTGGCGGCCGATCTGATGGTGCGGCTGAGCGCGGCGGTGCGCGTGCTCGCCGGGGATGGCGCGGCCTGCGTGCTGAGCGGCGGCCTCGACTCGGCCATGCTGGTCGCCATCCTGGTGCGCAGCAAGCAGCTGACCACGGCGTACACGCTGGCCGCCGACTTCGACGACGACGCCGAGCTGACCCGCGCGTTCGCCAGCGCGGCGCACCTGGGCGTGGCGCGCCACCGGCTGGTCACGCTGCGCGAGCAGGACCTGCCTGCCCGCTTCGTCGACGCGGTACGCGCCAACCGCGCGCCGGTGCTGAACGGCAAGGCCGTGGCCACCTTCGTGCTGCTCGAGGCGCTGCGCGCGGCGGGCGAGCGCCGCTTCCTGTCCGGCCTGGGCGCCGACGAGCTGCTCGACGGTGACCCGCACGGGCAGGCGCGCTGGCGGGCCGCGCTCGACCGCGATCGCGCGCTCGCCGCCTCGCTGGAGTCGCCGCCCGGCCCACCGCCGCCGCCGCTGCGCGCGTTCGAGGACGTGTTCGTCGGCGTCACCTTGCCGCCCACGCTGAACGCGGCCGCGGCGCTCGGCCTGGAGGCCGGCCTGCCCTACCTGCACCCGCAGGTGGCCGAGTGGGCGGCCGCGCAGCCGCGGGCGCTCTTCCAGCGGGGCGAGCTGGGCAAGTGGCCGCTGCGCGCCGCGGCGCGCGGGCTCGTGCCCGAGCCGCTGCGCCTCTTGCCCAAGACGCCGCGTCTGGCGCCCGCGGGCGGCGGCAGCGCCGCGTCGCGCGCGGCGTGGAGTGACCTGCTCGCGTCGCTGCTGACGCCGGCGCGGCTGGGCAGGCTGCGCGCGCCGGCGCTCGCACGCGCCGACGTGGTCGCGCTGCGCGACGAGCATGCGGCCATGGACGAGCGTGACCCGCGCCGCGCCAGCGTCGACCGGGTGCTGATGTCGCTGGCGTCGCGCGTCGTGCTCGCCGAGCATGGGCTGGCGGCGTGATGCGTGTGATGCTGGCAGGTGAGGAGGCGGCGGCGTGATGCGTGTGATGCTGGTGACTTCGCCCGAGAAGGGCCATCTGAATCCGATGATGGGTGTGGCGCAGTGGCTGCGCCGCGACGGCCACACGGTCGGCTGGCTGTGCCTGCCCGAGCCTTCGCCGCAGCTGGCCGACGCCGGCGTCGAGATCCTGACCGCTCACCTGCCGCCCGCGCCGGTGGGCGGGCCCGAGCTGGTCACCGGCGGGGCCGAGCTGGCGGCGCTGGTACGCGACGAGCTGGCGCTGCGCGCGTGGATCCGCACCTTGCTGCTCGACCTGGTGCCCGGGCAGCTCGACCCGGTGCGTCAGATCATGCGCGCATTCCGCCCCGACGTGGTCGCGCTCGACGGCATGCAGTACGCCGCGGTCATCGCCGCGCACCTGGAGAGCATTCCTTATGCGGGCGTGTCGTCGGCGCTCACGCTGCTCGAGCCGGCGACGGTGAAGTCGGCGCTCATGCGCAACGTGCGCTCGCTCGCGCTCGACCGCGCGCGCCTGTTCGCCGACTACGGCATGGCGCCGGTGTTCCGCACCTGCGAGGCGCTGTCGCCGTGGCTGAACACCATCTTCACCACGCGCGCGCTGGTCGGCGACGACGCCGACGTGCCGCCCGCGACCTTGCTGGTGGGTCCTTCGCTGCCGCCCGAGCCGCGCGGCGACGAGCCCGAGTTCGAGGCGGTGTGGGCGCGCGTCGACACGTCGCGGCCGCTGGTCTACGTGTCGTTCGGCAGCCAGATCTCGTGGCAGCCGGTGGCCTTCGCGCGCATCGCCGAGGCGGCCGCGCCGCTGGGCGTGCAGCTGCTCATCGCCTGCGGCGAGCTGGCCGGCGACGCGGCGTTCGTGGCCGCGCTGGCCGGTGATCCCATCGTGGTCGCGTACGCGCCGCAGCGCGACGTGCTGGCGCGCGCCGCCGCGATGATCACGCACGGCGGCGCCAACTCGGTGATGGAGGCGATGAGCGCGGGCGTGCCGGTCATGATCAGTCCGGTATGCAACGACCAGCCGGTGCAGGCGCACTACGTCACCCGCGCCGGTGCGGGCGTGGCCATCGACCTGTACACGGCGACGGTGGAGGAGGTGCGCGAGGCGCTCGCGCGCCTGCTCGCGCCCAACTCGCAGCTGGCGCTGCGTGCACGCGCCATCGCCGATGACTACTGGCGCCACGACGGTGCGCGCGAGGTGGCGCGCGCCCTGGCCAGGATCAACGCATGAGCGAGGTCGGCGTGCCCCCCGGCTGGGCGCTGGCCCGGGTACGCCACGACGGCATCCAGCCGCTCGAGGTGTGGAACGTCAGGCTGACCGACCACCGCCTGTTCTGGGAGGTCGCGGGCACGCCCTTCGTCGAGAGCCAGCGGCAGCACGGCGTGGCCGACGTGCTGGTCGCGCGCGAGATCGCCACCGCCGTGGCCGACGCGGCCCGCCACCTGCACACCATGCACCGCTTCGAGCGGCTGTGGATCGCCGGTGGGCTGACCTCGCTGGCCGGCTTTCCTGCCGCGGCGCTGGCGGCGCTGGCGAGCGTCGCCTTCGAGCCGCGCCTGTCGTCGTCGGGCGCGTTCGCTGGCGAGCTGGGCGGGCGCGCCATCCTCGCCGCCTACGGCCACACCGGCGGCGTGGTCGCCGACGTGGGCCAGACGTCCATCAAGGTGTCGGTCTTTCCTTCCGACATGAGCGAGGCCTCGCGCCCCGCGCGCATCCTGCGCGCGCGCCGTCTCGACGAGCTACCTCGCCGCTTCATCGGCGCCGCTCCGGTGACCGGGGCGGGCGCGCGCGCCGCCGTGCAGGCCGCCGCGCCCTGGATCGCCGAGGCCATCCTCGACGCGCTCGACGCGGTCGTGCCGCGCGCCGTCCCGCCCGCGCTCGTCCTCGCCCTGCCCTGCCCCGTCGACGACGACTTCACCCTGGGCGCCTGCACCTACGGCTGGGCCGGCGACTCTTCCCTCGTCCCCCGCGTCGCCTCCGCCCTCCATGCCGCGGGCGCCTTCGTCTCCGCCGCCTCCTCCGTCACGACCCTCGTCCTCAACGACGCCGAGCTCGCCGCCGCCGCCGCCCCCTCCGACGTCCGGACTCTCGCGCTGACCCTCGGCTTCGGCCCCGGCGCCGCCCTCATCACCCCGTAGGGGACGGGGTTGCCAATTTAACTTTCGGGCG
>Ga0209515_10006894_pt1 | contig 13933 bp, 11 predicted proteins | sample Subgroupgradi54m_FD_187454 | JGI IMG/M metagenome (GOLD analysis project Ga0209515, IMG submission 187454) | Subsurface groundwater microbial communities from S. Glens Falls, New York, USA - GMW60B uncontaminated upgradient, 5.4 m (SPAdes)... ...
GCGCCGGCGCGCGCCAGCAGCGGAATCACCGGCGTGGCCACCCAGCCGACGATGCCCGCCGACAGCCCGAGCGCGAAGCCGCGCGCGGTCGCCCGCGGCCACACCAGCACGCCCACCAGCCCGGGCACGAGCTGCGCCACCGCCACGAACGAGACCAGGCCGACGTCGACCAGGCGCGAGCTGTGCGCCAGGACCATGTACACGCCGTAGCCGGCCAAGATGATGCCCGCGACCAGCGCGCGCCGCAGCCAGCGCAGGCGCCGGTACACGCCCGCGCTCATGCCGGTGAGCGGCACGATCACGTGGTTCTGCACCATGCCGGCCAGCGCCACGGTGGTCACGACGATCATCGCGCCCGAGGCCGACAGCGCGCCCAGGAAGACCAGCGCCGCCAGCGCCGTCGAGTTGGACGCGCGCGCCAGCCCGAGCACGAAGAAGTCGGGGCTGCCGCTCACGCCCAGCGCGCGGCCCGCCCACAGCACCAGCGGCACAGCCAGGTTGAGCAGCAGCAGGTACAGCGGCAGCGCCCACGACGCGGTGCGCAGGCCCTGCGGGTCACCCTCGGTGAAGCCCATCTGCCACTGCCGGGGCAGGAGAAAGATGGCCGCGGCGCCCAGCGTCAGCAGCGCCAGCCACGACGGCTCGCGCCCGGCGCGCGTCATGCTCGCCAGCTCGGCCGGATGCGCGGCCAGCCACGAGTTGACCCCGCTCGGGCCGCCCAGCACGTAGAGCGCGTAGCCGGCCACGGCCAGGAGCGCCACCAGCTTGACCAGCGACTCGAGCGCCACCGCGGCGACGAAGCCATCGTGGCGCTCGCGCGGCGACAGGTGACGCACGCCGTAGACCACGCCGAAGACGACCAGGAAGCCGGTCGTGGCCAGGGCGATGGGCCCGCGCGCGCCCTCGCCGCCCAGCTCGGCGACGGCCTCGACCGCGGCGCGCAGCTGCAGCGCCTGGTAGGGCAGGCTGCCGGCGAGCAGGAAGACGGTCACCAGCGCGCCCACGCCCTGGCTCTGGTAGCGGAAGGCGAACACGTCGGCCAGGCTGGCCAGCTGGCGCTCGCGCACCAGCCGACAGAGCGGCGCCCACACGATGGGCACGAGCGCGCACGAGATGGTCGCGCCCACGTAGATGGCGAGGAAACGCCAGCCCTCGCTGGCGGCGAAGCCGACCGAGCCGAAGAAGGTCCACGACGTCGCGTACACGCCCAGGGCCAGCGCCGTGGTCAGAGGATGGCGCGCCCAGCGACGCGCGTGTCCGTGGTCGACCAGCGTGGCGACCATGAAGAGCGCGCCCAGGTAGACCATGGTCAGGCCCACGAGCGTGCCGGTCGCCAGCATCAGCGCGTCCGGTCCCGGGTGGCCGCGACGATGGCGACGAGCGCCGCGATGGCGGCGGCCCACAGCGCATAGACCGTCCACCAGGGCCGCGCCGCGTCGGACCACAACGCGCGCAGCGGCGTCCCGAAGGCCAGAAGCGTGGCCCCGGCGATCAGGAGCGCCACGGGGTGCGCGGAGCCCTTCATGGTGCGTAGCTTCCGCTGCTGCGGTCTGCCGCCGGGTGGCGGTTTCGATCAAGAACATGGCCGGTTTCGGCGCCCGGCCGCGCGCGTGTCACGGCGCGGGAGTGGCAGGCAGCTCGAACGCGTAGAGCGCGTTGTTGCTGAAGCCCTGCGAGTAGCCCGAGCCCCAGTAGACCATGTTGCCGTCGACGGACGGCGCCGACATGACCGAGCCGCCCGAGGCGAAGCTCCACAGGATCGCGCCGGTGGCCGCGTCGAACGCGTACATGTGGCCCTCGCGGTCCATCGAGCCGCCGAAGAGCACGCCGTTGGCGACGGTGAGCGGGCCCATGTCGACGCCGAAGAAGCCGGGACCCTTGTGGGCGCCCCAGGTCACGTGCGTGATGTCGCCGGTCTGCGGCAGGAAGCTCGACGGATCCGGCGTCTGCCAGACGACGTCGCCTGAGGCCACGTCGATGGCGGCCCAGATGCCGCCCTCGGCGACCTCGCCCGCATGCGGGCCGGCCGTCAGTAGCATGGGCGTGTGGTCGAAGTTGGTGTTCTGCACGTAGAAGCGCTGGCCGTCGGTGGCCGAGCCGAACTCGATGCCGCCCAGCGCCCCGCCCGGGCCGATGCGCGTGGTCCAGACGTCGGAGCCGTCGTCGGGATCGAGGGCGAAGAACACGCCGCTCTTCTGCCCGATGCCGAGCAGGTCATGGGTCAGGCCGCTCGAGCTGGCCTTGACCAGCATGGGCGCCTGGCCGAAATCGAAGTCGAGGCTGTCGAGATCCTGGCAGTTGGGCTCGTACACCGGCACCCACGGGATGAGGTCGGGATCGCAGGCGAAGGTCCACGCGCCGTAGTTGTGCATCTTGCGCGCCCAGCGCACCGCGCCGGTGTCGAGGTCGAGCGCGAGCACGGTCTCGGCGTAGTTGTCGGGCGGATCGAGGCGCTCGTAGCACTGGCTCTGCTGCGCGGCCGGATCACCGCGGTGCGCGGCCAGGCACTCGCGCAGCGCCACCGGGAAGGAGTAGTTGTTGCCGGTGGCGATGTAGAGCTGGTGACGCGCCTCGTCGATGGCGGGCGCCGAGCCCCACACCGCCGCGCCGGTGAAATCGGGCTTGGCGAAGATGTTGGCCGCGGGCGGCGTCATGTACGTCTTCCACAGGATGCGACCCGTGGCCACGTCGAGCGCCAGCATGCTGCCGCGGAACGAGCAGCAGTCGTAGCCCAGCTTGGAGGCCGCCTCTTCCAGCGACGACACGCCCACGAACACGCGGTTGCCGTACACCACCGGCGACTGCGTGGTCACCGAGAGCGGGTGCGACTCGAGCTGGGTCTTCCACACCAGCTCGCCGGTCAGCCGGTTGACCGCGTAGAGCGTGGCGCCGTGCGCGCCCGGGATGGCCAGCAGGGTCGAGGGCTGGTTGCGCAGGTCGCCGAAGATGAGCAGATCGCCGGCGATGGCCGGGCTCGATCGCATGACGTTGTTGAGCAAGTTGCCGCTGTAGTCGAACACGCTCTTCTTGCTCAGGACCTCGCCGGTCTCGCGATCGATCGAGTAGAGCGAGCTGGGGCCGACCAGCGCCGGGCCCCAGTCGGGCACGTAGAGACGCGTGCTGGTCAGCGTGGGCGTGGCTGACACGTTGCCGCCCGTGCGCACGACCCATTTCTGTCGCAGCGCGTGCACGTTTCCGGCGTTGATCGTGGTGTGACGCGCCTGGTGCGTGTTCTCCAGATCGCCGCCCCAGCTGGGCCACACAGGTGTGCCGGGATCGGGATCGGTGCATTGAAATCCCGGTAAGGCAACTAGCGCCATCGCGAGCACGCCCAGCAACGCCAGGCGAGCGCTCCATTTGTACGACCGTGATCGCATCAGTCTCTCTCCGCTAACGCCATTAGGCGGCGCCGAGAGCGAGTAATGCGCACAAACCACGGCGCAATGGGAGATCTAAGATCGAACGACAGACGGCGAGGATCAGCGTTGGATGGGTCCGATGGTGACCGGCAGGCCCATGACGGGCACGCCCGTCCTGGCGGCCAGGCCTGGCTCGAGCACGAGGTTCACGGCGCCGAGCGGCGCGGCCACCTCGAGCACGTGCAGGTCACCGCCGCGGTACGTGCGCGTCACCTGCGGCTGCTCGCCGGCAACCTTGACGTGCTCGAGGGTGCTCACGTCCATGTCCTCGGTGAAGGAGACCGTGAACACGCCGGTAGCGCGGTCGTGGATCGCGTAGCGCAGGCGGGGCTCCGACGCGATGGAGAACTTCATGACCGGCGCGCTGTCCGCTCCGGGGAAGGAGAAGAGCGCGGCCAGGCCCTCGTCGGCGAAGGTCACGTCCACATTGCTGCTGCCCACGAAGGTGATGAAGTAAGTCTCGGGCGCGAGCGGCTCGGCGTGGACGTAGCGGAAGACCAGCTCGCCATTCTCCTCGCTGCGCTCGGAGTGGCCGACGACCAGGGCGTTCCGGCTGTCGCGCACCTCGATGCCGGTGGGCACGTCGCCCTCGCCATCGGCGCTGACGCTCAGGCGCAACGTCGGCACGACGTCGGGCGAAGCGCCGCTCTCGTCAGGCGGCGGCGTCGCCGAGGTGATGGTGAGGGTCTTCGGGATCATCGACGTGGCCACCGAGGCGAGCGCCGCGGCCGCGAGCGGCAGGATCCGGAGCAGGTGCAGCAAGCTACGTTTGTTCATGAGGAACTTTATTAGTGCATGGCGCGAGCCAGGCCGTAAGCCTGCGCAATCACGTCTATGCAGCCGCCCTCCCCTGACACAGATGTCGCTCTTCGACGCCGTCGGGAGTAGCCATCGCTGCGGGTCAATTCTCCGAGCGGCGCGCGTCCTTGTTCTCTTGCTCACATGTTGCCGTATCTCGAAAGCCCTTCACGGCACTGGAGCCAAATCCAACCGCCGTGACGGCCATGACGGGCACCGTCATGATCGCGAAGATGCAGTCTTCGTCGCTGGATTCGTTGCCGGTCTGGCAGTCATGTGCCGCCGACGCCGCGAGTGCTACAGCGACAATCGTGAGCGCGGTGTCGATGAGCGGCGGGACGCGAGACGTCGTGCATCCCGACTGCGTTCCGGATAGGGAACGTTCGTGGGGTGCCACGCCAAACGCGTAAGAGCAGGCCGACGAGAGCAGCGTCAAGGCGGCGAGGCATTGCTTCCATGAGCCCATGCCGGACGGAACTGCAGGATATCGGCCACGGCCAACGACCGAGACACGCCGGAAGGTGCCGAGGCTTGCCGGCTCGTGCCTGCGCAGGGTCGGAGGGCGTGAGGAAATCTCGGCGCTCGCCGTTGAAGCTCAACCACTGACCGCGGGCCAGACCAGGCGGCGCGCGGAGGAACGTTCGACGATGTACAGGATGGCGGCACCGACGATGCCGATGGCAGCCGAGCCAGCGAGGAGACGGGCGTAGCTCGCCGCGACGTCGACGTAGATCATGGCGACGCCCAGGCCGGCGAGGACGAGCCAGGCGAGACCGTGCACGGCGGCAGAGGCCCGCAGCGAGGCACGCCGGGCGGGCGCGAGCTCGGCGAGACGCTCGTGCAGCAGCTGCTCCTGGCGCCAGTAGGTGTAGATCACCGGGATGATCTCGAGGGTCAGGAACGCCGAGGTCAGCAAGCCGCCCACCATCGGCGCCGCGAGGCGCTTCATGACGTCGGCCCCGGAGCCGGTCGCCCACAAGAGCGGCACCAGGCCGAAGAGCATGGTGCCCACGGTCATGAGCTTGGGCCGCACACGCAGGACCGTGCCTTCCATGTGGGCCCAGATGATGTCGTTCAGGTCGCGGATCTTGCCGGCGCGCTTGCGGCGCTCGAAGGCCGCGTCGATGTACACGATCATGACGATGCCCGTCTGAGTCGCGAGGCCGACCAGCGCGATCACACCGACCCAGACGGCCGTCGAGAGGCGGTAGTCGAGCAGCCACATCAGCCAGACGCTGCCCACCAGCGCGAACGGGATCGAGAGCAGGACGATGAGCGTCTCGACCAGGTTCTTGAAGTGCAGGAAGAGCAGGATCACCACGATGAGCAGCGTCAGCGGGATGACGATCTTCATGCGCGCGACCATCTCCTGCAGCAGCTCGTACTGGCCGGTCCACTTGAGGAAGTAGCCCGGCGGCAGGCCCAGCTGGCCGTGTGCCTGGGCGCTGGCCACGACGCGCTTGGCGTCGTCCACATAGCCTCCGATGTCGCGCTTCGACGAGTCGATGTCGACGTACACGTAGCCGACGAGCAAGCCGTCCTCGTCGCGCACCATGGGTGGGCCCCCCGTGATCGAGATGTCGGCGAGCTGACCGAGCGGGAGCGTACGCGCTTGCGTGGCGCCCGGGACAGCGACCAGCACGCGGCGCAGCGCCTCGACGTCCCCGCGCAGGTCCTGGGGATAGCGAACGTTCACCGAGAAGCGGTTGCGGCCCTCGACCGTGGTCGTGACGCGTGTGCCGCCCACGGCGGCCTCGATGGTCCGTTCGACATCTCCGACCGTGAGGCCGAAGCGTTCGAGCTTGCGCCGGTCGGGCACGATGTCGACATAGAGACCGCCCAGGTTGCGCTCGTAGAGGACGCTGCGCGTGCCCGGCACCGACGCGAAAAGGGTTTCAAGCGTGGTGCCGATCTTCTCGATCTGTTCGAGGTCGGTGCCGAAGACCTTGATGCCGATGGGCGTGCGGATGCCCGTCGTCAACATGTCGACGCGGGTCTTGATGGGCATGGTCCAGGCGTTGGTCCAGCCGGGGAACTGCATGCGCGTGTTCATCTCGGCGGTCAGCTCGTCCCAGGTCATCGGTCGCTCGTCGGGCCAGACGCGACGGAAACCTCCGTCGAGCCAGCCCGGGCCCCAGCCCGACCACCAGCGGTCCTCGTGGCGCTTGCGCCACTGCTCGCGAGGCTTGAGGCGCACGGTGGTCTCGACCATCGTGATGGGTGCAGGGTCGGTCGGTGTCTCGGCGCGGCCGATCTTTCCCCACACGGTGTCGACCTCGGGGAACTGCCGCAAGGCGCGGTCCTGCATCTGCAGCTGTGACTTGGCCTGCTCGATTGAAATGTTGGGCAGCGTGATGGGCATGTAGAGCAGGTCGCCCTCGTTGAGCGCGGGCATGAACTCGTGGCCGAGCCGGCGCGCGATGGGGACGGCGGAGAGAACAGCGAGCAGGCCAATGGCGATGGTCGACTTGGGTCGGCGCAGCGCCACGTACACGAACGGCTTGTACAGCGCGACGATGAAGCGCGAGACCGGGTGTCGGTGCTCGGGGCGAATCTTGCCGCGGATCAGCGTGTCGCGCAGCGCCGGGGCGAAGGTGATCGACAGGATCGCCGCCGCGAGCATGGTGAACGTCTTGGTGTAGGCGAGCGGTTTGAACAGGCGGCCGGCCTGGCCGTTGAGCGTGAAGATGGGCAGGAACGACACCGCGATGATCAAGAGCGAGAAGAAGATCGCGGGCGTGACCTCGCGCGCCGCCTCGGCGAGCAGCGCCCGCCGGTCGGCACCAGGCGGTGCATGCTCCAGCTTCTTGTGCGCCGCCTCGATCATGACGATCTCGGCATCGACGCTGGCGCCGATCGCGATGGCGATGCCGCCCAGGCTCATGATGGTCGACGGGATGTCGAGCAGGTACATGGGGATGAAGGCGAGCGCGACCGCGATGGGCAGCGACAGGATGGGCAGGAGCGCGCTGCGCAGGTGCAGCAGGAAGAGGATGATCACCAGCGCGACCACGATGGCCTCCTCGAGCAGCGCGTGCTCGAGCGTATCGATGGAGCGGTGGATCAGGCCGGAACGGTCGTAGGCGATCGCGACCTCGACGCCCTCGGGCATGCCGGGCTGGAGATCGCCGAGCTTCTGCTTCACGCGTTCGATCACGTCGAGCGCGTTCTCGCCGTAGCGCATGACCACGATGCCGCCGACGGCCTCACCTTCGCCGTTCCATTCCAGGAGGCCGCGGCGGATGTCGGGTCCGAAGCGGACCTGGCCAACTTCCTTCACGCGCACCGGGCGGCCTTGGGGACCGTCGGCGCGTAGCACGATGCTCTCGATATCGGCGAGGCTGGTGATGTAGCCGCGTCCACGCACGTAGTACTCGCGCCCCGACATCTCCAGGACGCGCCCACCCACGTCGTTGTTGGAGTCGCGAATCTTGTCGCTGACCTGGTCGAGCGTGACGCCGTAGCCGCGCAGCTTGGCCGGGTCGACCGTGACCTGGTACTGCTTCTCGTAGCCGCCGACGCTGGCCACCTCGGCGACTCCGGGCACGCTGCCGAGGGCGTAGCGCAGCGTGAAGTCCTGGAAGGTTCGCAGCTCGTCGAGACCGTGCTTGCCCGACTTGTCGACCAGCGCGTACTGGAACACCCAGCCGATGCCGGAGGCGTCGGGGCCGATGACCGGCTCGACCTGCTCGGGCAGCCGCGCGCGGATGCCGCCCAGGTACTCGTTGACCCGGCTGCGCGCCCAGTAGACGTCGGTGCCCTCGTCGAAGAGCACGTAGACGAAGGACATGCCGAACATCGAGTAGCCGCGCACATCGTCGACGTGCGGCGCCGAGACCAGCGCCGAGACGATGGGGTAGGTGATCTGGTCCTCCACCAGCGTGGGGCCACGGCCGGACCACTCGGTGAAGATGATGACCTGCGGGTCGGAGAGGTCGGGAATCGCGTCCAGCTTGATGCGCCGGATGGACCAGACGGCGCCGAGCAGGGCGAAGCCGACGCCCAGGAAGACCAGCAATCGGTTCTTCGCGCAGAAGTCGAGGATACGAGCCACCATGGCGGCCTCACTTCCCCGCGCCGCTGGGAGCGGTCGCGCGCAGGCGGCTCTCCGAGTCGAGCAGGAAGTTGCCGGTGGTGACGATGCGCTCACCCTCGTGCAGGCCTTGCAGGACTTCCACGTCGGCCCCCGAGCGGACGCCGACGCGGACGCGGCGGGGCTCGAACTCGCCACCTGGCCTGGCGACGAAGACGTACTGCACGGCGCCCGTGTCGACGAGAGCCTCGGCGGGAATGGCGAGCGTCTCGGCGGCGGCGGCGGCGAGCGTGACCTCGCCGTACATTCCCGGCTTGAGTCGCAGGTCGCGGTTCGACAGCTCCACGCGCAGCTCGAGCGTGCGCGTCATCGGATCGACCGTCGGCTGGACGAAGCTGACCTGGCCCTTCCACGACTCGCCGCCGTAGCTCCCGAACGTGATGGTCGCCTCCTGACCGATGCGGATGTGCGCCGCGTCCTGCTCGTAGACGTCGGCCAGCACCCAGACCGTGGACAGGTCGGCGATCTCGAAGAGAGGCGCGCCCGGCTCGACATGGGCGCCTTGCACGGCGCTCTTGCTGATGACCGAGCCGGCGCGCGGGGCGCGCAGGGCCATCGTCCGCGACGCCGTCCCGCTGGCGAGCAGCGCGTCGATGTCCGCGGCGGTCATGCCGAGCAGCTCCAGGCGCCGGCGTGCGGCTGACTCCAGGTCGGCCGGCGCACCTGCGCCGGGCGTAGCGCCAGCCGAGGACCAGCGGCGTGCGTTCAGGAGCTCCTGCTGCGCCGCGAGGACCTCCGGGCTGTAGACCGTGGCCAGCAGCTGGCCCTTGCTGACCTGCTTGCCGGTCTCGCTCACGGCGAGCGTCTCGACCCAGCCCTCGAAGCGCGGGCTGACCACGGCCAGGGCCTTCTCGTTGGCGGCCACCGTGCCGAGGGCGTGCAGGTCGCCGCCCAGCGGCTTGCGTTGCACCTCGGCCGTACGCATCCCGGTCAGCTGCACGCGCTCGGGCGTCAGCGTGATGGTGGCCATTCCCGGCACGTCGCTCGGCCGGGGCGAGCTCTCGGCACCCATGTGCTCGGGCATGGGCTCGAGCGTCATGTGGCAGATGGGGCACTCCCCGGGCGTGTCGCTGACGATCTGCGGGTGCATCGGGCAGTAGTACTTGCCGTGATGCGCATGCTCGCTGGCGCCGCTGGCGAACCATCCCACCGACGAGCCGACGCTCCACAGCGCGGCGCCGGCCATGAGCGCCACGAGCAGCCAGCGGATGATGGCCATGGTGCGCACACCGGGCGGCGGCGCCTCGTGGCCTTCGGGCATCGCGTCGTGCGCAGCGGCTTCGCTGGTCTCGTTCATGGCTGCACCTCGGCCAGCGGGCCGCCGGCCGCGCGTTCCAGCTCGGCCCAGGCCAGATCGAGCGCGACGCGCGCTGCCGCACGCTCCATGCGCAGGTCGAGCAGCGCGCGCAGCGCATCCAGCACCGCCAGGGTCGAGCCGCGTCCGGTCGCGAAGCTGGTGCGGGTGGACTCGAAGGCGCGTTGGGCGCGCGGCATGAGGTCCGTCTCCACGATGGCCAGCGAGCTGCGCGCGGCATCGACACCTGCGTGGGCCTCGCCGACCTCGGCGAGGATCCTGGTTCGCACCGCGGTGGCGTCGCTCTCGGCGGCGCGGATCTCGGTCTCGGCGATGCGCAGCGCATCCGCGCGCGCGCCATTGAGCCAGGGCAGATTGATCGCGAGCATCAGGCCGTAGCCGTGGGTGACCGGCCCGCCGGGCATGAGCCAGTAGTCGGCGCCGACCATGAAGGACGGCCAGCTCGACTCGCGCCGGCGAGCGTCCGCGCGCGCCTGGCCGGCGCGCACGCCGTGGGTCGCTGCGACCAGCTCGGGCCGGCGTTCGAGCGCCAGCTGCTCCACGTGCGCGAGCGCGGGCACCTGCGCGGGCGCAGGCGCGTCTTCCGGCGGTGGCCCGAGCGCGGCGCTGGGCTGACGGCCCATGAGCGCGTTCAGCTTCACGGCTGCGGTGCGCCGGTCGCGCTCGAATCCCACCACGTCCCCGTGCAGGCGAGCCCGCTCGAGATCCATGCGCAGGACGTCGTCCTGGGTGGCACGGCCGGACGCGATGAGCGACGAGGCGACGTCGACGAGCTGCGTGGCCACCTCGATGTGGCCGCGGTGGATCACCAGCGCGCGCTCGGCGAGCACGTAAGCCGCCCACGCCTGCTCGACGTCGCGGACGACGTCCAGCTCCATCGCCTGCAAGCCGGCAGCTGCGGCGCGGGCCTCCTCGGTGGCGGCGACGGCGTCTGCTGCGCGCGCGCCGGGCGCCGGGAAGGCCTGCCGGACGCCGATCATGATGGTGTCGGCCTGGTCGACCGCCCACGGCCGGGCCAGAGGCGCACCCCATAGCTCGGTCTTCAGCTCCAGGTCGGGAAGTCGGCCTGCGCCCGCGACACGCGCGTAGGCCGCCTCGGCGCGGGCGCGGGCCGCGAGCAGCTCGGGATTGCGGCCGCGCGCGAGGCGCAGGATGGCCGCGAGAGTCGGATGCTCGCCCAGGGTCGCCTCGTCGGCGGCGGCCTCGGCGCCATGGTTCGCCCGCGATGTGAACGCGGGCACGGAGTCACTGAGCTGCGTCTGGCCAGGGGTCGCACAGGCGGCGGCCCCCGCCCACAGGGCCGCGAGGGCCCACGTACGGACGGTCGACATCGATCGCTCCTCTCCGGGCTGCGCCCGGGTCCATCGGTCAGGGAAGACGCGACGGGAGCGATCAGATCAGGAAGGACGACTTGAGCAGGACGATCGCGATGCGCGGCGGCGGCGGTTCGAGGTCGCGGCGGGCGACGCGGATGTACCGGGCGAGGGGCGGCGTGACGACCACGAAGGGGGCCTCCACCGGCAGCGTGGCGGCGACGGCGGCGGCACGAGTCTCCCCGTTCTGCGTCGCTGGTGCCGACGCCACGTGCGTGCGCACTTCGGTGTCGCAGCAGGACGAGCGCCGGATGGTGGGACCCGATGGCGGCAGCTGCTGCTTCGCCTCGTCGCAGCAGCAGGTCTTTCGCGTCTGCCCGTCCATCCGGCAGCGGTAGAGCACGGACGCCTGCGCCACCCCCGCGAGGAGGAGCATCGGCAGCATCACGAGTGCTGCCACGGTGCTGCGTAAGCGACGCCGCATGGCTCCTCTACGAATGCGCGATCCAGGGCGCTACGTCAACCCCTCGGGCTGTGTAGCTGCCGCGGCCTGCCTGCAGCGCCGACGATCTAGAAGGCCAATCCCGCGCCCAGGCTCACGCTGCGCTCGCCCAGCGCCATGGCTTCGGCGAAGACGTCGATGCGTCCGGGCAGGCGCAGCACCGTGCCCAGGCCGAGCGCGTAGTGGTGCGTGTCGCCGCCCATGACGCCCTCGCCGCCCAGGTGCCAGAAGACCGGCCCGGCGAAGCCGCGCGCGGCGGCGAAGATGGTCACGCGCTCGAAGAAGGTCTTGCCCACCAGCACGCCCACGCGCAGGTCGCCCGCGGTCAGCTGGTGGCGCATGCCGTCGTCGGAGACCACGCCCGCGCTCGACACGCCCAGCGACGCGGCCACCTGCAGGAAGGGCCGCTTCTCTTGCTCGTAGAGCGCCAGCCACGACCAGCCCAGCGAGACCGCGCCACCGCCGCCGACGTCGCCCTTGCCCGCGCCCGCGGGCGTGGCGCTGCCGTCGAGGATGCCGCCCAGGGTCAGCTGCAGGCTGTAGTGCGGCGTGCGCTGCCACGACAGGGTCGCGAACACGGTGGCCTCGCGCAGATCGACCTCGCGCTCGACGTCGCTGTCGTTGCCCGTGAACTTGATCGTGGTGTCGAAACCGCCGCCCGACGCCGACGCGTGCCACCTGGGCGGTGGAGTCCCGTCACACTCTTCCGGCAAGCCCGTCGGACCGACGGGCGGCGAGAGGCCTCAAGCACACGCGTCGCCGGTGCGCACGAATGTGACCGCACCGGCGGCGAGCAGCGAGGCCAAGGACAGCGCCAGGTACTTCTTCATGGCCGTATCTGCACGCGTCGCGCGGCAGGAAGCAAGCGACTTATACTCGCCCCCCATGATCCTCGTCGAGTCCGCGGTCGACCTCGCCACGCCGACGGGCAGCATGCGCACCCATGTGTACCGGCCCGCCGACACGAAGCGCCGCTACCCGGGCCTCGTGCTGTTCTCCGAGATCTACCAGCGCACCGGACCGATCGCGCGCCTGGCAGCGCTGCTCGCCGGCCACGGCTTCGTGGTCGCGGTGCCCGAGATCTTTCACGAGCTGGAGGCGCCCGGCACCGTGCTGGCCTACGACCCCGACGGCACGGCGCGCGGCAACGCCGACAAGATCGGCAAGCCGGTCGCGGCCTACGACGCCGACGCCCGCGCGACCATCGACCACCTGCTCGCTGCGGCCGTGACCAGCGGCCACGTCGGCGCCATGGGCGTGTGCATCGGTGGCCACCTGGCCTTCCGCGCCGCGCTCGACCCGCGCGTGGAGGCCAGCGCCTGCTTCTACGCCACCGACCTGCACAAGGGCTCGCTCGGCCAGGGCGGCGACGACTCGCTGGCGCGCGCGGGCGACATCCGCGGCGAGCTGCTCATGGTCTGGGGCCGGCAGGATCCGCACATTCCCGAGGACGGCCGCGCGCTCATCCGCCGCCGCCTCGCCGACGCGAACCTGACCTTCGCCTGGCACGAGGTCAACGCGCAGCACGCCTTCCTGCGCGACGAGGGCCCGCGCTACGATCCGGCGCTGGCGCGCTGGAGCCACGGCATGTGCATCGAGCTCTTCACGCGCGTGCTCGCCTGCGCAAGGACCTGACGTGAAGATCGAGAATGTCGCCTTCTGCACCACCGACTGGAGCCAGGTGGCCGAGACGCTGCATCCGGGCGCGGCCGGCGTGGCGCGCTGGCGCACCCTCGAGCTGGGCAACCTGCGCGTCAGGATGGTCGACTACTCGCCCGGCTACATCGCCGATCACTGGTGCGAGCGCGGCCACGTGCTGCTGGTCCTGGAAGGCGAGCTGGAGACCGACCTCGCCGACGGCCGCCACGTCGTCCTCGGCCCGGGCATGAGCTACCAGGTCGCGGACGGCCTCTCGTCGCACCGCTCGCGCAGCCCGCGCGGGGCCAGGCTGTTCGTGGTCGACTGACGAGTCGTGGTGCCGGCCCACCTACCGCCGCGGCGGCGGCTCGACCGGCGGCGGAGCGTACAGTCGTTCCAGCTCGCCCACGTGCTGGATGAGCGTGTGGACGAAGCGCCAGTCGAGGCCCAGCTGCTCGGCGCCGCGCGCGACCAGGTCGTCGACCTCGTCGCGGTCGACCTTGCCGACGGCCTTGCCGGCCTGCTTGGCCACGGCGTTGGCGAAGCAGACGATGTTGCTGGCGAGCGCGTCGGCGCCCTCGGCGTAGCGCTCGCAGCCGACGATGACCCGCTTGACCTCGGGCGCCATGTTCCACTTGTCGGCGAGCGCGCAACCGACCACGCGGTGCGAGGAGCCGATGACCTCGAGCCAGGCCTCGTCGTCGAGCCAGCGGCCTTCCTTGGCCAGCACCTTCTCGGCCTCGAGCAGGAGCGCGCCGACCACCGGCTTGCCGGCGTCGTGCAAGAGACCCGCGAGATGAACCTCGTCGCCGTCGCAGGGGTTGCCCAGCTCGACGTTGACGCGCCGGGCCAGGC
>Ga0209515_10006896_pt1 | contig 13926 bp, 13 predicted proteins | sample Subgroupgradi54m_FD_187454 | JGI IMG/M metagenome (GOLD analysis project Ga0209515, IMG submission 187454) | Subsurface groundwater microbial communities from S. Glens Falls, New York, USA - GMW60B uncontaminated upgradient, 5.4 m (SPAdes)... ...
TGGGGTTATTTACCGCAAGGGCCGGCAGATCCGCCGCGTGCCCGAAGCCCAGATGGTCGATGCGCTCATCGACGAGGTGCAGCGCGTCATTCACGGCGAATCGCCCGTGCCCGCTGAAGCGACGCTTCGCGCCTAGCGCCCGCATGCGCTGGTCCAAGTACTTCCTGCCCACCCTCCGCGAGGATCCCAAGGACTCCGAAGCCATCAGCCATAAACTCATGGTTCGCGCCGGCCTCATTCGCCGGCTGGGATCGGGCGCCTACTCGTACCTGCCGTTCGGCCTGCGCGCGCTCCACAACGCCATCGCCATCGTGCGCGAAGAGATGAATCGCGCCGGCGCACAGGAACTGCTCATGCCGGCGATGCAGCCGGTTGAGCTCTGGAAGCAGACCGGCCGCTACGACGTGCTCGGCGATGTCCTCATCCGTTTCAAAGACCGCACCGGCAAAGAAGTCGCCCTCGGACCCACCCACGAAGAAGTCGTGACCGACCTGCTCAAGGAAATCCAATCCCACAAGCAGCTGCCCGTGACCGTCTACCAAATCCAGACGAAGTTCCGCGACGAGCCCCGGCCGCGTTTTGGCATCATCCGTTCGAAAGAATTCTTGATGAAAGACGCCTACAGCTTCGACGTGGACGCCGCGGGCCTTGACCGCAGTTATCAGGCCATGTACGACGCCTATCAGCGGATCTTCGCGCGGTGCGGCGTCAACGTCTTGGCCTGCGAGGCCGACCCTGGGATCATGGGCGGCGATGTCTCGCATGAGTTCATGGCCCCGTCGGACAGCGGGGAAGACCGCGTCGTGCGCTGTGAGGCCTGCGGGTATGCCGCAAATTTAGAGGCCGCGAAGTGTCAGACATCAGACATCAGACAGCCCGCCCCGGCAATAACAGGAGGCGGGCCGTGGCAGACATCAGAAAAGCCGAAACCGCTGGAAGCGGTGAAGACGCCGGGCCAGCACACCGTCGAGCAAGTCAGCGGATTCCTCAAGGTGGCTCCGTCGGCGCTCCTCAAGATGCTCCTCTACGACGTCGGCAAAGATGACCACGTGGCGGTGCTCGTCCGCGGCGATCACGACGTCAATGAAGCCAAGCTCGCCCATGCGGTGCGTTCGCCGCATCTGAAACTCTCAAGCACCCAGACCATCGAGCGGCTGACCGGAGCACCCCTCGGCTTTGCCGGTCCGGTGAAACTCAGCGGCGTTCGCCTGCTGGCCGATCATGCGGTGATGCAGGTGGTCAACGCGGTCACCGGCGCCAACCAAGCCGAGACCCACTTGATTAACGTCAACCCCGGGCGCGACTTTCAGCCCGCGACGGTCGCGGATCTGCGCGTCGTCACCGAGCACGACGGCTGTCCGAAGTGCGGCCAGCCCCTGGCGTTCGTCAAGACGATCGAAGTCGGCCATGTCTTTAAGCTGGGGACGAAATACACCCAGGTACTCGGAGCCCAGGTGCAGGATCCCTCGGGGACGCTGAAGCCGATGATCATGGGCTGCTACGGCATCGGGATCAACCGGATCCTCGCGGCCGCGGTGGAGCAGCACCACGATGCGCAGGGCATTCTCTGGCCGGCCGCGCTGACCCCTTTCCAGGTGGTGGTGAGCGTGATGGAGGCGGACAAGCCCGAGAACCTGCAGGTGGGCCTGCAAGCCTACGAGGCGCTCCAGCACGATGGGCGGACGGTGCTCTTCGATGACCGCGTCCAGTCCCCGGGCAGTAAACTCAAAGATGCCGATTTGGTGGGGATCCCGGTCCAGGTGATCGTGGGGAAGGCCTGGCAGAGCGACCGGCAATTGGAGGTGACCCTGCGGGCCACGAAGGACAAAGTGCGGATCAAACCGGAACTTCTCGTCGAGACGGTCCATAAACTGATTGACAGTGCCATGTCGTCGTAGTAGACTGTGCGGTAACCGATTAGGACGAAACCAAGTGGGGCATTCCCACTTTTTTTATTCTCTAAATGGACGATCCGCGCCAAGCCGCAATCCGAGCGCTCGTGGAGCTGATTATTGCTGAACACGAGGCAGAATTAGTCGAGTTGACCTGTCGGCCCCAGGGCCGGCAGCTCAACGTGTGCCTGCTCGTCGACAAGGTGGGCGAGGTCACGATTCAGCAGTGTGCTGCGATCAACCGGCAGGTCAATCAGGCGCTGGAGACCGCGAACCTGATCGAAGAAAGCTACACCGTGGAGGTCTCTTCACCGGGCCTCGACCGGCCGCTGGTGACGAAGCGGGATTTCGAGCGCACAGTCGGAGAAGATCTCAAGCTGGATATCCGTATTGAGGACGGCCGGCTCAAGGAGCTTCAAGGCATGCTCCTGGCGGTGCAGCCCGATGCGGTGGTCCTCAAGACGCTGTCAGGGAACTTGACCGTGCCGTTTACACAGATTCGCACAGCGAAGAAAGCCTTAAAGTGGTGAAACGAAGGAATAGCGTACAGCGTTTAGCGTATAGGCAGGCCTGTCCGCTGAACGCGACACGCTGAACACTGGAACTTCGATGAATGGTGAACTGCTCTCCATCCTTGAAGCCATCGAGCGCGACAAGGGCATCGACCGCGAAATCCTCATCCAGGCGGTCGAGTCGGCCCTCGCGACCGCCGCGAAAAAGAGCGTCGGGGCCAGCGAAGAGCAGGACGTCGCGGTGACGATCGACCGCAAAACCGGCCGGCTCTCCGTCATCAGCGACAACCAGGAAATCCGCTCGATTGACTTCAGCCGCATCGCCGCGCAGACTGCCAAGCAAGTCATCATCCAGAAGATCCGCGAGGCCGAGCGCGACGTCGTCTTCGCCGAGTTCCAGGGCCGCGTCGGCGACATCGTGACGGGTGCGGTCCACCGCTTCGAGCGGGGCGATATCATCGTTGAGCTGGGACGCGCCGAGGCGATCGTGCCGAGATCCGAGCGCATCCCGCACGAGGAATACCACCAGGGCGATTGCCTCCAGGGCTACGTGCTGGAGGTGCGCAAGACCGCGAGGGGCCCCTCGATCGTCCTCTCGCGCACGCACGAGGGGTTCATCCGCGGGTTGTTTGCCCTGGAAGTCCCTGAGATCGCCGAGGGCATCGTTGACGTCAAGGGGATCGCGCGCGAGGCGGGCGACCGGACCAAGATCGCCGTGGCGTCCTCCGATGACAAAGTGGATTGCGTGGGTGCTTGCGTCGGGATGCGCGGCACGCGCGTGAAGAACATCGTCCGCGAGCTCCACGGCGAAAAGATCGACATCATCCGCTGGCACGACGACATCAAGGAATTCATCGCCGCCTCGCTCTCTCCGGCGAAGATCAGCGAGATTCAGGCCACCCCGACCTCCAAGCAAGCGGTGGTGCTGGTCGACGATGACCAGCTCTCGCTGGCCATCGGCAAGAAGGGACAGAATGTGCGGCTGGCGTCCAAATTGACCGGCTGGCAGCTGGAAATCAAGAGCAAGGGACAGCTGGCCGCCGGGGAATCCGCCTTACAGAATCTGCCCGGCGTGGGCCCGGCGATGCATGAGCGCCTGAAGGAAGCCGGCATTACGACCGTGCCGCAGCTGGCTGCGATGACGATGGAGCAGCTGTGCGCCATCAAGGGCGTCGGAGAAAAAACCGCCCAGAAGATGCTGGAAGCGGCGCAAACCGCCATGACCCAAGCCCCCGCGTCCGCGGATGCCGCGCCGCCGGTGGAAGAAGCGCCGGCGGGTGATGGCGCCGCAGCGCCGGAGACGAGCGAGCCGCTGGCGACTGATGCCGGCGAGCCATCAGAGACGCTTGAGCAGACCGAGACGCCACCGACTGACACCCCAAAGGAGTAGCGCGGTCAAGACCCCGCGCCATTGTGTGACGAAACCATGCGCGTAAGCGAACTGGCAAAAGAATTGAAGCTGACGTCCAAAGAGATGCTGGCGAAGCTCAAGGAGCTGAAGATCACCGCCAAGGCCAGCACGAGTACGCTCGACGCCGATACCCTCAACCGCATTCGCAAGGCCCTCGCAGCGTCCAAGAAGGCGGCGGCCGCGGCGAAACTGAAAGCGGCGGCGAAGAAAGCGGCACCGGCGCGCCCCGTCGCGAAGACAGCCGGAGCCTCGACGGGCGCTGCCACCCCGCGCGCCGGCACCGTGATGGCGCCGCCTCCGAGCCTTGCGAAACCCACAGTCGCGGCAGCCCTGGTCGCCCCGCCGGTCTCCAAACCAGCGCTGGCGGCCGCAGCAACGACCGCGACCATGACCGCGCCGCCGCCAAAGCCCGCAATACCCGCAGCGAAACCCCAGCCGCAGCCCGCGAAGGTTGTTGAGCCGCCGCCGGTTCCGGAGCCGCCTCGGCCGCTGATTCAGCTGCAGCTGAAGTTCCCCATCACCGTCAAAGACCTTGCGGACAAGATGGAAGCGAAGGCCAGCGACATCATCAAGTACCTAATGCAGCAGGGCGTGTTCGCCTCCATGGTCCAGACGCTGAATGAAGCGACGGTGATCAAGATCGCGCCCGCATTTAATTGCGAGGTCCTTCCGCAGCCGACGCTCGAAGAGCAGTTCCTCAACGCATTTCAGCCCGACCCCAAGAAAGTCGTGCCGCGCGCGCCCGTCGTCACCTTCATGGGCCACGTGGATCACGGCAAGACCAGCCTGCTGGATGCCATCCGCGAATCCAAAGTGGCGGAAAAGGAAGCGGGCGGTATTACGCAGCACATCGGCGCCTATGAGGTGCAGCTTGAGAAAGGCCACGTGACGTTTCTCGATACCCCGGGCCACGAAGCGTTCTCGGCGCTGCGCGCGCGGGGGGCCAACGTGACGGACGTGGTGGTGCTGGTCGTCGCGGGAGATGACGGCGTCATGCCGCAGACGATCGAAGCCATCGATCACGCCAACGCGGCCGAGGTGCCCATCATCGTCGCCATCAACAAAATGGACAAGCCCGACGCCAATCCGCAAAAGGTCAAACAGCAGCTCACCGAGCACGGGCTCATCGGCGAAGACTGGGGCGGCAAGACGATCATGGTGCCCGTGTCCGCACGGACGCGGGAGGGCATTGATACGCTGCTGGAGATGCTCCTCTTGGAGGCCGAACTGCTGGAGCTGAAAGCCGACCCGACGCTGCCGGCGCAGGGCACCGTCATCGAGGCGAAGCAGACCAAGGACCGCGGGCCGGTCGTCACCGTGTTGGTGCAGCAAGGCACCTTACGCATCGGCGAAACCATCGTCATCGGCTCGTACGTGGGCCGTGTGCGCGCCATGATCAATTCCCGCGGCCACCGCATCAAGGAGGCCGGTCCCGCGATGCCGGTTGAAATCCTTGGCCTGCCGGAAGTGCCCCGGGCCGGGGACCGGTTCCTCATTGTCCACGAGGAGAAGCTGGCCAAGCAGATGGCCCAGCAGCGCCAGGAGCAGCGCAGCCAGCAGACCGTCGTGCACCCGAAGCGCATCACGCTCGAAGAACTCCACCAGCGCATCACCGAAGGCAAGCTCAAGGACCTGCGGCTGGTCCTCAAGGCGGATGTGCAGGGTTCGCTCGAGGCGATTGAGCAGAGCCTGATGAAGCTCGACACCGAGAAGGAGGAGGTGCAGTTCCGCATCCTCCATAAGGGTGTCGGCGACATCAACGAGTCCGACGTGATTCTCGCCGCGGCGTCGGATGCGATCATTGTGGGCTTCCACGTGGGGATTGAACCGGCCGTCCAGGTGCTCGCCGTCGCCGAAGGGGTGGACGTGCACATCTATCAGATCATCTACGAATTGGTCGGCGCCATCAAAGCCGCCATTGAAGGGCTGCTCGAGCCGACGATTGAAGAGACGTTCCTCGGCCGCGCGGAAGTGCGCAAGCTCTTCCAGGTCTCGAAGCAGGGCATGGTGGCCGGCTGCATGGTGACCAAGGGCAGCATCCGGCGCGACGCGGTCGTGCGGGTCATTCGCGGCCGCGACCGTGTCTTCGAGGGCAAGGTCGCCAATCTGAAACGGTTGAAAGATGATGCGCGCGAAGTCCAAGAAGGGGTCGAGTGCGGGATTTCCGTCGAGGGCACCTCGGACCTCCAAGTCGGCGACCTCATCGAAGCGTGGGAACTCAAGAAAGTAGCGAGAAAACTTGCGTAAGACGTCAGACCTCAGACTTCAGACATCAGGAAATGCCTGAGCCGACTCGCAACGAATCCCCTCTGAGTCGTGATGGCGATTCACAGGTTAGTCATGTGTGTTCATCTGTAGTCTGATGTCTGAACGCAAACGGTGCCTCAGTGGAATGCGACCCACGGGGCAGTTGCATCTAGGGCATCTGGTGGGTGCACTCGCCAACTGGAAGAAACTGCAGGACGAGTACGAATGTTTCTTCATGGTCGCGGATTACCACGCGCTCATGAGTGAGTACGAGCATCCCGAGCGGATCCACGAGTGGTCCTGCGACAACGTGACGGATTGGCTCGCCTTCGGCATCGATCCTGCGCGCAGCGTCATCTTCCGCCAGTCGGACGTCCCCGAGCACACAGAACTCTTCACGATCCTCTCGATTCTCACACCGCTGGGATGGGTCGAGCGCGTGCCGACGTACAAGGAGCAGCTGCGGGAGATCAAAGGGCGGGACCTGGCGACGTACGGCTTTCTCGGCTATCCTATCCTGCAGGCCGCGGATATTTTGCTGTACAAAGCCCACGCCGTGCCGGTGGGTGAGGACCAGTTGCCGCACTTGGAATTGACCCGCGAGATCGCGCGGCGGGTGCACTTTCTGCTCAAGAAGGAGATTTTTCCCGAGCCGAAGGCCCTGCTGACCGAAGCCCCGAAACTCCTCGGCACCGACGGGCGCAAGATGTCCAAGAGCTACGGCAACACGCTGAACTTGTCGGAGTCCGACGAGACGATCCGCAAATCCGTCCAGCAGATGTTCACGGACCCGACGCGCATCAAGATGACCGATCCGGGCCATCCGGAGACGTGCAATGTCTGTAACTATTGGAAGATGTTCTCGCCCGAGCAGGCCGCGCGCGTGTGGGAGGAATGCCGCACGTCCACGCGCGGCTGCGCCCAGAACAAGCGGGACCTCGGCGACGTGATGGTCAAGATGACTGAGCCATTTCGCGCGGCGCGCGCAACAGCCAGCACCTCCTCGACCGAAGTCGACCGGATATTGCGCGAGGGTGCTGTGCGCGCGCGCGCCGTGGCGGCCGAGACGATACGTGAATTGAAAGAAGCTTTTGGACTGAGGGTATCCGGTGATCAGGAGATCAGGCGACCAGGAAAAGCGGTCACCGGATGATTCCACCTTCCCGATCCCCCGATACCCAGGTCCCCTGAGACCCAGACCCATGCGCTACGAAGTCAGCGCCGATGTCTATGAGGGGCCCTTGCCGCTTCTCGTGGAGTTGGCCAAGCTCAACCTCATCGACGTCTTCATCATCAAGCTTGTGGACTTGACGGCGCAATATCTCGCGCAGATCAAAGCGTCCGGCGCCGATCTCAATGAGCTGGCGGAACCCCTGCCGCTGTTGGGCAGCCTCCTGGCGATCAAGGCGCGCGGCCTGCTGCCGCAAGCGCCGGTTGCCGGCGAAGACGAAGAGGTGCCCATCAGCCTCGTCGAGCTTGAGCGCCGCCTGAAAGAGTACGAGCAGTTCAAGACGGTCGCGCAGCTGCTCGCCGAGCTGCACGCGTTGCAACACCAGCACTTCACGCGCGCGCCGGGTGATGCGCTCGAAGGCGACGAAGAGCCGGCACCAAGCGACGCCCCCTTTGAGGTCGGCATTACCGATCTCATGGGCGCCTTCGCGAAAGCGCTTGAGAAGGCGACCGCTCCGGTCTATGAGGTCACAGCGGATCCGTGGACCGTGGAGATGAAAGTGCAGGAACTGCGCACGCTCCTGACGGTCAGGCGCGAAATCCGGTTTCTGGAGCTCTTCACGCCGGAAAAAGGCAAACTGGAACTGGTGGTGACGTTTCTTGCGCTGTTGGAATTGATGCGCCAGCGGGTGGCGCGCGCCATTCAGGAGCAGCAGTTCAGCGAGATTCTCATCGCGGTGTACGAGCGACGCACGCGGCCGCGCGAGCCGGCCGTCCTACAAAAGCCCCAGGAGACCCATGGACCAGACGCAGACCAAGCGCATCATTGAAGCGCTCTTCTTCGTCTCGAGCCAGCCGTTTACGTTCAAGCGGCTGGCCGACGTGTTGCCGGATGTGTCCGCCACACAGATCCGCGAGACGATTCGACAGCTCAACGAAGAATACGCCGCCTCCGCCCGCGCGTTCCAGGTGCAGGAGGTGGCTGGCGGCTACCAGCTCGTCACCGACAAGGCGCTGGCCGGATGGGTCAAGCGCGCTCTCCAAACTGCCAAGCCCGATTCCGTGAGCACGGCAGCACTCGAAACGCTGGCGATCATCGCCTACCGCCAACCGGTCACGAAGGCCGAGGTCGAGGCGATCCGCGGCGTGGACGTGAGCGCGTCGCTGGATTCGCTCGTGGAGAAGAAGTTCATCAAGATTGCCGGACGCAAGGACAGCCCCGGCCGGCCGTTTCTGTATGGCACCACACCCGAGTTTCTTCGGCATTTCGGACTGAAAGGGCTCGAGGCGCTGCCGCCGATGGCGCCGGTCGTGATTCAGGAAATCATGACGATTGACGATCTGAAACCCCCGATGTCTGCTCCTGCACAGGAGATAAGCCCCCCACCACCTGTTCACGTGGGGAGTGACGGCTGAAATTACGGCCCGCATGAGCGGGCCGGAACAGGTGGTGGGGTCCCACCACCTTCCGATCAAGGTGGTGCGTGATATTTTTAACATTACCACCTTGATATGACGCGAGGCAATTGTAAGCATGAGCACAACACGAGATGATCCCACCAGCCGGAAGGTGGTGGGGCTGCGCAAACGAATTGACCGGCTGGACCGCGAGATGCTCCGGCTGCTCAACCGCCGCGCGGGACTGGTCGTCCAGGTGGGCCGGCTCAAGCGCAACGGCAACCTGCCGGTGTTCGACCCGCGCCGGGAGCGCCTGATTCTGCGGCAGCTCGTGCGGGCCAACCGGGGGCCGCTCTCGCGCGCCTCCGTCGAGCGGCTCTTTCGCGAGATCATCCGCCACAGCCGGCTGCTTGAGGCTGCGGCGACCGTCCATTTGACGCGCCGCCGCTGATCATGCGGCGCAACCGGAACCCCATGCACACCGTTGCGTATCTCGGTCCTGAACATACCAACACGCACCTCGCCGCGCTCGCCAAGTTCGGCCGCGGGACGCGCTATGTCCACGCGCCGACGGTGGAGGACGTGTTCGGCCTCGTCGAGCGCCGCCAGGCCGACTACGGCGTCGTGCCGATTGAGAATTCGCTCGAGGGTGCGGTCGCGCACACGCTGGACCGGTTCATTAACGTGCCAAGGACATCAGTGGAAATCCACGGAGAGATTCAATTTCCCATTAACCATTATTTGATTACCCATAAGGGTATTCCGTTAAATAGAATTCGGGCTGTTCTGTCTCATCCACAGGCTCTGGCGCAATGTGCGCAATGGCTCGATAAGGCCTTACCGAGACATAGCGTGAGGTGGGAAACGGATTCAACCGCCGCAGCTGTCCAGTTCTTACTGCGAAATCGAGTCTCTCGGTTTGCTGATGTCCAGGCCTCATTGGGCACCAGGCGCAACAGAGCTGCCATTGGAAGAAAAGAGATCGCTAAGGAGCACAAGTTACAGGCACGGATGATTCCGACTAAACGCGAAAACAAAACCCGCTTCCTCATCCTTGGGCTGGGCGAGCCGCCTCGGGGACGGCGCAATAAGACGTCGCTCTTATTCGTGCTCAAGGACAAACCCGGCGCCCTGCACGACGCGCTGGTGCCGTTTAAGCGCCACCGCCTGAATCTGACGAAGATCGAATCGCGCCCATCGAAGCGCAAGGCGTGGGAATACCTCTTCTTCATTGACGTGGAAGGCCATGCCTCGGAGCCGCGGATGCAGCGGGCGCTGAAGGCGCTCAAGATGAATACCGCACGGTTTCAAGTGCTCGGCTCCTATCCGGTGAAGAAATGATTTCACAGATATTGAAAGGCAGATTACGCAGATGAAAGCCTTCCAATGACCACACGCCAAAGCGGTGAAATCTGCATGTGTTTTTTAACGATCTGCGAAATCAAGCAGTTAACAATCTGCGGAATCCATCAGATATGACGACCATTGATGCGCGGGCGCGCGCGACGGTGCGCGGCCTGAACACCTATCAGCCCGGCACGCCGATCGAAGAGGTCAAGCGCACGCTGAAGCTCTCCTCGGTCATCAAGCTGGCCTCCAACGAGAACGCCCTCGGCCCGTCGCCCAAGGCGATCGCGGCGCTGACGAAAGTGGTGGGCAATCTCCACCACTATCCCGAAGCGAGCTGTCCGCTGCTGCGCGCGCGCGCGGCAAAAAAGCTCAAGGTTGATCCCGCGTCGCTCATCTTCGGCAACGGCTCGGACGAGCTGATCGTGCTGGCACTCCGGGCCTTCGTGGACCCCGGCGATGAGGTCGTCGTGGCGAAGCCCACCTTCCTCATCTATGAACTGCAGGCCAGGGCCTGCGGAGCGCAGGTGAGCGTCGTGCCGATGAAAGACTTTCGCTACGATCTGAAGGCGATGGCGGCCGCCGTCACGCCGCACACGAAGCTCGTGTTCATCGCCAATCCGGACAACCCGACCGGCACCTACGTTACGAAGAAGGAGCTGGAGGCGTTCTTGCGCGGCCTGCCATCGGAGACGATCGCGTTCATCGACGAGGCGTATTACGAATTCGTGGACGCGAAAGACTACCCGCAGTCGCTGGCCTACGTCAACGACCGGCCGGTGATCGTCACGCGTAGTTTCTCCAAGGCCTACGGTCTGGCCGGCTTGCGCGTGGGCTACGGCATCGCGCAGCCATCGCTGATTGCCGCGATGGATGCGGTGCGTGAGCCGTTCAACGTGAACAGTCTGGCGCAAGTGGCCGCGACGGCGGCCCTCGACGACACGGCGTTTCTGGCCAAGACGCGCCGGATGACGCAGGAAGGCCGCCAGTACTTGACGAAGGAACTCGACCGGCTCGCCCTGCGCCACGTGCCCAGCGTCACTAACTTCATCTTGATCGATCTGGGTCCGCACGCCTCCGACGTCGCCCGGGCCTTGCTGTCGCGCGGCGTCATCGTGCGCGAGATGAGCGGTTGGGACCTCTCCGGCTGTCTGCGAGTGACCATCGGCACGATGACCGAGAACCGCCGGTTCATTCAGACCTTGAAACAATGCTTACGCTAACCGAAGCAGGAGGAGCTCGCGCATGATTATCGTGTTGAAGCCCAACGCGACCAAGAAGCAGATCGACCATCTAATGGTGCGCATCAAGGCGCTGGGGCTCAAGCCTGTGGTCTCGAAAGGGACCGAGCGCACCATCATCGGGGTTATTGGCTCCGAGGATGCCCTGCGCGTCCAGCCGCTTGAAGTGATTCCCGGCGTCGAGAAAGTGATGCCGGTCCTTAAGCCGTACAAACTGGTCTCGCGCGAGTTCCGGCCCGAGAACTCCGTGGTCAACATTAACGGGGTCAAGGTTGGCGGCAAAAAAGTGATTCTCATGGCCGGGCCGTGCTCCGTCGAGAACCGCCAGATGCTGCTCGAGACCGCCAAAGCGGTTAAGGCGGCCGGCGCGGACATCCTGCGCGGCGGGGCGTTCAAACCGCGCACGTCGCCCTACTCGTTCCAAGGCCTCGGCGAAGAGGGCTTGAAGCTCCTGCGCGACGTCGCCAAGGCGACCAGGATGCCCGTCGTGACCGAATTGACGAACATCCGGGACATCGAATTGCTCGAAGAGTACGCGGACGTGCTGCAGATTGGCGCCCGCAACATGCAGAACTTCGAGCTCTTGAAGGAAGCCGGCCAATCCCACAAGCCGATTCTGCTCAAGCGCGGCCTCTCGGCGACGATCACCGAGTTTCTGCTGGCGGCGGAGTACCTGCTCAGCCAGGGCAACTTCAATGTGATCCTGTGCGAGCGCGGCATCCGCACCTTCGAGGACCAGACGCGCTTTACGCTCGATCTGAATGCCGTGCCGGTCATCAAGAAGCTCTCGCATTTGCCGATCATCGTGGACCCCAGCCACGGCACCGGCTCCTACGAGTACGTCGGTCCGATGGCCAAGGCCGCGGTGGCGGCCGGCGCGGACGGGCTCATGATTGAAGTGCATCCGAACCCTGAAGTCGCGCTCTCCGATGGGCCGCAGTCGCTCTTGCCGAAACGCTTCGCCAACCTCGTCAAGGAACTGAAAAAGGTCGCGCAGGCCGTGGGACGATCTGTATGACCGCGCGGCCGCGATCCCTCGGGATCTTGCTCACGGCGGGTGCCGCGGTGCTCGTGAGCCTTCCGCCGCGGGGATTCAGCGAGGATGCCGGTGCGGAGGCGTTACGGCGGTTGCAGGCCGGCCCGGCCGACGCCGCGACGGCGTTAGCCCCTGCCGCGGCGGCGGAGGACGATCCCTCCGTGCATCTGAATACCGCCAGCATCTTGTTTTACAAAGGAATTGACCTCTCGCGCGGCGGCAAGAAGTCGGAGGCCGACGCGATCTTCAAGGAAGTGGAACAGGAGTTGCTGATGGCCATCCGGCTTGCTGAGCACGATGCCAACGCGCATCGGCGCAACCTCCTGAGCAGCCAATGCGCCTACTTGCTCGGGGATCTCCATGCCTTCGTGTTCGCGAACCCGGCCGCCGCCAAGATGTTCTACCAGCAATCGGTCCGCTATGTCCCGGACCACACCGCGGCGATCAATGCGCTTCAACGGATGGACCACAGTAGATGAGAAGCAAGAAGATATATGTTCCAGGACCAGTAGCGAGATGTAGCGGAAGATGGGGATGAGATTGTGCGAAGTTTCCTTCGCCGTCGTCCCATCGAACATCTGACGTCGGTCTTCTGGGCACCATCTGAAGCTGAACATGCCTCTCTTTAATCGTGTGACGATTGTCGGATTAGGTCTGATGGGCGGCTCGCTCGGCATGGCGCTCAAGCGACGCCGGCTGGCCAAGACCGTGGTGGGGTTGAGCCGCACGCCCGCCACACTGCGGCGCGCCAAGCGGCGCGGCGCGATTGACGTCGGCACGACCGACGCGGCGCACGCGGTCCGCGGCGCGGACCTCGTCATGCTCGCCACGCCGGTCGATACGATCATCCCGCAGGCTCGCCGCCTGGCTCGGCACATGAAGCCGGGCAGCATCCTCACCGATGTTGGCAGCACCAAAATCCGGATCGTCGCCGCGCTGGAGCGCTCGATGCCCACAGGCGTGGCGTTTGTGGGCGGCCATCCCTTGGCCGGCGCCGAAGCGCGGGGGATTGAAGCGGCCGATGCGCATCTCTACGATGGCGCCATCTGCATTGTGACGCCGACGCCGCACACCAACCGCGCGGCCCTGCGCCGCGTCGAGCAGCTGTGGCGGCCGCTGGTGGGCCGCGTCGTGCGCATGAGCCCGCGCGAGCATGACCGCGCCCTGGCGTCGACGAGCCACTTGCCGCACGTCCTGGCCGCCTGCCTGGTCCGCGCGGCACGGCCGCGCGATCTCTCGACGGCCGCGCCCAGCTTTCGCGAGATGACCCGTCTGGCCAAGAGCGATCCGGATTTGTGGGACGACATCTTTTTCACCAACCAGCGCCTGCTCCTGGGCGCCATGGACCAGTTCAGCCGCCAGTGGCGCGCCCTGCGGGCCATGTTGGCGGGCTCGCGCCGTGCGGCATTCCGGCGCGCGCTGGCCCAAGCCAAACGCACACGCGATGCGATCCAGGACCGCTAAGACCCCGTCGTCTTCCTCCATGGTCCGCCGTCACGCGATCGTCACCATTGATGGGCCGGCGGGCTGCGGCAAGAGCACGGTGGCCAAACAACTCGCGCGTGAATTGGGCTTGACGTACCTGGACACCGGGGCGACGTACCGCACGCTCGCCCTGGCCGCGCTCCAGGAGGAGCCGCCGGTGGTGGCGGACGCGGCCCGGCTGGCGGCC
>Ga0209515_10006897_pt1 | contig 13924 bp, 11 predicted proteins | sample Subgroupgradi54m_FD_187454 | JGI IMG/M metagenome (GOLD analysis project Ga0209515, IMG submission 187454) | Subsurface groundwater microbial communities from S. Glens Falls, New York, USA - GMW60B uncontaminated upgradient, 5.4 m (SPAdes)... ...
CAGATGTTTTTTGCCATCGATATCCGGTTCTTCTTTAACCATCGGCTTTGCGCCTTGGGCTTCAGGATTATCCGGGCCGATGGATTTTATTGTTCCGTCGGTAATCGCCTTAAGGAATTTATCCTTGGCCTGATCGATGGACAAACCTTCTTTCGCCGCTTCAATAGCGATCTTTTCTGCACCCGGCGGCATACTGCTGAAGATTCCTTCGAGACGTTTTCTCTCGACCTCGCGGATGGAACCTTCTCCTGCTTTTTTCCCGTCCTCAAAACCGATTTTCTTTCCCTCCTCAAGTCCAGCGCTGCGCCCCTCGGCAATCAGCGTATCCGCAATCGGCTTATGCTCAGCCTTGAGCCTTTCGATAGTTAAACTTTCTCCTGACATGATCTCATCCTCCTTTATGGTGAGCGTAGTCGAACCATTTGTTGGTTCTTCCTTACTCGCATTTTTTCCAGTTGGTTTGTTGGCTTTCACCACTGGAGTTGTCGTAAAAAACGATTCTAAACTTTTTATTCCATCGATCAATCTGACATCCTTTGCCTTCTGCCCGATATAAACGCGTCCATCGGCCAGCGCTAAAACATCATCCCGGCTCATCCCGCGGTTACGCGCCACCGCCTCCACAAAAAGATCGTAATAACTGTTGATCTCTTCTTGAATGACGGCCTTCTCATCGTCGGTTAAAGGTTTTGAAGGATCTCCGGCGCTTTTAAACTTTCCGGCCTTAACGACCTGCTTTTTGATTCCTTCGTTGTGATACCAGACCGAATAATCGCTCAGAATCGTATAAACACCGATTGATCCGACTTCCGAACTTTTGGCTGCGAATATCTTCTCCGCCGCTGATCCGATCCAATAGGCCGCGGAATCCATCTGACCGTTGGCAAAGGCAATAATCGACTTCTTACCTCTGGCCTCAAAAATCATGTCGGATAATTCCGAAACTCCGCCGACACTTCCACCGGGGCTGTCCACATCGAGAAGGATTGTGTTGACCGCCGGATCATTCAATGCCGACAAAAAATCCTTTTGAATCTGTTCAACGGACGTTCCTCGAGGATGCGAAATTGCGGTAACCATATTCGAGCGTTTAGCGATAATGCCGTAAATCGGAATATGCGCGACTCCATTGATCACTTCATAACCCGACGGCTCCGTTTTATCCGGCAATCCGATCCTCGCTGCAATCTCATCGGCTGAGAGATTCTCTCCCCGCATGTGACGCTCGATGATTTGACTCATCACGCTCAGCGTTTCTTCTTTCATCGCCCAAGGACGCAATAAAACAAATTCGTTAATTTTCCTCATTGGTTTGGATTCCCCTGATTTTGATTATTTTTTCTTCCGTGTCCTGCGCTCAAAGTAATCGTGTTTCCCTGATCTTCAGGAAGACCGAGATCTTTTTTCCTTTTCTCTTCCCGGGCCCGCTGGTCGAGGACGTCCTCCCAATCTTTCCCGCCGATGGCCGCGCATTCATCCGCCAGCGTTGAGAGATTATTTTTGATCGCCTCCGTTGAGGCGTTGATTTCCTTCTCGGGATCGATGTACCCCCAGCCCGGCGCAATCCACCGGGCGCGGCAATATTCTTTTTGGTATTGATAAAAATTAGGCGCATCGATCTTGCCCCTTAAAAAACATTCCTCGGCAAATAACTCCCACACCGGCTGGCATAATTTCTCGCTCATCCAAGACTGGGAACATCGGAATAATTTTCGTGCCTCTAAAATGGCCGCTCTCGCGCTCGAATAATTCGATTTAGAAAAATCTTTGATAACGAGTTCATACGGCAATCCAAGACCGGCACCGATGAATTTTAAAATCTTATCGACGAAAGGATCGAACTGCGATCCTGGACGATTGGGATTCGCCACGTTCACCTGTTCCCCGGGATTGAGGTATTCGATGATGCCCGGTTCAATCGCCTCGAGCCGTTTGTCATTTTTGGTGCCCGATGCGGATCTCATGGCGGTTGTGTACGCATCCATCTTGGTGATGAAAATCGAAAAGCACGCGGCAATCCGCGCTCCGACGAGTTCAGCCTCCATGTAATCGGCAAGCTCTTTGAACTTCAACAAGACCGGAGAAAAAAACGGCTCGCCTCTCGTCTGTCCCGGACGTTTTTTCCAATAGAGATGCAAAACATTTAGTTGGCCGAATTCATTTCTAATGGGAAACCGCACAAAATCCTGTGAGAAAAAAACTCTGTTGCCATAAAAATAATCTCCCGGGTGTGTCTTGCGGATCCAATAGGCAATTGGTTCTCCTCTTGACCCGAGTTCAACGCCTCGTCGGATATTTTTGTTCTGACTCAAATCCCATGGCGTATCTAACCGGTCCGCTTCAATAACATTCAATGCCAAAGAATACGGCCGCCAAGGATCATCGACCATCTCGCGGACAATGATGACCTCGCCGTTGATCAAGACCTGGGACTGAACCATTTGCTGGATTTCCCAAAAATTCATTCGTCCTGCTGTATCTGCATGCGGAGACCATTTATCCCACTCACGCTCTATGACCTTTTGAAAACTATCCGCTTCTTCATCGGATAAACCGATAATCTCTTTATCCACACGGCTCTGCGGCATGATGCCGTGCCCAACGATATTATTGACCATTGTCGAAATAATTCCGGCGGCGATACCGTCATTGCGGACAAGATCACGGCTCCGCTCACGAAGATCGTTCAAATCAAAGAGCAAATCCTCATCCGCTGAACCGCGGCTGGATTTCCAGGATGCCCTTAATCGATCGTGGCTGGCTCCGTCGTATGCGCCCTTGACCGCCATGTTATTTGCGATGCGAAACATTCGCCTTTGAAACTCGATCCTCGGTGAAAATATCCCAAGGAGAAAATCAAATCCATTCTTGATTTCTTCCCAAAATCTTTTTGGCTGTGCTTTTTTATGCATTAGTCTGGTTTTGTGAATGTGGCATAATTGCGTCTATTCCCCGACTGAGCCGCAATCTCCAAAAGCAAATCTTTGCGCATCTGACGCAGTTCGGTTAAGGTCATATACTGAATGTTCCGGTTGTTGATCGAATAGGACTGTACCGCCCCGCCCATCATACGGGCGTTGATTGCGGATTCGACGTTCTCGAGCATTTCCTGTTTAGTTGCCATTGGTTAACCTCACGGTTTCATCATATTGAGATTTAAAAAACACACAATAGGGTCGTTACTACAAAATAGCAAAATTCAATCAGGCGTTTTGCTCTACGGATTTGAAGTTATTGCCGCACGCCCGGCAAGTGTGATAGCGAACAGGCAAATGAGTCGAATAACATTTCACATCCTTGCTCGAACATTTAGGACAGCGCAGCGGAATAAACGGCACGCCGTAATTTGATTCCTCATGGGATGAATGGTTTGATTTTTGTGGTTTAGTTTTAAGCCAATTGGTTTTCTTGCCGATCCACTCATCCATCACATCCAATTGCCTTTCTTTCGCCGAACCCATGAGCCGCGAGTGAGGGACTCTTCGATACTCGGCTGGTAAATGGCCGATGATTCATCCTTGCGGATGTTCAATGCCCGGATAATATCCGCGGCCGCAACCGCATAAACCTCAGCGTCAAAATAGTGATTGGCCGAGGAGCCTTTCTTTTTTTGCCAGACTTCTTTCGCCGTACCCGTCGTGCGATTACGGATTAAAACTTTATGCTCTGCCGTGAACTGCGTTAGATATTGTTCCGCAGGATTACGAAATAAATTCCATTTACAGGGATTAATGGATGTAATCAGCCGGTTGATTTTGTCTTTGTACTGCGTGACGTTGAGACTCCATAATACAAGCCCGCCCGGAATGACTCCGCCCGTGCGCGTGTTGATATCGATCTTTGTTGGACTGTAGAAGCGGCCGCCGGAAATCTCTTCCTGACCTTTAACCGCCTTCGTTAAATCCGCCCAATACCGGCAAAATTCGTATACTTCATCCGTTCTAAAACCAGAATCAATGCACGTCATCAATACCGATAAAATTTCCTTACCGTTGTTTTTTTTATATTCTGTCTTAAAAAGTTGATCGACGATATCCTCCCAGTATTCCACCCGTTCTGCCCGTATAAGCCACGATTCCTCGTAGTATCCCCATCCGCGAATAACGTAATAAAAATGATCTTTCTGCACATCCACACCTGCGGTTAAAACGATCACCTCATCCGGAACAATTCCCTCGTCGTAATCCCGTGCTAAAACACGCACCTTGTCGATAGTTGTTTCTTCAATTTCTTCCTCCCACACCTCGGCCAGCCAGGAGTTGATGAAGTTCATCAGTAATTCGATATAATCTTTCGAGCGTAAAAATTCAGAAGCGATATCACTGAACGTCAGCCACGGGGAATACAAGGAACTAATCCAAAAACCTCGATTACGGCTATACTCTTTTTTCTCCGGCAGCCAATGACCATTCAGCATCATTTTCTGTTTATGAATATCTTCAATACGCCCTTTGCAATGACAACATTCGTACCAGGCCAGACGATCGTTTTTAATCCGATCGGGTGATGATTCTTCTTTAGGCCATTTGATTTGACCGAAGACCAAAACCTGTGCTTTGCTGCAATGGGGACAGGGTACATAAAACCGGCGTTTGTCTGATTTTTCATACTCGCGGAAAATGTATCCTTCGCGCGTCGTCGGTGTGGAAACCTTGACGGTCTTTTTATTCCAGAAAGTTTTTTGACGCTCCGAAGCCAATTTAATCGGATCCGCTTCTCGTCCTGAAAACTTAGGATATTTATCAACCTCATCAAGAAAAAGATACCGAATCGGGCGTGAGGCCAGATCTGCCGGACTATTCGATCCGGCAAAATAAAGAGTCATCCGGTCGAAGTGGTATTCGAGTTTGGTGATGTCATCGGTATTGACGGGAAGATAGCGGCTTAAAGCCGGAGAACTTTCAATCATCGGTTTGACACGATTGTAAGAAATGCCTTTGGCATCACTCTCTCTGGGCAAAACCATCAGCGTCGGACCAGGATCCTGATCCAAAATAAATCCCAGCATGTTGTACATGGCTTCGGTCTTGCCGACTTGGGAGGCGGCCATCAAGGTGATCTCATCGACGTACGGATCCGTAAACGCATCCATAATGCCTTTTAAATACGGTGTCCTCGTCGTTGACCACTGCCCGGGCTCCGCCGAGGTTTTAACATCAAGCCGGCGATATCGATCTGCCCATTCGCTCACCGTCATTTTATCGGGTAAAATCCATTCAACGGCCGCATAAGGTTTTATGGAATTAAGCACTGACTTGGGAATCTTTAACTTCATTTTGTTTCCTTTTCGCGAACTGATTAATAATTGAGCGAATCTCTTTATCCAATATTTCGCAGATGACCTTCGGATCCTGCTGAGATAATTTCGGCGCTATGTATTTGGGTAATCTTAAAAATCCGGATTTAATTCCCCTGATTTGATTTTTGACAATCGATACGTGCTCAGCGAAGGGAATAATTTCTTTCTTTTTTTCTTTGAGGAAAAGATCGTTTAACTTTGCCCGGCTCTTCTTGTACTCAATGTCCCAATATTCCCTGCCTCCCTCTTCATCCGTGCCTTTACCGCTGTAATACCATTTAAAGACCTCACTGACTTTAAACTTGGAAATTTCACCGTCCGCATCCCGGATAACCGGCATCCCTTGTTTCACATACCGCCGGATCATCCGGTGAGATTTTTCTAGATACACGGCGAGCGTCGGTAAATCTACCGTGCCCTCAAGGACGATGGGTTTGTCTTCGGATTTTTCAAAGTATTTGCTAAGATTTTCAAGTTCTTTTAACTCCTTCGAGGTAAGAGTTTCTCCTCGCCCCATTTTCTCAACCAAGAAAATGTAACGTTTCTTGCGGGCAAGATCGATAAGCGTGCGGTCTTTTTCATCCATGACTCCAGGACACCTAAACTATTTGCGCCTTTCTTCCCGTAAATTCTTCCCAGCGTCTGACCGCCACATCGCAAAAGACCGGCTCGATCTCCATCGCGAACACCCTGCGGTTTAATTTCTCCCCGGCAATAATCTGCGTTCCCGAACCGCTAAAAGGTTCATAACAAATATCCCCCGGCGAGGTGTGCACTCTCATCGGAATAGCAAAAACTTCCGTAGGTTTTACCGTTGGATGAATCAATCCCGGATTGCGTTTCTTGCCCTCCCAGTCCAGTTCCCAAACGTCCGTGTGATACTCCGGCGCTGCCGGATCTCCCGAACGCAAAAAATCGATCATCCAAACGCTTCCGATCGATTTATCCTTTGGCTTATACTCCGGCTTTTGACCTTTGATCCACATCAACAAACACGGCTCATGCCGCCAGGAATAAAATGAGAACGTTAGAACTGCACAAGGTTTCACCCAAATAATCTGCTGGTGAATCAAAATACCCAATTCATCACAAACGCCTTCAGTCATCCCCCTGCGCTTTGAGGCATGCCAGAGATACAAAGCCGTGTGTTCTTTGATGTGCTTTAGACCAGCCACGTAAAATTTTTTTATAAAATCTTTGGCGTCCGGAATATCCACTTCATGATAAACATTCGACCAGTCCTTCCCGCCGTGCGGTCTGTCAGCGCCGGTATAATCAACACAATAAGGCGGGTCGGTTGCAAACAAACTCGCTTTCTGACCGTCCATCAATCGAGCTACATCCTTTTCATCCGTACTGTCACCACAAATCAAACGATGTTCGCCCAGAATCCATAAATCTCCGCGTTTAGTAATTGGCTCCTGGCCTGGTTCGGGAATATCGTCGGGTAAAGTTTTTCCATCCCCTAAATTTTCGACGCCCATGTCACCCACTTCATCACGGAGTTCTTGAAGCCGCAGGTTGATGTAATCATCCGACGATTCTTTACGTAATTTTTCCAAAAGCGGAATGAGCGCTGAAGTCCACTCACCGGTGATTTCCGAATTATTGAGTGTTACGTTCATGGCCTGTTCCTGAATCTCATCCACATCCACCAAAATCGCCGTGACGGTTTCGACACCATCGGTCTGTAAAATCTTGTAACGCTGATGACCAGAAATTATCCGCATATTGCGCTTATTGACCACCAGCAAATCCACATAACCGAACTTTTCCAGACTATGCCGAAGCCCGGATAAGGCTTCGTTGGTAATCTCGCGCGGGTTATATGGCGCGGGCTTTAGATCTTCCAGCTTGACCTCAACGATCTGTGGCTGAATGTTGATTTTTGACAATTTCCGCTCCTTTCAAAAACAAAACATGTCCATCCATGTCCATCAAAAAGGCCTTTTTTTGAGCCCCGGGCACGTCCTCTTAAGACGAAAATTGATACTTCTCTCGTCGATAAATGAATTTTTAACCAAATCCGACAATTCTGCCAAAACCCCGAATTTGATGGACATGGACATCGATTTTTTTGTCCATCATCACTCACAACCCGCGCCTCCCCCGACCCTCGCCGCACACCCCCCTGTAAGGACCCATGATTGTTTCTAACTACCAGCTGCCATCTGCGCCAGTATCCGGCCGACCGTGGCCGGTTCTTTTTTGATCTTTTCATGTTCTTTGATGTTCTGCTGTGCAAAAAATTGCGCGGATTCAGCCTCAACAGTTCGTTTAAACCAGCCCCAAACATTTTTGATCTTGTTCTTATCCTCCTTGAATCTCCTGCATAGTTTAATCATCACCTCGATAGGAGGAGGATGCCCTCGATTGTTCTTATAGCTCTGCATAAACTTGTACAAATTGATCTCCGGTAAAAATTCATCACAAAGAGTTTTTAACTCTTTCATTTCTTCAGAAAAAGCGGCTGCTGCTTTATTGTTAAATAATTCTTGATAAGCTAATTCTTGTTCGTGTGTCCCTGGTTTCACCAGTGCTGGTGAAATGAGAGACACTACCCCAGTGTCTGTCATTTCGCTAGTGAAACCAGAGATACCAGTCGATCGTGTAGACACATTGAGAAGTCGGTAAGTATTTGACTTGCCCTTCTTGCGCTCAACGGAAATGAGTTTCAACTTTTCCAAATCTTTTAGTACATACATGATCATCCGTCGGGTCACATGGCAATGCTGTGCTAAAGTCGTGATGGAAGGAAAGCAATTTTGCTCTTTGGAGTTTGCATAGTAACAAAGCCAGGCATAAATACAGATGCGTGAACTTCCGGCCTTTTTACTAACTAATTTAAGTGCGGCTTTATCAATCCAAAGAAAGCCGCCGTCGCGTAAATCCCTGATATCTATCTTCTCTTTGGCCATTTCATTTCTTCCAACTCAACCAGCCCCACAGGGCTAAAAAGAAATACACAATGAACAATACCGTTTGCGCATAAAGCCCGTACTGAAAATCAATCACCGCCCAAATAAAATTCGTAAACATCCAGACCGCAAAACCCCGCCGGTCTTTTTTAACATTCAAAATAACGCCCCAAATGGATAGACACATTAGAAGCCAAGTCATTTTTTATTTCTTTGCTCCTTTCGTTAACAGCCGGACTGCGAACGATCCGCAATGTCCGCACTTGGCTACGCGTTGGACGGAAGATGTCCGACTACATCGCAGACAATGAATGCGACAACTTTTTTCTTTTGGTTTGGTTTGATCGCTCATACAACTCCTTTCATTGGGAATTAACGCGCTCAACGACAAAACGATTTTGCCCGACCTTGCGATTCATTCGCCCGGTGAAAACACAGGCAATGTGTTCCCCGACTTCATCGGTCACGTCAATGACCGCCCTATTTTTGGAAACCAAGTAAGCCGCGCTTAAACGAACTCGCGGCTGACCAAAAACATCTTCAGTGGTTAAAATGGCGTGAGCGATCTCGGATTCAATCAACCGGTCGTTGATTTCCTCATCAAATTTAAATCTGCAAATATTTTTCATTTGTCCCTCGCTTTACAGATAATCATTTAATCCTTCTTTTCTAAACACCTCGCGAATACGTAAAACCTCGTCGTACAAAGTTGCCCGCGGGATATTTAATTTCCGGCCGGTTTCATTCAAGCTGCATCCGTCCATGATGCTCCGGCAAATTTCTTGCTGACGATTCGAAAGTTTTTCCAATGCTTTCAAAACAATTTCCTTTTTATCGGATTTAAGAGTTTTATCGAAATTCTTATCCTCGACGGCTAAACACGAATCTTCATCATCATCGAAAAAAAGATCATCCAGCGGAATGCTCGTTGAGAGTGCTTTACGTTTCTGTCGCTCCTGCGCCTGGCGAATTTCATTGAGTTTGTTCATGACAACTTTTGTCATATACGTTTTTTCCGACGCTGTTTTAGCGGGATCATGTTGACTTGGTCTGGTTGGATCATATTGACCGCGTTTAAAAATCCAATGCATCAAACATTCTTGGAAAAGATCCTCAAAGCCTTCACGTTCCAGTACAGAGGATTTTGACTGAAAATATCGAATCAAAACCTGAGCATGATTCAGTTCCCAATCCTCAAATAATCCTTCATAGCGGTAACGGATGAAGACACCTCCTTGTCAGGTGCCTCATCAAAAGGACTGAGTCATGACACGTCTTTCTTTTTACCGTTAATCGGTTTGATCCCCAGGAGTTCTTCCGGTGTCGGTTCGCGTTTCAAGATGGCGGTCATGACCGCTTTGACAGCCTCGCTAAGTCGTTTGCTATTTAAACGTCTTTCTTCTCCTTCCAGCGGTTTATCCGCATAAACAACCTCGATCCGATCGCCAAACCGTTCTTGGAATTTTCTTTCGAGCCGTAGGCCCATAAATTTGTTCCCCTTAAGCTATATACGGCGTTTTTTGGCAAGGTGCCGGAAAAATCTTTCAAAAAGACAAAAAAATCCGGCACCCTAACAAAAAAGACCGTATAAAGCTAAAGGGAGGCGTCAATAGGACAAGTGGCCTATTCACTGACAAAATAACGATTGACTTGTAAGGGGTTACCTTTAAGGTGGGGGCAATCAAGACAGGAAAAAATGATCAAAGCCAACAAAAACGGACAGAAAAAACATTACGTCATCTATACGCGTTGTTCAACCGATGAGCAAGCGATGGGGGAGTTCACGACACTCGACGCTCAGACCCATCACTGTAAAAATATGCTCGATGCGTTTGGTTATGAACTCGCCTCTTTCGGAAACAAAGGCATAATCCGTGATGATGGATACTCTGCCAAGGACTTAAACCGGCCTGGAATTCAAAGTATTCTTGATAGTATTCACAACAAGCGGGAATTTGACGGCATCATTTTCTTTAGACTCGATCGCTGGACGCGAAATCCGCGTGACCTCTATGCGATGATCGACCTCTTCAAAGAGCACGATATCGATTTCGTCTCAGTCCGGGAAAATCTTGACAGCTCAACGGCCATCGGCCGGGTGGTCATCGGCATCCTCGGCCTCCTCTCCGCTTTTGAACGTGAATTGACCGGCGAACGTGTCAAAGCCTCCGTCTTGGCCAGAGCCAGGCAAGGTATGCGAACTGGCGGTAAGGCACCGATTGGTTACAAACTAATCAAGGACGGTCTACCTCTGCCAAACGGCAAGCAACCAACCCGGGTCATCATCGATGAAACGATGGCTCCCCACATCAGGGTGGTCTGGGAGATGGCGTCCAACAACAAATCACTCACCGAAATCGGTCAGGAACTCCTTCGTAGAGGCGTCCAAACAGTTAACAAGCACATCTGGCGAAGACAATCGGTTTCGCACATCATCAAAAATCCGTTCTATAAAGGTTACATCGATTACAACGGCGAAATGAATCGCGGCAAACACCAGCCATTAGTGGAGGAAAGAATGTGGGAAAAAGCGAATAAACTTACGAGCGCCAAGACACCCGGGCGCCGTTTTTGGAAGAGAAAAAGCGGATATGAATTTCTATTGAGCGGGCTTATTAAATGCGGACACTGCGGGAGCAGTCTGGTTAGTATCAGCTCTGCCGGTAGAGGTAAAAATAAATTTTACTATTACGAATGCGGCCGCTCAAGGCAAGGCCTCGGATGCTCATATAAACGCATCTCCGGTCCGGCCTTTGACAAAGCGGTGCTGGATTATTTCAGGCGGGCATCCCAAGACCAAGAGATCATCATCCGGGCCATTGGAAATGCAATCCGTGAATCACAAATCAGATTTGAGAAAATAGAAGAAAAACTGACCGAAAAAAGAATCCGTTTCAACACCCTGCGCCATGAAGTGCAAACCCTCCTCAATTTGGCTATGAAGAACTCCGTATCCCAAGGTGCCACTTTTAAAGCCAAAATGGCTGAGATGGAATCTGAAATTGAAACGCTCGATGGGGAAATCAAAAAACTCGAAAGTGAAGAACACGTTGCCCAGATGGATGCCCAATCCGGAGAGTATATTTATTCAAACATCAAAATCGCCATGCAATATCTCGATCAAGTACCGCCGGAAATCCAAAAGAATCTCTTCCGCGCTTTGATAGAAAATATTATTGTCTACGAAGATAAAATCGTGATGAATATGTATATCCAGCCCGAAACCTTCCCCAACATTCTGCAAGAACTCCCTGTAGAAAAGAAAAACCCCACCCCGACCATAGGTCAGAATGAGGTTTTACCCTGCCAAACCGAAGACTCCGTGGCCACGACAGCCGCGGGTTCGCATTGGCGTCCATCAAAGGGTGGGTGACGGGATTTGAACCCGCGACCACAAGATCCACAATCTTGTACTCTAACCAACTGAGCTACACCCACCATTTACCACAATATCTTTCCAGAAAAAATGGTGGAGTTGTCCTGACTACCTCAATGTTTTTATTTTAGAGAAATCAGGGCACCCACCACATACCACAATACATTTTCCAAACTTTAGGGCGAGGCAGGGACCTCTTTATTCATCAGCTCCTGCCCATTCCCCAGCCTGCCGCCCGCCTGCCGGCGAGGAGGGCTGGCAGGAGCCTGAATATTTTCTTTATAAAACTTCTTTCCCAATTCCTCAAAATGTTCACCGATATTTTTTGCATCAACGCCGGCGTTATATCCCACATTTCCCGAGAAAAAAATAGAATCAAACTGAACGTCGTCCATTTTCGTGTGCGAATGAAAATTTGCCGCGATCTCAACGCCCGAGGATTGTAAGGATGAAAAAATAAGTCCTTTCAGGGAAGCCTGTTCATCCGCCTGAGCGCTTGCCTTGGGAATCAAATTCGTGATATGCACTTTTCCATCAATGGCCATGTCATTATTTTTCGCGGCTAAACGCGCGCTTAAGCCCACTTTCCCGTCGGGCTCAATCACATCCAGCGTTGCCTGCATGTTCTTTTCAAAAAAATTGGCCCAGCCCCGCGCCTGAATGCGGCTGCCGGAAAAAGGCAGATCATTCTTAAACAATACTGCGTTCAGATCAAACTTTGTATTCACGGATTGAACCGGCACCGCCGCGTTTTGGGCCTTTAAGTTAACGTCCCGCAGAGTCAGTTGAAAATTTCTTTCCCGCGAATGATCCAAAAACTTTATCTCTCCTTTGGTAACCAACAGATAATCCACCATGAGGTTGAAGGAATTCTTGGGTTTGGACACGGGATTCTTAAGCGAAATAGCGTTGGGGTTCTTTGCCGAAGAAGGACCGGGCGTTTCTTTACTGACTTTTTCTTTACAAAAATCATTTGTGCTAGTCAGTATCCCTGCCTCGCCCTGCCTCGCCGGCAGGCGGGCGGCAGGCTGGTCGACGTTTGTTCTCTGAGAATTAATGCCTTTAGATGAACAAACGTCAATAACACTCGCTAAGACCAGCGGGATCGAATTTCCCAAAACGATTTTCGAATCAGCGCTCCTTTGAATCGTCGCCACAGGCTCGGAAAGATTTAACAACAGCAAATGAAAACGTTGATGCAGTAAATCCGGCAAACCTATTTGGAACTGAACATCTTTCACCTCGAGGATCCCTCCCACATTTAAATCCGTGATCCTGGCCCCTAAAGGAAAAAGGAAATGAATATCTTTAAGCCCAACCGGCTGTTCAAAGACCTGCGTGAGGGTCGTGATCAACCACGGACGGCCGTTGAGCTTGATATAAATGTAGCACGCGGCAATCAGGATCCAAATAATAATAAAAATTCCGGCTAAAATTTTTGCGAAGGTTTTCATAATTTTTAAAAATCTAAATCCTGATATTCAACGGCAAAGTCATCAAACATGATTCTCTTGCTTTCTTTGATATCAAGATACTTTCCCTCGGCGATATCCATTTCCATACGAATGTAATAAATTCGTGAAGCACAAATGGGTACCACCAATAAGTTACATTCGATTATAACCCAATTAACAAGAAATTCAACAACAGGTTAAACACTTATTATGCTGCGGATTGGGTCAGGATTTATGACTTCCTGCAGGTTGCATAGATATTTGGTTGGGCGGTCAGGTTTTCAACCCTGTTCCTTTATGAAGCAGATAAAGATTGATGATCGTGAGGATCAGAGTAAGAAAAATGAGGATTCCGATGCTCAGTGGAACATTGACATCCGAAATGCCATAAAAGCCAAAACGAAAACCGTTGATCATGTATAAAATTGGGTTGAGTTGAGAGACATTCTGCCACAGCTCGGGGAGGCTTCGGATCGAATAAAAAACTCCTCCCAGATACGTCAGAGGAGTCAAAATAAACGTTGGAAAAATCGCGACGTCATCAAATTTTTTGGCAAAGACCGCGTTTAGAAATCCGCCTAAAGAAAAAACGATTGAGGTCAGAATGATAAAAATAGCAATCACCCCCGGATGAAGAATCTGCGGCCGGGTAAAAAGAATCGATACAATAAAGACAATCACGCCCACCAAAATCCCTCGCAGCGCTCCGCCGATCGTATAACCGGCTAAGATCACCCAGTTCGGAGTTGAGGAAACCAAAAGCTCTTCCACGCTGCGCTGAAATTTGGCGCTGAAAAATGAGCTGACGACGTTGGCAAAGGCGCTGTTGATGACGGCCATCATCACCAATCCCGGAATAATAAAATCAATATAACTG
>Ga0209515_10006898_pt1 | contig 13923 bp, 21 predicted proteins | sample Subgroupgradi54m_FD_187454 | JGI IMG/M metagenome (GOLD analysis project Ga0209515, IMG submission 187454) | Subsurface groundwater microbial communities from S. Glens Falls, New York, USA - GMW60B uncontaminated upgradient, 5.4 m (SPAdes)... ...
AGGATCCACGTGGTGGCCGCGGGGTACGAGGTGCCGCTGGCGCTCAGCGCGGTGGCCGCGCCGGTGCTGCTGGGGCTGGCGGTCTGGATGTTCCGCGCGGCGCGATGATGAGGCACGGTGGTGGACGCGAGAGGAGGAACCGATGCGACAGGGCGTGATGATCGTGATGTTGATCGGGGTGCTGGGGGTGACGGCCGTGGCGATGGCGGAGGAGGAGCAGCACCGGCAGGGTGGGATGCCGCCGGCCATGATGGCGGTGCAAGAGAAATACCAGGGGCTTCGGGAACAGCTCCACAAGGAGTGCCAGCAGAAGATGCAGGCGCTGGACGACGCGGAGCATACGGACATGAAGGCCGCCGTGCAGACGGTCCATGAGCAGCAAATGAAGGAAATGGACGAGCGGTATCAGCAGCACAAGCAGGAGATGCAGAAGCGGTTCGAGGAGCACCAGCCGCAGACGGCGCACTAGGAGGGGATCAGCGCTACCCGCGCGCCGGTGATGAAATCTCTGACGGAATATCTCTGGTTCACCACGAAGAGCCGCCGCGATCTGATCAACATCACGGACACGCTCGCGCAGGTGGTGACGCGCAGCGGGATCCAGGAGGGGTTCTGCCTGGTCTCCGCGATGCACATTACCGCCGGGATCTGGGTCAATGACAATGAGGAAGGGCTGTGGGAGGATTTCTGGGCGCTGCTGGAGCGGCTGGCCCCGGAGGGGGAGGACTATCAGCACCACCGGACCGGCGAGGACAACGGGGACGCCCACCTCAAGCGGACGCTGGTCCACCACCAGGCGATGCTGCCGGTGACGAAGGGGACGCTCGACTTGGGGCCCTGGGAGCAGGTGTTCTACGCGGAGTTTGACGGGCGGCGCAAGAAGCGGGTGGTCGTGAAGATCCTGGGGGAGTGAGCGATGAAGACCAAGTCATGGGGCGGGGCTGGCGGCGTTTGCTGCTGGTGGGGCTGTATCGGGCGACGGCGGCGGGTTGATCCAGGTGGCGGAGGCGCGTCGTGAGAGCTGAATACGATCTGGCGGAACTGAAGAAACGTCGGAACCGATACAGTAAGGCGTTGAAGGAATCGCGTGATAAGACCTCCATCAAGCTCCGGCCCGATATGGCATCCGAGGGGATCATGCCAAAGACTGAGCTGGAGCGGCGTATCGAAGTCATGCAGGCGAAGGCGGTCCGGGCCATGAAGGAGGCTGTGACCGAAACATTGAAGGACCATGCCAAAACCGGTGATCCTGTGGAGACATCTGAGCGAGGGAGGGCAAGGCCATGGCCGACGTGGTGATCCAGACATTGAAGAACGGGCCGTTGCTGGTCAACGGGACGGTGCAGGTGGTGGGCGCGGAGGGGCAGCCGATCGCCATCCAGCCGGGGCAGCGCGTGGCGCTCTGCCGCTGCGGGCACTCGGCGAAGAAGCCGTTCTGCGACGGCTCGCACAAGACCTCCGGCTTCCAGGGCTAGCGAGCGCCGCACGCCCGTGACCGACTGGCGGACGACCCGCGAGCCGGCGGGGCTGCGCGCTGAGCAGGCGCGGACGCTGCGCGTCCCGCGCCGGCGCTGCGGCCTCCTCGCCCGCGCGCTGTTCCTGACGATGGATGTGGGCTATGGCCGGCGGCGGACGCTCTCGAAGTTCAAGGTGCTGGAGGTGATCGCCCGGGTCCCGTACCAGTCGTGGGAGCATGTGGCGTACATCGCGATGACGCACACCTACGGCCGCCCGCATTTCGCCCGGCGCATCTTCGACTTCGTCACGGAGGCGCGCCAGCAGCAGGATAACGAGCAGTGGCATCTGCTGATCCTCGAGGAGATGGTGCAGGCCCGGGGACTGCGGGAGTCGTTCGTCCGGCACCGGGTGGTGCCCCAACTGCTGGCGTTCGTCTATTATCACGTGAGCTGGCTGCTGTACGTGTTCAAGCCGGCGTGGAGCTACGGGCTCAACGCGGATTTCGAGGACCACGCGGAGCATGAGTACATGCAGTTCGTGCAGGAGCGTCCCGAGTTCGAGCGGGAGCCGTTCGTCAGCGATTTCCTGGAGGAGTACGGGGCGCTGGCGTCGGTTGCCGACCTGTTCCGGCGCATCGGGCTGGACGAGCGGTTGCACAAAGAGGAGAGCTTGGAGCGCATCGCCCACGCCCGCTTCTCGTAAGATGCCGGTGGGCGGACCTCCCGCGGTATAATCATCCAGCATGCGGACTATCATGACCTTCGCGGGAGCGTGATGATGGTGGTGGAGAAGGCCATCTCGATCGGTGAGCTGAAGCCGATGGCCGCCAAGATGTTCGACAACATGGTGAAAGCCGTCGTGGACGTGGATCGGAACATCATGGCCATTGATGCCGAGGTCCATGCCGATCTGGAGGCGCGCCTGCTGGAAGAGGGGTCGAACCAATACAGCCTGTGGGGCATCAACCTCTATCCCGAGGCGCAGGGTGATGGTTTCATTGAATTTGATTCGATGATCAATCTGCGTCCCGCCCAGGGAAATCGAAGCCGTGGCGTGGACGACGACGCGGTGCGGCAGACGATTCGCACCGTCGTCGAGCAGTTGGTGCGCCGATGATCGTCTATCAACACAAGGCATTGGCCGAGGGACGGTGGCGCACGTTCTCGTTCGCCGAACAGATGGCGCACGTCGGCGGGGAAGTCGAGCGGGCCATGAACTGGCGGACGAAGGGCCACGCGGAGTACAGCCGATTGGCCGCGGAGCGGGCGCTGGAACTGATGGACCTGACGCTCGAGAGCACGAAGGGCTACCCGCGCCTGAAGGAAGTCGCCCGCGCGCGGGAAGCGCTCGTGGACGACTTCTTCGGACGCAACGAGTACCGGTCCACCGATGAGGCGTGGCGGCGGTACTTCGGGGCGTTCACGTGGCTCGCACGCAAGGGGCATTGATGAAGCTGACGCGGCCGCTGGTGGCGCTGGACCTGGAGACGACCGGGACCTGGATTGAGAAAGACCGGATCGTCGAGATCGCCCTGCTGCGGTGCGAGCCGGACGGGACGCAGACCACCTTCACCAGCCGGGTGAACCCCGGCGTACCGATCCCCGCACGCGTGAGCCAGATCATCGGCATCACCGACGCGGACGTCAAGGACGCCCCGCCATTTTCGGCCATTGCCCCGACGGTGTTCGCGTTCATCGGCGACGCCGACCTGGGCGGGTTCAATGTCGAGCGGTTCGACCTGCCGCTGCTCGAGCGGGAGCTGTATGCCGCCGGCCTGAAATTCGAGCGGCGGGGGCGAGTGATCTACGATGCGCAGAAGATCTACCACCTCCACGAGAAGCGGACGCTGAAGGCGGCCTACCAGTTCTACTGTCAGAAAGAGTTGGTGAACGCCCATACCGCGCAGGGGGACGCCGAGGCGTCGCTGGAGATCCTGGCGGCCCAGGTGGTGCGCTACGGCAAGCCGGAGGAGGGGGTGGAGTCGCTGCGGGCGTTCGAGTACGAGCGGGTGGACGACTACTTCGACGACGAGCGAAAGTTCCGCTGGTGGAACCGCCAACTCTACCCGGTCTTCGGCAAATATGCCCGCAAGCAGAGCGTCGTGGAGATCGCCCAGAAAGACCGGCCGTACTTCGAATGGCTGCTGACCACCGACTTCTCGGAGCCGGTCAAGCAGATGCTGCGCGGGGTGCTGGAGGGGCGCTTGCCGACGCCGCCGCGCGAGGCCGCGCCCGTCAACAGCGACGGCTCAGCGGCCGCCAGGTCGGCTTGACAGCCGGGGTATAATGGATCCGTGATACAACAGACGCTGGGTCGTCGTTGGGTGGTGGGGGTGGTGCTCATGGCTTTCGTGGCCATGGGGGTCGCCTCGGTTTTACCGCACACCCACACGGGTCGGCCCGACGCCGCGCACGTCTGCGTCATGTGCCGGGCGCAGACCGCCCAGCCGCATGTGGCGCCGCCGGTGGCCCCGATGCCGGCGCTCCAGCGCTGCGCCGAGGTCGTCGTCCTCTCGGCGTGCTCCCTGGTGCCCCAGGGCCTCGTCGTCCTGCCTGCGTCCCGCGCTCCACCCGCTGTCGCGTAGTTCTCCCTCGTTCGTCGGTTCCACACGCTCAGATTCGTGAAGTCTCTCTTGGGGAGGATTCCATGCGACAGCACCACCGTCTTTTCTCCGTGATCGTGTGCAGTCTCATCATCTGGAACGCCGCCGTGCCGTGCGGGTGGGCGGCGTCGGACACCGAGCAGGAGCTCCGCGCGCTGCGCCAATCCGTCGAAGCGCTGAAGCAAACGCTCCAGACGCAGCAGGCATTGATCCAGCGGCAGCAGGCCCGCCTCGAGACGCTCGAGCGGCAGGCGGCGGCGAAACCGCCCGAGCCCTCACCGGCCACCCCGCCTCCCGCGCCGTCTCCACGGCCGGTCCCGTCGTCCGGCCTCGGCCAGATCGGCGCGGTCCTGCCGGAGATCGGCGCCGTCGGGGACATCGTGGCGAACTCGTCCGAGACCTCGGCCGACACGGAAGGGCACGACCGGATCTCCGCCCGTGAACTGGAGCTGGTGGTCGGCAGTTACGTGGACCCGTACTCCCGGTTCGACTCGACGGTTGCCTTCTCCGATTTTGAGGCGGTGTCGTTGGAGGAGGCGTACCTCACCCGCTGGGGCTTGCCGTGGGATGTCAAGGCCCGATTCGGCCGATTCTTCCCGCGCGTCGGCAAGGAGACCAGTACGCACCGGGACTCGCTCCCGACGGTGGATGAGCCATTCGTCCTCAAGAACTTTTTTGGGGGCGACGGGCTGCACCGCACCGGGGCCGACCTGACGCGGCCGTTTCAAGGGCCCGCCGGCTGGGTGCTCGAGCCGAGCGTCGGCGTGCTGGAAGGCGGGGCGGGGGATGGCTCGGTCACGTTCGGCTCCAACCGGCGGCGTCCGGTCGTCTACAGCCACCTGAAGACCTACAAAGAGCTTAGCGATCTCTCAGGGTTTGAGCTGGGCCTCACCCATCTCGTGGGCGCCGGCCCCAACGACCACGGATTCCAGGTCAACGTGCTGGGGGTGGACGCCACGTATATCTATCATGTGACGCCGATCAACAAACTGCTGCTGCAGAGCGAGGTCTACGTGCAGGACCGCGGCGGCGCGTCGAGCACGAATGCCGACACCGGCAAGGTCACCCACTTCGACCAACACCCGTGGGGGCTCTACCTGCTGGGGGACTATCGCTTCGCCCCGCGCTGGTCGGCCGGGCTGCGGCTCGACCAGGTGCGGCCGGTGGACACGGCGGCGACCCGCAGCGTGGACCAGGGGATCAGCGCGTTCCTAACCTTCTACCAGAGCGAGTTCGCCCGCTGGCGCCTGCAGTACGAGCATGAAACCAACGAGGGCCGCAAGCAGGACAACGCGGTCCTCCTTCAGGGCACCTTCGCCATCGGCACCCACAAACATTCGATTCAATAAGGAGACGCGATCATGACGACTCGACTCAACAGGTGGTGGACCGGCGCTGCGGTGGCCGCTGTGGTGGCCGTGGTGGGGTGGAGTGCGCCGGCGTGGGCCGACCGGCCGCTGAAGGTGGTGGCCACGCTCTCAACCTTTGCCGACCTGGTCAAACAAGTCGGCGGGCCCGACGTAGAGGTGTCGTCGGTCGCGTCGCCGCGGTTCAACCCGCATTTCATTGAGCCGAGGCCCAGCGACGTGCTCAAGGTGAAGAACGCCGACCTGCTCGTGCATGGCGGCCTGGACCTGGAGGCGTGGCGCGGGCCGCTGTTGGACGCGGCGGGGAACCCCCGGTTGTTCTCGGGGGGCGAGGGGGAGCTGGACCTCTCGCGCGGGATCCCGCTCTTGGAGGTGCCGACCCAAGCGCTCAATCGCTTGATGGGGGACATCCATGTCTACGGGAATCCCCATTACTGGACGAGCCCTGAGAACGCGCGCGTGATGGCGCAGGCGATTGCCGACAAATTGTCCGCGCTCGACCCCACCCATGCCGCCGCGTATCAGCAGCGGCTCGCCGCGTTCCTGAAGCGATTGGACCAGAAAATCGCCGAGTGGCAGCGCGCCGCGTCGGCGCTCCGCGGTCAGGAGGTCATCGCCTACCACAACGAGTGGCCATACCTGGCGCAGTTTGTGGGCCTCAAGGTCGAGCAGTTCCTGGAGCCGAAGCCGGGGATCCCGCCGAGCCCCAAGCAGCTCGGGTTCCTGGAGCAGTACATCACGGCGCATGGGATCAAGGCGATCATCCAGCCGACCTATCAGCCCAGGGATTCCTCCGAGGTCCTCGCGAAACGGACCGGCGCGAAGCTGGTGATCCTCTGTCAGAATGTGAGGGAGCTTCCGGACGCCAGCGATTACTTCGCGTGGATGGATTACAATATCCGGCAACTGACCCAGGCCCTTGGAGCGACCCATGGCTGAGTTCTTGCATTTGATGGCCGCCCCGTTCGTGGCGTGTCTGGTCCTGACCGGCATTCACGCCTATCTGGGCCTGCACGTCATCGAGCGGGGCGTCATCTTCGTGGACCTGGCGCTGGCGCAGATCGCCGCGCTGGGGGCCACCGTCGGGTTCCTGTTCGGGTTCGGGCTCCACCACCACGCGAATTATCTGTTCGCGCTGGGGTTCACGTTCCTGGGAGCGGCGGTGTTCGCCGCCACGCGCTTCCGGGAGGAGCGGATTCCGCACGAGGCGATCATCGGCGTCGTCTACGCCGTCGCGGCAGCCGCCGCCATTCTGGTGTTGAGCCGGGCGGCGGAGGGGGGCGAAGAGCTCAAGACGTTGCTGGTGGGGCATCTGTTGCTGGTGGGCTGGCCCGAGGTGGCCAAAGTGGCGGCCATCTACAGCGTGGTCGGTCTGCTGCATTGGCTGGCGCGCCGGCCGCTGTTGCTGATCTCCCAGGACCCGCAGAAAGCGTTCGGACTCGGCATGCCGGTCCGCCTCTGGGATCTGTTGTTCTACGTCACCTTCGGGTTCATCGTGACCAGCTCCGTCGAAATGGCCGGGGTGCTCGTGGTGTTCAGTTTCCTGATCGTCCCGGCGATCTGCGGCGTCCTGCTGGGCCGCAGCATCGGTCAGCGCCTCTGGATCGGGTGGGGCATCGGGGTGATGACCAGCCTGCTGGGCATCGCTGCCTCGTACGTGTGGGACCTCCCGACCGGGGCGACCATCGTCTGCGCGTTCGGCGCGGTCCTGCTGGCGGTGGCGTGCGGGCGACTTGTGGCGGGCCCGGTCGCTTGATACACTAACCGTTGATGATTAAGACCCTGGGATTGGTGGCGGCCGTCGTGTTGCCGCTCTGGAACATCCCGCTCATCCTGCAGATCCGCCACCGCCGATCGTCCAAGGACATCAGTCTCGCCTGGGCGTTCGGCGTCTTCGCCTGCCTGCTGGTCATGCTCCCCGGCGGGCTCCGCTCGCCGGACCCGGTCTACCGGACCTTCACCGTCGTCAACGCGGTCCTGTTCTCCGGGGTGGTGGTGGCCGTGTTGCGGTATCGCTGACCGATGGGGACCGGCATGGCGTCGGCCTCACCGTGGTTGGTCTTGTTGACGGGATTGGTGCTCGGGATGCGGCACGCGTTCGACCGGGACCATGTCGCCGCCGTCACCCACTTTGTTTCACTGGAGCCCGACCCGGTGAAGAGCGCCTGGTTCGGGTGCCGCTGGGCGGCCGGCCATGCGGTGATGGTGCTCGGCCTTGGCTCGCTCATCGTGCTGTTCCACCTCAAGTTCGACCCGGCCTTTGAGCGGTACGCGGAGCTCCTCGTCGGCGTCTCGCTGCTGATCCTCGGGGTCTGGCGGCTGCTCCTGCTGTGGCAGGAGCGGGCGCATACCCATCCCCACGCGCACCGGACGACGCAGCACCGCCACCCGCATTCCCACGAGCCGGGCCGGGGACACGTGCACTGGTGGGCCCCGACGCTGGTGGGGATGGTGCACGGGGCGTCGGGGACGATGGAGGTGTTCGTGCTCCTGCCGATCGCCGTCATCGCGACCGCGTGGCTGGCCTACGCCTACATCGGGCTCTTCAGTCTGGGGTGCGCCGTCTCCATGAGCGCGTATGGGTATCTCGCCGGCCGGTTCTACCGACGGGCGAGCGAGACGGGCCGGCGCGTCTACCGGGCGCTGGTCGTGGCGACCTCGCTGTCCGGGTTGGCGCTGGGGGTGGTGTGGATTCTCAAAAACTGGTAGGGCTGGCGGTCGCGGGATTGTGGCTGATGGGGGCGCAGATGGCATCGTCGGACGGGACGTTCGAGATCTACAACGCCAGGACGGGGCAGGTGGAGCGCGTGGCGCCGGTGGTGAAGTCGGATGCCGAGTGGCAGAAGGCGCTGACGCCCGAGCAGTATGACGTGACGCGGCGCCAGGGGACTGAGCGGCCGTTCAGCAACGCCTGCGCGGTCCCGCCGTCGGGCCACGGCACCTACCAGTGCGTCGGCTGCGGCACCGACCTCTTCGCCTACGGCCGGAAGTTCGAGTCGGGCACCGGCTGGCCGAGCTTCTGGGAGCCGGTGTCGCCGCTCAACGTCCGGCTGGAGGCGGACGACGCGGTCGGGATGCACCGGGTCGAGGTCCTCTGCGCGCGGTGCGGCGCCCATCTGGGCCACGTGTTCGACGACGGCCCGCCGCCGACGCACCGGCGCTACTGCATCAACGCGGTGGCGCTGATGTTGGCGCCCGCGACGACATGATCCGCATCCCCTCACTCCACGAGCGGTATCTCCATCGCCATGACATCCCCCTCCTGCTCGTCGTGTCCAGCGCCCTCCTCCTGCTCGGGCTCTCGCTGCCGATCCTGAACGTCGAGAAGATGGTGCTCTGGAAAAACAGCTACTCCGTGTTCACCGGCATCGTCGGCTTGTGGGAGCAGCACGAGTACCTCCTCGCCGCCGTCCTGTTTTTCTTCTCCTTCGTCTTCCCCGTCGCGAAGTTGACCGTGCTGGCGGTCGTCTGGTATGTTCGTCTGCCGGAGGCGCGGCGCGCGACGGCCCTCCGCTGGCTGGGCCTGCTGGGGAAGTGGTCCATGCTGGATGTTTTCGTGGTGGCGATTTTGATTGTCGCGGTCAAGTTGGGCCCGCTCGCCCAGGTCCAGCCGAAGCCCGGGATCTACTTTTTCTGCGCGGGGATCCTGGGCTCGATGGTGACGACCATGCTGGTTGAGCAGCTGGCCCGTGCGGCCGGAGGCGCTCCTGAGCAGCTCTAATTTGGGCGCCGCCGTCGGCCTGAGGACCGCCGCGCTCCTGGCGGCGATCGTCGCGCTGGAGGTGGTCGGCAACGGCTGTCTCAGCCGGGGGATGCGGCAGGTGGGGCCCGTCGTGGGGGCGGTGCTCACGCCGCCGCGGCTGATGGCCTTGGCGGGGCGGATCGGGACGAACCCGTGGGTCGTCGTCGGGGTCGCCGCCCTCCTGGGCTATTTCGTCTGCTACCTGACGGCCCTCTCCCGGCTGGACCTGAGCTACGTCCTGCCGATGGCGGCCTCGAGCTACCTGCTGACGTCGGGCGTCGCCTGGGCCGTCCTCGGCGAGCGGATCTCGCCCCTCCGGTGGCTCGGCACCGGGCTCATCGCCGTCGGCCTCGTCTTCGTGCAGACCAGCACCTTGGCGTCCCGCGCCCCCAAACCGGAGGCGTCCCCATGACGTGGTGGGGCTTGGTGCTCCTGGTCATCCTCGCGGACACCGCCGGGAACCTGTGCCTAGCCCGGGGGATGCGCCGCGGGACCGTGGCCGTGGTCGCCCTCGGGGTCGTGTGTATGACGGTGTCGTTCTCGGCGTTCGCGACCCTGCTGAGCCGGCACGACCTGAGCTTGGTCCTGCCGGCGACCGCCGCCGGCTACGTGTTGAACACGCTCGGGGCGGTCGGCGTCCTCAAGGAGCGCGTCACGTCCCGGCGCTGGTTGGGGACCGCCCTCATCGGGCTCGGTGTCGCCCTCGTGTCGCTGACCGCATGATCATTCGTCCCTACGGGCCGCGCGACCGCGCCGCGGTGCGCCGGCTCTGCTGCGACACCGCCGACCGCGGCGAGCCGGTGGAGCATTTCTTCCGGGACCGCGAGGTGTTCGCCGACCTCATCACCCGGTACTACACCGACTACGAGCCGGAGAGGACGTGGATCGCCGAGGAGGGCGGGCAGGTGATCGGGTATCTCACCGGCTGCCGCGACACCCGGCGCTACTGGCGCGTGACGGCGTGGCGCCTTCTCCCCGCCGCCGCCGCCCGGATGCTCCTGCGCGGGACGTGGTGGCACCGCCAGACGTGGGTGTTGCTCTGGGGCGGGGCCCACACGTGGTGGCGCGGCGGATTCCGGCGGCCGCTGCCGCTGGACGAATACCCAGCCCACTTCCACATTGACCTCGACCAGGCCGCCCGCGGCCACCACGTCGGCCAGGCGCTCATCGCGCGGTTCCTCGACCAGCTCCGGGCGGACCGGGTGCCCGGCGTGCATCTGGTGACGCGCGACGACAACACGGCGGCCTGCCGGTTCTTCCAGCGCGTCGGGTTCTCGCTCTTCAGCCGCCATCCCATGACGATCCCGATCGGGACCTCGTGGGACGCGCACGCAGCCCTCGTCTATGTCCTCCGCCTGGCGCCTCGGTAATCGGCGGCGCGCCGCCGTCGCCCTCCTGGTGTGGGGGCTGTGGGCCGCCGCGGGCCCGGCCGTGGCCGCCGAGGCCCCGCTGCCGGACGACGCGCCGCCGCCGCTCATGACCCTGGCGGCAAACGACCGCATCCTCGTGCTGGCGCCGCACCCGGATGACGAAACCCTCGGCTGCGGCGGCCTCCTGCGCGCGGCGACGGCCCGGCGGTTGCCGGTGCGCGTCGTCTTCCTGACGTATGGGGACGCCCACGAGTGGGCGTTCTTCCTCCAGTGGAAACACCCGGTGTTCATCCCGGCCGCGGTGCGCCGGATGGGGATGGAGCGTCACGATGAGGCGCTGGCGGCCACCGAGCGGCTCGGCGTGTCCCCCAACGACGTGCTGTTCCTGGGCTATCCCGATTTCGGCACGCTGACGATCTGGCACGGACACTGGGGGGCGCGGCCGCCGTTCCGCAGTCTGCTGACGCGGGTGCGCGCCGTGCCGTACGCCAGCGCGTACCGTCCCGGGGCCGCGTACAAGGGCGAAGAGATCGTGCGGGATCTCGCGCAGATCCTCCGCGAGTTCCATCCTACCAAGGTGTTCGTCTCGCACCCGGCCGATCATCATCCGGACCACCGCGCCCTGTACCTCTTCACCGCCGTCGCCCTTCGGGCCGCCGCGCTCACGCCGCCCCCGACCGTCTATCCCTACCTTATCCACTTCGGCCGCTGGCCCAAGCCGGGCGGCGACCATCCCGAGGCCTCCATGAACCCGCCGCCCCGGTTGGCTGCCCAGGTGGTGTGGCGGGCGTTCCCCCTGACGCCCGAGGAGATGGCGCGCAAGCGGGGCGCCATCCAGGCGCATCACAGCCAGTACCGTTTCAGCGCGCAGGCCCTCCTGTCGTTTGCGCGGGCCAACGAGCTGTTCGGCGATTTCCCCCTGGAGGTCGTGCCGGCCTCCCCCGAGGAGACCGTGGTGCCGTGGGTGCCGGCCGCCGCGCCGTCGGACGACGCGCTGGAGCAGGACCATGTGGCGCTCGTCGGCAGCGAGTGGCGGGTGACCCGGGCGGAAGGGAACGATGTCGTCATCACGCTCAAGCTTGGCCGCCCGGTCGGCGAGTTGGTGACGGCCTCGCTCTTCCTGTTCGGCGCCCGGGCGGACCAGCCGTTCGAGGCGATGCCCAAACTCCGTCTCACGCTGCGCCCGGTCGGCGTGGCGGTGGACGACCAGCGGCGGCCGCTGCCGGCGAAGACCGTCCGCGTCGTCCGGCACCTGGACGGTCTGACGGTTTGGGTCCCGCGCGCCGCCTTGGGGCATCCGGAGCAGATGTTTCTCAGCGCCCGGTTGTTTTTCAGCGAAATGCCGCTGGAGTGGTCGGCCTGGCACGTGCTCCAGCTGCCGCCGGAGCCGCCGCCGTCGAGTTCCTCGTAGCCCCCCTCAATCGCCGCGTGGTACAATACCGTCCATGAAAGACCCATGGATCGTCCGCAGCGGCTATTGGCTGACCAAGCGGCGCAGTATTCTGTTCGCCCCGTTGTTCACGGTCGCGCTCATCGCCGCCCGCACCGCCTCCAGTCTGCCGCGGGAAGTCGGGCAGGATCTCCTCGGCTTCTTCTGTCTGGTCGGAGGCACGTGGCTGCGGTGGGTCGCCGCCAGCTATCACGACAGCAGTCACCAGGCCCGGCCGATCACGGCCGGGCCCTACGGCTGGATCCGCCATCCCCTCTATGTCGCCAATTTCCTGCTGGGCTTCGGCATCGTGCTCGTGGCCGGCTGGGGGCCGATGGTGGTGGTCTATCTCCTCGTGTTCCTGCCGATCCACTGGCTCATCGCCCGCGCGGAAGAGGTCCATCTCAGCCGGCTCTACGGCCCGTCGTACGAGGCGTACTGCCGTGCCGTCCCCGCCGTTCTCCCGCTGCGGCGGTTCACGGGTGAGCGCTACGGCTCCCGGAGCCGCGTCAAGCTGCAGAAAGGGCAGGAGGGGATCAAGGTCGTCGGCTACGCCGCAGGGTTCTCGGCCGTCCTGATCCTCAAGCGATGGCGCGAGATGGGGTCGTGGCCGGCGCTGCCGCCGCTGCCGCTGCCGGTGGCCGTCACCGCGCTGGCCGTCGCCGCCGTCGCGATCATCGTGCGGCCGAAGCTTCGGCTGGCCTGGCTGCGCGCCGGGCAGACGGCGGTGGCCGTCGCGGGCATTCTGATCGTCGTCCTGCATATCCCGGGCGTGTGGCCGCACGGGTAATCTGAGTTCCGCCGCATGACCGCCCTGCCGTTCATGGTGGGCGCCCTCTGCGTTCTGGCCATTGCCTACCGGTACTACAGTGTCTTCCTGGCCTCCCGCGTGGTCGGGCTCGACTCGGGGCGCCGGACCGCCGCCCACACGTTGAACGACGGTGCCAACTATCACCCGACCAACCGCTGGGTCCTCTTCGGCCATCATTTCGCGGCGATCGCCGGCGCCGGCCCGCTCATCGGCCCGGTGCTGGCCGCGCAGTTCGGGTTCCTCCCGGGATTCCTCTGGCTGCTGGTCGGCGTGGTCCTCGCCGGCGCGGTGCAGGACTTCATGATCCTGTTCGCCTCGACGCGGCGCGGCGGGAAATCGCTGGCGGAGATCGCGCGCCAGGAGATCGGCCCCGCCGCCGGCCTCACCACGGCGATCGCCATCCTCTTCATTGTCATCGTCGCGCTGGCCGGCCTCGGCCTGGCGGTCGTCAACGCCCTGCGCGAGAGCCCCTGGGGCGTCTTCACCATCGGCTGCAGCATCCCGCTGGCGTTGTTCGTCGGGCTCTACCTCTATCGGTTCCGCAAGGGGCGGATTGCCGAGGCCTCCACGCTCGGCGTCATCGGTCTGCTGGCCGCGGTCTTCTTCGGGCAGGCCGTCGCGCACTCGTCGTGGGCCCCCTACCTCACCCTCTCGACCCGCGGCGTGACGCTGGCGATGGCGGCCTATGGCTTCGTCGCCTCGGTCCTGCCGGTCTGGCTGCTGCTCTGCCCGCGCGATTATCTGAGCTCCTACATGAAGGTTGGGACGATCGGCCTCCTCATCGTCGGCGTGCTCTGGGTCAACCCGCCGATCCAGCAGCCGCTCGTCAGCCGGTACGCCGGCGGGGGCGGACCGATCATCCCCGGCACGCTGTTCCCGTTCCTGTTCGTGACGATCGCCTGCGGCGCGGTCTCCGGGTTCCACGCCCTCGTTGGCTCCGGCACGACGCCGAAGATGATCGAGAACGAGCGGGACATCCGCCCCATCGGCTACGGGGCGATGCTCCTGGAAGGGCTGGTCGGCATCACCGCGCTCGTGGCGTGCTGCGCCCTCCACCCCTCGGACTACTTTGCCATCAACGTCGCGCCGGGGAAGTTCGCCGCGCTGGGGATGACGCCGGTCCATCTCGACCAGCTCGCCGCGC
>Ga0209515_10006899_pt1 | contig 13923 bp, 11 predicted proteins | sample Subgroupgradi54m_FD_187454 | JGI IMG/M metagenome (GOLD analysis project Ga0209515, IMG submission 187454) | Subsurface groundwater microbial communities from S. Glens Falls, New York, USA - GMW60B uncontaminated upgradient, 5.4 m (SPAdes)... ...
CCGCCTCGACGGAACGGCTGCCGTCGGTCGTCGATCGGCGCGCGGGGTTGTTGATGGCGGTGTTGGCGGTTCTCATTCTATGGCCCGGCCCGCATCTGCCGCTGATCCGGCCGCCACAATCGCCGCCATCCGCGACACCGCCGAACAGTCCGCCACCTCCGCAGCCGTCGCAAACATCACCATCGTCGCAGCAGCGCGATCAGCGCAACCAGCAGCAGAGCCCGTCGCCATCGTCGCAGCCGTCGGGCGGAGGATCGGGCCAGCAACAGCCGCAGCAGGGTCAGGCGCAGAACAACTCCGCGAACAACTCGTCGTCGCCATCGTCGCAGAAGAACCAATCCGGTTCGCAATCACCGTCGCCGTCCTCGCAGAATGGGCAGTCGAATTCCCAATCGTCGCCGCAACAGGGCAACGGGAATCAGTCGAAGGACCAATCGGCCGGCGGATCGCAGGGCCAGCAGTCGTCGTCGCAGCAAAACAGCGGCTCGCAATCGAAGGACCAATCGCCGGGCTCCTCGCAGAACCAACAGAGTCCGTCGTCGACGTCGAGCGGATCGCAGCAACAGAAGAGCGACGCCGCGAAGTCCGGCGGCCAGCAGCCCGCCGCATCGCAACATGACGGCCAGGCGAATCAGCCTCGCAGCGGCACGGGGCAACAGCAGAATCAGAACTCCGCGCAGCATGGTGGCCAGCAGACGAAAGAAGGTCAGAGCGGTCAGCAACAGAACGGTGACGCGGGCCGGCAGCAGAGCCAAGGCGGGCAACAGGCGAAGCAGAGTCAGGACGGTCGGCAGCAAACAGGCGGAGCAAGTCAGCAGCAAGGCCAAGCCGCGCAGCAGGCAAAAGATGGCAAGTCTGGGCAGGAGCAAGCCGGCGCCGGCGAGCCAAAGCGGCAGCCGGGGCAGGGCCAGCAGCAGGGTAGCGGCTCCGGTGGACAACAGCAGGACGCCGCGGCCGCTGAAGCGCTCAAGGGCGATATCCAGCAACTCTTGAAGCAAATGTCCGGGCAGCTGCAAGATTTACGAAACCAAATCCAGCAGCAACAGAATGGCGCGTCGACGCCGGGGACGCAGGCCGGCGGCGAGTTGTACGGTGACCGCGGCGACATCTCACCGGCGGGCACGCATGCCAAGCCCGTGCAGCTCGACCTCGACACGCATGAAACCTCGCAGAAGCGCGCGGGGACCGGCACGGGCGATCCGACCGGCGAGGTCGGCACGGCCGCACCACAGGTTCAAGCCGAGGACGTGCAGCTCTCCGACCAGCCCTCGACGAAAGCGTCGGACACCGCGCGTCAGCGCGTGCCGCCCGCGTATCGATCGGTGTTCGAACGACTCGGCACCACCGACGGTTCGTCATCGACATCGACCCACCGCACAGGCAGCGCGTCGCCGCCATGATGCGCGCGCCAGTGACGAGGACATCATTCTATAATGCCGCCCGCGTGATCGACGCAGGCAACCGCACGGAGAGGATCAGACGCTGATGGGCGCGCCAACGTTAGCGATGCAACCGGAAGAATTCCGCCAGCGGTTCACGGCGATGCAGGAGGAGCTGGCCCGCGTGATCATCGGGCAGCAGGACGTTGTCCGCGGCTTGTTGATCGCGTTCTTCGCCGACGGGCACGTGCTGCTCGAAGGCGTGCCCGGCCTGGGCAAGACGCTGCTCGCGAAATCGTTCGCGAAGCTGCTCGGCCTCGGCTTCAAGCGCGTGCAATGTACACCCGATCTCATGCCCGCCGATATCCTCGGCACGGAATTGGTCGTCGACCGCGACGGCCGCAAAGTCTTCGAGTTCGCGCCCGGCCCGGTGTTCACGCACATCCTGCTGTCGGACGAGCTCAACCGCGCGACCCCGAAGACGCAGTCAGCACTGCTCGAAGCGATGGCCGAGCACCAGGTCAGCGTGTCCGGCCGCACGTATGTGCTCGACGAGCCGTTCTTCGTGATCGCGACCCAGAACCCAATCGAAATGGAAGGCGTGTACAGCCTGCCGGAAGCGCAGCTCGACCGGTTTCTGTTTCGCTTGCTCGTGACGTATCCGTCGCCGGAAGAGCTCGGGCGGATCATTCGCCAGACCACCGTGGCGGAGTTGCCGGAAATACGCACGGTGCTGCCGACGGACGACCCGCGCGCGTGGATCCTCAACGCGCGGCGGCTCGTGCGCGAGGTGCTCGTTGCGCGGCCCGTTGAAGAGTACATCGTGCGGCTGGTGACGGCGACGCGGCCGGACTCGGCGTCGACGGAGGGGGCGTCGCGGTTGATCCGCTACGGTGCGAGCCCGCGCGGTGCGCAGGCGATCCTCGTCGGCGCGAAAGTACTCGCACTCGTGCGCGGCCGCGTGAACGTGAGCTTCGAAGACGTCGACGAGGTCGCGATCTCGGCGCTGAACCATCGCGTCGTGCTGTCGTTCGAAGCCGAAGCCGACCGCAAGACCACGTGGGACGTGCTGCCGCAGCTGTTGGCTTCGGTCAAAGCCGATCGCGCGCACGCGCCCAGCGCCGCCGCCGTGTAACGTGCGCCACGAGCGCCATGTCGCCGCGGACGCGAGTCGACCACGACGCGCGTCGCTTTAAGATGATGTGACCGTCGCGATGCCGACCCTCGACGCTGTCCAACCCGCGCTGCTGCGCCGGCTCGAAGCGTTTCGCTTAACCGTCCGCAACATCCACTGGAGCAACCGTCTTGGCGGCCGCTTCGTCATCAAGCGGCGCGGCTCGTCGATCGAGTTCGCGGACTACATGCCCTACACGCCGGGCGACGACATCCGCGCCATCGATTGGAACCTCTACGCGCGGCTCGACCGACTCTATGTGCGCACGTATCACGAGGAAGTCGAGCTGGCCGTCGAGATCATCATCGATGCGACCGAATCGATGCGGCTGCCGTCGCCGAAAAAATTCGCGCGGGCCTGCGAGCTGGCGGCGTGCATGACGCACCTGTCGCTGGCGGCGGGCCACCACGCGCGGATCGGATGGATCGCGCCGGGCGCGATGGCGCCGTCGCCGTGGTTGGTGCGCCGCGGCGAGTTCGGTCGCGTCGAGAAAATGATGGCGGCGGTGAAGGCCGGCGGCTCGGTCGCCTTCGACCAGTGGATGACGCGCGCCGTCGCCACGCGGCGGATGCGCGGCGGGCAGGCGATCGTGTTATCCGATTGGATGATCCGCCCGGCCGAACTGTTCGCCGGGTTGAATCAACTCATCCGTCGACGCGTCGAAGTCAAGGTCATCCAAATCATCAGCCCGGAAGAATTGGATCCCGCGCGGCTCGTGCAGGGCGGTGTGGTCGTCGACAGCGAAACGGGGGCGACGCACGAGCTCGGCTATCGCCCGGAAGAGCTGCGCGACGCGGTGCGCGAGCACAACGAAAGCGTCGCGCGATTTTGCAAACGCAACGGCATGGCGTTCGTGCAACATCGCCTCAATGAGCCGTTGGATGAGTTGCTGTTCCGGTCGCTGCCCGCGCACGGGTTCATCGAGCCGCTGCATTAGGATGCGCGCCGTTCGCACGGCTTCATGGGCGCGATGCCGATGACGTTCTTGGCGCCGATGGCAGGCGCGTGGCTCGCGAGCCTGCCGGTCCTCGTCTGGCTGTGGCGGCTCGCGTCGTCGAGCAAGCGGACGACGCTGCCGAGCCTCGTGCCGTTCGAGCGGTTGGTGCGCAGGGCCGCTCACCGACGGACGCGCATGCCCATCAACCTGTTGTTCTGGCTGCAGGCGGCGGCACTGGCGCTGCTGGCGCTGGCGATGACGCAGCCGCTCTGGCCCGCGCATCGCGTGCGCACCGTGCTGCTGGTGCTCGACACCTCCGCGAGCATGCAGGCGAAGTCCGATGGCCGCACGATGTGGGACGAGGCGAAGAAGCTGGCGTGGCGTCGCATCGCCGCGGGCGGGCGGCGCGAGCGGTTCGCGTTGGTCGGCTCGGTGCCGGTGGCTAGTCCGCTGGCTGAGCCGACCGCGGATCGCGCGCAACTTCGCGCGGCGCTCGACTCGCTCGCACCCGTCGATCGATCCGGTAACCTCGCGTTGGCTGCGCGCATCGGTCGCGGGCTGTTGCGCGCGCGGCCGGATGCAACGGTGGTCGTCACCGACGAGCCGGCACCGGAGCGCGCCGCCTCGGACCGCGCGCCTCAGTCCGCGCCAGTCGAAGTCCTCAGCGTCGGCAAACCGTTGCCCAACGCCGCCATCGTCGGCGTCGACACGCGCGAGCCGCTCTGCGCGGCATCCGAATCGCAGATCGCGGTGACGGTGCAGAACTTCGCGGACCAGCCGCAGAACGTCGCGGTCAGCATCTCGCAACAGGGTCGCGTGCTGTCGCGCCAGACGCGCTTGCTCGCACCGGGTGCCAGCGAGCCGCTGCGCTTCGACGTGCCGCAGGCGGGCGGGGAGTACGACGTGCAGTTGGTGGCGGGGCACAATACGCTCGCCGCCGACGATCATGCGACCGTTGTCATGCGCGGACGCGCGGCGCTGCCTGTGATGGTCGCGTCGGATTCGCAGCGGTTCATCGACACCGTCGGCCGCTGGCTCGACGCGTGCGCGAACATCACCTGGCAGCCGCAGCATCTCGGCGACGCGTCAGCGTCCTCGATGCGCCTCGACGGCGATTCCGCGCAGCGCGTCGTCGTCACCGATCGCCCCGACCTCGCCGAGCAAGCGCCCGTCGCGATGCTCTTCGCGCGCGCCGGCTCGGCGGACCGCCCGACCGCCGTCCAATGGCTCGTCGAGACCGCGCATCCGGTCAGCGAGTATCTCGAATCGCTCGACGTGGTGCCGACCCTGCTGGCGCGCGATGCGGCCGACGCCGGCGGCGAACCGATGGTCTGGGGGCTGATTCGCGGACAGCGACTGCCGCTCGTCACCAGCGTCACCGGGCGTGGCCGGCGAATGGTGCGACTGGCCTTCGACCCAGCAGGCCCCGAGTCGGTCGCACCCGTGCTCGTGTTTCTCAACAGCCTGCGATGGCTGAGCGGCCTGCAAGCCTCCGCGACGACCGGCGAGCCGCTCATCGTCGGTCCGTTCGCCGCGGGCGCGGTGCGCGTGCGCGCCCCCGACGGCCGCACCTCGACGGTGAACACCGAAAGCGGGTGGGTGCGCTACGAAGCGACCGACCGCGCGGGCCGCTACGAATTCAGCCAAGGGTCGGTGCGCGTCGAGCGCGTCGTCAATTTTGTCGATCCGGTCGAATCCAATTTGCTGGCGCGCCCATCGACGCTGAAGCTCGAGTCCGCCCCGGCCGCGCACGAGACGGTTGAAGCAACGCGCGAGCAGCAGCCGATGATGCGATGGCTGCTGCGGCTGATCGCGATCGTGTTGCTGGCGGAGTGGCTGCTCTATGCCACGCGGTTGGCGCGCCGCCCGGCATGATCTGGATCGCGTTGTTGCTGAGTGCCGCGGTGGTTTTCGCGGGTTGGCGCGCGCCCATCAGCGGGCGCCGCAGGATCGCCGTCACGCTGCTGCGGCTCGCGGCGATTTGGGTCATCGTCGCGTCGCTGCGGACCGGTGCGACGCCGACGAGCCAGGAGCAGCCGCGGCACATTGCCTACCTCGTCGATCGATCCGCGAGCATCGACGCGCGGCAGGCCGCGTGGATCGAGAAGCGCATCGCATCGCTCGAGGCCATCCGCCCGAAGCGATTGATCCGCTCAGTGCTGGCGTTCGGCCAGCGTGCGGCGACCGTGGTACCCGAAGGCGACGGCCGGCTCGACGCCGATGCGGTCCATCGCGCGCTCACAGGCGCGAACATCGACCCCTCGCGCACCAATCTCGAAGGCGCGCTGCTGGCGGCGCTGTCCTCGCTGCCGTCGCAGGCGCACAGTCGAGTCATCATCCTCACCGATGGCCGCGAAACGACCGGCAGCGTCGAGCAAATGCTCAGCCATGGCCGCCGCCTCGGATTGGAAATCTACCCGGTGCCCGTGCCCTCGGCCGCGCCGCAAACCATGGCGTGGGAGCAGCTCGTCGTGCCTTCGAGCGCGAAGCGCGGCGAGACGGTGCCGGTGCAAGTCGTCGTGCGCAACGGCACGACCGCGCCGCAGCCGGTTGATGTGACGATCAGTGTGCGCGGCGTGGCGATCGCGCACCAACGCGCCGCGGTCAAACCCGGTTGGCACGTGGTCACCGTCGGCGTGCCGGCGGTTCGGGCGGGGACGATGCAGTTCGACGTCGCGGTGCAATTCGCGCGATCGTCGGCGCGCGAGCAGCGGAGCAGCTTCGTCGAAGTCGAAGGTCCGCCGCGCGTGCTCGTGGTCCTCGAGCGCCCGACGCAACTGCCTCTGCTCGCGCAAGCCTTGAAGCGCCGCGAGATGGACCTGGCGGTCACGACGCCCGCTGAATTGCCCGTCGACGCGCAGCGGCTGCTCGATTACGATGCGGTGCTGCTGTCGAACATCCCCAAGTCCGCCGTCAGCCAGGCGCAGGCGGCCGCGCTACGTACTTATACTGAACGGCTCGGCGGCGGCATCGTCATGGTCGGCCTCGGCGGAAAGCTCGACGAGGAAATCGCGCACGAGGCCCCACTCGATGCGCTGCTGCCCGTGCGATTCGAGCCGAAGGGCGTGCAGGAAGCGAAGCGGCGCTTGTGCATTATCCTGCTCATCGATCGTTCCGCGTCGATGCTCGGTCCACGCATCGCGGCCACCAAGCGCGCGGCGGTCGAGCTGGTCCGGCAGCTGCAGCCCGAGGACCTCGTGGGCGTCATGGCGTTCGACACGATCGCCTACATTATCATCGACGTGCAGCCGGCGGCTGCGGTCGGTCCATCGCTGGTCGACAAGTTAGCACGGTTGAAATCCACCGGCGGCACCGACATCTATCCGGCGCTGAAGGCGGCGCAAGAACGGTTGCAGGCCACCGACTCGACGGTGAAGCACATCATCTTGCTGTCCGACGGTTACACACCGATCGAAGTGCCCAGCTACAAGCGGCTGCTGTCCGATTTTGTGCAACAACACATCACGATCAGCACCATCGGCGTCGGCGCGTTCATGATCAACACGGAATTTCTGGACTGGCTCGCGACCGGCACCGGTGGCACCTTCTATCAGCTTAACGGGCTCGAGGATTTGCCGGTGCTCATCGCGCGCGATACGCAAAAAGCGATCGGGCGGCTGCCCTTCGCGGAAGGATTTTTCCGTCCGGAGCGCGCGCCGGATTCCGCGTGGTTCGCGAGCACGCCGAACTGGCCGCCGCTGAAAGGTTACATCACGATGACCGCGAAGCCCGGCAGCCACGTCGAGCTGCAGATCACGAAGCCGGGCGGCGCGGATCCGCTGTTGGCGCATTGGTCGCTGGGATTGGGGCGGGTGACGGTTTTCGGCTCCGACGCTGATGCGCGGTGGTCGGCCGACTGGGTGAAGTGGCCGGAGTTCGATCGCGTGTGGAGCGAGATCATCCGGCAGACGATGCGGCCGCGCCCGACGGAGGATATCTTCGCGTGGGTCGACGAGCACCTCGGCGCGCCGCGGCTCGTCATTGAAGGGCAGGCGGCAAGCCCCGCGGCCGAACTGGTCTCCAGCGACGGCCAGACGACCGTTCCGCTGGCACTCGTGCAGCAGAGCGACGTGCGTTGGAGTGCCGCGGTCGATCAAGTGCCCGACGGTTGGTATGAGTTGCTGCTGCGCACCGGGGCCGACGCGAGCAAGACAGCGGATCACACCGCGTCGACGGAAGGCGCGGAGAACGACGCGCGCCGCGCGGTCGTGCGGCGGTGGGTGAAGATCGGGCATCCGGTGGCGGCGATCGAGCAACCGGGCTTGCCGACGGACGAGGCGCTGCTGCGGCGGCTCGCGCAAGCCACCGGCGGCGCGTATGACACGCCGGACCGCGCGTTTCTGCCGCCGACGGAGCGCGTCGAGCGCGCGCAACCGATCCGCCCGTGGCTGCTGCCGCTCGTCATCGTACTGCTGCTCATCGACGTAGCCCTGCGCGGCCGGACGATGCTATGAGTCGACGCTCTGGGCAATGGCGCGCGACGATCGGAATTTGTCTGCTGCTACTTTCCGCCATCTGCTGCCTACGACCCGTCACCGTATCGGCTGCGCCGCTCCCGTCGCTCTTCCGCGGCGTCGTGGTCGCCGATAGCCCGCTCGGTGTGCGTGTCATCAGCGTCGACGAGCGGTCGCAGGCGCGCATGGCCGACCTGCGTCCCGAGGACATCATCGTGCGCATCAACGACATGAGCATCCGATCGATCGACGAGTTCGCCGTCATCTCGCAAGGTTTCAAAGGAAAGATGGAGAAGGCGACCGTCACGGTGCTGAGAGACGGCGACCCGCGCGAGCTGGCCATGCACCTCTACAGCTATCCGATTTTGAAACAGTGGGGCGTGGAATTTATTCCGGACGACCAGATCCGCTTCGCCGATGCGAACGCCGGTGTCGCGTACTGGACGAACATGGCCCGCGGATTTCGTGAGGCCGGAAAATTTTCCGACGCGCTCTCCGCGCAACTCAACGCGCTGCACTACGACGTCACCGACGCGCAACTTGCTCTTGCCGCCTCGTCGCTGCTGTGGCAAGTCGCGCAGGACGATCTCGACGCCGGCCGGCTGCAAAGCGGCGTGCTGCGGATCGAGCAAGCCACACAGATGCTGAACAAACTCTTCGAGCGGCCCTTATCCGTCGAACAGCTCACCGAGGTCAAAAACCAGTTGCGCCGCGCCCTCACCGCCTTGCAGCAAGTCAAACGATCGATATCGAAACCAGCCACTTGACGTCGATACGTTTGTCTAGTATATTTGTTTGTGGATTGTCGCAAACATGAAATATTTAGCTCCAACGCAAGGAGGGAGCGATGACGAAAGATTTGACGGAGCGGCAGCAACGAGTGGTGCAGACCATCCAAACATGGATCGGAGACCACGGGTATCCGCCGACCATTCGCGAGCTGGGTAAGCAATTGGGCATCAAAAGCCTGCGCGGCGTCACGACGCATCTCGATGCCATCGCCAAGAAAGGTTATTTGAGCCGGCAGCGCGGCGCTCGCGGCATCCGGTTGCTGATGCAATCGGCGGCAAACGGCATGGAACGCATGTTGCGCATTCCGATCGTCGGTCGCATCGCGGCCGGCGCTCCGCTCTTGGCGGATGAGCAGCTCGACGGTCACTTGACCATCGACGCGTCGTTCATGGGTTCGTCAGCGGAACCGGCGGTCAGCCACTTCGCGCTGAAAGTCAGCGGCGAAAGCATGATCCAGGCGGGCATCTTGAATGGCGACTACGTGATTGTCCGCCAGCAGCCGAGCGCGCTAAACGGCGAGATCGTTGTGGCGCTGATGGGCGACGAGGCGACCGTGAAGCGCTTTTACCGCGAGGACGACCGCATCCGACTGCAACCTGAGCATCCGACGATGGCGCCGATCATGGTGTCGCGGGATGAGCCGGTCGCGATTCTCGGGAAGGTTGTCGGCGTGTTTCGCAGAATGCTATAGGCGGATCGCGCGGCCGAACCGGGTCGCGCGATCCGTATTTATTTGACGAGACGCAGGCACAATGCGGCCGCCCCCAGGCCGATGTATGTGCCGAGCGCATTGCCGAGCAGAGCCAGCATCAACCCTACCGGTGCGAGCTCCGACTCGTAAAGCGCCGCGACCAGCGGTGCTGAAACAACTCCGCCGACATTCGCTTGGCTCGACGTCGCCAACAAGCTCATCGGCCAGCGAAAGAGTCGACCGGCTACCAAGAGCGCGATGGCGTGGGTGAGGACCGTGCCGACGCCGACGATTATCCAGACCGGTGTTCCGAAGAGCGCGGCAAGGTTGGCTCGGGCACCCAGTGTGGCGAGCACGAGGTACAGGCATGGATATCCCACGCTTGCACCAGGCTGACCGAGCGTCCGGAAGCTCGGCGCGGCCGAGATCAACAAGCTCAGCGTGCTGACGAGCAGAATCGTCCAGCCGGAGCGATTGGCGACCAGCGAGCCGGTCGGCAATCGCGCGGCGAGCGCGCGGCTGCCCAGCATCAGGACGAGCGCCAGCGCAAATACCCCGCACTGCGTTGACCATCCAATCGATCCGCTCGATTCGCGTGTCGTGCTGTCATCGGCGGATCGCGCGGTCGACGACGCTCGAAGCCACCGGTCGATCGATGCGCTCGCGGGTCGCAGGGCCAGCAAGCACGCCATCCATCCATACGCCATCATCGCATCCACGACGACCAGCGGCGCGAACACCGCGTCGGACACGTCGAGAATCGATCGCACCGCCAGCATGTTCAGGCTGCCGCCGGTCCACGTTGCCGACAAGATGCCGACGCCTTTCCACGCCTCAGCCGGCAGCCATCGGCGACACAGCCACCACATGCCGGTCGCACCGACCATAATGCCGCACGAACCGACCGCCATTGCCGCGACGGCGCGCGAACCGCTCCGCAAGACGGTCTGCAATTGCAGCCCGAGCAACAGTAGTGCCAGCGAAAGCGGCAGGAGTACGTCGGTCAGCCACTGGTACGAAGGATGCTCGGCCGGCAGCCAACCGATCGATCGCAACACGAGCGGCACCGCGTAGCACCACAGCGGCATCGGCAGCCACTTGAAGAGCGGCTGTAAACTTTTCCGCCGGCCGGCCCAGAGGATCGCGGCGACGAGTGCTACCAAAATCGCCCCCGGTTGCCACGTCTGCGGGAGCATCACGCGGCCGCTGTCCGGCGCGCTCTCAACGGCGATGGCCGTCGCATGCGCTACAGTAAGCTCCCGAGAAAAATCGTCTGCTCCTTGACCGTTTGTCCGCTATGAAGCTCGGCATCGGTCCGACCCAGCCGATCTTTGACGCTGATGCGTCGAACGCTTAACCCGGTTCCGGGGCCTTCGATCAGCCACCCGTCGCCCGCGTAGAGCATCACGTGCACGATCTTACTCGGGTTGCCGGCTTCCGAGAGGAACACCAAGTCCGCGGTTTGCAGCTGGTCCACGGCGCGGGCGCGCATGAATTGCTCGTGCGCGTCGCGGGGAATCACGATCCCGGCCGCACGATACGCCAAACTGACGACGCCCGAGCAATCAGCGCCGGTGACTTGTTCGCTGGAGTCCGCGCGCGGCGACCGTCCGCCCCAAAAATACGGGTCGCCGATCAGCTCGTCGGCCGCGCGAACGACAGCACGGCGCCGAAGCTCCGGCGTGTGCTTGGCGAGCTCATCCAGCCACTCGACATCGCCGCGCGAAATCCATCCGACGGTCCCATCGACCATCTGGACTTTCAGCAACCCGGTCTGCGATCGTTCGGCCGCAAGCCGCGTGCCCATCGGCAAGCTCATGATCGGCTGCTCGCTTCGAGGGTCGCGCCAGATCGTCGCCCATTTCGCCACGACCACCGCACTCGGCGGCGGCAACCCGCGCACCAGCACCAGGTCGGACGTGTGCACCCAGCCGGGGTAGCCTTCCCATTTCTGATGGTGCGTGTACTCCGGCTGTTCGCTGGCCTCGATGAGCGCCCAATCATCTTCGATGCGTTGGATGAGCACGCGCTCGCCATAGAGCGCCTGCGTTTCTTGGTTTGCATCGTGCGCAAGGGATTGCGCGGGCGGGCCGGGCTGCGCGCGTAAGTCCACGATGGGCGCGGCGACGACGGCAAGTTGCGGATCGGATTTCACGCAACTCGCGACGATGCCGGCAAGGCAAGCAAACGTCAGCGTCTCAACCGGGCGCACGCGCATCAATGAGACGATTTCTGCGACCCTCGCGCAAACAGCCGATCGAGCCGGTCCTTCGGCAGGGCCGCTTGCTGTCGCACGCGCAAGTTCTGCTCGACGTGCGCGCGCTGCTTCATGCCGACGAGTGCCACGGCGACACCCGGCGTCGAGCGGACAAATTGCAGCGCCCGTTGCGCGTCGGTCTCGGAATCGGGCAACCATCGCGCCATCGAGGCGGGCAGGCGCACCAGGCGGCTTTGCAGCAGGCTGGCACTCGCGACCACGTCGACGCCAAGTCGCGCGGCCGCGTCCAGCGTGTTCACCGTCTGCCCGTCGACGACCTGGTTCTTGAACGCATACGCTTCCGGCATCGCAAGATTATAAGGCAGCTGGATCGCGCGGAAATGGTGCGCGTGGCCCGCGACACGTTCCGCGAGCGCGCAGAGCTCACTCAACGACAGATACCCAGCCGATTGCGCGTTGACCCGATAGCCGTTCCACGTGGCCGTGCCGTAGCAGCCGATCGTGCCCTCGCCGACTTTTTCTTCCAAAAATCGAAAGGCCGCTTCCATGCGCTGCAGAAACGTTTCGCGCGGCACCTCGTCGAGCTGTTGCTCGGGGTTGTGCAGATAGTAGACGTCGATGGTCTCGACGCGCAGGTTGTGCAGGCTCGCATGCAATTGGTGCGCGAGATAGCGCGGGCTGATGCAGTGGCATCCGGCGACGAGGTCGTCGTACTGAATGATGCCCGGCCGCAGAAAGGTGTCGATCAGATACCCGCTGGGATCGGTCGGCACATCGCCATCAAAAGGCAAATAGCCCGCCTTCGTGCAAACCACGATTTCGTCGCGCGCGATGCTGTCGCGGCCGACGAGTCGCTCAAGCGCGCCGCCGATGGTCCGCTCGCTGCGCTGGCTGCGGTAATTGGCGGCCGCGTCGAGGACGTTGCAGCCGTTGGCGAGCACGGCTTCGATCGCGTCATCGTAGAGTCGGTCCGTGCGCTCGTCGGCGTCGCCGAGATACGTCCCGAGGCCGACGGCCGAGACGGTCCGGTCGCCGAGGCGGTGGAAAAAATCGGCCTTCGCATCGAGGTAGCGCGCCGCGAAGCGGGCGGTGCCCGACGCGGTAGCGCGGCCGCGAAGGCTCATGGCGCGAGGGTCTCGAGTGGAACGGTCGTGTGCATGTTGCGGTGAGCTGATTCTAGCATACCGCCTCGACGTTCGTGAGCGTCGCGATGCACAGCCTCGGTCGCAAGACTTGTACAGGCTAGCGTGCCTGTGTATACTAACATCGATTCCAATGCCCAAAGCCTTCATCATGATCGATGTCGTTCCAGGCAGTGAAACCTCGGTCCAGCAGGGAATCAGCAAAATGACCGGGGTGCAGCTCGTCTGTCAAGTCACCGGCGAGCACGACATCATCGCGTTCATCGACGCCGAGCCGTACGAAGAATTCGCGATGATTCTCTCCAACATTCGCCACCTCAACGGCGTGCGCGATACCGACTCCCATCTCGTCTTGCAATGAGCGTTGACGCCGCTGCAGCCCGTTATTACAATCAAAACGATTTAGGCACGCGTTGACAGGAAGCGAAGGAGGCAACCGATGGCATATGTGATTACCGAGAAGTGTCTGGGCGAGCGCTACGCGGTTTGCGCGACGGTCTGCCCGGTCGAATGCATCCACCCCGGGGACTACAAGGGCCAGGAGTTCATGATCATCGACCCCGAAGTTTGCATCAGCTGCGGCTTGTGCCTGCCGGAATGTCCGGTCGGCGCCATCGTGGCCTCCGAGTCCGAAGATCCGGCCTATGCCCAGATCAACAAAGAGCTGACCCCGGCGTTTAAGAACAACCCGGCCGCCCCGGAGCGCCCGAAGAACGATCCGCCCCGGCGCCCCGGCAACAAGCTCGTCAACTAACTTCCGCTCTTCAAGCAAAAGCCCCGCGACAACGCGGGGCTTTTTGTTTTCCCAACCGAATGATTCGTCGAACTCTCGGCAACTATGTGTTCGCGGTATCCGCGTTGATGAGGTTCTTCACCATATACGTATCCTCGGGCCGATAGCCGAGCTTGCGGTAATATTCTCGGACACCGACGCCGGCGATGACGGCGACTCGCTCGGCACCGAGCTCTTCGCGCGCGATCCGCTCGGCCTCGGCCAACAATCGCCGACCCAGGCCGCGGTGTTGCGCGGCAAAGTCAAACAACTGGACGGCGCCCCGCTTTCGGGCGTGACCATCGCCATTTTGAATCACCCGGAATTCGGCCAGACCCTGACCCGCGCGGACGGGATGTTTGAT
>Ga0209515_10006900_pt1 | contig 13922 bp, 15 predicted proteins | sample Subgroupgradi54m_FD_187454 | JGI IMG/M metagenome (GOLD analysis project Ga0209515, IMG submission 187454) | Subsurface groundwater microbial communities from S. Glens Falls, New York, USA - GMW60B uncontaminated upgradient, 5.4 m (SPAdes)... ...
TCCTCTTTACCGCGAGTTTTACCGATTCTTTGCCCACCTCTTTTTTCAAGCCGGTGGCGACGTTGCCGCTTGCCATTTTCTTTCAGCTGGGGACGCCCTTCCCGGAGGTGCAGGAGAGGGGATACGCCTCGGCGCTTGTTTTGACGATGATCATTCTTTTCATCAGTCTGGTCTCGAGAGTTTTGTCCAGGAAATTCACGAAGCACATCATCCAGTAAGGAGAAGGCGATGGAATTCAAAACGCATATCAGTGTCAAGCATCTCAATGTATGGTACGGAAAACAACAGGCTCTTCACGATATCACTATCGACATTCCTGACAAAAAAATCACCGCCATCATCGGCCCGTCGGGCTGCGGGAAAACGACACTCCTCAAATCGTTTAACCGGCTGATTAACCTTCATGATGGGATTAAGGTGAACGGGAAGGTCCTCGTCGACGGCGAGGATATCTATGACCCGAAGGTGGAAGTCACCCACTTAAGGAGGAAGATGGGCCTCCTTTTTCAGAGGCCGCAGGTGTTGCCGATGTCCATCTACGACAACGTGGCCTATGGGCCGAGGATTCACGGTCTTAAAGACAAAAAGAAGTTGGATACCATTGTCGAACAGCGCCTCAAGGAATCGAGTCTCTGGAATGAAGTCAAAAACCGTCTTCACAACTCTGCCTCACGGCTTTCCATCGGACAACAGCAGCGTCTCTGCCTGGCCAGGGGGCTGGCCGTAGAGCCCGAGATCATTCTGGGGGATGAGCCGACTTCCGCGCTCGACCCGGTTTCAGCCGAGCGGATTGAACAGCGCTTTCTGGAACTCAAAAACCAATATACAATCGTCCTGGTGACGCATATCCTCAGGCAGGCGAGGAGACTGGCGGATTACGTCATTTTTTTATATATGGGAAACCTCATCGAACATGGACCCGCCGACGTGGTCCTTAAAAATCCGAAAGATCCCAAAACGGTCGCCTACATTAACGGCACCCCTTTTAATCCTTAATTTAACATATTAGAATATTCCTATATATGATATATAGGAATATATGAATTAGTCTGATGTCCTTGAAAATCGCGGGCGGATTTGATAAAATACGTCCTATTGTCATGCAGGAGGTTTGTGATGAATCAGGAAGAGATTCAATCGATCAATGAGAAGGTGAAACGCGAGAGCGCGTTTCTTACAACGCTCCGTCAGGAAATCGGAAAAGTGATTGTGGGGCAGGAGTATACCATTGAGCGGCTCCTCGTCGGGCTTTTGGCGGACGGGCATATTCTCCTGGAAGGGGTGCCCGGGCTTGCGAAGACATTAAGTGTCTCAACGCTTGCGCGCGCTGTATCCGCGACCTTCCACCGGATTCAGTTTACGCCGGACCTCTTGCCGGCAGACCTGGTCGGAACCCAGATTTATCACCCCAAGGACGGAACCTTCACCGTGAAGAAGGGCCCCATTTTCGCGAATCTTATTCTCGCCGATGAGATTAACCGCGCCCCCGCAAAAGTCCAGAGCGCCCTTTTGGAAGCGATGCAGGAGCGGCAGGTCACCATCGGGGAGGAGACCTTTCATCTGGAACAGCCTTTTCTTGTTTTGGCGACGCAGAACCCGATTGAGCATGAGGGGGTTTATCCGCTTCCTGAGGCGCAGGTGGACCGCTTTATGCTGAAACTCAAGATCACCTACCCCAACCAGAAGGAAGAGCAGGAGATTCTTCGGCGGATGGCAAAAATCGGTCAGGGCATCGCTGTCTCGGCTGTCGTCTCTCCGAAAGAAATCCTGCGCGCGCGCGAAGTGGTGAACGAGATTTACCTCGATGAGAAACTTGAAAGATATATCATCGACCTCGTTTTCGCGACGCGGAAACCGAAAGAGTATAAACTTAATATGGAGGAGTATATCGAATACGGCGCCTCTCCCCGTGCCACGATCAGTCTCGCCGTTGCCGCGAAGGCCCACGCCTTCCTCCAGGGAAGGGGGTATGTCACCCCGCAGGACGTTAAAAAAATCGGCCACGATGTTCTTCGCCACCGGATTATTGTCACCTATGAAGCGGAGGCGGATGAAGTCACCCCCGAGAAAATCATCGATAAACTTTTCGACACCGTCGAAGTCCCATAACCATTAGCGGGGAAGACCATGATCCCCAAAGAGCTTCTTAAAAAAGTCAGAAAGATCCAAATTCATACCTCGCGCCTCGTCGAAGACCTCTTTGCCGGCGAATACCACAGCGTTTTTAAAGGGCGCGGGATTGAATTTGAGGAGGTGCGTGAATACCAGCCGGGTGATGAAATCCGCGCCATCGACTGGAATGTGACCGCCCGCACCGGCCGCCCTTTTATCAAGGAATTTGTCGAGGAGCGGGAACTCACCGTGATGCTCGTCGTCGATATCTCTTCCTCCGGAAGTTTCGGAACGGGCGACAAATTCAAAAAAGAACTTGCCGCGGAGTTGTGCGCCCTCCTCGCCTTTTCCGCAATCCGCAATAACGACAAAGTCGGCCTCATCCTTTTCACCGACCGGATTGAAAAATTCATTCCCCCTAAAAAAGGGAAGCGTCATGTCCTTCGCGTGATCCGAGAACTCCTTTTCTTTGAGCCAAAGGGAAGGGGCACGGACCTGGCCGCTGCCCTGAAATTTTTGAGCACCGTTTCCAAAAGGCGATCCGTCGTTTTTGTCGTCTCCGATTTTTTTGCGGAAAATTATGAACGCTCCCTGCAGATCGCGAACCGCCGCCATGATGTCATTGCGCTCACCCTTTCGGACCCGCGGGAAGAATCATTGCCGGCCCTCGGATTTGTGGAACTGTTGGATGCCGAGACCGGACAGAGGATCGTCGTCGATACCGCCTCTTCAAAGGTGCGAAAGGCCTTTGAGCGCCTCAGTCAAAAGTCTGTGAAGGAACGGGAGCGGTTCTTCCAATCGATCCACGTCGATTCCATTCGGATCCGGACCGATGAGCCGTATTTCGATCCCCTGGTCCGTTTTTTCCGCCAGAGGGAGAGGAGACATTGAAAGCAAGACTCAAAACCTCCTTCTTTTTGGGTCTTTTGTCTTTGGTCTTTTGTCTTTGGTCTATCCTTTGGGCGGATGAGCCGCGGATTTCCGCTTCGCTTTCTCCCTCTTCTGCCACCATCGGTGACCGGGTGAGGTGGATAGTGGACGTTGACGCGGACGAGGGATCAAAAATCGATTTTCCGGACCTCAAAGGAAATTTGGGAGATGTTGAGGTGAAGCAAAGCGGAAAGGAAACGCCGAAGTCGCTCGGAGAAGGAAGAGCCCGCTACACCTTTTGGGCCATCGTCAGTAGCTACGCAACCGGGACCCGCGTCATTCCTCCCATCTCTGTGAAGGTCCGTCCGCCCGACGGAGGCGTGGTTGTTCTAGAAACGCTCAAACAGATTCTCGAGGTGAAAAGTGTTCTCCGAAAAGGGGAGAAGATGGAGGAACTCCGGGACATCAAGGGGGTTTTATCGCTCGGCGGAGTCTCTTTCGGATGGCTCCTCATTTTTTTTCTGGCGGCGGGCGCGTTCGCCGCGGGGGTGGTCCTTTATCTGCGGAAGAAGAAAGTTTTTTCGGAGGCGCTTGCGCCTCTTTCGGCGCAAGAGCTCGCCCTTTCGGAATTGGCCAGGCTCGACGGGTCAGGACTCGCCCAGCGCGATATCAAGGAATTTCATTTTTGGGTCTCTCTCGTTTTACGGCGCTATCTGGAGGCGCAGTTTTCTCTGAAGGCGCCCGAAAAGACGACGGAAGAATTTTTGGAGGCCTCCTCCAAGGCGGATTTCCTGAACGAACCGGATAAAAAATTTCTGAAGAACTTTCTTGAGCAGTGTGACCTTGTGAAATTTGCAAAGTTCACCCCGGCGAGCTGGGAGGCGGTGCGCCTGTCACGGCTTGCCCGGGATTTTATCGTGGGCTCTTCCCGTGCTCTTTAGTAATTTTTGGAACATCATTTGGATTCCGGTTCTTCTTCTGCTTCTTCTCCTGGTGTATCTGTTTCGGCGACGGAGGGAGCAGGTCCGTTTCTCTTCAATCAAGATCCTCAAGGATCTTCCGGTGAGCCGGTCGCTTTTCGGCCGTCATCTGTTGGTTCTCCTTCGAGGCGCGGCGCTCGTTCTTTTGATTATCGCACTCATGCGCCCGAGGGAAGGGCTTGAAAAGACCCACGTGGAGACCGAGGGGATCGACATCGTTCTGTCGCTCGATGTTTCCGGGAGTATGAAAGCGGAAGATTTTACGATCAGTGGGAGGCGGCGTAATCGGAGTTTCGTCGTTCGGGAGGTGGTCCGCGAATTCATCGCGCAGCGGAAAAATGACCGGATTGGAATCGTGATTTTCGGGGGGAAGGCGTACACCCTTTGCCCTTTGACGTCGGACCAGGGTATCCTCCTCCAATTTCTTGAGCGGGCTGAGGCAGGAATGGTGGAAGACGGCACCGCCATCGGAGAAGGGATCACGACCGCCCTCAACCGCCTTCGTCCGACGAAAACAAAAAGCAAAATCATTATCCTTCTCACCGACGGAGTCCAGAATGCCGGGAAAATTGACCCGAAGACCGCGGCAGAGCTGGCCCGGACGCTTCACATCAAGCTCTATACGATCGGCGTCGGGTCCAAAGGGGCCGTTCCTTTTCCGATGCAGGACCCTTTCGGGCGGACCGTGTACCAGCCGGTGAAGATCGACCTGGATGACGCCTTGTTAAAATCGCTGGCCGAGACGACCGGAGGGCTTTATTTCCGGGCCACCGATACCGAGGCGCTCAAAGAAATTTATCGGAGAATCGACCAGCTCGAAAAAACAAAGATCGAGGCTACCCACTTTATGCAGTACCGGGAACTTTTTAGTCCGCTCATCTGGGCGGCGCTCTGGATTGTTTTACTTGAAGGGGTGCTCGCCGAGACGGTCTTACGCACCCTTCCTTAAGAGGACATTTGCGATGCAGTTTGGAAAACCGGCCCTTTTCGGATTTTTTGGGGTTATCCCTCTCCTCATTTTTTTCTATTGCCTCGCCTTCCGGATGAGACGGCGTGCCCTTGAAACCTTTGCGGGGAAACTCTCCCGGCAACTCCTTGTGGGGGCGAGCCCTTTTCAAAGGGCGCTGAGGGCCTCCCTCATCGTCCTGTCGGTTTCTTTTCTCATCCTCGCTCTTGCCGATCCGAAATGGGGGTATGAGGCGCAGGAGGTGACGCGAAAGGGAATCGATATGGTGATCGCGGTCGATACTTCCAAAAGCATGCTCACCCAGGATATCCGGCCGAATCGCCTCGCGCGCGCCAAACTGGAGATTGAAAGTTTGATCGATGCCCTCGGCGGGGACCGGGTGGCACTGGTGACTTTCGCGGGCGGCTCTTTTATTCAGTGTCCTCTCACGCTTGATGATGCGACGGTGAAACTTTTTCTTGAAGATATCACCGTCGGGTCGATCCCGGTCGGCGGGACCGATATCGGGAACGCCATCCAGAAATCTCTCGAGGCCTTTAAGGGGAGCGGGGAAGGAAAGCGGGTCATCCTTCTCATTACCGACGGAGAAGATCATGGGGCCGGCCTTTCAAGCGCGCTGCGTGAAGCCAAGAAAGAGGATGTGACGATCTATCCGATAGGGATCGGGCACAGCGAGGGCGCTCCGATTCCGGTTTCGGACGAGGGAGGGGAGATCCGGTACTTGCGGGGCCGCGACGGCGCCGTTGTGATCTCAAAACTTGATGTCTCGCTTCTGGACCGGATCGCCTCTGAGACGGGAGGGAGGCGGGGCATTATCGGAGGGGGGGATTTTTCGCTCGAAGGGCTTTACCAGAATGACATTTCAAAGTTTGAAAAACGGGAACTCGGGAGTGAGCAGAAAAAGGAGTTCAAACACCGTTTCCAATGGCCGCTCGCTGCCGCCATTTTCCTGTTAACGGTTGAGGGAGTGTTGGGTGAACGCCGATAAAGCGATCCTGATTTTTTTGCTGGCCTCCGGCTTTACCTTTGCCTCCGCCTCCGATAAGGTGCGGGAGGGGAACCGCCTGTTTGAGAAAAAAGATTACGAAGGGGCGATGAAAGAATATAGGCAAGGAGAGAAAATGGACGCGAAGGCCCCTGAGATTCCCTTCAATATCGGAAATAGCTTCTACCGCGAAAAAAACTATCAGGCCGCGAAGGAAGCTTACGGCCGGTCTCTCGCCTTCGGAGAAGATGCTCTTTCGGCCAAAGCGCATTATAATATAGGAAATACCCTTTACCGGGAGGGGGACGCCAAAGGGGCGCTTAAGTCTTACAAGAAAGCGCTTGACCTGAACCCGTCCGACCTCGATGCCAAATACAATATCGAGTTTCTTCAAAAAGAGTTGAAAAGCGGAGGGGAAGGCGCTTCACAGAAGGAGAAAGAAGAGAAGGAACAAAAGTCAGAGGAGCAGAATAAAAAGGATCAGAAAGAGGGAAAGTCCGGGCAAGAGAAAGAACAGGAAGAGCAGGGGAAACAGGGAGAAGAGCAAAAGCAGAAAGAGGGCAAGAAGGACGAGGGAAAGGAAGGGGAGCAAAAAGAGAAGATCCCGATGAAAGATGCGGACCGGATCCTGGGCGCGCTCCAGGGGGATGAAAAACATCTTCCTACTTCCAGAAAAGAGGAAAACCGCAGGATTTCAGAACCGGCGGTTGACAAAGACTGGTAAATGAAAAAAATAATTTTTTGGATCGGGTGCATGATTTTTTTATGGGGGGCTATTCCGGCGCGGGGCGGGGATGAGGTCCTCTCCGTTGATCTCGATAAAGAGGAGGCCCTCTTAGGGGACTCCGTGGGGCTCACCCTCACGATCCAGGGGAATCCCTCAAACGCCCAGCGGCCCCTTCTTCCGGAGATTCCCGATTTTGAGACGCAATATGTCGGGACGAGCATGGAATCCTACTCCAGTTTCACCATGATCATTCAAGGGAAAAAGATGGAGGAGAAAAAATCGGGAGGCGGAATCCAGTTCCATTACGCGCTCACCCCAAAGAAGACCGGCGTCCTGGTTATCCCGCAATTTTCCTTCACCTTTGACGGAAAGAATTACGAAACACCGAGGGCCTATACGATCCGGGTCGCGGAAACGCTTGAAAATGAAAACCGCGAAGATATCTTTCTGAAAACCACCGTCGATAAAAATAATCTTTACCTCGGCGAGTCGGCCCTTTTTACCTTTGAATGGTATTTCAGAAAAAATATCCAGGACTATTCCCTCACGATCCCGTGGCTTGGCTCGCTCAAGGATTTCCTTGTCGAGGATGTGAAGCCGGAGCAGGGGAAGCAGACGGTGGACATCCGCGTCAACGGAAAGGACCGGGTGACCGCGACGAAAAAGAGCGCCCTCTATAACGGAAAGCGCTACACCGTTCTCACGTTTCAAAAAATCATGACCCCCATCTCCGCCGGAGACTATACGCTTGAGGGCTCTTTCTTGAAAGCGGTTCTCCTGGGCGGTTTTGAGGAACTGCCCCAGGGAAACCATTCCCGGTTTTTTAACGAATACTTCGATTTTGACTGGGATGAATTCTTCGCCGGGAAAAGGCGCGCCGTGCCCGAGTCGGCTTTTAGCCGCGCCGAGCCGATTCCGATCACGGCGAAGCCGCTTCCCCAAAACGGCCGCCCGGCCAATTTCAGCGGTGCCGTCGGGAGTTTCGATTTTCAAGTTGACGTGAACCCGAAGAGTGTCCAGCGGGGAGAACCGGTAACGTTGACCGGGAAGGTGGTCGGTTCCGGAAACTTCAACGAACTCCAGTTCCCCGAATTTCCGGAGATCCCGGATTTTAAGGGCTACGCCCCCGAGACAAAAACCGACACGAGTATCGCGGACGGCCTGGTGATCGGCAAAAAAAGTTTTGAAAAGGTATTGGTCGGCCGGCGCGAGGGGACCTTCGGGATTCCCCCGATCACTTTCAGTTATTTTGACCCGACGGTCGGGGAGTATAAAACGATCGCGCGCGGGCCGTTTCAGGTGGAGGTGAAGCCGGGTGCGGCGCCGGAAGAGCCAGTTTCACCGACTGCCGTTTCAAATCCTGAAGAGCGTCACGGAAAAGAAATCAAGGTGATCACGCAGGATATCCGCTACATCAAAACAGAGATCGGCGCATGGAGCCATCCGGAGGTACCCTTTTACCAGAAAAAATTCTTTTGGATTTTCGGATTTCTTCCCCTTCCGTTTTTGAGTGCTATCTTTTTTCTCATCGAGAAGCAGAGGAGGCGTTTTAGAACCGATCTCGATTATGCCAGGCGGGTGCAGGCCTCTAAAAAAGCGAGGGAGGGACTTGAACAGTGCGAGCGCACCCTGGAAGGGGGGGATGGCGGCGCATTTTATGCCGCCGCTTCCAGGTCGCTCACCGGTTTCCTGGCGGACAAGCTGGGGCTTTCTCCCTCCAGCGTCACATCGGGCCTCGACGACGCATTCAAAGAGAGAAAAATTGATGAAAAATTACTGGCGGATCTCCGGAGCACCCTTGAACGGCTTGAGATCGCCAAGTTTTCCGGCTCACGCAGTGATTTGGTCGAGCGCAAAGAGATGTATGGGCGCGTGAAAGCTCTTGTGAACCAGTTGGAGAAGCTCCTTCGATGAAAAAGCTCCTCTTTTCCTTTATCCTGATCGTGACCGCGGCGGGGCCTCTTTTTGCCCTGACGGCCGGCGAAGAATTTTCCGAGGCGAACAGCCGTTACGCCGAGCAGAAATATGAGGAGGCGGCGAAACGGTACGAACTTCTGGTCAAGGCGGGTGTTTCTACGACCGCCGTTTACTATAATCTCGGGAATACCTATTTTAAATTGGGGCAACTCGGCCGCGCGATAGTGAGTTATGAACGGGCGCGCCGGATCAATCCCAAAGATGAAGAGGTCCTTTTCAACCTCTCCTTTGCAAAGTCGCAACTGGAACAGGAACAGCCAAAGGAGCCATACCGGTTTCATGAGCGTCTCTTTTTCTGGGTCGTCGACCGATTTTCCGAGAAAGAATGCGCGCTCCTTCTCCTTGCCTCCTACACACTTCTTTTCCTCGCCCTGATTCTCGCGACCTTTAGCGGCGCCTTCCGGAAGCGGTCACCCCTTTTCATCTGGCTTTTTGTGACGGTCACGTTCCTCTTCGCGTTTTTAAGCGGCGTAAAAATTTTTGAAAGGGGGCAGGGGAAAGAGGGGGTCATCGTCGCAAAAGTGGCCGATGTCCGCTACAGCCCATCCGGAACAGGAGCCGTTGCTTTCGAGCTCAAAGAAGGGATTCGCGCCAAAATCCTGCGTACGGAGAGCGATTTTTGCTATATCCGCCTCACCCGCGATAAACTCGGCTGGGTGGCGCGCGAGGCGATCGAAGAAATCTGAACAAAGCATAACTATAAGTTTTAAAATAGGTTACAGTTTTTTAAAAAAATACTTGACATATTAATAATTATCATATATAATATTATGTAGATAATGAATAGGAGAAAAGAGATGTCTGTTTACGAGGAGATGGGATTTAAGCCTTCGAAGGAAATTGTGAGCGAAGCGGCCGTTTATAACATTGCTCGGACGTTTACTCTTTTGAACCGGGCGTTTCAGCGTCTCTATGCCCGTTTCCAAGTGACGCCCGCAAAGTTCAACGTGCTCATGCTGGTCAAGCATGGCGGAGGCGGAAGGGGGCTTTCCCAGTGCAATCTTGCTTCACGGCTCATTATTTCCGGTTCCAATGTCACAGGACTGGTTGATCGGCTTGAGAAAGAAGGACTCCTCGCAAGAAATGCCGTTTCAGAGGACCGCCGCGTGAAGCGTATCAAAATAACACCGCAAGGGTCAGCGCTCTTGGACAAGCTTTGGCTATCCCACCTTAAGGAGATTGAAAGGGTGATGCATCCGCTTTCTCTTGAAAAACAAAAGGAACTCATCGCACTTTTAACCGAGATCCGGATGCCTCTCCAGAAGAAAGAAGGTGAATAAGATGAAAACATTTTTGCAATTTTGGGTTACCATGGCACTTTACCTGGTTGCCCCTATTTTGTTACGGATGATCGGGGCGAGCGCCGTGCTCGTCAAGAATACCCAAGTAGGTCCGCAGGAGGTCTGGTGCGGCGTTCCCGCAAAGAACGCAACGCCATTTAACTCTTTTTTGCATGCAAGTTGAGAAAAGGAGGGATAGAAGATGGTTGGAAAAAAATGGGCTCAAAAATTATTAAAGGAAATGGCTGTTTGGGTGGATGAAGCGCTTATTACTCCTGTGCAGGCGGATCGGATCAAGGGCCGCTATACGAAGGAACTTGCGTATAACCAGCTCATGTCATGGGTGTTTACCCTTGGTTCAATCCTTGTGGGGCTTGGGATGATTCTCTTTATCGGTTCCAACTGGGAACATCTCGGCAGGCCGTTCAAGGTCGGCCTTGTCTTTGCTTTTATTCTGGGGTTTAATCTCACGGGGTACTTTTTCCGATTCGGACAGAAAACGTATCCGAAACTCGGAGAGTCGCTTCTCTTTTTGGGAGCGGTCTCATTCGGAGCGGGGATTTGGCTTGTGGCCCAGATTTTCCAAATCCCCTATAACTATTCAAACGGACTTCTGTTTTGGATGATGGGTATTTTCCCGACGGTCTTTTTGCTCCGTTCGAGGTCCATCCTCGTGCTTTCGTCTCTCCTCCTCTCGGTCTGGTGCGGGAGTGTGATATTTGATAGCCCCGGTACCCTTCATTATCTCTTTTTCTCTGTGCTGGCAGTCATCGTCTCTTTGAGTTACCGGGAAAAACAGAAAATATCCTTTTTCTTCGCGCTCTTGGCATCCTGCCTTTGGTTATCGCATTATCTTTTCGTGAAACTTGGACGCGACATTTTTGGTATCGTTGCGTATTCCATGTCCGCCAATCTGTTCATTGCCTATGGGTTTCTTCTGTATGTGTTAGGCCTCTTTCATGCCGGACATGAGCGGTTTGGAAGTTTTTCCGTCATCTACAAATTCCTTGGAACGTTTCTCATCCTTCTGGGGGATTACTCGCTCACTTTTTCCCATCATTATTTTGATCCCGGGAAGGGGATGTTCCCCATTTTCTCTGTGAGCGGCGTGAGTTACCTTTTATTTTTCTTGGCGGCTGTCGGATTCTCAAAGTTTGCTTCCGGTGCTTCGCCTAGTGAGGAGGGGCGGAGAGAAGCGAAAATGGTTTTATTATTTTTGCTTTTTCAAATTGTCGCGATACCTACTGGGCAGCTCGGGACAACAGTCCTCTCCACCTCCTACAATCTCCTGCTTTTTGCGGAACTGATCCTCTTTCTGTATGTGGGGTATCTTTTACGGGAGGAACTTATTTTCAGGACGTCGCTTTATTTCTTTGCCCTCGACACCCTGACTCGGTATTTCGACACTTTCTGGAGGCTTCTGCCGCGGTCTCTCTTTTTCACCCTCGGAGGGTTGATTCTCATCTTCGGCGGCGTCTTTATGGAACGCCAGAGGAAAGCGATTGAGAAAAAGATGCAGGCGAAGGAGGAAACGATCCATGAATAAAAAAATCGGTTTTATCACGGTGATTGGACTGCAACTTTTCTTTTTGCTGGGGACGGTCTCTTTTCATTCGTCTCAGATTGCGAAAGGAACGAAGATCCTTCTTGAAACCACTCCGGTTGACCCTTTCAGCGTGTTTCGCGGACGGTATGTGGCGCTTCGTTACAAGATATCGCAGGTCCATACCGATCTCATCCGGGACGCAGGAGGCAAAATGCCCCAGCGCTATAGCACGGTCTACGTGGCGTTAGAAAAAAAGAGTTCTTTTTGGGAACCGGTTGCCGCCTACCTCCATAAACCCAAAGGGGGAGGCACTTATCTCCGAGGTAAAATCGATTATCTCGACGCGCGTGAGATGGATATTCAATACGGGATAGAATCTTTCTTTCTCAATGAAAAATCTGCCGATGAGATTGAGAAGGGAACATGGAGAGGAAGCAGAGACTGGAGAAAGGTTCAAGAGGCGACGAAAAGAAGAATCGCGCAGCTCCCCGAAGAAGACCAGAGAATTTTCCGGGCCAATCTCACAAAATCGTGGGCGAACTCCTTGAATAAAGAAATCGACGAGTGGCTTAGAGAAGAAATCCTTCCGAACGAATCGGCTATCAAAATCCGTGAAAAATATTCGCGCGCGCTTGAACGGATTGCCGCGGCGCAGAACGTCCCAGAAGAGCAGGAAACAAATATCCCACCGCTTACCGTCGAAGTTTCGGTCGCTGGAGACGGTCGCGGCTATCCGGTGAAGCTTTTCTGGGACGGGAAGGAATACCATTAAGTCGCAGAGGGGAGATTTTCCTGTCAAAGAATCGCATGAGGTCTCGACGAAGGACGGCGTTCTGATATCGTTCGATCTCTATCGGAAAGCAGGTCAGGATGCGGTGATCATCATCTCATCACAGCGAAAGATTGCATCAGGCGGCCGGAGAACCGAAAGAGTTGGCCCTCATTGAGGGCGGAGGACATGCGGAAGAACTGTTTCGCAAATCTCCGGAGCGATTTCTGTCACTCCTTCGAGGCAAACTCCCTCAGCGCGTCAAAAAACTGTTATAATCACTTGATGATCTACGTGAATCACCCGCGATAAACTCGGCTGGGTGGCGCGCGAGGCGATCGAGGAGATTTAATTCCCGCATGTCTCTCCAGTATATTCTCGATGGGTATAACATTTTGATGCGGCTTCCGGAGCTTTTCGGGAAGGGGAGCGCAATCCCGTTTGAGGCGACCCGCGAAGGGCTCATCCGGTTTTTGACACAGCATCGTCCACAGGGGCACAATCCCGCCACCGTCGTTTTCGACGGGTATGCCGAGATGAAAATGGATTGGAACTGGCTCCTTCGCGAAGGGATGAACGTCATTTTTTCTGAAGACGAATCGGCGGACGACCGGATCGTCCGGCTTTCAGAGCACGCCGAAAATCCAAAAGCAACCCTCATCGTGACAGATGACCGGGAGCTGTCTCTTCGCGCGCGCGATTTCAAGGTGAAGGTGATCCCGATTGAAGCATTCGTTTCAAAGATTGTGAAAGAGCAAAAGTCCTCTAAACTTCCTCACGACGACGCTAAAAAGAAACTGAGCCCTGCCGAGGAACGAAAGATCACGGAAGAGTTGAGGCGATTGTGGATTAAATAAGGTTATCCGCCACAAATCGTGGCCTCATTGAAAAAAGTCTTGACAAGGAAAAACCAAAGAGTAAGATTGGATTGACAATTTAATAACCGCCTTCGTTGCACTCCGGCGAGTCTCGCCGGAGCCAAAGACGAAAGTACTTTGGCGGAGGCGGACGGTTGCATAGGTGGAGGGAATCCTTAATAGGGAAGCCGGTGCGAATCCGGCGCGGTCCCGCCGCTGTAACCCCCGTAAGGATTAAAGAGCCACTGCCCAGCACTAATTTTCTTTGAAAATTAGTGCTGGGTGGGAAGGCCTTTAATAAAAGAGGGGGAAGTCAGAAGACCTGCCTGTGCAGAGAGAGACCACTACCCCGTGGTAAGGGTAAGGGTGGATAACTGGGAATCTCCCTACTTCAATTTGAGGTAGGGATATTTTTTTGCAAAATACCACAGATGGGAGGCGCGTTGAAAAGATGGATAGTAGGATCCGTTGTTTGGATGGTTGTGATGGTTGGGGCCCATTCGCTTTTTGGAGAAGAAGGGTCTCCCAAGAAAGATAAAAAGGAAGTGCCTTCGCAGGGAGGGATAGAAGAAATTCTCACCGCCCCTCTGGAGGCGGTCATCTCACTCGGAACGATTCTTGTCACCCCCTCCCGGCTTCCCGGGAAACCCGAAACGGTTTATCGTACACCTTCCCACACTACCGTTATCACGCAAAAAGAGATCCAATCCTCCAAAGCGAGGACCCTTCCCGAGCTTCTGCGCCATACCGAGGGAGTTTTTATGTATGACGCTGTCGGGAACAATCAGGATCTGACAGTGAGCCTTCGCGGGTTTAGCGAAGGAGAGGATATGCTTGTCCTCGTCGACGGGG
>Ga0209515_10006902_pt1 | contig 13917 bp, 10 predicted proteins | sample Subgroupgradi54m_FD_187454 | JGI IMG/M metagenome (GOLD analysis project Ga0209515, IMG submission 187454) | Subsurface groundwater microbial communities from S. Glens Falls, New York, USA - GMW60B uncontaminated upgradient, 5.4 m (SPAdes)... ...
CGCCGTCAGCGGAGCCACCGCGACCCGGGCTCCCAGCCAGCGTGGTGACCACGCCCGAAGGCGTGATCATGCGGATCGCGTTGTTCCCGGTGTCCGCGACGAAGAGTTTTCCTTCGCCGTCACAGGCAGGCCGTCAGAGTTCACCGTGCCCTTCACACCGCTCCCTGCGAACGTGTCCACGAAGCCCGCCGGGCTCGCAGACCGGATTCGTTGATTCGAAGAATCGGCGACGAAGAGCGTCCCCGCTGCGTCGAAGGCGACACCGATGGGACCAAAGAACTTGGCCGCCGCGCCGACGCCGTTCAGAAAACCTGGCTCCGCACCGGCGGGCGTGCTCACGGTGACGAAGGTGAGGTCGTACGTGAACGTGGCGCTCTGGGCCGTCTTGGCAAGCACCGTCACCTGAAGGTTCCCGCTGCCTGCATTCGCAGGGATGATCACCTTCAATTCCGTTGCGCTCGCGGAGTCGACCGTGCACGGCTTGTTGTTGAGGGTGACGACGTTCTCGGAGGGGACTGTGCTGAAACCACTCCCCGTGACCGTCACGAGAATACCCGCCTGACCGTGGGCCGGGTCCACAGCAGAAATGGTCAGTTCGCTCGGCGGCGGAGGTGGTGGCGGTGGTGCACCGCCTCCACCTCCGCCACCGCCGCCGCAGGCGCCGACAGTGCCTCATTCTTGGCCCGTGTTCCGTCTGACCATGACGGAAATGGGGCAGTGACCGTGAGTTCAGGGCTCGGCGATGGAAGACCGCAACCGCTGCATCGCTGCAGCCCACCGCGGCAAGCATAAGGACAGCAACGGGTCGGCCCCGACCCGTCACGAACGGAAGTTCGAGGACGACGAGCTGACGCTCAAAATGAGCGGCATGGAAGCTGTCGCCCGCTGCATGAAATCCCGGCCATTTCCTGCCGCTGGCCAAGGGCAGCTTCCTGGCAGCTCACCTGGCCGTTCTCTCGTTGGTGGCAGCCAGGGACGATTCACCAGAAGGTAGGCACCCACAGATAGGCGCCCGAGGGCGATTGCGACGTGTTGACGGGTTTGAGACCGTCCGAGGTCACATCGTCGGGAGCCTCGCGCGCAAGGCATCGGTCGACAGCCCCGGCGGGCGCCCGATGGCCCGATGGCGCCCCGGTCCACTACGAGCGTCACCGCCCTGAGCGGACCACGCTGTACCGCCTGGTGCCTCCGCACGGCAAGACGCTCGACATCGTCGGCGAATCGGGCTCGGGCAAGACGACGCTGGCGATGGTACTGCTCGCGCAGGCGGAAACAACTGGCACCCGGGAGTTGATGCACGCGACGGCCGGCTAATGCAAGCCCGAACTCGGCACCGCTTCGCGGCCGAACTCGACATAGAGATAGTCGGTCCGCTCGGGCGGTTTGGGAGCGGCATCGGTGAGAAGCGCATAGCCGAACGCGCTGAAAAAGCGCGTGTCGGGGTGCGCCAGACGCACATGCACGTAATCGCCGAAACGGGTCGGCTTCGGGCTGAGCACCGTGCTGGTTCGGTCGCTGGCCTCGCCGAACCAGACCACGAAATCGCCGAGGATGCCGACCGCGTGGCTGCCGAAACTCTTGCCGCCACCCCAGGCCAGCGAAATGCCGACCTCGTTGTTCGAGTTGGTCGTGAGGCAGGGGTAGGCAAAGGCGACATCGGCGTTCCAGACCTGCGACTGCTCGATGAATTTGTAGTCCTGCCCGATGTCGAACTTGGCGATCTGGATGTGGGCCTGCGGAAACTTGAATCCGCCCGCGCCACCGTCACCCGCCGCCGCCGTCCAGGCGAACCAGAGCTGGTTGACAACCCGCGTCGCGCCGATGATGCGGTGGTCTTCGCTGATCCAGTCGCCGGAGTCGGGCGCAGCGCTGACGATGTCGTCACTTAGGTTCTCCGGCCCGACCGCCTTGGTGTTCGAAGCCGTCGGCCAGTTGGCGCCGAGCTTGCGCTCGCGCCAGAAGAAGTTCGGGTCGGCACCCTTGGACGAGTAGATGCGCATCGTCGAGTTGTCGATGTGCGCGGCCCAGTAGTTTTCGTCGCCGACGTTCTGCGTCGGCGAACTGTAGGTCAGCGCGTCCCCGATGAAGGCGTAGGAGTAGTTGAAGCCCGTGCCGGCCTTCAGCTCCTTGAGCGGCAGCTCGAAGAACAACTTGCCTTGGAACGTGTCGGAGGCGATGCCCGCCGCGTCGTAGGTGCGCGAGAAGGCGTTGGTGTTGAGATACAGGAAGGCGTCGCCATAACTCACGTCGGGAAAGTCGAGCCAGAAGGCAAGGCCGAACTCGTCGGAGGTGAAATCCCACTGTCGACGCCAGGCCGCCTTACCGCCCTTGGACTTCTTCAGATCGGCCGGGCTCGCCAGCGCCACCTTGATGACGCTCTTGCTCTGATTGGCACTACCCTTGGCGCCGACGCGTGACTGAACGTAGAGCACGAAGCAATCGATCTGCGGCACGTAGTGGATGACCTGGTCGCCGGCCCAGCCGCCGTACGTGGTGTCGGCGGCGAAGACGCTGGTAAAGCTCACGTCGCTGAACGTCTTGCCGCTGTCGAGCGATACCTTGAGCCACAGGTTGCCCGACATCACGACCACGTCGCCGCCCTTGGCGCCGCTCATGTCGGGCGGCCACACGCCGGTGCTGACGCCGCTTTGCGAGAAGGTACGGAAGGTCACCGGTTCCTGCCCGCCGGACGGCGCCGCTCCGCCGCCGCTGTGGAAGTCGAGCGCCCGCGGCGTGGCCGCCACCGGGATCAGCGGGCCCACGAGCGGACCCTGCGGCACGCGCGGCAGCGACTCGTTCTCGTGCATCCCGTGCGGCGCGATCGTCCATGGTTCGTGCGGCTCGTCGCTCACCTGCACCGGCCGGATGGCGCCGCGCGACTTGGCCGAGTAACCATCGCCGCGCCGAATGCCGCCATGCGGCTGGCACGGCTCGTAGTGGCAGATCAGGTCTACCGGCGGCTCGGCCGGGCAGCAGTGGCGCAGTTCGGCTTCGAGCTTGGCGAGCCGGTCGAGCTGCAGCGCCTGGTCCGGGTGGACGCCGCGGTACAGCGACACCAGCGCGCCGATCGACTCGGCGATGGCCGCCAGCAGCTTGGCGTTGTGATGGGTCTCGTTGGCGGTCATGCAGGCGATGCGGCCGATCTTGTCGAGCAGGCAGGTGTCGAGCTCGGCGCTCGCGCGCAGCGCCTCCAGTTGCCGCGTCTGCTGGCGCGATTGATCGAGCAATGCCACCAACAGGGCTGCAGCGTCGGGGCGGGCTTCCTGTTCGGAATCGGTGTCGTGATCCGATGTGTAGGCACTCATGGGCGTGTCTCCGGGCTGTGCGCGCTCGGGCCACCGAAGCCGGCGGCGAGCGTGCAGGATGTGGCTTGGCGCCTAGCCAAGGTCCTCGCTACTCGTCGCGCTTTTTGCGCTGCCGCGACTGGCGCCGTCGCAGCGCCAAATAACAAATGCCGGCGATCGGGATCGCGAAGAGCCAGAATTCGAGCGTTCCGTCACCGCCGTCGGGAGCGATCCCGAAGAGCTTTTCGATGAAGTCCATGCGGAGCGCTCCTTCTGCGGCGGGTCGCGTGCCCGTCAGTCGTGGCCACGGCAGGCAGCTCTTGCTCGGCTGCGCAGTCGCATTGGACGGCAGTTCGCGCGGCGCCGGTACCCCTAGTCTGACCCGCATCAACGCCTCGGCAGCATGCAGCCGGCAGCAGTGACTTCGTCGACTAGCTAGCTAGCTTAGCTACTCGCAGAGCAGGGCGTCGACGTGGTCATGGTGGTACGAGGGCCGGCGCATACCGTGGCCCACGATCTGTTCGGCAGATCCGCGCAGGAGATTGGTGTGTTCAAAGCGCGGAAGATGCGTGTCCTGCCCGCCGTCGAGGACGGTTCGCAGACCAGGTCCGCTACCCACCCGTTTTGAGGCCATCGTCCACCGGCTATTTGCCTGGCCTGGGAAAACGTCATCGAGGGGTTCACCGCCATTGCCGATTCGCGCGGCCGTCGTCCCAACCGCTTCGGCGAGGAGACAGGTCCCCGGCCTGTTCTTCGCCGGATTCAGAAATTCGCCCACAGGCGCGATCTGCGAGATTGCGATCGAGGCGTCACGTGTGGCTTTCATCAGCCAGGACTACCAGCGGCCGAAGGCCTCGCTCAAGGAGGCGGTCTGATGGACACCGCAGGCGTCGCCAACGTCCAATTCCTGTGCGAATTCTGTGCGATCCCAACGCCAACAAACGCCAATTGGCGGAGGTTTGACAGATCCACCGCCAATGGTCTTTCATTGGCGGTGGTTGTCGCGACTGGTGGAGCCGGGGGGAATCGAACCCCCGTCCGCAAGCCATCGTCAGGCAGATCTACATGCTTAGCTGGCTGATTTGGTTTTGATGGTGTGGGTCGCGCAGCAGCACGCTACCCCTACCACGAGTCACTTGATTTGATTCCCTGCCGAGTGACCCGGCGGGGAACGAGCCAATGTGAATGACTTCGCAGCTCTTGGGTTGCCCCTCAAGCCCGGCCCATCGGCCAACCGTTGCGAAGCTCGCCGGTTTTAAGCGGCGAGGGCGTACGAAGAGTCGTTCGCAGTTACTTTGTTTCCAGATGGATTTACGAGCTGACTGGTGCTCGGCATGCCCTGTTCCAACTCCGTACCCACGTCGAAGCCAAGTCGGCCCCAAGGAACTGCTTAGTTTAGGCCATCGCCAGAAGGTTCAAGAGATCCGACGGCGACTGGATGACATTGTCTGCGCCCCAGGTCTCGATCGGCTCGCCCACGCCCAGGTAGCCCCAGGCCGCCGCCACCGTGCCCATGCCGGCCGCGCGGCCGGCCTGCATGTCGCGCACATCGTCGCCGACATACATGCATTGCGAAGGATCTTTGCCGACGCGCTTGGCGGCTTCCAGCAGCGGCGCCGGGTGCGGCTTCGAGTGCGGCGTGGTGTCGCCGGCGATCACCGTCGCGGCCCTGCCGTGCAGGCCCAGCGAACGCACCAGCGGGTCGGTGAAGCGGCTCGCCTTGTTGGTGACGATGCCCCAGGCATGGCCACGCTGCTCGAGCGCTTCGAGCACCGGCAGCATCGCGGCGAAGACGCGCGTCTCGCGTGTCATGCGCTGTTCGTAGCGGCGCAGGAAGTCGTCGCGCAGGCCGACATAGCGCTCGTTGTCGGGGCCGACCTCGAAGGCCACGCCGACCATGCCGCGCGCGCCCGAACCGACCATCGGGCGAAAGCGCTCCAACGGCAGCGCGGGCAGGCCGTGTGCGGCGCGCAAGTCGTTGGCGGCGCCGGCGAGATCGGGCGCACTGTCGATCAGCGTGCCGTCCAGGTCGAACAGCACGGTCGTCTTGGATTGACCGTTCATGCGGGCTTGCGACAGGCGAAGAGGTAGTTGACGCTGGTGTTGGCCGACAGCCAGTAGCGTCGCGTCAACGGGTTGTATTCCATGCCGCGGGTTTCTAGCAGCGTCAGGCCCGCATCGCGCAGCCACTGCGCCAGTTCGCTCGGCCGGATGAAGCGGGCGTATTCGTGGGTGCCTTTGGGCAGCAGCTTGAGCACATGCTCGGCGCCGACGATGGCGAACAGGAACGCCTTCGGATTGCGATTGATCGTCGAGAAGAAGATCCAGCCGCCGGGCTTCACGAGCGTCGCGCAGGCGCGCACGACCGATGCCGGCTCGGGCACATGTTCGAGCATCTCCATGCAGGTCAACACATCGAACGCGCCGGGCATTTCTTCGGCCAGCGCCTCGGCCGCGATCTCGCGGTAGTCGACCGAGGCGGTGCCGGCTTCGAGCGCGTGCAGCTGGGCCACCTTCAGCGCCTTGGCCGCGAGGTCGATGCCCAGCACTTCCGCGCCGCGCCGCGCCATCGAGTCGGACAGAATGCCGCCGCCGCAGCCCACGTCGACGACCTGCTTGCCTTGCAGGCGCGCATGGGCGTCGATCCAGTCGAGGCGCAGCGGGTTGATCTGGTGCAGCGGCCTGAACTCGCTCTCGGTGTCCCACCAGCGGTGCGCCAGCTCGCTGAATTTCGCGAGTTCCTGAGGGTCGGCGTTGATCGTCATGTCGCGATGGTAACCAAAGCGACGGCCTGATATTGACGCGATCAGAAACAGAAAAGCCGGCTGTTCGCGCCGCAAATGAAAAACCCCGCCGAAGCGGGGTTTTGTCGGACCGGCGAAACGCTGATTACTTGCGGCTGCGGGTACCGACCACTTCGATTTCCACACGGCGGTTCTTCGCGCGGCCTTCGGTGGTTTTGTTGTCGGCCACGGGCTGCTTCTCGCCCTTGCCTTCGGTGTAGACGCGGTTCTTTTCGACACCCTTGCTGGTCAGGTAGTTCTTGACCGACTCGGCGCGCTTGACCGACAGCTTCTGGTTGTAGGCATCGCCACCGATCGCGTCGGTGTGGCCGACGGCGATGATGACCTCGAGATTGATGCCAGCCATCTTGCCGACCAGGTCGTCGAGCTTGGCCTTGCCTTCGGGCTTGAGATCGGACTTGTTGAAGTCGAAGAACGCGTCGGCCGCGAAGGTGACCTTCTCGCTCACCGGAGCCACGACGACCGGCGGCGGGGGCGGCGGCGGAACGACGGCCGGCGGCGCAGCGACCGGAGCGGGCGCCGGAGCGGGCGGCGGGGGCGGAGGCGGCGGCTTCAGCGCGCCATCGCAATCGGGGTGGGCAGTGGCCGGGGTCCAGTTGGCATCACGCCAGCAGAGCTCGTTGGTGCCGTTCTTCCAGGGAATGCCGGTGGCATTCACCCAGTTGTCAATCGTCTTGGCTTGGGCGAAGGCGCCGGTGGCGGAAGCGGCGAGTGCGGCGGATGCGAAGAGCGACGCCACCTTGTTCAGTTTCTTCATGATTCTCCTCTCGAGGGAAGGTGCAGTTTGTTTCTGCAAAACGTCCGAACTGGAATCGGAAAGCACTGATAAACCTCCGCAATTGCGAACGCTTACCACCCGGATGATTGTGCCATAGGGCCTTCGCGCAACCGGAAATTGCCCCCGTGCGCCGCCGCTGTGCGAAGCAGTGTTGCGCTGGTGCTACAGCCGCCGGCACTTAGAATGTTGGGCTTCGCTGTTGCATCGGCGAAACACCCCACCGGCCTCGCCTTCCCTCATGACTCAATTCGCCAAGGAAACCTTACCGATCAGCCTCGAAGAGGAGATGCGGCGTTCCTATCTCGACTACGCGATGAGCGTGATCGTGGGGCGCGCACTGCCTGACGCGCGCGACGGACTGAAGCCGGTGCACCGGCGTGTGCTGTTCGCGATGCACGAGCTGAACAACGACTGGAACCGGCCCTACAAGAAGTCGGCACGCATCGTCGGCGACGTGATCGGCAAGTACCACCCGCACGGCGACAGCGCGGTTTACGACACCATCGTTCGGATGGCGCAGGATTTTTCATTGCGTCACATGCTGGTCGACGGCCAGGGCAACTTCGGCTCGGTCGACGGCGACAACGCCGCGGCGATGCGCTACACCGAGATCCGCCTCGCCAAGATCGCGCACGAAATGCTCGCCGATCTGGACAAGGAGACGGTCGACTTCGGCCCCAACTACGACGGCTCGGAGAAAGAGCCGCTCGTCATGCCGACGCGCCTGCCGAACCTGCTGGTCAACGGCGCGGCCGGCATCGCGGTGGGCATGGCGACCAACATCCCGCCGCACAACCTGAATGAAGTCGTCGACGCTTGCCAGCACCTGCTGAAGAACCCGGGCGCGACGATCGACGAGCTGATGGAGATCATCCCGGCGCCCGACTTCCCGACCGCCGGCATCATCTACGGCCTGACCGGCGTGCGCGACGGTTACCGCACCGGCCGCGGCAAGGTGGTGATGCGCGCCAAGTGCCACTTCGAAGACATCGACCGCGGCCAGCGCCAGGCCATCATCGTCGACGAGATCCCGTACCAGGTGAACAAGAAGAACCTGCTCGAGCGCATGGCCGAGCTGGTTCACGAGAAGAAGATCGAAGGCATCAGCCACATCCAGGACGAGTCCGACAAGTCGGGCATGCGGGTCGTCATCGAATTGAAGCGTGGCGAAGTGCCCGAGGTGGTGCTGAACAACCTGTACAAGCAGACCCAGCTGCAGGACACCTTCGGCATCAACATGGTGGCGCTGATCGACAACCAGCCCAAGCTGTGCAACCTGAAGGACCTGGTCGAGATCTTTCTCGAACATCGGCGTGAAGTCGTCACCCGCCGCACCGTGTTCGAGCTGCGCAAGGCACGCGAACGGGGCCATGTGCTCGAAGGCCTGGCGGTGGCGCTCGCCAACATCGACGAGTTCATCGAGACCATCAAGACCTCGCCGACCCCGCCGGTCGCCAAGACCGCGCTGATGAGCAAGAGCTGGGACTCGTCGACGGTGCGCGAGATGCTGTCGCGCGCCGAAGGCGAAACCCCGGGCGGGCGCGAAGCCTTCCGGCCCGAGGGCCTGCCGTTGAGCTTCGGCATGCAAGCCGATGGCCTGTACCGCCTGTCCGAAGACCAGGCCGGCGAGATCCTGCAGATGCGTTTGCAGCGCCTGACCGGCCTCGAGCAGGACAAGATCATCGGCGAGTACAAGGACGTGATGGTGCAGATCGCCGACCTGCTCGCGATCCTGGCCACGCCGCTGCGCGTGACGAGCATCATTTCGGAAGAGCTAGCGACCATCAAGCAGGAGTTCGGCCAGACGAAGCTCGGCGCGCGCCGCAGCGTGATCGAGCACAACGCCCAAGACCTCGGCACCGAAGACCTGATCACGCCGACCGACATGGTCGTGACGCTGTCGCACACCGGCTACATCAAGAGCCAGGCGCTCTCCGAATACCGCGCACAAAAGCGCGGCGGGCGCGGCAAGCAGGCGACGCAGACCAAGGAAGACGACTGGGTCGATCAGCTGTTCATCGCGAACACCCACGACTACATCCTGTGCTTCACGAATCGCGGGCGCGTCTACTGGCTCAAGGTCTGGGAAGTGCCGCAGGGCTCGCGCAATTCACGCGGCAAACCCATCGTCAACATGTTCCCGCTGCAGGCCGGCGAGAAGGTCAACGTGGTGCTGCCGCTGACGAACGGCTTCCGCAGCTTCCCGCCCGACAACTTCGTCTTCATGGCAACCGCGCAAGGCACGGTCAAGAAGACCTCGCTCGATGAGTTCAGCAACCCGCGCAAGGCCGGCATCATCGCGGTCGACCTCGACCCGGGCGACTTCCTGATCGGCGCCGCGCTGACCGACGGCAAACACGACGTGATGCTGTTTTCCGACGGCGGCAAGGCGGTGCGCTTCGACGAAGACGACGTGCGACCGATGGGCCGCACCGCGCGCGGCGTGCGCGGCATGATGCTCGACGATGGCCAGAGCGTCATCGCGATGCTGGTCGCCGAAGACGAAACCCAGAGTGTGCTCACCGCCACCGAGAAGGGTTACGGCAAGCGCACCAGCATCACCGAATACACCCGCCACGGGCGGGGTACCAAAGGCATGATCGCGATCCAGCAGAGCGAGCGCAACGGCAAGGTCGTTGCTGCCACGCTCGTGCGGCCGGACGACGAGATCATGCTGATCACCGACAAGGGCGTGCTGGTGCGAACCCGCGTGTCCGAGATCCGCGAACTCGGTCGCGCCACCCAGGGGGTGACGCTGATCGCTCTCGACGGCGGCTCGGCCCTGAGCGGCCTGCAACGCATCGTCGAAAACGACGCCAACGGCGATGCCATTTCGGATTCCGGCGACGAGCCGGCACCCGAGGAGAACTCTTGATGAAACGATGGATGGGAGTGGCGCTGCTGGCCTGCGCCACGGTCGCGCATGCGCAATCGACGCCTGCGAAGAAAGAACTGGTCGCCAAGCTGCTCGCGCTGCAGGCGCCGGGCATCGAAAGCGTGGCGCGCAGCGTCGTCGAGCGGCCTGCCGTTCAGCTGATGCAAGGCGCCGCGCAGGTGCTGCAGACGCAGGTGCCGCCCGACAAGCGCGAAGCCACCGGCCGCAGCATCGAAACCGACGTGAAGAAGTTCGTCGAAGATTCGGTGCCGGTGCTCAAGGAACGGGCGATCAAGCTGGCCCCGACCGTTATCGGCCCGACGCTCGAAGAGAAGTTCAGCGAAGACGAGCTCAAGCAACTGATCGCCTGGTTCGAGTCGCCGATCAACAAGAAGTACCAGCAGCTCGGCCCCGAGATGCAGAGCAACTTCGCGAAGAAGATCATCGAAGAAGCCGGTCCCTTGCTCGACACCAAGCTGCAGGCGCTGCAGCAGAAGGTGCGCGGCACGCTGAGCGCCGCGGTGCCGGCCGACGCCGCCAGCAAGCCTGCGGCCAAGCCCGCCGCCGCTGCATCCAGGCCGGCCAAGGCCGCCAGCAAGTGATGTTGTTCACGCACGGTGGCTGCCTGGTGCGATGCGCCGCCGTGCGAGCGGACCGCATGCGAAAATTTGCACCACGCCATGGCTGAAAATCCCGCTGCACCCAACCCCGCGCTGCTGACGCTGCGCACGAGGATCGACGCGGTGGACCGCGAGCTGCTCACACTCTTGAACCAGCGCGCCGCGCTGGCGCTGGAAGTGGGCGAGGTCAAGAAGCGGGAAGGCTCGGTGGCCTTCCGGCCCGAGCGCGAAGCCCAGGTCATCGACGGCCTCAAGACGCTCAACCCGGGGCCGCTCACGGCCGACAGCGTGGCGCCGATCTGGCGCGAGATCATGTCGGCCTGCCGCGCGCTCGAAACGCCGACGCGCGTGGCCTACCTGGGCCCGGCCGGCACGTTCAGCGAAGAGGCCGCGCTGGGTTTCTTCGGTTCGTCGCTGGTGCGGGTCCATTGCACCAGCATCGACGAGGTGTTTCGAACCACCGCGGCAGGCGCGGCCGACTTCGGCGTGGTGCCGGTCGAAAACTCGACCGAAGGCGTGGTGGCGCGCTCGCTCGATCTGTTCCTCACCGAGCCGCTGTTCATCATCGGCGAGACCAGCCTGTTCGTGCGCCAGAACCTGCTGCGGCGCGAGAACTCGCTGGCCGGCATCACGGCGGTGTGTGCCCATCCGCAGGCGCTCGCGCAATGCCACGGCTGGCTCAGCAACCACCTGCCGCAGGTCGAGCGCCGACCGGTCACAAGCAACGCCGAGGGCGCGCGCCTGGCAAGCCTGGACCCGTCGCTGGCCGGCATCGCGAGCGAACGCGCCGGCAGCGAATACGGCCTGCACGTGGTCGCGCCGGCGATCCAGGACGACGCACACAACCGCACCCGCTTCGCGATCGTCACCCATCCGCAGCGCCACCCGCAGCCGCAGCCTTCCGGACACGACTGCACCAGCCTGGTCGTCTCGGTGACGAACCGGCCGGGCGCGGTGCACGACATGCTGGTGCCGCTGAAGCAGCACGGCGTATCGATGACCCGGTTCGAGTCGCGCCCTGCCCGCTCGGGCCAGTGGGAGTACTACTTCTACATCGACCTGCAAGGCCACGCCGACGAGCCGCACGTGGCCACGGCGCTGAAAGAGCTGCGCGATGTCTGCGCGTTCTTCAAGGTGCTTGGCACCTACCCGGTCGACGTTCACTGATGAAGCGCCAGCACTGATGTTCAATCAACTCGGCGTCATCGGTTGTGGCCTCATGGGCGGCTCGTTCGCGCTCGCGCTCAAGCGCGCCGGTCTGGTCAAGCGGGTCATCGGCTACAGCAAGTCGCCGTCGACGACCGAGAAGGCGAAGAAGCTCGGTGTCATCGACATGGCCGCCGAGTCGGCGCTGCTCGCGGTGTCGGGTTCTGACATCGTGCTGATCGCGGTGCCGGTTGCGGCGAGTGAAGCCACCTTCAAGGCGATCCGCCACCTGGTCGAGCCGGGGGTGCTGTTCATGGACGTCGGCTCGACCAAGCGCGACGTCGTCGATGCAGCGCGCCGGGTGCTGAAGGAACGGGTCGCGAGCTTCGTCCCGGCGCACCCGATTGCGGGCAAGGAAGTCGCGGGCATCGGCCATGCCGACGCGACGCTGTACTCCGGGCGCCAGGTCATCCTGACGCCGATCCCGCAGACCAATCCGGACCTGCTGCAGAAGGCGACCGACGTCTGGGCCGCGATCGGCTCGCAGGTGCTGCGCATGACGCCGGAGAACCACGACGCCGCGTTCGCCGCGGTCAGCCACCTGCCGCACATGCTGGCGTTTGCCTACTTCAACTCGGTGGCCAAGCAGCCCGCGGGCAAGGACTTTCTGTCGCTCGCCGGGCCGGGCTTTCGCGACTTCACGCGCATCGCGGCGAGCGACCCAACGGTGTGGCGCGACATCCTGGTGTCGAACCGCGAAGAGCTCTTGAAGCAGTCGATGCGCTTTCGGCACACGCTCGACGCGATGGAGCACGTCATCAAGAGCGGCAACGTCGAGGCGCTGGAAGACCTGATCCGCAATGCGTCCGACGCGCGCTCGGGCTGGCAGATGAACGCCTCCAAGCCCGCCACCAACCGTTAGGGCACCGTTAGGGCCTGTTCACACTAAATGCGTGCCCACGTGACTCAGGAAACGCCCGCCGTCGAGGCGCAAAGCGCAGATGTGGTGGTGCCCACATCGAGCATTTGCAACGCGGAGGGCGGGCGTTTCCTGAGATCACCCGAAGGGCCGGGAGCTGGCGGGGCACAGGGCGTCGTTGCAGCCTCGTTGTGTGCCGAAGGCACACGGCCTCGGCCGCGCCTAGCCCTGCGGCCCGCCAGCTCCCGGCGTGGGCACGCATTTAGTGTGAACAGGCCCTAACCGCAGCCCTTCGCTGCTTCGTTCCCGCGCCGCATGTACACCATCCCCTTTCTCGACCTGCCGGCCCTCGCCAGCGCCGGCGGCACGGTTCGCCTGCCGGGTTCGAAGAGCATTTCGAACCGCGTGCTGCTGCTGGCTGGCCTGAGTGCCGGAACGACCGTCGTGCACGACTTGCTCGATTCGGACGACACCCGCGTGATGCTCGCCGCGCTGCGCGAGCTCGGCTGCGAGATCGACTCGCACGGCGACACGCTGCGCATCACCGGTCTCGGCGGGCGCCTGAAGACGCGCGACGCGAAGCTCTTTCTGGGCAACGCCGGCACCGCGATGCGACCCCTGACCGCGGCGCTCGCGGTGATGACCGCGACCCAGGGGGGCCGCTTCGACCTGGGCGGCGTGCCGCGCATGCACGAGCGCCCGATCGGCGACCTGGTGGATGCCTTGCGCCAGCTCGGCTGCCGCATCGACTACCAGGGCCAGGACGGTTACCCGCCGCTGCGCCTGTCGGCCGGCTCGGGAACGCTGCGCACCGAAGCGCCGATCCGCGTCCGCGGCGACGTGTCGAGCCAGTTCCTGACCGCACTGTTGCTCGCGCTGCCGCTGGTGTCGGACCTGCGGCCGGTGGTGATCGAGGTCGACGGCGAGCTGATCTCCAAGCCCTACATCGAGATCACGCTGAACCTGTTGCAGCGCTTCGGCATCGCGGTCGAGCGCGACGGCTGGCAACGTTTCACGATCCCGCGCGGCAGTGTCTATCGCTCGCCGGGCGAGATCCGGGTCGAAGGCGATGCGTCGTCGGCCTCGTACTTCATCGCGCTCGGCGCGATTGCCGCGCCGGCGCAGCCGATCCGCATCGTCGGCATCGACATGGATTCGATCCAGGGCGACGTTCGCTTCGTCGAAGCGGCGCGCGCGATGGGCGCCGATGTGAGCTCCGGCCCCGGTTGGCTCGAAGTGAAGCGCGGCGCATGGCCGCTCAAAAGCATCGAGCTCGACGCCAACCACATCCCCGATGCGGCGATGACGCTGGCCGTGATGGCGCTCTACGCCGAGGGCACGACGCGCCTGACCAACATCGCGAGCTGGCGCGTCAAGGAAACCGACCGCATCGCCGCGATGGCCGCCGAGCTGCGCAAGCTCGGCGCGACGGTGAACGAAGGCGCCGATTTCATCGAGGTGACACCGCCGGCGCGCTGGCAAGCCGCCGCG
>Ga0209515_10006903_pt1 | contig 13916 bp, 11 predicted proteins | sample Subgroupgradi54m_FD_187454 | JGI IMG/M metagenome (GOLD analysis project Ga0209515, IMG submission 187454) | Subsurface groundwater microbial communities from S. Glens Falls, New York, USA - GMW60B uncontaminated upgradient, 5.4 m (SPAdes)... ...
TCCGCAGCGCTTCGCGCAGGCGCTCGGCCGCCTGATCGGTCTCGAGGCGGATGGCGTCATCGGTCTGCACGCGCAGCACCAGGTGCACGCCGCCTTTGAGGTCGAGACCGAGCTTGAGCTGCTTCTGCTGCAGCCACGACGGCGATGGCACATGGTAGGCCGACGCGAGGATCGGATACACGCCGACGCCCGCGAAGATCACCAGCACCGCGACGATCGTGATTAATTTCCAGCGAATGTTCTTGTTCATGACGAGCTACCACTGCCCTCTGGCGCCACGGGCTCCTGCCCCTGGTACCCGACGATGGCGTTGCGCGAGACATCAACGCGCACGCGCTCTGCTATCTGGAGCTGAAGCGCCTGCTCGCTGACCCGGGTGATCGTGCCGTAAATGCCGCCGGACGTCACAACCTTGTCACCTTCTTTCAGACCGGCCAGGAAGGCCGCCACCTTCTGCTGCCGCCGCTTCATCGGCATCAGGATGATGAAATAGAAGATAGCGAGCACGAGCGCGAAGGGCATCAACTGCACCCACGCACTCGGTGCGCCCTGCGAAGGCGCAGCCATGGCAAGTATGAATGACGCGGTCATGAATCGAGCGACAGGCGGGAAGCCGAGCGAAGGAACTCCTGCCTGAATCTATCGAATGTCCGAAGCGATATAGCGTCCCTGATCCTCCGCATGGTGTCAAGGTAGAAGCTGAGATTATGCAACGTGTTAAGGGCGCCCGCAGCCATCTCCTTCGCCATATAAAGGTGTCGTAGATACGCGCGCGAGTGGGTCCGGCACGTGTAACACCCGCAGGCCGGATCGAGCGGCCGCTCGTCCTCGGCGTAGCGCGCATTCGAAATGTTCAGCCGTCCCTCGCTCGTGAACAGCTGCCCGTTTCGGGCGTTGCGTGTTGGCAGCACGCAATCGAACATGTCGATCCCGCGCGCGACGCATTCGACGAGGTCCTCGGGCGTACCCGTGCCCATCAGGTATCGGGGCTGCCCCTCTGGTAGCCGTCGGGCCGTGTCGGCAACCACCGTGTACATCAGATCGATCGGCTCGCCGACGCTGAGCCCCCCTATCGCGTACCCCTCGAAGCCAATTTCGATCGTGGCGTCGGCGCTCAGATCGCGCAGAGCCTGGAAGACGCCACCCTGCACGATCCCGAACTGCGCCTGGCCCGGGTTGGTGGCGCCAACGTCGCTCGCGGCGCCATCGCGAATGTCGCGCAGGCGCCTGCGGCATCGCGCTGCCCACCGCACTGACCGCTCCGTCGAACGCGCCGCCTCATCGCGAGTCGCGGGATACGCGAGGCACTCGTCGAGCACCATCGCGATGTCCGATCCGAGGCGCGCCTGGATGTCGACGGCGCCTTCCGGCGTCAACTGATGGAGCGACCCGTCGAGATGCGATCGGAACTCGGCGCCTTCTTCACTGATCTTCCGGCGTTCCGCGAGACTGAACACCTGGTAACCGCCGCTGTCGGTGAGGATCGGATGCGGCCAGCCGATGAAGCGGTGCAATCCACCGCGGCGCGCGATCAATTGATCGCCTGGGCGCAGGCAGAGGTGATACGTGTTGCCGAGGATGATGTGCGCGCCCGCTTCCTCGAGGTCGCGGTGACGCATCGCCTTGACGCTGCCCTGCGTGCCGACCGGCATGAACGCGGGCGTCTGGACGACGCCGTGCGGCGTGCGGAACTCCCCGAGGCGCGCCGCGCCCTCGGTAGCGATGAGCGTGAAACTGAACACGCTACTATTAGGTTCAATTGGTTCAAGGGGCGCAATGGGTTCAGTAGGACGTCACCAGTGAAGAAACTCCGCGTTGGCGTCATCTACGGCGGCCGATCGGGCGAGCATGAGGTCTCGGTTGCGTCTGCAGCCTCGATCATCAAGCACCTCGACCGCAGCCGTTACGAACCCGTGCCGATCCGCATCGAGAAGGACGGCCGCTGGACGCTGGCCGACAAGGCGCCGACCGCCATTTCGGCGGCGGACGTCATCGAACACGTGAGGCTCGAAGCGGCGCGTCCCGTTCGGCCTGGCCGCGAGGCGCACCTCGTCGCGCATCCTGGCGAGGACACCGTGCTCGCCATCGAGCGACGGCCCGCGGCCTCGGAGGTCGATCCGAGCGGCGCCGCCACCGTCACGGGTGTCGGCCTGGACGTCGTGTTCCCTGTGCTGCATGGTCCGTACGGCGAAGACGGCACCGTCCAGGGATTGCTCGAGCTCGCAAACGTGCCGTATGTCGGCGCGGGCGTGCTTGGCTCCGCGGTCGGCATGGACAAGGCGGTCATGAAGACGCTGTTCATCGCCCGTGACCTCCCCGTCGGCCCCTACATCGTCGTCCTGCGGCCCGAATGGAACGCGGACGCGCCCGCGGCGTCGGCTCGCGTGGCGAAGGAGCTCGGGTATCCGGTGTTCGTCAAGCCGGCCAACCTCGGGTCGAGCGTCGGTATTTCGAAGGCGAAAACCCCTTCGGACCTCACCGCCGCCATGGAGCTCGCGCTTCAGTTCGACCGCAAGATCGTCATCGAGGCGGCGGTTCCAAACGCCCGGGAGATTGAGTGCGCCGTGCTTGGCAACGACGACCCGCAGGCATCAGTCCCTGGCGAAATCATCCCGTCACGCGAGTTCTACGACTACGAAGCGAAGTACCTGGATGAAGGCTCGAAAGCCGTGATCCCGGCGGCGCTGACCGAGGCGCAGGTGCGCGACGTGCAGCGCCTGTCGATTGCCGCGTTCCGCGCGGTTGACGGCGCAGGAATGGCGCGGGTCGACTTCTTCATCGCCGGCGACGGCGGCAAGATTTACCTCAACGAGGTGAACACGATTCCCGGGTTCACCACGATCAGCATGTATCCCAAGATGTGGGAAGCCTCCGGGGTCTCCTACACCGAGCTCGTCGATCGACTGATCACGCTCGCCCTCGAGCGCCACGCCGAGAAGCAGCAGCTGCGCACCAGCATCACGTGACCAGGACGCTGCGGCCGGCGCTCGCCTCCGCAATCGTCATCGTGTTCCTTGATTCGTCCGTCGCAGCCCAGGGGCTGACGGGCGAAACCCAACTCCTCCGCGCCTACGACGCTATCTTCGATGCGCGCTTCGAAGAAGGCCCTGAGCTGCTGCGACGGACGTGCCCGCCGGCGCCCGCCGAAGCCTGCCAGCTCCTCGCCGCCGTTGCCGTCTGGTGGGAGATTCAGCTCGATCCGGCGAGCACGGCGCGCGACGCGCAGTTCCAGCCGAAGGTTGAGGCAGCCATCGCGGCCACCGAAGGCTGGACCAGGCGCGAGCCGCAGCGCGCGGAGGCCTGGTTCTACCTCGGCGGCGCGTACGGGGCACGCGCCCAATGGAAAGTGCTGCGCGGTCAGCGCATCAGCGCCGCGCGCGACGGCAAGCGCATCAAGGAATCGCTCGAACGGGCGCTCGCGCTCGACCCGCGGCTTCAAGAGGCGTACTTCGGCATCGGCCTTTACCACTATTACGCGGACGTCGCACCGACGGCCGCCAAGATGTTGCGGTGGCTGCTGCTATTGCCGGGTGGAGACAGGAGCCAGGGCATGCAGGAGATGCTGCGCGCCCGCGAGCGCGGCACGCTCCTGCGCGATGAGGCCGATTACCAGCTCCACGTCATCTACCTCTGGTATGAAAAGGCGCCGCAGCGCGCCCTCGACCTGCTCACGCAGCTCCGCAATCGTCACCCACGGAACCCGCTCTTTCCGCAACTTATCGCGCAAGTCCAGGACGTGTACTTCCACGACCTCGCCGGAAGCCTGCGAACGTGGCGATCGCTGCTCGACGGGGCGCGCGCCCACCGCGTCGCGTACCCGGAGCTCGCGGAAATTCGCGCGAGGCTCGGAATGGCGACGACGTTGGACCGTCTCCACGAGACCGACGCCGCGATCGAGCAGCTGCGCGCGGTGATTGCGGCCAGGCCGCTCGCGCCGTACGGCGCGTACGCGCAGGCGCAGCGCGATCTCGCGCGACTCGTCGCGCGTCCGCGCGCCTCGCGCTGAAGTTCGCCGCGAATCCAACCGACACTTGACTTCGGGGAGACGATTGGACGTGTCAGGGCGAGCGGACTTTTTGACAATCCGCGCGCTTTTATGCTTGACAGGAAAAAAATCTCACCCATAATCTACATCTGGTATGAGGGTGGATGGCTCAGCCCACCCGTAGTGACGGCCAAGTGGTTCGTCGGAGGCTGAGTCACAACAACCTGAGGAGAAAACAATGGCGAAGAAAGCCAAGGGCGGGAAGAAAAAGGCCGCGAAGAAGCGGTAATTCTTCCGCTTTGACCTTCGGGGTGCTCGTTGGGGCACCCCATTTTTTTATCCCGGTTTCTCATAGCAACCAGTTGCTGCTCTCCCGATTCGCATGAAGGCGATCAGGAGTTAGCCCACGAAGCGAGGTCGCCGAACGCCGGGCCGACGTGCCAGGCGGCAGAGTGCGCCGGCGAGAGGCATCACCCCGCAATCCACCAGTGAAGGGAGGAATCCTCAATGGCGAAGAAGGCTAAGGGCGGAAAGAAGAAGGCGGCGAAGAAGAGGTAAGTTCGCTGCTCGCGAGAAAGGGGACGCTCTGGCGTCCCCTTTTTTTATGTGCGTCTACGGTCTACGGTCTATCGTCTACCGTAGCGTCGTCCCATCCCAGATCTGGACCTGGCGGATCACATCCCACGGCTGAATCCGATCCACCACCTCGATGCCGTTCACGACATGACCGAACACGGTGTACCGCGCGTCGAGATGCGGCTGCGGTGAGTGCGTGATGAAGAACTGGCTCCCGCCGGTGTCCTTCCAGTCGAGCGCCATCCCAACGGTGCCGCGCAGGTACGGCAGCTCGTTCAACTCGTCGCGAAGCGTGTAGCCCGGGCCGCCTTCACCGTCTCCGCGCGGGTCGCCATCCTGGACGACGAAGTCAGGGACGACGCGGTGAATCGCGATGCCGTTGAAGAACCCCTTGTGCGCGAGGTCGATGAAGTTGGCGACGGTGACGGGCGCCTCTGTGATGGCCAGCTCGATCTCGATGGCGCCTCGGTCCGTCTGGATGAAGGCATGCGGTGAAAACTGCGGCGCCACCAGGTATTGCCGCGTTGCGTCGTCCATCGGGCGCACGGGCGCCGGCCGCATGGCCGCCGCCGTGTCGGTCACGCCCTGGTCGCGAAGCAGCATCGCCGCCTTGACGCGGAGCGCCCAATCCTTATCCTGCAGCACCTGCTGCAGCATCGGGCGGGCGGTCGCGGGATCCAGCGTGTTCAAGGCCGTCAGAATCGCTGCGCGGGCGACGTACGTGCTGTCACCCGCGGTCGCGCGATAGGCATCGACGAGCGCCGGTGCGGCCGCTGTCGCCTTGAGCTCTGCCAATCCCGCAGCGGCCGTTTCCCTGACGACGAAATCGTCCGCCTTCAGGCGATCGATGAGGATGCGCTGCGCGTCGGGCGCCTTCGCGGCAATCAGCGCCTTCAGCACGGCCGGCACGACCCGCTGATCGCGATCCGGGAGCATCGATACGAGGCGCGCCTGGCCCTGCGAGCCCGGAAGCGTCGCCAGTGCTTCCGCCTGGGCGACGCGGACCGTCCAGTCGCGATCGGGATCCAGTCCGGACAACGCGGTCAGAAATGTTTCTATATCGATGGCCGCCAGCGCACGGATGGCTGCGCCGCGGACGGCGGGTGCCGTGTCGGACATCAGGTCGATGACGAAATCGAGCGACTCGGGGCTGTGAAGCGCGGCCAGCGCGTTGGCGGCTTCGAGCCGCAGCGTCGAATCGCCCTCACCTTCCGCGAGGATCTTTTCGAAAACCGGGCGCGAGGCTGGGTCGCGGATCGCCGCCAGCGCGCGAATCGCCTCGACGACGATCGCGGGATCGCGCTGCCGTTTGTCCACGATGTCGCGGAGCGCGCCCGCCGCGTTCTGCGCCTTGAGCGCGCCGAGGCCGCGCGCCGCGAACGCGGCTGTAAAACGGCCCGGCGTCGCGAGGAGCGCCGTCAGCGCCGGCACCGCGCGCGCATCGCCCGCGCGTCCCAGCGCGTACGCGACGGGCCACCAGGTGGATATCGGTGCACCGTTCGCGTCGAGCACGTCCGACGCGATGCCGTCGTACGACCCGAGCCGCACGAGGGCGTACAGACCGAGGCGCGTGGCTTCGACGGGTGGCGCAAGCGGCCACGCCAGATCGTCCGGCGCGACATTCGTGAGTGCTCCACCCTGGACGAGCGCCTTGACCATCGCGGCAATCGCGGGCGCATCGCTCTTATCGCCGATCGTGCCAAGCGCCTCGGCGCTGCGCCCCTGGACGATGGGCTCGCTATCCTTCAATGCATTGAGCAACGCCGGACGCGCGGACGGATCGCCGATCAATCCGAGAGCAAACGCAGCCATCTGCCGCACTTCGAACTCTGAATCGCCGAGCGCCTGCTGGAGCGCCGGAATCGCGTCCGGAAGGCCGACGCGTCCCGCCGCGAGCGCCGCGCGGCGGCGCGTTCGTGCTTCGTCATCGGCAAGCAGGCGCAGCAGATCGGACGGGGGCGGCGGCGCGACGATCGCCGGCCGACCCTTGCTGGCGGGCACGAGAATGACCGGCGGCGGCGGATTGGGATCGCGGAGTATCCGCTGATCCTCGAGCCGCAGGATCCATCCAAGCTTTTCTTCCCACGTGACGACAGGAGGTTTGACTGCGGCGGCGGCGGGATTCGACGGGGCGCTGGCGCAGGCGCCACACGCGAGTGAAATGCCCAGGGCCCAAGGCTCAATGCGGAATGCCCAACGTCGTCGTTGAGCATTGGGCCTTGAGCACTGAGCATTGAGCATTGGCCGATAATAGCATCGCCCCATTTCATGTCCTTTCAATACATCGCCATCGAAGGACCGATCGGTGTCGGCAAGTCCTCGCTCGCCGAGCGCATTGCCGCCCACCTCGATGCCACGGTCGTGCTGGAAGAAGCCGACAATCCATTCCTCGCGGACTTCTATGCCGGACGCGCGGGCGCCGCGCTGCAAGCGCAGTTGTTCTATTTACTGAATCGTCATCGGCAGCTCGTCGGACTGCAGCAGGGCAACCTGTTCTCGCAGGCGACGGTGTGCGATTACCTGTTCGACAAGGACAAGATCTTCGCGTATCTGAATCTCGACGATAACGAGCTGTTCATCTACCAGCGGCTCTACGATCTGCTCGCCAGGGACATTCCGGCTCCCGATCTCGTGATCTATCTGCAGGCGCCGACCGACGTACTTGTACGCCGCTTACGCGACCGCGCGAAGAATCCGGAGCGCGAAGCCTTCGATCCCGATCCTGAGTACATCCGCGAGCTGAACGAGGCGTACCAGCATTTCTTCTTTCACTACGCGGCAACGCCGCTGCTCGTCGTCGAGACATCGCAGCTCGGCCTCGACGCGCGTGATGAGGCAGTGGACGACTTGATCCGACAGATCCGGACGCTGAACCGGGGCACTCGCTATTACGTGCCGCGCACGTAATAATCTGCAGCGATGGCCTGGTTCAAGAAGACCCGGAAACCAATCGAATCGTCGGGCGAAAAGCCGAGCCGGGTGCCGGAAGGCCTGTGGGTCAAGTGTCCAGGCTGCGCGCAAATCATCTACAACAAGGATCTCGACAAGAACCAGCAGGTCTGCCCGAAGTGCGCGCACCACTTTCGGATCAACGCCGCCGACCGTCTCCGCGCGCTCTTTGACGAGGGCGAGTGGATCGAGCACTTCCCACACCTCAGCTCGAACGACCCGCTGAAGTTCACGGATACGAAACCCTATCGTCATCGCCTCAAGGACACGATGTCGAAGACCGGCATGAGCGACGCGATCATCGTCGCGACCGGCAGGCTCGATGGCCTCGACGTCGTCATCGCCGCGATGGAGTACGCGTTCATCGGCGGCAGCATGGGCGTTGTCGTCGGCGAGAAAATCACGCGCGCGATCGAGATGGCGCTCGAGCGCCGGCACCCGGTCATCATCATTTCGTGCTCGGGTGGCGCCCGCATGATGGAAGGCGCGCTGTCGCTGATGCAGATGGCGAAGGTGTCCGCTGCGCTGGCAAGGCTGGATCGCGCCCGGCTTCCCTTCATCTCCATCCTGACCGATCCGACCACGGGTGGCGTGACGGCGAGCTTTGCGATGCTTGGCGACCTGAACATCGCGGAGCCGAAAGCGCTGATCGGCTTTGCGGGGCCGCGCGTCATCGAGCAGACGATTCGTCAAAAGCTGCCGGACGGATTCCAGCGCAGCGAATTCCTTCTCGAGCACGGCATGCTCGATCTGATCGTCGATCGCCGCGAACTGAAAGCCACGCTGGCGCGCGCGCTGCGGTTCATGGGCGCGCAGATGGCGCCCGCCGAACCGGTGCCTGTCAGGTCTGCGGCGGTGTCGGCGCCTTTGCTCACACCTGACACCTGACACCTGACACCTCTCTTGCTCGATCGTCTTTTTGCGCTCGAGACCTTCGGCATCAAGCTCGGTCTCGAGAACATCCGGCGCCTCTGCGACGCGCTGGATCATCCCGAACGCACGTTCCTCTCGCTGCATGTCGCGGGCACCAACGGCAAGGGCTCGGTCACCGCGATGGTGCATGCCGCGCTCGTCGCCGCCGGACGCCGCGCGGCGCGGTACACGTCGCCCCACCTCGTTGACCTCCGAGAGCGATTCGTCGTCGGCAGCGCGCCGGTCGATGACGGCCCGCTCGAGCAGGTCGCGACCGACGTGCTGGACTGCGCCGACCGCCTGCAGCGAGATGGCGTGCTCCCCGCGCCGCCCACGTTTTTCGAGGCGACGACCGCCATCGCGTTCGAGATCTTCAGGCGTGCGCACGTGGAGGTCGCGGTCATCGAGGTTGGCCTCGGCGGACGGTTTGATGCGACCAATGTGCTCGAGCCGCCGGTCGGCGCGATCACGTCGATTGCGCTCGATCATGAACAACATCTCGGCCACACGCTCGAGCAGATCGCCTTCGAGAAAGCGGGCATCATCAAGCCGGGGATGACGGTCGTGTGTGGCGCGCTGCCGGGTGTCGCGATCGACGTCGTCAGGCGCGTGGCCGACGACCGAGGGGCCCGGCTCGTTGAAGCCGCAACGAGCGCGCGCGTGCAGAGCGAGATGCAAGGCGGACGCGCGCGGCTGACGATCGAGACGCGCGACGCGCGGTACGGGCCCGCGCTGCTGGCCCTTCGCGGCGAACACCAGGTCGGCAATGCGGTGATCGCTGCGCGCATGCTCGAGGCCGCGCGCGGATCCGGACTGAATATTCCGGCGTCCGCCGTCACTCGAGGGTTCGAATCCGTCGAGTGGCCGGCACGACTCGAACTGCTGCAGCTCGCCAGTGGCTCCCGCGTGCTCCTGGATGCGGCTCACAACCCGGAGGGCGCGCGCGCGTTAGCCAGGTATCTTGCGGCGTGGCACCCAGAACGGCCCGCGCTGGTCATCGGGGTGATGCGCGACAAGGATGCCGATGCCATCCTGCGCGAGCTGCTGCCGGTCACCTCGTCCGTTGTCGCGACCGCAGCCGACACGCCACGCGCAATGCCCGCCAAAGAGCTCGCCTCGCGCGTCAAAGCTGTCGATGCCGCGAGATCCGTGGTCGTCTGCGCCGATGTCGCGGCAGCTGTCGATGCGGCGCTCGCGACGAGCCGAACGGTCTGCGTGGCGGGATCGATTCTTCTCGCCGGCGCGGTTCGCGAGCGTCTCAAAAGGCCGTGATATCCTGCGGTCATCCTTACGATCTGACGTGTATCTCAAGACAACCAAAGGTTTTCTGCTGTCATTCGCCGCGTGTCTGTGGACGACCGCCGCATTCGCGCAGGCAGTGCCAGCGCCTCCGCAACCGGCGCAGACAACGCCTGCGCCACTCGTGTCCGGTTCATCCTCGTCCACGAGCCTGCCGCTCGGCATCTCCAATTTTTCCAGCTGGAAGTTCGAACAAGTCGGCGATCATCTCCACCTGATCAACCAGGCGGCGATCGAAGGGCCCAATCTCAAGTTCTTCGCCGACGATGTGGATTTGTACATCAACACGAATCGCGTCGTCGCAAGCGGCAACGTGGTCTTCACCAACGCCGATGGCCGCATCTCGGCGGAGCGCGTCGAGTTCGACACGGCGACGGGCATCGGCACCTTCTACGACGCGTCAGGCATCATGTCGCTCGGTGCGAGGGCCGGCACGAATGTGGCGGCATTCGGCGGACAGGATCCCGACGTGTATTTCTACGGTGCGAAGCTGGAAAAGCTTGGCGCGCGGAAGTACCGGATCACGAGCGGCGGGTTCACGACGTGCGTCCAGCCCACACCTCGATGGGAGGTGACCAGCGGAACCGTCGTACTCAATCTCGATGACTACGCCATCGCACACAACACCTTGCTGAAGGTGAAGGGCGTGCCGATGATGTATCTGCCGGTCCTTTACTACCCGATCCGGAACGACCAGCGGGCGACCGGCTTCCTGCTGCCGACCTACGGCACCTCGACGCTCCGCGGGCAGTCGATCAGCAATGCCTTCTTCTGGGCGATCAACCGCAGCCAGGATGCGACGTTCTTCCACGACTGGTTCACTCGAACGGGGATGGGCGAGGGGAGCGAGTATCGGTACATCGCCGGCCTGCAGTCGGACGGCAACGTCCGCCTGTATCGATTCGTGCAGCACGAGACGCAGTTCAAACGATCGGGCGTCACGACGTCGCTGCCGGCGAAGACCAGCTACGAGTTCACCGGCGGCGTCACGCAGGCGCTTGGCGGCGCCGCGCGCGCGCGGATGCGGCTCGACTACTTCTCCGACGTGTTGACGCAGCAGCTGTATCAGCAGAACATCTACGAGGCGTCGCGCCGCAACCGCATCATCGAGGCGGGCGCGAGCGACGTCTTCGGGCGGCTCGCGACCACACTGCTCTACCAGCGAAACGAGACGTTCAACAACGCCACGAGCTCGTTCCTGTACGGCGCGACGCCGAAGCTGACCGCGGTGCTCGCACCTCAGGCGCTGTTCGGTTCGCCGGTGTACGCGTCGATGAACAGCGAGTACGGTCACCTCCCGTATCAGAATCTCGATCTGATCAAGCACATCGCCACGTTAGACAACAGCCTGTCGCGGATCGATATCGCGCCCTCGTTTCGCGTCCCGCTGTCGCGCCTGACCTATCTGTCCGTCAACACCAGCGCGACGCACCGCGTGACGTATTACTCACGCAGCTTCGATGCGGCGCGTCAGGTGACGGTGCCGGGATCGCTCATCCGCGACTACACGCAGCTGCGCACCGACCTTGTTGGTCCGGTATTCACGAAAATCTGGGATACGCCCGGCAGCGGCTACGCCGAGCGGATGAAGCACGTGATCGAGCCGGCGTTCACGGTCGATTACACGACGCCGATCCACAATTACAAGCAGACGCCAATCCTGACCGACACGTCCGACGTCGTCGTGGGCGGCACATCGCGAATGACCTACGGTCTGACGAACAGGTTCATGTATCGGGGTAAGACCGTTGACGGCGTCAGAGGCCAGACGCGCGAGTTCGTCACGGTCGGCGTTCAGCAGAGTTACTATCCGAACTCCGAGTCGAGCAAGTACGACACGGGATATGCGAGCTCGAGCACCAGCCGTAAGCCAGTCAACCTGTCACCGATTGCGTTGAACGCGCGCGTTTCGCCATCCGCGAAGGTCGACGCGAACACGCGCGTGGAGTACGACGTCTCGGGCCTCGGCCTGGCGGTGCTGGGCGTGGGAAGTACGCTGTCGGCCGGTTTGAGCTCCGGAAGCCTGCAATTCAGCCGGCAGCGCCTGTCGACGTCAGTGAAGCCGAACAGCTATTTCTCCGGCTCGACGTCCCTGCGTTCGCCGACTGGCCACTACACCGGCACCTACTCGCTCAGCTGGGACCTCACGCATTCGACCATCGTCACGCAGAACGTGCTGGCGACATACATGGCGCAATGCTGCGGCCTGCAGCTGGAGTTTCAGAAGTTCCACTTCGTGTCGTCGGCGCCGATTCCCTCGGATCGGCGATTCAACATTTCGTTTGTCCTTGCCGGCCTCGGCACCTTCTCGAACTTCTTCGGGGCCTTCGGCGGGAACACGCTGCGCTGACGTGAAGGGACTCATTCTCAGCGGCGGCAAAGGGACGCGTCTCCGGCCGCTGACGTACACGAGCGCGAAGCAGCTGGTGCCGGTCGCCAACAAGCCGGTGCTCTTTTACGGCATCGAAGCAATTGCCGAAGCCGGCATTCGGGACATCGGCATCGTCGTCGGCGACACGCAGGCGGAAATCCGCGCGGCCGTCGGCGACGGATCGCGCTGGGGCGTCAGGGTCGAGTACATCGAGCAGGATGCGCCGCGCGGCCTTGCGCACGCGGTCAAGATCAGCCGCGACTACATCGGCGACGAGCCGTTCGTCATGTACCTCGGCGACAACCTGCTGAACAAGGGCATCACGCAGTTCGTTCGCGACTTCGACAGGGAGAAGCCCGCCGCGCAGATCCTGCTGACACGCGTCCCCGACCCGCAGATGTTCGGCGTCGCGCAGCTCGAGAACGGGAAGGTCGTGCGCCTGGTCGAGAAGCCGAAGGAGCCGATCGGCGACCTGGCCCTCGTCGGTGTCTACATGTTCGGTCCGGAGGTGTTCGAGTCGGTCAACCGCATCAAGCCAAGCTCCCGGAACGAGCTCGAGATCACCGACGCCATCCAGGATCTGATCGATCGCGGGCTCACCGTACGGCCGTATATCGTCGACGGGTGGTGGAAGGACACCGGTAAGCTCGAGGACATGCTCGAAGCCAACCGGTTGATTCTCGAGACCTTCGATCGGCGGATCGACGGCGCGGTCGATGCGGAGAGCCGCGTCGAGGGGAAAGTGGTCATCGAGAAGGGCGCGGTGGTCGAGCGCTCCGTGATCCGCGGCCCCGCCATCATCGGACGCGGCGCGCGCATCGTGCACGCGTACGTCGGCCCGTTCACGTCGATCGGCAACGACGTCGAAATCAAGGATTCCGAAATCGAGCACAGCATCGTGCTCGAGGGCTCGTGCGTCCGCGACCTGGCCAACCGCGTGATCGACAGCCTCATCGGCAGAAACGTGCGGATTTACCGCGAACCGGTCAAGCCAAGCGCGTACCGGTTCATGCTGGGAGACAATTCGGAGGTCGGCATCAGATGGTGACGGAATGGCGGTAGACAAACCGACGCAGTACACGGCGACGCTGGCCAGGCCGCCGCGCATTCAGGGCGTGAAAACGAAAGCGCTGAAGGTTGTTCCCGACGAGCGCGGCTGGCTGATGGAGGTGCTGCGCGCGGACGACCCCGAATTCTTCACGAAGTTCGGCCAGACCTACATCTCCGCGACCTACCCCGGCGTGGTGAAGGCCTGGCACTACCATCATCATCAGGTCGATCACTTCGCGTGCGTGGCGGGGATGGTGAAGCTGGTGCTCGTCGACACACGGCCCGATTCGCCGACCAACGGCGCCATCAACGAGTTCTTCATCGGGACGCAGAATCCGATGCTGGTGCAGGTACCCAAGCTCGTCTACCACGGCTGGAAGTGCATCAGCACCGAGACCGCTCTCGTCGTCAACGTCCCGACCGAGCCGTACAACTACACGGATCCCGACGAGTACCGGCTCGAGCCGCACGACACGCTGCCGTACGACTGGACGCGCAAGGATGGTTGAGGTCCTCGTCACCGGCGGCGCGGGATTCATCGGCAGCAACTTCGTCAGGTACGCGCTCGCCAGGCACGCCGACTGGCGTGTCACGACGCTCGACAAGCTGACGTACGCGGGCAGGCGCGAGAACCTGCATGACGTGATCACGCACGCGCGGCACGAGTTCGTGCAGGCGGACATCTGCGATGCGAAGGTCAGCGCGCCGCTCGTCGAGCGTTCGAACCTGGTCGTGCACTTCGCGGCAGAGACGCACGTCGATCGGTCGATTCTG